>Ga0070741_10001246_pt1 | contig 79911 bp, 77 predicted proteins | sample Coa_R1_4_FD_66440 | JGI IMG/M metagenome (GOLD analysis project Ga0070741, IMG submission 66440) | Surface soil microbial communities from Centralia Pennsylvania, which are recovering from an underground coalmine fire - Coalmine... | ecosystem: Environmental > Terrestrial > Soil > Unclassified ...
CCGCGGCGCCGAGCCACAGTTCGTTCCAGGCGTCGAACGCCGCCAGCGGGTCGGCCAGCTTCAACTCGCGCACCGCACGCCAGCCGCTCATGACCACGGTGTCGCCGCGCACCTCGATGTCTTCGCCTTGCGCCGTGAGGATCGCGCCGAGCCAGCGCGCGAAGTCTGCCGCACTTTGCGCATCGCCGCGCTCGACGTCGGTCGGCAGGTCCATGTCGCGCGCCGTCTCTTCGTGGAACTGCAGTCCAACCAGGCGCGCGACCCTGCCCAGCTCCTTCTGCGAGTCGGTGGGACCCAGCAGCTCCTGCAAGGTCGGCAGCAGGGTGCGCAGATACTCGACGGCGTAGGCGCGCAAGGTTTTGAGGCGCCGCTCGTCTGGCCAGTCTTCGGTCGCCAGCCTGGGCTGGGTCTTCCAGTCGATGCGCGGCATCACTTCTTCGCCATAGGCGAATCGCACACGCTCAGCTTCCTTGAGCGGCCTGTCGTGCTCGATGTAATAGCCCTCGAGACCGGGCAGGCCGTCGACCGTCATGCCGGTGCAGACGAAGCCCAGGCCCGGCTTGTTGAGGGAAACGCCGTTATGGCCGTGCCAGCCATGCAGCATGGCGGCCGACACGCTATGCGGGATGCCGGCGATCGCCGTGCCCTTCCAGATCCAGCGCGGCGGCGGATAGCGCACCCATGCCTTGCGGTCGCTCTCCTTCAGATAGCCCGTCTTCACGCCACCCAAAGCGTTGGAGTGATAGTGGTAGAGCGCGCAGGTCGGCGCCGCCGGCAGGCCGGCGAGGCCGAGCTTTTCGATGCCGGGCAGGAATTTCTCGAGATGCTGGCGGCGGAAATGGCGGAAGACGTAGTCGCGCGCCGTGTCCTCGCCGCGCCGGCTGACGAGGCTCAGCACCAGCGCCGTCATCAGTGCATTGTAGATCGTGCCGACCGCGCGGCAGGCGGCCGCCTCGTTCCCGCCCATCCGACCCGCTCGTCAGCCGGAATGGCCGTCGACGATGATGGCCTTCGATTTGCCGGCCTTGAGCCGCATCTCAAGCAGCGGCTTGTAGTGCGCCGAATCGTAGAATTCCTCGGCCTTGGCGTAGCTCGGGAACTCGATCACGACGATACGCGACGGCGTCCAGCCGCCTTCCAGGGTGCGGGTCTTGCCGCCGCGCACGATGAACTTGCCGCCGAACTTGGCGACCGCGCCCGGCGTGTGCTTGCGGTATTCGGTCATCAGCGCTTCGTCGGTCGTCTCGACCTCGACGATCATGTAGGCAGCCACGTCGGTCCTCCTTCTCTGTCAGCCCGTTTCCATCGGCAGCGACGGGTCATTCGACCATTCCTGCATCGAATTGTCGTAGACCGACACGTTCTTGTGGCCGAGAAGCGCGGTCAGCACGAACGCATCGAGTGTGGCGGCGATGCCGCCGCCGCAATAGACCAGCACGCGCTTGTCGGGCGCAACCCCCACACCCTCGAAGGCGGACCGCAGCTCGGCGATCGGCTTCAGCGTCTTGTCGGGGCCGAACAGGCTTGCCGCCGGCACGCACGAAGAGCCCGCGACGCGGCCCGGCCGGCCATAGACCACGCCGCCCGTCCCCTTGTGCTGGTCGAGGCTGAGCGCATTGAGCGTGAGCGTGTCCGGCTTGCCGATCGCCGCCTTGACCTCGTTCTTGCCGACGAAGATCTCTGGCCGGCCGCGCAGGGTGAGCGTGGCGGGCGGATAGTTGCTGGCCTTGGTCTCGAGCGGCCGGTTCTCGGCCTTCCACTTGTCGAGGCCGCCATCGAGGATTGCCGCATCGTCGAAGCCCACGGCGCGCAGCATCCACCAGATGCGCGTCGCCCACACCGGCGAGGCGTGGCTGTAGAGCACCACGAACGTGCCGTGCCCTATGCCTTTGGCCGCGAACGCCTTGGTCAGCTCGTCCAGCGACGGCAGGGTGTAGCGGAGCTTGGAATGGGGGTTGGAGAGCTCGCCCGCGAGATCGAGGTAGGCGGCGCCCGGGATATGGCCCTTGTCGTAGTTGGCGCGGCCGCTTTCGGAGATATAGCCCGGCTGCCCGTCGGTGCGCGGGCGCAGGTAGGTCGTGCAGTCGAAGACGCGAATGCCCGGGGCGCCGAGACGGCGCGCGAGGTCCTCGGTCGAGATCAGTGTAGCGGCGTGAGCCATGTCGCCCTCCCGTTGGCTGGGAGGGTGCAGACTAGCGCAGAATCAAATGGTCTTCTGCGGCAGCGGCGGGACCTGGATGGTCTGCGGCGGCGTGGGCTGGGCGGGCGCCGCGGCGGTCTGGCGCGGGGCCGGGGTGGCCGGCGCAAGCTGGGCGGCGGCCGGCGTCTTCTTGATGGTTGTCTTGGCGGGCGCCTTCTTGTGGCTGGCGGCCTGCGCGTGCACGCGCTTGAGGCACGCGGTCTTGGATGCCGTGCTCTTCAGCGTGTTGCAGTAGGCCGTGGTGCCGGGCTTGGGCTTGGCGATCGGGGTCGGCGTGGCGGGCGCTTCGCTCTGGGCGACGGCGGGAGCGGCGATGGCGAGGACGGCCAGCGCCGCCAGGCTGGCAAACGAGATACGCATGAGGGCTTCTCCTGGGCCGCTTGCGGGGAGGCTCGGTACGGCCTTTATTCGATGCAAAAATATTATTGTATTTACTGTATTTGTGTCAATTTCTTAATGTTTTACTGGAAATCAGGCCGAAAGCGCGCGGTGGGAGATGCCGGTGGGCGGCGGATTTGCTTTGCTGGTGGCGCTGTCCGTCACCTGACGAACCTGAGGGAGGCTCCCGATGCTGCAGGAATTCAAGAAGTTCGCGATGCGCGGCAACGTCGTCGATCTCGCCATCGGCGTGATCATCGGCGCCGCCTTCGGCAAGATCGTCGAGTCGCTGGTCAACGACATCATCATGCCGGTGATCGGCCGCGTTTTCGGCGGTCTCGACTTCACCAACTACTTCATCGGCCTCACCGACGCCTCGCGCCATGCGCCGACCTACGATGCCGCCAAGAAGGCGGGCGCCACGCTGGGCTACGGCAGCTTCATCACGGTGAGCGTCAACTTCCTGATCATCGCCTGGGTGCTGTTCATGGTGGTGCGCGGCATCAACCGCATGGTCAGGCGGGAAGAGGCCGCACCTGCGGCACCGCCGCCGCCGTCGCCGGAAGTCACGCTGCTGACCGAGATCCGCGATCTGTTGAAGGCGCGATAGTCGCATCCAGTCGCCGCGCCAGCGAGTCGGAGATACGGGTCAGCGGCAGGCGGCATTCGGGCGAGGCGATCAGGCCCTGCCGCCACAGGCAGTATTTGATCGGCATCGGATTGGCCTCGGCGAACAAGAGCGGCACCAGCGAGGCGAGCGGCGCCCAAGCCTGGCGCGCGCCGGCGAGATCGTCGCGGTTGAAGCCGTCGCGGACCGCGAGAAAGCGCTCGGTTATGATGTGGCTGGCGGCGAGGATGCCGCCGTGAGCGCCGTTGGCCATCATGGTGAAGTAGAGGGCGTCCTCGCCGGTGAGCACGGCGAAATTGGCGGAGCTGCGCTGAAGCAGGTCGAGCGATTGTGCGATCGAGCCGGAGCTGTCCTTGCAGCCGACGATGTTGGGCACCTGGGCGAGCTCGAGCATCGAGTCGTTCGAGAGGTTCACCGCCGTGCGATAGGGGATGTTGTAGATCAGCACCTGCCGGTCGGTCGCCGCGGCGATCGCCTTGAAGTGCGCGATCAGCCCGTCCTGGCTCGGCCGATTGTAATAGGGGCAGACCGAGACGATGCCGGCGAACGGCAGGCGCTCGAGCCGGCGCAGCGTCCTGACGACCTTGTGCGTGGCGTTGCCGCCGACGCCCACGAACACCGGCAGCGGACCGGCCCGCTCGAGCGTCACGTCGATCACGCGCTCGACCTCCGCGTCGTCCAGTGCCGGCGCTTCACCGGTCGTGCCGAGCGGGAACAGGGCATCGACGCCCAGGGCCAGATAATGGTCGATCAGCCGGCGGTAGCTTTCGTAGTCGACGGCGTTGTCCTTGAACGGCGTGATCAGCGGCAGCCATAGGCCGGCGGGAATGCTCTTCATGCTGGCAGCATGCGCTTCCGCAAGATATAAGAATATCGAATGTTTTTGATCAGTTCGTTCGGAAAACATTATGATTGATCTGTTGCGCACGTTCCTGTCGGTGGTCGATCGCGGCGGCGTCACGCAGGCGGCGTCGGCGCTGCACATGAGCCAAGCGGCGGCCAGCCAGCAGATCAAGCGGCTGGAGGAGATGCTCGAGTGCCGGCTGTTCGAGCGCCAGGGCCGGGGGCTCGCGCTGGCGCCGGCGGGCGAGCGGCTGGAGGCACAGGCGCGCCGGCTGGTGGCCGCAAGCGAAGAACTGCTGGCGTCGATGCGCACCGCCCAGTTCGAGGGCGAAGTGCGGTTCGGCGTGCCCTACGACATCATCGCGAGTTTCGTGCCGTCGATCCTGCGCCGCTTCGCGCGGGCGCAGCCCCGGGTGCGCGTCAGCCTGGTGTGCGAGGATTCGAAGATCGTGCGCCGGCATCTGGCCTCCGGCGAGGTTGATCTGGCGCTCACTACAGAGACCGAGTGCGGCCGCCACGGCGAGACGCTGCGCACCGACCGGCTGGTGTGGGTCGGCGTGCCCGGCGGCGACGCCCATCTCAAGGATCCGCTGCCGGTGTCGCTCGGCGCGGCGACTTGCGTCTTCCGGCCGGTCGCCATCGAGGCGCTGGGCAAGGCGCGGCGCGACTGGCGCGCGGTCTGCGAGGTGAGCCGCATGGAGCCGGTCTATGCCGCGATCGAGGCCGGCCTCGCCGTGGCGCCGCTGCTGCGCTCGTCGGTGCCCGAGCGCTTCGAGATCCTGGGGCGGCACGCGCGGCTGCCGGCGCTGCCTGAGTTCCGCATCAATCTCTACGCGCCGCCCGGGCTGGGTCCCGCCGCGCGTGATCTCGCCGACCACGTGCGCGCCCACTTCTCGGGAAAATTGCAGAACAATTGATACCATTGCCGCCTGTATTCGCGGAGGTCACGCAACTATCCTCGCGGCCATATTTCAAAGGACTTTTCGATGCGCTCGCTGCTTGGCTGGATGTTCAAGGCCGCTTTTGTCGGTGTCCTCTATCTCGGCATAACCTCCGGCGTGCACGTCAAGCTTCCCGAGACTGTTTTGGGCTTCAAGGTGCCCGAACAGGCCCAGCAGTGGGTCGACCGCACCGCCCAGATCACCGAATACGGCCAGCAGACCCAGAGCGGCTTCAAGGGCATCGCCGACGCCTTCAAGTAACGCCATCCCCACTGGCGTGACATCCCTGTCGTAACAGGGGGCGGGCCCGGTGCCTGCGGCCTTCCGACCGTAGGTTGCCGGGCCCGCTTTTTTGCTATGGTGGCCCGGCAGGGAAGCCGGGGTCAGCGAATTGAAGGCATCTTACTTCGTGGCGGCGGCGGCGCTTTGTCTGGGCGCCTGTACGTTGCCGACCAATGTGAAGCTCAAGAAGATCGACGAGTTGCGCGCCGCCCAGACGGCCTGTCTGGTCGACAACGTCTCGCAGTTCGACGACCACGTTTCCGAGCCGTCCAAGATCGGCCGCTACGTCGCCATGTCGTGCAACGTCCAGACCGAGAAGCTGGTCTATTACGCCGTGCCCAATCCGACCGCGAAGGAACGGCAGGCCTTTGACGAGGACGCCGCCATGCGCGCGACGGGCTACGTGATTCGCGCGCGGTCCGGCGCTTCCGGCTAGCTTGCCTCAGCCTGTTCCAGCTCCGGGCGGGCTCGCATATTGGTCGTCTTCCTGCCCCAGCAATGCCATGAAGGAAATCGCCGCCGCGTGTCCGGCCTTCGCGCACGCCCGGCCATTCCCGAATTGAAACCGGCGACGCCGCCCGCACGTTTACTAGGACGCGAGTGAGTACCGTCGCTTCCTTTGACGAGCGAGCGACGGAGGTCGGCGGCAGACGGCGCTTCTCTCCCCGGTGTCCGCGCCGCCGACCAGCTCGCCGCCTCGGGGAAATCGCTCACAATGGCGCGAGCGGCGCCGTCCAGGCGTTGTAGCCGTACACCCAGTCGGTGTCGGTCACGCCTTTGCCCCAGGCATTCTGCCGGGACGTCAGCTGCATTTTCGCCGTGCGCTCCCGGCGCGTCGCCTCATAGCGCCTGAGCGCGTGCGGCACGGCCTCGCGCTCCATCCCCTCGAGACAGCGCGACAGGATCGCCGCGTCCTCGATCGCCATGGCCGCACCCTGCGCCATATACGGTGTCATCGGATGGCAGGCGTCGCCCAGCAGGGCCACGTTGCCGTCGACCCAGCGCTCGAGCGGCTCGCGGTCGACCAGCGGCCGCTTGTGCACCGAGGGGCAGGCCGCGAGCATGCGCTGCACCGTCTCGTGAAAGCCCACGAAGGCCTCGCGCAGCACCTTGACGTCGCCTTCGGCCGACCACGATTCGATCTTGAAGCCCGGCTCGGGCTGGCTGGTCACAAAATAGACCTCCGAACGGTCGGCCTTCACCGGATACATCACGATGTGACGGTCCTTGCCCCACCATTTGGTGCAGTCGCCGATGTCGTAGCCGCCCAGCAGGCGCGCCGGGAACACTGTGCGATAGGCGATGCGGCCGGTGAAATTCGGCTCGTCTGTGCCGAACAGCGCGTCCTTGACCACCGAATTCACTCCGTCGGCGGCGATCGCCGCATCCGCCTCGACGACGGCGCCGTTGTCGAAGCCGAGCTTCACCGTGCCGTCGGCCGCCTGCTCGATGCCGCACAGCCGATGATCGAGAATGATGATCTCCTCCGGCACCGCGCTCGCCAGGGCGGCGTGCAGGTCGCCGCGATGGGCCAAAAGATACGGCGCGCCATATTTCTCCTCGGCCGGTTGGCCGAACAGCATGTCGAACAGTACCTCGCCGGTCTGCCAGTCGCGGTTGTTCCACGAGCGCGGATAGAAGGTCTCGGCGCGGAGCTTGTTCTCCAGACCCAGTCCGCGCAGCACGTGCATGGCATTGCAGCCGATCTGGATGCCCGCGCCCAGGCGGGCGAACTGCCGCGCCTGCTCGTAGATCGTGACCTCGATCCCGACCTTGCGCAGCGCCGCGGCTGCGGCCAGGCCGCCCATGCCGGCACCGATGATGGCGACGTTCAGCGTCTTCATGCAGGCGGCATGATAGCCGCCTCAGGCGCCGGAATCATACTCCTGCGAAATGTCCTTGCCGGTGTAGTCCGGCATGAAAGCCGCCGATACCAGGCTGATGACGGCGCAGAGCGCGACATAGATCGCGATGGCGTAGCCCGTGTGGTAGGCGGCGAACAGCCAGGTCGCGATCAGCGGCGCGGGCCCGCCGGCGATGACCGAGGCGAGCTGGTAGCCCAGCGAGCTGCCGGAATAGCGCAGGCGCGGGGTGAACGATTCGGCGATCAGCGCCGCCTGCGGGCCGTACATCATGTCGTGCGGGATGAGCGACAGCACGATGGCGATGAACACGGCCGAGGGCAGGGCGGTGTCGAGCATGCCGAAATAGAGGAAGCCGAACAGGCCGGTCACCGCGGCGCCGATCAGGTACATGCGCCGCCGGCCGATGCGGTCGGAGATGTGGCCAGACAGCGGGATGGTGATGAAGGACACGAGCGAAGCCACCAAGACCGCGATCAGCACGAAGTCACGGCTCATCTTCAGAGTGCCGGTCGCATAGGCGAAGACGAAGGCGGTGAAGATGTAGAACGGCGCCTGCTCGGCCATGCGCAGCAGCGCCGACAGGATGATCTCGCGCGGCTGCCGGCGGATCACCTCGCTGATCGGCGCCTTCTCGATCTTCCGCTCGTCGACCAGGCGCTGAAACACCGGTGTCTCGAGGATGCCGAGCCGCACCCAGAGGCCGATGCCGACCAGGATGATCGACAGCAGGAAGGGGATGCGCCAGCCCCAGGTCGCGAAGTCGGGCCCGGCCCAGGCGCTGAACACCAGGATGACGAGGTTGGAGAGGAAGAGCCCGGCCGGCACGCCGAATTGGGGCCATGACGCCACCAGCCCGCGGCTGCCATGGTTTCTCGCCCACTCCATCGAAATCAGCACCGAGCCGCCCCATTCGCCGCCCACGCCGATGCCCTGGATGACGCGCAGGATGGTGAGCAGCACGGCGCCCCAGACGCCGATCGAGGCATAGGTCGGCACCAGCGCGATCAGGAAGGTCGCGATACCCATCAACATCAGGGTGGCGATCAGGGTCGCCTTGCGGCCGATGCGGTCGCCGTAGTGGCCGAAAATCGCCGCCCCGATGGGCCGGCCGATGAAGCCCACGAAATAGGTGGCGAACGCCGCCAACGTCGCGGTCAGGGGATCTTCATGCGGAAAGTAGAGCTTGCCAAAGACCAGCCCTGCCGCCGTGCCGTAGATGAAGAAATCGTACCACTCGATGGTCGTGCCGATGGTGGCGGCGATCACCGCCTTGCGCAGTTGTGCGCCGTGCTCGCTGTCGCTGAGGTGACCGAATGATTCCGCCGTCGCCATCGCGTGTGCCTCCCGGTCGGGACGCCCCCGCAAGGTGAAACGTCGACAGGGATGCGTGGTTCCCCCGCGGTGAAAGGTTTGGGCCGACAATCGAGCAGGTCATCGCGGCGGCAATAGGCGCTCCTCCTGCATCTTGGCGAAGGCCTTGCGAAACATCGCCTCGGTGTCCATCACCTCGGTGAAGCCCGCCTGCATCAGCTTGATGGTCGACACGATTGCGGGCGGTCCCGGCTGGGTGCGGCCGTAACCCATCGTGTAGTCGGCATACTCGAACGACAAGCCGACGAAATCCTTCAGCGTCCCCGAGCGCAGCCCGTGCTCGGCGCGGATCGCGGCCCAGTCGTTCTCGCGCGGCCGGATCTCGCGATTTAGCTGATGCGGCACGTGTTCGCCGGCCTTGAAGCCCAGCGCGTCGGCGATGGCCGGCCACACGTTGGGCCAGACGAAGACGTCGCCGTTGGTGATGTTGAAGATCTCGTTCTGGGCCGTCTTCGCCTCGCCGGCCCAGGCAATGCAGCGCGCCAGCAGGTCGGCATCGATCGCCTGCGCGACGCGGCCCACACCGCCCGGATAGTCGAGGCGCGTCAGCCCGCGCTTGCGCTCGAAGGCGGCGTAGACGCCAAGCGCCGGGATGACGTTCATCGCACTGCCTTGCGAGCTGCCGACGATCAGCACCGGCCGCAGGATGGTCCAGTGCCAGGCCGCCTTGCTGCTTTGGGCCTTCTGCGCGGCGCGCAGGTAACTCTCCTGGTTCCAGTAGAAGTTCTTCTGCTCGTGCATCTCCGAGCGGTTCTCACGGGCCGGCACCTGCAGCGGCCGGACGTGGACGCCATACGCCTTTGTGCCCTGTAGCAACGTGACGTGGCGCAGGCCTGGCGCCGCCCGCTGCAGCGGCTCGAAGAAGTTGCGCAGCATCAGATCGTTGAGCCGGATCTGCTCGTCCTCTTGCCAGCCTGCCACCAATCCGGGCCGTTCGTGGAGCGCGGCATAGACGACATGCGTGACGCCCGCGAAACCGGCAGCGGCCGCCTCGCAGGCGGCCTTGTCGGCAAGATCGAGGGCCTGCCAGCGTGCGCCGAAAGTGTCGTCGGGCCGGCGCCGGGAGACCGCCAGCACCTCGCAGTCGGGCTGCGATGCGAAATGCTTCATCGCAGCGCGGCCCACCAGCCCGGTGGCGCCGGCAATCAGGACCCTTTTGGAAGCCATGGTTCAGTCATACCATGCGGCAACCACGGAGGAAGCCGATGGAATTCGGCATGTTCCACGAGTTTCAGCGCTTGCCCGGCGCGAGCGATGCGGCGGCCTTCGCCGATTCCTTCGCGCAGGTCGACGCGGCCGAGCGGCTCGGTCTCGACGCGATGTGGCTTGCCGAGTTGCACTTCAATCCCGAGCGTTCGGTGCTCGCCTCGCCGCTCATCCTCGCCGCCGCCATCGCCGCGCGCACTAGGAACATGAAGATCGGCACGGCGGTGCAGGTGCTGCCGCTCTGCCATCCACTGCGCCTTGCCGAGGAGGTGGCGACCATCGACCATCTCGCCAACGGGCGGCTGATCTTCGGCGTGGGCCGTTCCGGTTTCGCCCACACCTACAAGACCTACGGCGTCGACTACGGCGAGAGCCGCGAGCGCTTCACCGAGACGCTGGCGATCGTCAAGCGCGCCTTCAGCGAGGAGCGCTTCAGCCACAAGGGCAAATACTTCGCCTACGACAACGTTCGCCTGTCGCCGCGTCCCGTGCAGCAGCCATGGCCTGAGATCCGCGTCGCTGCCGCGAGCCCCGACACCTACGAGGAAATGGGCACGATGGGCCATGCGATCTTCGTCGCCGCGCGCACCGGCAATCTCTCCGAGCTGGCGCCGCTGGTGAAGACCTACCACGCGGCGTGGCGAGCGGCCGGCCATGCCGGCAAGGGCGGTGTCTTCCTGCGCGTGCCGGTCTATGTCGCGGAGACCGAGGAGGCGGCGCGCGAGGAGCCGCGCGAGAGCATCCTCCATCTGCTGCGCACCATCGGCAACCGGCTGGCCGAATCGGCCAAGCTCGACTCAGCGCGCGCGATCGAGAAGCGCGCCGAGCGCGGCGCCAAGATGCAGAACATCGAATACGACGAAGTTCTGCGCGAGCGCATGATCGTCGGCACGCCCCCGCGGGTGATCGATCGCCTGCGCGAAGTGAAGGAGCAACTCGGCCTCGACGGCATCCTGGCCGAGCTCAATCCCGGCAGCCTGATCCCCCATCAGCGCGTGATGACGGCGCTGCGGCTGCTCTGCGAGCAGGTGATACCGGCCTTCAAGTAACCGCCGGCAGCAGGATCTCGAAGCGCGCCCCGCCGCCGGGGCCGTTGGAGGCGGCGATGGTGCCGCCCATCTCCTCGACGATGCGCCGGCAGATGCGCAGGCCGAGTCCGGTTCCCTTGCCCTTGGGCTTGGTGCTGACGAACGACATGAACAGTCGCGGCAGGACCTCGGGCGCGATGCCGGGGCCGTTGTCGTCGACGACGATGCGTGCGAACCGCTTTCCGTCACCTTCGGTCAGGGTGTCGGTCGCGATCTTCACGTTCTTGCCGCCCGCGTCGCGCGCGTTGTTGATCAAATTCACCAGCACCTGCTCGAGCCGGCCGCCGTCGCCCAGCACCTTGGGCAGGTTCGCATCGAGCTCCTGGTCGAGCGTCATGCCGGCTTCGCTCAACCCGTGGTCGGTGAGGTCGACGGCGCTGCGTACGGAGTCGTTGATGTCGAACGGCTCGGGGGCGCCCGACAAGGTGCCGCGCACATAGGCGCGCAGGTCGCCGATGATGCGGCTCGCCGCGTCGACCTGCTGGGAAATGCGTTCCAGCTTGCCCTGCACGAATTCCACCGTGGAGGCGTCGGCGGTGGGCGAGCCGAGCCGCCGATTGGCCTCGCTCAGCTCCTCGAGCGCCGTGATGCAGGCGATGTTGATGACCTGCAGCGGCTGGCTGATCTCATGCGCCATCGTGCCCGCCATCTCGCCCACCGTGGCGAAGCGCTCGGCGGCGAACAGCGCCTGCTCGGCCTCGCGCCGCTCGGTGTCGTCGACGCCCAGCAGCACGATGCTCGCCACTGCGCCGGCCGAATCGAGCGCCGGCGTGGCGGTGATGGCGACCAGCCGCTCGCGGCCATCCTTGCCGGTGAGCTTGAGGGCAAAGCGCGATCGTTTGGTGCGCACCGGGTTCAGCGGGCAGGGCATGATGTCCTGCAGGTGCCGGCCGACGGCGTCGGCCGCGGAGGTTCCCGTGAGCTGGGTGAACCCGGTGTTCACCATGACGATGTTCATGGCGGCGTCGACTAGCACGATCAGCGCGCCGCCCGATTCGACGATCGAGCGCAGGCGGCTCACTTCCTGGTCGAGCCGCGCCTCGAGCTGCATGCGGTCCTCGATGTCGCGAATGACGCCGACGGAGATGACGCGGCCCTGCGCATCGATACGCCGGCGCGCCCGGACTTCGACGTGATGATGGGCGCCGCCGGCGCCGATCATCGTGAAGCGGGCGAAGGTACCCGGGTCATCGGGGTTGTATTCGCGCGTGGTGGTGCGCTGCACGCGCTCGTAGGAATCGGGCGCGATGAACTTCAGGAAGTGCTGGCCGACCATCTGCTCGGGCGCCACGCCGAACACTTCCTTGGCGGCGGCGCTCATGAAGGTGAACTTGCCGGTGGCGATGTCGAGCCTGTAGGCGACGTCGGCCAGCGAATCGACCAGCGTCTGGTACTCGGTGCGCGCCTGCTCGAGTTCGATCTCGTGCTTCTTGATGTCGGTGACGTCGAGGCGCAGGCCGACCGTGTAGCCGGACGGCGTGCCGATCTCGAACCAGTTGAACCAGCGGCCGTCTTCCGACTGGCGCATGCGCTCGACGCTGCGCGTGCGGAAGCGCTCGAGCCACTTGTCGACCGGCTGCGGGCCGCGGCCCTGCGCCTCGAGCCGGCGCGCCGACTCGCGCGCCAGCGCCTCGTAGGTCTTGCCGATGACGTCGGGGTCGCCCAGCGCCGGCGTGATCGACTTGGCGACGCCGTTGAACATCAGCAGACGTTCGTCGCGGTCGTACACCACCACGCCCGCCGGCAGCGTGTCGATGATCTCGCGCAGCATGTCGCGGGTGGCTTCGGCGTCGCGCACGCTGTCGGCGGCACGACGCCACTGCAGGTGGAAGTCCATAGACGCGCGACCGACCAGCAGGATCAGCACCAGCCCCGACGCCGCGAAGGCCGTGGTGCAGATCGTCAGCACCAGCAGGGCGATGGCATAGTCGTCGACCAGACGGCCGATCATCGAATCGGCACTGCGCGTGGTGACTTGGCTGAGGTCGCTGATGTCGTCGCGCAGTGCCAGCAGCTCGCGCACCAGGGCCGGGGGGATCGGCTGATGGTCGTCGTCGAATTTCACGATGGCCGGTCCGATGCGGGCGATGAACTCGGGCTGGGCGCGGCAGGTCTGCGCGAGCTTTGATTGGGGCGGCGGCGCGAACTCGCGGCACAGGATGGCGAGCGACGTCGTGAACTCCAGCCACGGCCGGTCGCTCACGCGCTCGCGCGCCGGTCCCGGATTGGCCGCCTGGTTGGCCAGGATGTTGCGCATGAGGTTGCGGCTGGCATTGTCGAGCTCGAGCACCTCGCGCGCCTTGCGTCGCTCCGGGTTGACGTCGGAGCGATGCAGGGAGAGCGCGATGTCGCCGAAGGCGATCACGCAGGCGACCAAGCCGATCAGGCCGGCCAGGGTGGCGAGCAGCACGCCGCGCCGGCCGAGCGCCAATCTCGCCTGGCCGGGAAAGGACTTCAGCAGTTCGAAGAAGGTAGGCCCATCCGGCTCGGCATCACGTCGCGGCGATGCCGCAAGCCCGCTCGTTGTCATCCCCACCCCATCACCGTCTGCATGCCGTACGCGCAATCTCCCTCTTGGCGCGGGCGGCTCCGCCGGCCTAGCGGCGCGTTCCGCCGAGTCCCGCGTTGAGCCACCCGGGCTGCGACGGCGCCGAAGTCCGGCCCTCGCGGCTGGCCTGGACCAGCCTGACCACTGCCTGGCGCAGCGGACCGAGCGGCACCGGCTTGTTGACGAAGGTGGTGATGCCGAGGTCCGCCAGGGTCTTTTCCGACAACCCGTCGATACGCCCCGACATCATCAGGATGGCGGAGTTCGGCAGCGCCGCGCGCATCTGTTCGGCGAGCTGCACGCCGTTCATGTCCGGCAGATTGTAGTCGAGCAGCAGTACACGCGGGCGCACGAAGCGCGCCCGGGCGAGTCCGCTTGCGGCATCGCGCGCAGTCTCGACGTTGAGCCCGGCTCGGCTCAGAAAGCCCTGCATCTCGATGCACTGCATCGCGTCGTCCTCGACGATGAGCACGTCGCACTGCGCGTCGCTCTTCATGGATCTCCTCCGCGGGAAGGGAATCAGCATCGCCGGCAGTATACGCTACAATTCCACCGATTTCCGATTTGTCGGCCAGATATGCGCCGTCGTGCAGTGGGAATTGTCGTTGGAAATCAAAGCCGATGCCAACAAATTGCAGTGCGCGCAGGGGCGGGACTGCAACTAGTAATGCAGCCGACGAAACTCTGGGTTGCCCGACTTGTGCACTCATTACACGTGACGTTGCATAGCCGATGAGGTAGAGGCGAACCCGGTGTGGGGTTGGACGTCGACCAGGGGACGTCGCTTGAGTTTGGGTGCGTGGCGCCGTGATTGGTTTCTTCGGTCTGTCTCCCTCGCAGTCCCGGTCCCAGCGATTGCTGATCTTGGCGACCATTCCACGTTCGGGTACGTGGTTCCTGCGCTATTCGATCTCCTTTCTGTGCCACCTTGCGGGCGGCGGTCGGATCGACGACCGGCTGACGGGCGAGATTGTCGGCGCGGCGAGCGGCGCGCCGTTCGACTTCGAGCGCTTCGCCGGAGGCCCGCTGTTTCGGGTGCGGCCGGCGCTGCCGTCGGATCACCTGTTCATCGGCCATACGGTCTGCCCGGGCTTTGCTCGTGTGGCCGCCGAAGTGCCGTGGTGGCGGACGACGGCCTTTCATGTGCCGGGATATGACTACTTGCATGACGGCTTCGACTACGACTGGACGCCGATCGACCTCACGGGCGCGCCCGAGCCGTACACGAAGATCTCGCCGCAGGCGCTCGATCGTGCGCCTTGGGACGACGAGGATCAGCGCATCGTGCTGGTTTATCGCGATCCGTTGAACCAGCTCGATTCTTTCTACCATTACAGCCGCACCCACGCGCACGGCGCCTACCGCATCTTCGGCGAGCGCAATCTGGGCGACGTGCCGTTCCGCGAATTCGCCTTCGGCGGGGCAATCGCCTCGTACGCCAAGCAATTCATGTCGTACCAGGTGATGGCCAGGCACCTGCCGCGGCAGGTCAAGCTCGTCTCCTACGAGAGCATGATGGCGCGGCCGCTCGACGTGCTGCGCGATCTTCTCGGCTTCCTCGGCAATGGCGCCCGGGTCGACGAGGACCTGCTGGGTTCGGCGATCGCACTCGCCCGGCCGGAGCATCTCAGGGCGATCGAGCGCGAACTCGGTCGTTCGCTCGACGGCACGCATTCGGCGCGACATGGCCACATGCGGCCTCCTTCGGCGCACACGGCCGCCGCCGATATCGACGACACGGCGCATCGCTTGGCCGTCGAATGGTTGTTGGCGCGTGGCCTCGATCCGAAATATTTCTCGTGGCCGGCGGAGGTCGCCGCGCCGTTGGCAGAGGCGCGTCGGGCGTCCTAGTCCCAGGGCAACGCGCTCGCAGACGCGGGCGTTAACAGGGCGACCCTCTTCGTCAGGAGCCGCCCATGTCCTTACAGATATTGAAGGCCTCGATCGCCACCGTGCTCGTCCTTGGACTATCCGCTGCGCTCGCCGCCTGCGGCGACCAGGGCTACGGCCCGACCCATTCCTATAGCGCCCGCTATGACAGCAGCGGCACGGCAGCCGACGCGGCGTCGAACAATGGCAGCGTGTCGTCCAGCGTCGTCACCCAGCAGCGCAAGGAGATGGGCGGCTATTAGCGCGACCGACCTAATTTGGGCGCTTGCTGGGTGGCATGGTGGGAAAGTGGGAAGAATCGCCTAAAAGGCTTATGCCATCAATATCCGAGGCTTCCCACGCAGGTGGGAAAGTGTCACGAAGCGAGGAAACCGCGAACGGCCTCGATCGCCTCGGCAAGCCCGACACGGTCGATTTGCACGCCGGGCGGAAAAGCGCCAAGCAGGCGGCTGGGTAGGCGCGAATCCAGCATGACGAACACGCCGCGATCGTCAGCGCGGCGGATCAGCCGGCCGTAGGCCTGCTTCAGCCGCAGGCGCGCCAGCATGTCGTCGTAGGCGTTGGCGCCGCCGCCGAGTTGGCTCTTCCACGCCGCCTTGCGCGCGCGATGCAGGATGTCGGGCCGCGGCCAGGGTACGCGATCGAACACGATGAGCCGCAAGCTGCGGCCCGGCACGTCGACACCGTCGCGCACGGCATCGGTGCCGAGCAGGCAGGAATGCTCCTCGGCACGGAAGATATCGACCAGGGTGGCGGCATCCATGCCGCCGACATGCTGGGCGTAGAGCGGCAATCCGGCGTCTTCGAGCGCCGGCGCAATGCGCTGGTGCACGGCCCGCAGCCGCCCGATCGCAGTGAACAGGCCGAGCGCGCCGCCGCCCGCGGCGAGGAACAGCTCGCGATAGGCAGCCGCCACCTGGTCGGCATCGTCGCGTTTCACGTCGCGCACAATCAGCACGCGGGTCGCGCCCGGATAGTCGAAGGGCGACGCCATGGCGGCGCGCAACGCCGGTGCCAGCAGATGGCGCATGCCGGTGCGCGCCTCGGCCGAGGTCCAGTCGGCGAGCGCATTCTGGTCCTCGTCGTTGGCAGGCTGGGTGAGGCCGAGCGAATCGCGCAACGTCGCCGAGGTGACGACCGCGCCGTGTGCTGGCTTGATCACCGAGTTCACGAACGGCTCGGTCGGGTCGAGATAGTGCCGGTACATGCCGACATCGGCTTCGCGCATCTGCACGCGCTCGATGGCGAACCAGTCGACGAAGGCGGGGTCGGGCTCGTTGTGCAGGCCGCGCAGCATGGCGCGCCAGGCCTCGAGCGTGAACTCGCAGCGGTTGGTGAGCGAGCGCGCCACGCCCTCGATGCGGCCGCGTTGGCCCGAATCGAGCTTGTCGGCCTCGCTCTCGAGCTTCGCCTTCAATGCGCCGCGCAGCTTGCGCACTGGCTTTAGCATCTCCTCGAACGTGTCGGCGAGCTTGTCGGCGGCTTCGAGGATGCCGGGGTTGAGCGGGCGCACGTCGCATTCGATGCCGAAACCTTGGTCCTCGCCGGCAGCGCGGGCGCGCACCTGCTGGCGCACCAGCGCCAGGAACTCCTCGGCCGGCCCTAGCACGTTGCCGTCGGCGAGCCGGGTCTGCCAATTGGTCGACGGCAGGCGCTGCGCCAGGTCGAGCAGGCGGCGCAGCGCGGCCTGCGCCTCCTGGTCTTCGCCCAGCAGATCGTTGATCCTGCGTTCGAGGCCGCGGGCGCGCGAGCCGCGGCGGCCTTCGGCGCCCAGCAGCCAGCGGCGCAAGTCCGAGGCCTCGACGCCCGAAAGATGCGCGCCGAACGCGCCGTCGGCGGCATCGAACAGGTGATGGCCCTCGTCGAACACGTAGCGCAGCGGCCGCGTGGCGTCGTCGAGGCCACCCATCGCCGCCTGCACCATGACCAGCGCGTGGTTGGCGATGACGATGTCGGCGGTGCGGGCGCGCCGGATGGTGCGCTCGACGAAGCACTTCTTGTAGTGCTCGCAGGCGGAGTAGATGCATTCGCCGCGCCGGTCGGCCAGCCGCTGCAGCCGGTAGCGGCCGATCAGGTCGAGCAACCAGGCAGGAAGGTCGCCGCCGATCATGTCGCCGTCGCGACTGGCCAGCGCCCAACGCGCCAGCAGGCCGAGGCCGACGGCGTTCTCCGGCATCAGGCCGGTGCGCTGCACCGCTTCCTGGAAGTTCAGCAGGCAAAGGTAGTTCTCGCGGCCCTTGCGAATCACGACACGCCGGCGCTTCTCGGCCGAATCGCGGTGCAGGCGGTCGAGCTCGTTGTCGATCTGGCGCTGCAGGTTGCGGGTGTAGGTCGCGATCCACACCGGCGCGCCGTTCTTCTCCGCCCACAGGCTGGCCGGCGCCACGTAACCCAGGGTCTTGCCGACGCCGGTGCCGGCTTCAACCAGCACGACCTTGGGCTTGTCCTCTTCCTCGCGCGGCGCAAAGGCCTGGCTCGCGGCCGACGCGTAGTCGCTCTGCGTCGGCCGCGCTTCGGCGAGGTTCCGGCCGTGCGCGACCATCTCCGCGAGCCGCAGGCGCGCCTCGCGCGGCTCGACCGGCTCGCTCGACGGCGGCGGCGCCGGCGGCGGCTCCTCCCATGCGGCGAGGGCCTTCCAGATGTCGAGGCCGGCAGCGGGGCGCGGCTTGCGCGGCGGATTGGGGTCGATATCGAGCGCGCGCAGCACGGCGTCGCCCCACGCCCAGTTGCCGCGCGCCATGGTGAGCGCCAGGTCCTTGAGGTCGGGCGAGGTGAGCGGCGCCATGTCCTCGAGCTCGTCGATCAACCGACGAGCGATTTCGGGCAGTGCGGCAAGCTCGTCCGTGCAGTCGATGCCGAGCGCCTCGCTCAGGCCGCGCACGGTGGGCAGGCAGAAGCTCGCCGGCCGGACGAAGGCGAAGAGTTCGAGCAGGTCGCGTGCGGCAAGCTGCTCGAGGCCAAGCCGCGCCGCCGTCGCCGGCGCATGGACCACCAGCGGCAGGGAGCCCGCGGCCCGCGCCGCCGCATCGGCCGCGCTCAGGCGCTCGACTTCGCCCTCGGCCGAGAGCCAGAGGGCGCCGCGGGAGGTCGCGAGCAAGGCGGCAAACATGCAGCGCTCCGAATAGCATACAATGGCGCGGTAATGAGGCGTCGTCGCTTCCTCGCGTCCGTGGGCGCCGTCGGCATCGCCGTTCCCGCTTGGGCGGCCGAAACGGACGTCGCAGTGATCGGCGCCGGCGTCGCGGGCATGGCCGCAGCGGGCGCCGTGCTGAAGGCCGGTCGGAGCGTCGTCGTCCTCGAAGCGCGCGATCGGGTGGGCGGGCGGGTCTTCGCCGACAAGTCCCTGGGCTTCGTGTTCGACCATGGCGCACCGATCGACGCGTCCGCCGGACGGGCCGCCGCGATCATCGTGAACGGCAAGGAGCTGACGCGCGAGGGCTACGCCCAATTCGACAAGCTGCAGGCCGAGTACGAAACCAAGATCGAGCTGGTGCGCAAGCTCAGGCCCGGCATCGATCCGGGCAAGATCCTGGTGCCGTCGGAACCGCTCGACAAGCTGGCGCTGGGCGAGCTGCTGCGCCGCAAGCCGGCCTGGCCGCCGATCACGGTGAGCGTCGATGCCAAGCCCGGCCCGCATGTCAAACTGAATAGCCGCGTGGTGCGGCTCGACACGACGGAAGAGCTGATCCGCATCGTCTCGCCGGCCGGCGAATACGCCGCGCGCTCGGCGATCGTCACCGTGCCGGTGAGCGTGCTCGGCGATCTCTCATTTGCGCCGCCGCTGTCGGCGAAGAAGAAAGCGGCGATCGGCGCGGTGTCGATGGCGCCGTTCGACAAGGTCGCCATTGCCTTCTCGCGCAAGGTGTTCGACGCACCAGCCGACGCGCGCATCCTGGCGCTGGCCGGAAAAGATCAGGTTGTCGAGGCGCTGCTGCGGCCGCACGGGCACGAGGCGGCGATCGTATTCTTTTCGCGCGACGACGCGACGGCGCTGGAGGCCGCCGGTCCGTCGGCGGCGGACGCGACGGCGCTCAGCCTGCTGGCCGACATCTTCGGCAAGGAGCTCCGCAGTGCGTTCGCCGGTGGCCGCTCGACGCGCTGGAGCCGGGACCGGTTCGCGAAAGGCGCCTGGCCGATGGCGTCGTCGGAGCAATGCGCGGTATTCGCCGCGCCGCATCAGCAGCGCGTGTTCTTCGCAGGCGATGCGACGGTGGCCAACGGCGGCGTGATGGGGGCTCACGAGTCGGGGCTGCGCGCGGCGCGGGAAGCGCTAGCCGTTCTTGGGCACAAATAGCGCCAGCATGGCCGCCACGATCAGCGCCGCCGCCGCGCCGAGGAGCGGCAGGCTGAGGCTGCCGGTGGCATCGAACACGTAGCCCGCGAAGAGCGGTCCCAGGATCTGGCCGAGGCCGAACGATGCCGTCATCAGCGCGATGCGGCCGGCGGCGGCGATCAGGCCGAGCGCCGTCAGTCCCATGAAGGTGCCGCCGACCAACAGCGCCGCGCCAATGATCGTGGCTTCGCTGGTCCATATCGCCGAGCCCGCGACGCCGATCGCCTCGATCACGGCCGCTGCCGCGTAGGCGTTGAGGATGTTCCAGCGCCGCGCAAGCGCCGTCCACAACGCCACCGAGGGTGCGGCACTCAGGCCGAACAGGATCCAGACATAAGGCTCAAGCGGGGCGATGGCCGGCGCGCTGCGCACCTGCGCCACGATGAAGGTCGCGGTGATGACATAGCCGAAGCCGAACAGGCCGTAAGCCGCCACCAACGCGATCGGCGCATTGCCGTGCGCGGCAGGGCGATTCGACGGGTGATCATCCTCCGGCACCAGGAGCGCGACCGCAAAGGCGGCGATGACCGCGAGCGCGGCACTGGCGAACCACATCGCGCGCCAGTCGCCGAGCGTCGCGACCACGGCGGCGGAAGCGGCGATACCGGTACCGACGCCGGCGAAGTGCACCGCCGAAAGCTGCGGCCGGCCGGCCTCGTTGAGCCGATGGATCACCAGCGCCGAGGCGAAGACCAGCGAGAAGGCGCTGAAGATGCCGGCCAGCAGCCGCAGGACCAGGAACAGCACAAGGCTGGCAGTGAGGCCCATGGCGGCGAGGCCGATCGCATTGGCTGCCAGCGCCGCCAGCAGCCAGCTGCGGCGCGAGCCGGGCAGCTTCAGGGTCGCCAGCAGGGCGCCGGCCAGATAGCCAACGAAGTTGGCCGAGGCGATCAGGCCCGCCTGGCTCTTGCTGAGGTGAAGCGCCTCGATCATGGGCGGCAGGATCGCGGTATAGACGAAGCGGCCGATGCCGATGCCCGCCGCCATCGCAAGCAGGCCACCGATGCTGAGGGAAAGCGCAGTTTTCTTCATGTCTGACGCGCACTCTGGTCGGGTGGCAATGGCGGCGCAAATGACTTAGTTTCGGGCATCCATGTCTCAGATCGATCGTTCCCTGGCCGGGGCCGCGCGCGCATGGCCGTTTGAAGAAGCCCGCAAGCTGGTCGCCCGCGTGGCCGGCAAAGCGCCGGCGAAGGGCTATGTGCTGTTCGAGACCGGGTATGGGCCTTCCGGATTGCCGCATATCGGCACGTTCGGCGAGGTCGTGCGCACGACCATGGTACGCCAGGCCTTCCAGCGCCTGTCGGACGTTCCGACGCGCCTGTTCTGCTTCTCCGACGACATGGACGGTCTGCGCAAGGTGCCGGACAACGTGCCCAACAAGGAGATGCTGGCGCAGCATCTCGGCAAGCCGCTGACCGCCGTGCCCGATCCATTCGGCAGCGAGCACGGCAGCTTCGGCGCCGCCAACAATGCGCGCTTGCGCGCCTTCCTCGATTCGTTCGGCTTCGAGTACGAGTTCCAGTCGGCGAGCGACTGGTACAAGTCCGGCCGCTTCGACGAGATGCTGCTCGCCATGCTGCGGCACTACGACGAGGTACAGGCGGTCATGCTGCCGACGCTCGGTGCCGAGCGCCAGGCGACCTACTCGATCTTCCTGCCGATCTCGCCCAAGACTGGCCGCGTGCTGCAGGTGCCGGTGATCCAGACCAACGTCGATGCCGGCACCATCGTCTATCGCGACGAGGATGGCACGCTGACCGAGACGCCGGTGACCGGCGGCAGCGTCAAGCTGCAATGGAAGGCGGATTGGGCAGGCCGCTGGTTCGCGCTCGGCGTCGACTACGAGATGTACGGCAAGGACCTCATCCAGTCGGCCGAGCTCAGCGCCCGGATCGTCGGCATTCTGGGAGGCATGCCACCGGAAGGCTTCAACTACGAACTCTTCCTCGACGAGCAGGGCAGGAAGATCTCCAAGTCCAAGGGCAACGGCCTGTCGGTCGAGGAGTGGCTGCGCTATGCGCCGCCGGAATCGCTCGCGCTCTACATGCAGCAACAGCCGCGGCGCGCCAAGCGGCTCTATTTCGACGTCATCCCGCGCGCCATCGACGACTATCTCGCGGCAGTCGAGAAGCTGCCGAAGGAGGAGCCGGCGAAGGCGCTCGAGAATCCGGCGTGGCACATCCACAACGGCAAGGCGGTCGACCATCACGCGAGCGGCGTGAGCTTCGGCATGCTGCTCAATCTTGCAAGCGTCGCGCATACCGAAGACAAGGCGGTGCTGTGGCAGTACCTGCGCCGCTACGTGCCGGGCGCCACGCCTGAGAACGCGCCTTATCTCGACAAGCTGCTGTCGGGGGCGGTGGCCTACTACCAGGACTTCGTGAAGAGCACGAAGAAGTTCCGGCTGCCGACCGACAAGGAGCGGGCGGCGCTGCAGGACCTCGCCGAGACGCTGCGCAAGATTCCCGACAGCGAGAGCGCGGAGTTCATCCAGAACGAGGTCTACGAGGCGGGTAAGCGGCATTTCGCCAAGGAAGAGCTGCGCCAGTGGTTCCAGACGCTCTACGAGGTGCTGCTGGGCAGCTCGCAGGGGCCGCGCATGGGCGCCTTCATCAAGCTCTATGGCCGCGACAACGTCGTGCGCCTGATCGAGCGCGCGCTCGCCGGCGAAGACCTCAGCAAGGCCGCGTGACTTCCGGCAACGGCGGCATCGGCGCGTCGCTGCGGCGTCTGGAAGACGTCCGCCTGCTGACCGGCAAGGGCCGCTACAGCGACGATTTCGTTCTGCCGAACCAGGCCCGTGCCTTCGTGTTGCGCTCGCCGCATTCCCACGCGCGCATCAAGTCAATCGATATCGAGGCGGCGCGCACGCTGCCCGGCGTGCTGCTGGTCCTGACCGGCGCCGACGTCAAGGCGGAAGGGCTGAAGCCCATTCCACACATCCCACAGGCGATGAGTCCGCCCGACATCCGGCTCGACAATCTCGACGGCACCGACCACCTGGTCGAACAGCCGCCGATCCTCGCGATCGAGACCGTGCGCTTCGTGGGCGAGGCCGTTGCCTTCGTCGCGGCCGAGACGGTCGCCCAGGCGAAGGACGCCGCCGAGGCGATCGTCGTCGACTACGAGCCTTTGCCGCCGATCGGCGACATCGCGGTCGACGCGCGGGTCGGCAATCCGCGCGCGACGCGGGCGGGCTTCGCCGAGGCGCCGCACGTCGTGCGACTGGAGACCGTGATCCAGCGGGTCACCGGCGTGCCGATGGAGCCGCGTGCCGCGCTGGGGCACTACGATCCCGCGACCGATCGCTACACCGTGTGGGCCGGCGGCGGTGCGATCGTGCGGCCCAAGAAGGAGATCGCGATCGTGCTGGGGCTCGAGCCCGATCAGGTACGGGTGATCGCGCACGAGGTCGGCGGCAATTTCGGCACCCGCAATTCCTTTTATCCCGAATTCGCGCTGGTCGCTTGGGCGTCGAAGAAGACCGGCCGGCCGGTCAAATGGACCTGCGAGCGGCAGGAAGCCTTCGCAAGTGACTATGCCGGCCGCGATCTCACGGTCGAGGCGGAGCTTGCTTTGTCGGAGGACGGCAGGTTCCTCGGCCTGCACGCCTCCAGCACCAGCAATGTCGGCGCCTATACCGCCTCGTTCGTGCCGCTCACCAAGGGCACGCAGCTGATGACCAGCCTCTACGACATGCCGGCGGCGGTGCGGGCGCGTGCCGTGCTCAGCAACAGCGCCAGCACCGCGCCCTATCGCAGCGCCGGCCGGCCCGAGACGATGTTCGTGGTCGAGCGCCTGATCGATCTTGCCGCGCGCGAATGCGGCTTCGACCGGGTCGAGCTGCGCCGCCGCAACCTCGTGAAGTCGCTGCCCTACCGCAATGCGTTCGGCATCACTTACGACAGCGGCGACTATGCCGGCACGCTCGACGAGGTGTTGAGGCTTGCCGACTGGGCGGGCTACGAGCGGCGGCGCGGCGAGAGCCGGGCGCGCGGACTGCATCGCGGCCTCGGCCTCGGCGGCTATGTCGAATCGCAAAGCGGCGCGGCATACGAACGGGCCGAGCTGACGGTACGCGGCGACGGCACGGCCGAACTCGTGATCGGCACCTTGTCGTCGGGCCAAGGGCACGAAACGAGCTTCGCCCAGCTCATCACCGAATGGCTGGGCATCCCGGCCGACAAGGTGGCATTCCATTCCAGCGATACCGACCGCGTGTCGATGGGCGGCGGCTCGCATTCGGGCCGTTCGATGCGCCAGGGCGGCACCGCGATTCACAAGGCCGCGCAAGGCATCATCGCCCAGGGGCTGCAACTTGCCGCGCAGCATCTCGAGGCGAGCGAGCCCGACCTGGTCTTTGCCGACGGCCGCTTCAGGGTGAAGGGCACCGACCGTTCCGTGGGGCTGGTCGAACTGGCGACAAGGCATGGGCCGATCGCCGATGCGGGCGACGTCAACAGCCGCGTCGGCTCATATCCCTATGGCTGGCATGTCTGCGAGGTCGAGGTCGACGCCGAGACCGGCATCGTGAAGATCGCGCGCTACACGACGATCGACGATGTCGGCCGGGCGGTGAACCCGATGATCCTGCACGGTCAGACCCACGGCGGCATCGCGCAGGGCGCGGGCCAGGCCCTGATGGAGCGCTGCGTCTATGACGATCGCGGCCAGCTGCTCTCGGGCTCATTCATGGACTACGCCATGCCGCATGCCGAGGACTTTCCGATGTTCACGACGGCGCTATCCGAGGTTCCGGCGAGCAACCATCCCCTCGGCTTCCGCGGCGGCGGGGAGGGCGGCATCACGCCGGCGCTCGGCGTGATCGTCAACGCCGTGGTCGATGCGTTGGCCGAATTCGGCGTCACGCATATCGACATGCCGGCGAGCCCCGAGCGCGTGTGGCAGGCGATCCGGCGAGCTAGCTCGGCGAAGAGTGCGTGACCGAGTTGATGCTGCCCAGGTAGGCGAGCACCAGCCGCACCAGCTCGTCCTCGAAGCTGCGGCTTTTCAGGAACCGCTGCTCTTCCAACACCGCCGAGCGGATGGCGCCCAGCAACCCCCGCGACAGCACGAAGGTCTGCTCCTCGCTCAGCCTGCCGATCGCGTTGGCTGATATGAAGGCCGCGACCGGCTGCTGGAACGCCGAGCCGCCAGTCTGGCTGAACAGCGCTTGCACGATCGCCTTGCGGGCGCGCTGGCGCCCGCGGAAGGCGTTGACGATGGCGCGCACGACGGCCCGCGCGCGTTCGTCCTCCGGCGCATCCTCGCCGGCGGTCATGGCACGCGCGACATTGGCGAGAGTGGCCGCAAGTTCGTGCTCGGCGATCGAACGCAGGATCGCGTCCTTGTCGGCAAAGTACTGGTAGAGCGTGCCGATCGACACGCCGGCGCGTTCCGCCACGGCGTTGGTGGTGAACGCCGCCAGGCCGCCCGCCTCCAGAACCTGAGCCGCCGCCTCGCGGATCGCCGCAACGGTTTCGGCCGCGCGCGCCTGACGCGGAATTCGCCGTTTGATTACAGGAGCTTGCCGGGGTTTCGCCATAACCACCCACGAGGTGTGAATGCGAGTAAAAGAATATGAGCTTTGCTCATATATCTTGATGACGCAAGCATCGGAGAGGCAACACCGTGGACGACCTCAAGGGCATCTATCTCTACCTCCTGCCCGTCGTGATCGTGGCGGCGATCGCCGAGGGCGTCGCGCTCAGCGCCAAGGGGCGCGGTTTCGATTGGAAATCATGGGCGTGCTCGCTGGCCGACCTAGCCGTTCGCCAGGTCCTGTCGCGCTTTCACTTCATGCTGGCGGCGCCGGTTTTCGTGCTCGCCTACCAGCACCGCCTGTTCACCCTGCATCTCGACAGCGTGACGAACGTCGCTTTGCTCTTCGTCGGTCTCGAGTTCTTCTATTACTGGTTCCATCGCAGCAGCCACACTGTGCGCTACTTCTGGAACAGTCATTCGGTGCATCACTCGCCCAACCAGCTCAATCTGGCCGCCGCCTATCGGCTGGGCTGGATGGGCCGGGCGACCGGCGCCACCGTCTTCTTCACGCCGCTTGCCTTCCTCGGCTTCGAGCCCGGGAGCGTGCTGGCGGCGCTGACGCTGAACCTGACGTACCAGTTCTGGATTCATGCCGAGTGGATTCCCAAGCTCGGCTGGCTCGAATACGTGCTCAATACGCCGTCCGCACATCGTGTGCACCACGCGCGTAACGTCGAATATCTCGACGCCAATTACGGCGGCGTGCTGATCGTCTTCGACCGCCTGTTCGGCACGTATGTGGAGGAGCGTGCGGATGTGCCGTGCGACTTCGGCCTGATCTCGACGCCCAGATCGTCCTACAATCCGTTCGCCAACAATTTCAAACCCTGGATCGGGCTGGTGAAGGACCTCGTCTCGGCGCGTTCCTTGCACGAGGTCTGGATGTACCTGTTTGCGCCGCCGGGCTGGCGCCCCGATGGCCACGGCCTCACGACCGCGGAACTGCGGCGCGCTCACGCCGCCATGACGTAATCTCCCTTGAGCGCTCTCCGGGCCGCCGACACAGTCGGCGGACGAGGAGAGTGTCATGGCTAAGGACAAGGTCTGCGTCGTGATTGGCGCGGGCGATGCGACGGGCGGCGCGATTGCCCGTCGGTTCGCACGCGAAGGCTACACTGCCGTGGTCATCCGCCGCAGCGTCGAGCGGCTGCACAAGCTCACCGAGCAGATCAAGGCCGAGGGCGGCAAGGTCCATCCCTTCGGCTCCGACGCGCGGGACGAGGAGCAGGTCGTCGAGCTGTTCCGAAAAATCGAAGGCGAGATCGGTGAGATCGAGGTGTTCGTCTTCAATATCGGCGGCAACGTGCGCTTCGACATCCGCGACACCACGAGCCGCGTCTATCGCAAGGTGTGGGAGATGACGGCCTTCGCAGGCTTCCTGACGGCGCGCGAGGCGGCCAAGGCGATGGTACCGCGCGGCCGCGGTACCATGCTGTTCACCGGAGCGACGGCGAGCCTGCGCGGCGGGCGCGGCTTCGCGGCTTTCGCCGGCGGCAAGCATGCGGTGCGGGCACTGGCGCAGTCGATGGCGCGCGAGCTCGGGCCGCAGAACATCCATGTCGCCCATGTCGTGATCGACGGCGCGATCGACACAGAGTGGATCAAGAGCAATTTCCCGGAACGCTACAATTCGGGACCGGACGGTATCCTCGATCCCGACCACATCGCCGAGGCCTATTGGCAGCTCCATCGCCAGCAGCGCAGCGCCTGGACGTTCGAGATGGATCTCCGGCCGTGGAAGGAAAGCTGGTGAAAAAAGCGCGCGGGGGTGACCCGCGCGCTCTTTGTCTGGCTTGAGAGCGACCGAGACTAGTAGCGCGGTGGCGCCGTCGCCGCGCCGACGCCAGCGCCGACCGCGCCGCCGATCAGAGCGCCCGGCAACACGCCAAGCGGCGTCACGGCGCCGAGCAATGCGCCCGAACCCGCGCCGATGCCGCCGCCGGTCACGGCGCGCTGGCCCCACGTGTCGCCACAAGCAGTGACGCTCACCAGGATCGCGGCAAGGACGAGGAACGTACGCATGGTTGCTCTCCGTTGGTTAATAGCGACGCGGCGTCGTCGCCGCACCGACACCGGCGCCAACCGCACCGCCGACCACGGCGCCCGTCAGCGGACCCATGCCGGTCGCGGCGCCAAGCACTGCGCCCGAGCCCGCGCCGATCGCGCCGCCGGTGACCGCACGCTGGCCCCATGTGTCGCCGCAGGCCGTGGCGCTGAGAAGAATGGCTGCCAGGACGAGATATGTGCGCATGATCTACTCCCCTTGGTTAGAGGATCTGAAGGTGGGCGGCCTCTATGGCCTGTTTACGGTTCCGAATAAGGCGAAAACTGGACAATCCCCATACGCCATGATTTTGGCGGGCATGTAACGCGCGAAATATTGGGGGGTTGCCCTCACCGGATCCGGTTGAGCCGGCCGCGGACCTTCTCCAGGAAGTCGGCCCTGGTCTGTTCCGTCGAATGATCCATGTCGTAGTGGGCCAGATAGAAGGAGTCGGCGTCCTTGGCGCACATTGGCCGCAGACCCTTCATCACCGCATGGCGCCCGGCATCGCGCGCGAACAGCCGCACGATCCACCATGGCGAGCCGTAGCTCGTCACCACGCCGAACAGCCGGATGTTGCCGAGGTTGGGCTTGAGATGGTGATCGATGGAATCGTAAACGAATGCCGTGCCCGGCGCCCACACGCGGTCGACGTAGCCCTTCAGCATCGCCGGCATCGAGAACCACCAGTGCGGATAACAGAGGACGAAACCGTCGACCTTCTTCAGGAGGTCGATGTAGGCTTGCACCGCGCCGCCCTGATAGTCGTTGCTCATGTAGCTTGCGCGCTCGGCCTCGGTCATCACCGGATCGAAGGCCTGGGCATAGAGATCGGTGGCTATGACATCGTGGCCGTTGCGCTCGAGCGTCTTCACCACGGTGTCGAACAGCGCATGGCTGAAGCTGTCGGCGAGCGGATGGCAGTGGACGACCTGGATCAGCATCGCCCGGAGAACGAACTGGCGTGCGCGCCAGTTCCGCGGCTCGAAGCTCAGATGACGCGCTGCGTGCGGGCGTAGGCCATGTAGAGCTCGTGCGCGCGGGCGGCGATCGGGCCCGGCTGCAAATCGCGGCTTTCGTAGCGGCTGACCGGCTGCACCTTGCCGGCATTGCCGGTGGTGAAAAGCTCGTCGGCGTCCTCCAGTTCGGCGGTCTTCACCGTCCGCTCCTCGACCTTGACGCCAGTGTTGCGCAGCAGCTGGATCGTGCGGTAGCGCGTGATACCCGCGAGGAACGTGCCGTTGGGTACCGGCGTCGCCACCACGCCATCCTTGGCGAGGAAGATGTTGGAGCTGCAGGTCTCGGCAACGTTGCCCATGGCGTCGAGCACGATGCCGTTGTTGAAGCCGCGCTTCAGCATCTCGGCGACACCGCGCGAGGAGTTGGGATAGTGGCACGACGCCTTGGCGTCGGTCGGCGCGCTTTCCGGCGTGGTGCGGCGGATGGTGCGGCAGAGACCCAGCGTCAGCGGCGTGCCGGCCCGCATCGGCGAGATGTAGGTGCACAGCAGGAACTGCGTGGACTCCGGATCGACCGAGATCGGCCCCGCGCCGCCCTTGGTCGCCCAGAACATCGGCCGCACGTAGAGTTCGGCCTTGGGGCCAAAGCGGCGCACGCTCTCGTGCATCAGTTCGAGGATTTCGGGGGCGGTCTTGGTCGCCTTCAGCCCCAACGCCTTGGCCGAACGAACCACGCGCTCGGCGTGGAGGTCGAGGTCCGGGCCGCAGCCGTCGAAGGCGCGGCCGCCGTCGAACACGATCGAGCCCAGCCAGAACGCGTGATCGCGCGGCCCCAGGATCGGCGGGTTGCCCTCGTGCCACGCGCCATTGCAGTAAGTGAGCGTATCCATCCTGCCCCCAGTCCCTCGAAGCCGGCGGAAATAGCAGATTCGCCACGAACGAACAGCCCCGTCTCGTTTGAGGACCGCCCTTACTTTTTTTGCTGGGATGGCGGATCGGGGCGGAATTGCGGCGGCAAGCCGGCCCGAATTCCAATATCGGCGAGGCACGGCCCTTCGGATGAAGCCGTATCTCCATCGCACGCGGCTTCGTGCCGCCATGAATGGAGGCAAACCATGATGAAGCGCACCCTGTTCACGGTCCTTGCCGCCGCAGCGATTTCGGCGCCGGCCATCGTCGCTCCGGCGATCGTGTCGCCGGCGGCCGCGCAAGCCAGCTTGAACATCAGCATCGGCACGCCGCCGCCGGCCCCGATCTACGAAGTCGTGCCGGCGCCGCGCGCCGGTTATGTGTGGGCGCCGGGTTATTGGCGCTGGGAGCACGAGCGCCATGTCTGGACGCCTGGCCGCTGGATGGCGGAGCGCCGCGGCTATCACTGGGTCCCCGATCGCTGGGACCACGGCTACGACGGTTGGCACCACGTCCATGGCCATTGGGATCGCGGCTGATCCCCATCGAGGCTCTGTGGCGTAGCACGAGTGAAGAGCGGGGCGCTTCGGCGCCCCGTTTCTTTTTGGTGCTAGTATCCGGCAAATCGCGCGCCGCCCAGGAGAAGCACATGCCCGCACCGATCGCCATTCGCCTGCATCCCAACGACAACGTCGTCGTGGCGCGCATGGATATCCTGCCGAACACCAAGGTCGAGGGCGATGTCTCGGCGGCGACGCGCATTCCGCCAGGCCACAAGATCCTGACGCGCCCCGTCAGGAAGGGCGAGCCGCTGCGCAAGTACAATCAGATCATCGGCTTTGCCACCGACGACCTGGCGCCGGGCACGCACATCCACACGCACAACTGCGTCATGGGCGATTTCGAGCGCGACTACGCCTTCTGCGCCGACGCACATCCGACCGATTACATCACGCCGCCGGCGAGCTTCATGGGATATCGCCGGCCCGACGGGCGCGCCGCCACACGCAATTATATCGGCATCGTGACGACGGTGAACTGCTCGGCGGCGACCAGCCGCATGATCGCCGCCAAGCTCCAGCCGCTGCTTGCGCAATATCCCAACATCGACGGCGTGGTGCCGCTGACGCATGGCGGCGGCTGCGGCATGGCTGCGGCCGGCCTGGAGATGGACGTGCTGCGCCGCACGCTCGCGGGCTACGCGCGTCATGCCAACATGTCCGCCGTCGTCATCCTCGGGCTGGGCTGCGAAGCCAACCAGATCTCCGGCTTGATGAATGCTGAGGGGCTGAAGGAGGGACCCAAGCTGATCCCGATGACGATCCAGGACGAAGGCGGCGTGTCGAAGACCGTGATGCGCGCCGTCGGGTTCTTGAACGAGCTGTTGCCCGAAGCGAACGACGTGAAGCGTGAGCCGATCCCGGTGAGCGACCTGATCCTGGCGCTGCAATGCGGCGGCTCCGACGGCTACTCCGGCATCTCGGCCAATCCGGCGCTCGGAGCGGCGGTCGATCTGCTGGTGCGTCACGGCGGCACCGCAGTGCTGTCGGAGACACCGGAGATCTATGGTGCCGAGCATCTGCTGACGCGCCGCGCCGTGAGCCGCGAGGTCGGCGAGAAGATCGTCAAGCGCATCAAATGGTGGGAAGACCACTGCGCGCGCACCGGCGGCGAAATGAACAACAATCCTTCGCCGGGCAACAAGGCGGGCGGGCTGACGACGATCCTCGAGAAGTCGTTGGGGGCGGTGGCGAAGGGCGGCACGACCAACCTGGTCGACGTCTACGAATATGCCCAGCCGATCACCGCCCGGGGCTTCGTCTATATGGATTCGCCCGGCTACGATCCGGTGTCCGCCACCGGGCAGGTGGCCGGCGGGGCCAATATCTTGTGCTTCACCACCGGTCGCGGTTCGGTGTTCGGATGCAAACCGGCGCCGTCGCTCAAGCTGGCAACGAATAGCTCGCTCTATCGGCGCATGACGGACGACATGGATATCAACTGCGGCACCATCATCGACGGTGAGGAAACCATTCAGGACAATGGCAAACGGATATTTGAACTGATCGTGAAGACAGCTTCCGGACAGAAGACGAAATCTGAAGCCTTGGGCATCGGCGACGATGAATTCGAGCCATGGAAGATCGGCGCAACCATGTAGCGAACTGCAACTTTCTTGACTTCGGAGCGTTACGTCCGCATATGCGGCCGTACGACTTACGACTTTGGCCTTGCCTTGGCGGCCGAGCCCTTGACGGGCTCGACACTTACCACGAGCTACCCACCAAATTCTTCGAGTTGTCGCGGGCCGCAGCAGCGAGCGCACGGTCCACGCCTTTGATAGCTCGATAACGCCAAGGAGACGAGTGATGGCTACAGGTACGGTCAAGTGGTTCAACGCCACCAAGGGTTTCGGCTTCATCCAGCCCAGCGAAGGCGGCAAGGACGTGTTCGTGCACATCAGTGCAGTCGAGCGCGCCGGTCTCAACGGTCTGAATGAGGGCCAGAAGGTCAGCTACGAGATCGCCACCGAGCGCGGCCGCTCGGCGGCCGTCAATCTCAAGGCCGAGGGCTGATCCTTTTTCGTTCGTGCATGGTAGCCTCCTGCCAGGGAGGCTGCCGTGCCGGACGATTTTCACTATCTGTCACTTGCTGAGGTGGCGCGCCGTCTGAAGGCGCGCCAGCTGTCGTCGGTCGAGGCGGCGCAAGCGATGCTCGATCGCATCGCCAGGCACAATCCCAAGCTCAAGGCCTACGCCACGGTGACGCCCGAGCGCGCGCTGAAGGACGCCGCGCGGCTCGATGCGGAGACGGCGGCCGGCAGGTCGCGCGGCCCGCTGCATGGTGTGCCGATCGCGATCAAGGACCTTTGCAACACCGAAGGCGTGCCGACAGCCGCCGGCATGGCGATCCATCGCGCCAACGTGCCGGCCCGGGACGCGACCGTCGTCGCGCGGCTGAAGGCAGCGGGCGCCGTCATCGTCGGCAAGCTGCAGATGACCGAAGGTGCGTTCGGCGCACACCATCCCGACATCGCGGCGCCGCTCAATCCCTGGAATGCCACCTACTGGCCGGGCACCTCGTCGTCGGGTTCGGGCTCGGCAACGGCCGCCGGCCTCTGCTTCGCCTCGCTCGGTTCGGACACCGGCGGCTCGATCCGCTTTCCGTCGACCATGAACGGTTTGTCGGGATTGAAGCCCAGTTGGGGCAGGGTGAGCCGCGCCGGCGTCTTTCCGCTCGCCGAATCGCTCGACCATGTCGGACCGATGACGCGCAGCGCGCTCGACAGCGCCATCATGCTGGGCGTGATCGCGGGCGCCGATCCTGACGATCCCACGGCGGTGCCGCTCGAGGTGCCCGACTATGCCGCGACGATCGGCGAGGGCGTGAAGGGCAAGACGATCGGCATGCCGAAAAGCCTTGCCGATCTGGACGACAATTCGCGGTCAGCCTTGGAGGGTGCGCGCGAGGTGTTCGCTAAACTGGGCGCCAGGATCGTCGATGTCGCCTTGCCGCCGATTTTCGAGAATGCCGCGCACGACTGGGTGCCGCTATGCGCCGTCGAATGCGCGGTGGCGCATGAAGCGACCTACCCGGCGCGCGCCAAGGAATACGGGCCGGTGCTCGCGAGCCTCATCGACCACGGCCGCCGGCTGACCGCGACCGACCTTGCGACCCTGCAGTTGCGTCGCGCCGCGCTTACCGGCGAGCTCAACAAGCTCTTCGACGGCGTGCCGCTGATGCTGATGCCGGTCATGGCGCGAGCCGTGTGGACGATCGACGGGCTCGCCAATGCCGGCCGCGATCCCGCCACGGTGGCGGCGCGCCTGCGCTACACCGCGCCGTTCGACATGAGCGGCCATCCGACTCTCACCCTGCCCGGCGGCATGACGGACGACGGCGTGCCCGTCGGGTTCCAGATCTGCGGCCGCGCCTTCTCCGAAGGCGCCATCCTTGCCGCCGGCCATGCCTATCAGCAGGCGACCGACTGGCACCTCAAGCGCCCACCGCTCGATTGACCGCGCCGGCGCGGCAGCCTGTTGCATGGACGCTGAATCCCCTTTCGGCTAGCATCGGCCTTTCCGCAGCGCCGGGGGGCAAGCTGGGTTTTCTGTCCATAAAACCGCGTCTTCGGCCCAGCATCCTGACCGCTTTCGTCGTCCTCACGGTGCCGGTCTTTGCCGCCATCATCACGGTCAACTACGTCTCGAACGACCACATCGCCCGCCAGAGCGCCAACCAGCTGATCGAGCGCTTCCGGATCGGCGCGATCGAGAACATCCAGGACGACATCAATCCCATTCGCTCGCTGGTGCGATCGGCGGCGGCGCTCGGCGAGCAGATGCCGGATTTCTACGACGGAGATCGCTCGATCCCGTACTTCCACAGCATGGTGCTGCACAGCGACAAGATCGTCAGCGCCTATGTCGGCCTGGCTGACGGGTCGTTCCGGCAGGCCCGCCGCATCGATCCCAACGTGCGCGTGTTCAACGAATTTCCGCCGAAAGGCACCGTCTATGCCTCGCGCTGGGTCGAGCCAGGAAAAGGTGCGACCATCGACCGGTACGTCTTCCTGGACAGTGCCGGCAAGCAGCTGGGCGAGCAGTCGGCGCCCACGGCCTACGATCCGCGCACGCGCGGCTGGTACCGCAATACCGCCAAGGCGGGTGAACTGCGCATCACCGAGCCCGACATCTTCGCAGCCCTCGGCCTGATCGGCTTCACCGTCGCGGCGCCCTATTCGAGCGGCGGCGCGCTGCGCGGCGTGGTCGCGATCGACATCACGCTCGACAGCTTCTCGCAATATCTCGCCGAGCGCAAAGTGAGCGCGGGCTCGCTGAGCTACATCCTCGACCGCGAAGGCCGGGTGATCGCCGCCTCCGACCATTCGCGGACCTACGCCAACGACGAGGGCCTGCTGGTGCTGCGCCACATCTCCTCGCTCGACAACGAACTGCCGTCGGCCGCCTTCAGCGCGCGGCCGCGCGAGGCCGACAGCACCAACCTGCTCTATCCGTTCCAACGCGACGGCCGCGAGTATGTCGTCAGCCTGTCGAGCCTGGCGGAGGATCTGGGCAAGCGCTGGCAGCTCTTCATCGTCACGCCGGTCGACGACTTCACCGGCGTGCTCAATCGCAACAACCAGCGCCTGCTGATCTTTGGCCTCGTCGCCGTCGTGCTGCAGATCGTCATCATCTACTTCCTGTCGAGCGTGATCTCGCGGCCGCTCGAGCGGCTGGCCGTGAACGTCGACCAGATCCGCCGGCTCGACACCCGCCCGCATCCCGGCATCGTCTCGCCGATCCGCGAGATCTCGACCCTGTCGCGCGCCGTCGACACGCTCGACCACGCGATCCAGTCCTTCTCGTCGTTCGTGCCGGTCAGCCTGGTGCGTCAGCTGCTGGAGAGCGAGCAGAAGCTGCAGCTGGGCGGCCGCAGCCGCTTCCTGACGATCTTCTTCTGCGACCTCGAGGCGTTCTCGACGCTTTCCGAGCAGGTGCCCTCGCAGGACCTGCTGATGCGCGTGTCGGCCTATCTCGGCCTGGTGACCAAGGTCATCGAGGCCGAGCAGGGCACCATCGACAAGTTCATGGGCGACGGCGTGATGGCCTTCTGGGGCGCGCCGGCGCTGCTGGAGGACCATGCCTGGCGGGCCTGCGTGGCGGCGCTCAGCATCCAGCGCGGCATGGAAGAGATGAACGCGCGCTGGGTCGCCGAGGGCCACAAGCCGATGCGCGTGCGGGTCGGCATCCATTCCGACGCCGTCCTGGTCGGCAATATCGGCTCCAAGGAGCGCATGAGCTACACCGTGATGGGTGACGGCGTGAACGTCGCCGCGCGCCTCGAAGGCGTGAACAAGGAATATCGCACCAGCATCTGCGTCAGCCACAGCGTCTACAAGGAGGTGGGCGAGCGGCTCTGCGTGCGGCCGATCGAGGAGGTGACGGTGAAGGGTCGGCGCTCGACCGTCCCGATCTACGAGCTGCTCGGCATCCACGGAAGCGATCCGGCCTTCGAGCCGGATGCCGACACGGTCGAGCTCTGCCGGATGACGCGCCTGGCCCATGAGGCGGCCATCGCTGGCGACAAGGCGGCGGCGCTGCAGCGCTATCGCGAGATCGTGGCTCGGTTCCCCGGCGATCCTGTGGCGACGGCGCTCCTCAAGCGGCACGGCGCGGCATGAAGCTCGAGCACGCCCCGGTGCCGGCGCTGCGGCCGAGCGAATACACCGCCCATCTGATCCAGGTGCTGCAGGCCAACGCGCATCGCGTGCGCGGCGCCGACGTGCTGGAGATCGGCTCGGGCAGCGGCGTGGTGATGGCGGCCCTTGGAGCCCTGGCGGCGAAGTCGCTGTGCGGCGTCGACATCGAGGAGGCGGCCATCGTCGTCGGCCGCCGGCTGATGGACGAGCTGGGCTACAACGGCCGGGCCGAGCTGCGCTGCGGCGACCTCTGGCAGCCGGTGGGCGAGCGGCGATTCGGCGTGATCGCCGCCAACCTGCCGCACTTTCCCATGCAGCCGGTCGAGGTCGGCGGCCGCCTGCCGACCTGGAGCTCCGGCGGGCCCGACGGCCGGCAGCTGCTCGACCGCTTCCTCGAGGGCCTGCCGCGGCATCTGACGCCGGACGGCATCGCCGTGCTCACGCACAATGCCTTCGTCGGCCTCGAGCGTTCGCGCGACATCGTCCGCCGCCTGGGCCTCGCGCTGCGTGTGGCGACGACAACCCTGGTCTACATCGAGGATGCCAAGATCGACCGCATGACCGACAGCGTCCTGCTGGCCGAAGAGGGCAGGTCGATCCACCGCTACGGGCCCTATACCTTCGCCGAGATGCACATCGTCGAGATCGGCACGCCCGATGTGCTGGCCTGACATGCGATTGTTGTGGCGCGCGGTCGTGGGTCTCTGCCTTGCTCTTGCGACGTGGGCGACAGCCGGCGCACAGGACGTCCGGTCGCCCGATGCAGCGCTTGCCCAGGTGCTCGAGGAGGCCCGTGCCTCGTGCGGCCAGCCCAATCCCGATCGCCTGGTCAAGGTACTGTGCGGCGGCACGCTGCGAATCGGCGTGCGCGATTACTATCCGCTGTTCTCGACGCGCGATGGCGAGAAGCGCGACGGCTACGAGCTCGACATCGCCGATGCCATCGCCGACAGGCTGGGCGTCAAGCTCGAGTTCGTGCGCGTCAACGCGGCGAGCCGCATTCCCTTGCTGGCCGAGGACCGCATCGACCTCGTGATCGCCACCATGGGGCACAACACCCAGCGCGACAGCCAGGTGCGCTTCGTACGCCCGCACTACTATCAGTCGGAAACGACGGTGGTCGGCCCGCGCGCGGCCATAGTCGCGAGCTGGCTCGACATGCCCGGCCGCACGGTGTGCGCCACCGTCGGCAACGGCTCCAATGCCGAGCTCGTCAGCCACGACGTCCGGCTGATGCTGTTTGACGAGGCGGGCGTGCTGCCGGGCAAGCTGAGGGACGGCACCTGCCAGCTTGCCGCCCAAGACGACAGCTTCTTCGCCTACTATTTCACCGAGCCCGACTTCGCCGCGGCGTTTTCGCAGAAATTCGGCTTCGCCCAGGTGCCGTGGGGAATGGCAGTGGCGCGCACCGGCAGCGACCGGCTGGCGCGCGCGCTCGATCTGATGAGCCAGATCTTCCATCGCGACGGCGTGTTCCTCGACATTGCCAGGAAGCACCACATCAGCACCAACTTCCTGCGCGAGCAGCAGGCGGTGTGGAAGCGGATCGACTGCGATACCGCGACAGGCTCGACCAACCAGGCCTGCATCCTGCCGGCGCTCGACGCCGATCTCGAGCCGACCTCCTTCGCCGCCCGGGTGTCGACATTCGAATCCTGGATCAACGCCAAGACGGGGACGTCGATCCTGCTGCCCATGCTCAAGACCGTGCCGGCCTGGTCGTTGTTCCTGGGCGGCGTCGCCAACTCGCTCATCCTGATCGCGGGCGCGCTGCTGTCGACGCTGGTGTTCGCGCTGCTGCTCGGCGGCGCCCAGGCGGCACCGTGGCGGCTGCTGCACTGGCCCGCGCACGCGCTCACCGTGGTGCTGCAATCTTCGCCGATCGTGCTCACCCTGGTGATCGCGGCGGCCCTGGCGCGCGAGTTCTTCGACTTCTCCGACGTGGTCGCCCTGGGAGCGGCGATCATGGCGCTCGGTCTGGTCAATGGCAGCAACGCCGGCCAGGCGATTTCCGAGGCGGTCGCCACAGTGAGGGCCGAAGATGCGCGCGACGGCGTGCGCCGCGGCCACCGGTTCCGGCGGGCGGTCGGCCGGTCGTCGTCGCAACTCGTGTCGTTCCTGGTCAACGCCGCCAAGGGCACGCCGATCGCGAGCTTCATCGGCGCGCCGGAGCTGTTGAGCGCGCTCACCGACATCACCTCGTTCTCGACCGGTCGGGTGACGACCTACTGGCTGCTGCTGATCTTCTACATCGTGGTGGTGATGGCGGTGGTCTGGCTGTGCGGCCGCCTGCAGCACTGGCTGGCGCGGAGCTACGCCACGTGAGCCCGGCGCTGCAGCAGGTGCTGGCGACCTTCCTGCCGCTCTTCCTGCGAGGCATGGCGGTCAATTTCGAGATCGCCGCTATCGCCCTCGTGGTCGGCCTGGCGCTCGGCCTGTTGTTCGCCTTTGCGCGGCTCGCTCGCGGCCTGCTCGGCGCCCTCTCGGCCACCGTGACCGGGTTGATGCGTGCGGCACCGACCTTCGTCGTCATGTTCTTTTTGTTGAACGCTCTCCCGCGCAACGCCTCGCTGTTCGGCATTCCCATCGACCTGTCCGGGGTCATGGCAGTGGCGATATCGCTGGTGCCCTATTCGGCAGCCTACGTCGCCGACAATGCCGTCCAGGCCCTGGCGCAGTTGCGCCAGGGATCGGCGTTGGCGGCGCTGCTTTTCCTGCCCAATCTGACGCGCGCCTTCTTCGTGCTGGTGATGTCGTCCGGCGCCGGCGCCGCGATCGGCGTCAACGAAGGCATCGCCGTGATCCTGCACCAGGCCGAGCAACTGCCCGACATCGAGGACAAGCTCGCGCTGTTCGCCGTGGGCATTGCCCTGTTCGGCGTCCCGCTCCAGGCGGCGTTTTACTTGATCCGCGTGCTGCAGGCGCGTCTGAGCCGCGTCATGATACGTAGACATGTAAAGGCCTGATCACGGATGACATACCGCTCGATTTTTCGCCGTGGCCTGTTCGAAGGCCAGATCGTCGTCGTCACTGGCGGCGGTTCGGGCCTCGGGCGCTGCACGGCGCACGAGCTGAAATCGCTCGGCGCGCGCCTTGCCCTGGTCGGCCGCACCCAGGAGAAGCTCGACAGAGTGAAGCAGGAGCTGGGCGATCCCGGCACTTTCACCGTCTCAGCCGATCTTCGGATCGAGGCCGAGGTCAAGGCGGCGGTCGATGCCGTGCTGAAGCATTTCGGCCGCATCGACGGCCTGGTCAACAATGCCGGCGGCCAGTTTCCGGCGCCGCTCAAGGACATCTCGCTGAACGGCTGGAACGCCGTCATCAACAACAACATGACGGCGACCTTCCTGATGTCGAAGGAAGTCTATTTGCGGTGGATGGAGAAGAACGGCGGCGCCATCGTCAATGTCGGCGCCGATTTCGAATTGGGCATGCCGGGCATGGGCCACAATGGCGCCGCACGCGCCGGCCAGACCAACTTCACCTACACAGCGTCGGTCGAATGGGCGCATTCCGGCGTGCGCGTCAATTCGGTCATCCCGGGCTTCATCGCCTCCGAGGGCCTCGACCGCTATCCCGAACGGGCGCATGACGTGCTGCGCTCGGTGAAGGGCCGCATTCCGTTGAAGCGCCACGGCACGGAGTCGGAGATCGCCGCCGCCATCGTCTATCTCCTGAGCCCGGCGGCGGCCTACGTGACCGGCATTGCGCTGCGGATCGACGGCGGCCTGCACAACAATGCCCGCTCCTCGTTCTACGCCGTGCCCGACCACGACAAGTCGAAGCCCTTCAACGGCTTCCCGCTCTACCGGCCGCCCAAGGTCCTGGAATAGCAGCGATGATCGATCGACCGTCGCCGTTCGTCCGCCGCTGGTTCGATTGGGCCGGGCGCATCGGCAGCGATCCCGCCGACAGCAACGACACGGCACTTCAGAAGCGGCTGGTGGTCACCCTCTGCGTCGGCACTCTGCCCGCGACCGTGCTGTGGAGCGCGGTCTACTTCGCGGCCGGCGTACCGGTCGCGGCGGCCATACCGGGGTTCTATTCGCTGTTCACGCCACTCAACACCCTGGTCTTCACCTGGACGCGCAACCTCGGCTACTACCGCTTCAGCCAGCTGCTGATCATCCTGCTGCTGCCCTGGCTGCTGTGCCTGAACCTGGGAGGCTTTCGCGATTCGAGCGTCGTCATCCTGTGGGCGGCGCTTTCTCCGCTCTGCTCGCTTCTGATCGACGAGTTGCGCAAGACCCTGTTCTGGATCGTCGGTTTCGTCGCCCTGCTCGTCGTGACCGCGATCGTGCAGCCCTACCTGCCGGCGCCGGGCCTGTCGCAGTCGTTCATCACCTGGATGTTCGTGCTCAATGTCGGCGGCGTGATCGCGATCACGTTCGGCTTGCTCTACTATTTCGTCGGCCGGCGAAATTTCTTCCAGGAGCGCTCCGAGGCGCTGCTGCTCAACATCCTGCCCCGCGAAGTGTCGGAGCTGCTCAAGGTCGAGCACCGCACCATCGCCGAGCAGTACGAGGCGGCCAGCATCCTGTTCGCCGACGTCGTCGAATTCACGCCGATGGCCGCCAGCATGAGCGCGCTCACCCTGGTCGATCTCCTGAACGAGGTGTTCCAGTGCTTCGACGGCCTGGTCGAGAAATACGGGCTGGAGAAGATCAAGACGATCGGCGACTGCTACATGGTGGCGTCGGGCGTGCCGCGGCCGAGAGCCGACCATGCCACCGCGATCGTGCAGCTCGCGCTCGACATGCAGGAGGCGGTAGCGCGGCAGTCGTTCGGCGGGCGCAAGCTCGCCTTCCGCATCGGCGTCAATTCCGGGCCGGTGGTGGCGGGCGTGATCGGCCGCAAGAAGTTCATCTACGATCTGTGGGGCGGCGCGGTGAATCTCGCCAGCCGCATGGAATCGCACGGCGAGGGCGGGGCCATCCAGATCACCGCCGGCACGCACGAGCTGGTGAAGGATGAGTTCGACTGCCGCTCGCGCGGCATCATCGACGTCAAGGGCGCCGGACCGATGGAGGTCTGGCGCGTGATCGGGCGCTGCACGCCCGCCCTCTAAGCGAGCCTGGTCGCGATCCTGATCTCGGACGTCAGCGTCTTGTGCACCGGGCAGCGCTCGGCGATCTCCAGCAGCCGCGTGCGCTGCTCCTCGCTCAGCGGTCCGTCGAGCGTGATGGTGCGCTCGATCTTGTCGATCTTGCCCTCCTTGGTCTCGCACTCGGCACAGTCCTTGGCGTAGATCTTGTCGTGGGTGAGCTGCACACGGACTTTGTGCAGCGGCCATTTCTTCATGCGGGCGTACATGCGTAGGGTCATGGCCGTGCAGGCGCCGAGCGCTCCCAGCAGGTAGCCATAGGGATCGGGGCCGGTGTCGTTGCCGCCGTTGGCTACCGGCTCGTCGGCTGGAAGGATGTGGTTTCCTACCGTCACCGTCTCCGCGAGCGGGCCCTTGTCGTTGTCCTCGACCACCACCAATCCAGCCATTGTGTTCTCCTCACCGGTCTGTGATGCGTCGCGAGACATCCGCCGGCCGGCGGGTACAGTATCTCAGCCACCATGCCGACCCAACGCGCCACCTGGACATGGCATTTCGACCTGCCGCCCGAACGGCTGTGGCCGGTGCTGGCCGACACCAACCGCTTCAACGAGGCGATGGGCCTGCCGCCTTACCAGCTCGAGGAGACACCGCAGCCCAACGGCACAGTGCTGCGCCGCGGCAAGGGCAAGGCGGCGGGCTTCATCCTCGAATGGGAAGAGAAGCCCTACGAATGGGTCCACGGCCGTCGCTTCCGCCAGGCGCGCGTCTTCACCAAGGGTCCGTTCCGGCGCTTCGGCCCGGTGTTCGACATCGAGTCCGAAGGTCAGGGCAGCAAGGTGAGCTATGCGCTGGAATGGGAGCCGCTCACCCTGACAGGCCGCTTGTTCGGCAGGAAGCTCGCCGCCCAGGCGGGCGGCATCGTCGAGAAGCGCATCCTCGAAGCCGTTGCCTTCGTGAAAGGCGAGCGCACGACCTATTTCGACATCGCGCCGCCTGCGCTGCCCGAAGGCGCGCGCGAGCGGGCGAACGCGCTGGCCGACCTGGTCGACCGGAGCCCTTACGGCAACGCGCTCGGCCATCGCCTGGCCGACTACGTGCTCAACGGCATGGCGACCGACGTGGCCCGGCTCAAGCCCAAGCTCCTGGCGCGCGAGTTGAAAGTCGGCGAGCGGCAGGCGATCGAGGCCTGCCTTGCCGGCGTGCGCGCCGGCTTGCTCACCATGAAGTGGGACCTGCTCTGCGCCAACTGTCGGGGCGCCAAGATGAGCGTGGCGGCTTTGTCGGAGCTGCCCAAGGGCGCGCACTGCGCCTCCTGCAACATCGACTACGACCGCGACTTCGAGCGCAACATCGAGCTTTCCTGCGCGCCCGCGCCGGCCGTGCGGCCGATCGCCGAGGGCGGCTTCTGCCTGTCCGGTCCGATGGCGACGCCGCACGTGCTGGTGCAGCAGTTGCTGGCGCCGGGCGAGCGGCGCGAGGTGACAGTCGACCTGCCGGCCGGCGCCTATCGTCTGCGCACGCTCCATCCCGGCCGGCACGTCGACGTCGATCATCGGGGCGGGGCCTTTCCCGGCCTGCGCGCAACCGACAAGGGCGTCGAAGCGCTGCCCGCCGCCACCGCCGGCAAGATGAGGTTCGAGAACGACGCGGGCTTCGAGTTGGCGCTGCTGATCGAGGACCGCACCTGGACACGCGAGGCGCTGACCGCGCCCGAGGTGATCACGACGCAGGCGTTCCGCGATCTCTTTGCCGCCGCCACTTTACGGCCGGGCGACGAGGCGGGGGTCAGCCAGGTGGCGCTCTTGTTCTCCGACCTGCGCGGCTCGACCGCGCTCTACGAGCGGGTGGGCGACGGCCAGGCGTTCAACATGGTGCGCGAGCATTTCGCGCTCTTGGGCGCGATCATCCGCGACCACGACGGCGGCGTGGTCAAGACGATCGGCGATGCGGTGATGGCCTCGTTCGGCGACCCGGCCAATGCCGTGCGCGCGGCGCTCGACATGCAGCGCAAGATCGCCGACCACGATCTGGTGCTGAAGCTCGGCGTCCATGTCGGGCCGAGCGTGGTGGTGAACCTGAACGACCGGCTCGACTATTTCGGCTCGACGGTGAACATGGCCGCGCGCTTGCAGGGCCAGAGCGAGGGCGGCGACATCGTGCTGAGCCGCGCCGTGGCCGACGATCCCGAGGTCAGGAAGCTGCTGGCTGGCGTGGATTGCCGCGAGGAGAGCGTCGAGCTCAAGGGCTTTGCAATGCCGGTGGGTTTTGTCAGGGCGCTGCCTTGAGTGAGCACGCCATAATCGTTCCTTAGAGTGGCGGAACGCTTTGACCGATCGCGAACATCACCGTCACGTCACCATTCTGCCGCCAACAGACGATGCGATTGACCAAAGGGCGGATTGAGTCCGGATCGATGTCGAAATCAGCCCGCCATATTTCGCCCCACTTCGGGTGCCGAGTCGTTATGGCTTTGCCGATCGCCATTGGTTGGACGGCCTTCACGGCCCCTACGGCCTGAAGGCACTCCGCAGCAAACGCTTCCGGGTGCTCCAGCGGAAGCTCGTCGCCAGGATCCACCGGCGGCGTCTCTTCTTCGGTGTCAATCGCCATTGGGGCCTCCAGCACGGCTTTCTAAGCAGAACAACTCGATTTTCATTCGACAAGACATTTTGGGTTGCATTCGCATCACTGCATCGGAGAGGGCTTTGGTCGAGCGGGTGTGAAGGACGCGTTTCCCCGCGAACCGCCCGGTATCGTCCGCGTCCGTGTGCCGGCCCCATTCGAGAGGATATCGAGCTGGCGCAAAAAGTAGGACATTTGGCCTAAAAGCCTTATTTCATCGGCATCAAACATGTCCCAACCAATTGGTACATGTTGGGACATCCGGGACGCCGGCGCGGCGTGCGCCCTACGTGCCGAAATGCGCCGCCAGCACGGCCGCCGCCTCGTCGTTGGCCTTGAGCCCCTGCTTCAGGAAGCGGGTCAGCGAGAAAAAACCGTGGATCGTGCCCGGGTAGTTCACATACGTGGTCTTCACGCCGGCATCGATCAGCCGGTCGGCGTAGGCGCGGCCCTCGTCGCGCAGCGGATCGAAGCCTGCGGTCAGCACGAAGGCGGGCGGCAGGCCGGCGAAGTCCTTGGCGAGCAGCGGCGAGAAGCGCAAATCCTTCTGGTCGGCACCCTTCGGTGAATAGGCCTGCCAGAACCAGTCCATCAGCTCCTTGGTGAGAAAGTAGCCGTCGGCGAACTGCTTGCGCGAGGCGCTCTCCTTGCTCGAATCGGTGGCGGGATAGATCAGCATCTGGAAGGCGGGCGCGGTCTCGCCGGCGTCGCGCATCGCCTGGCAGACGACGGCGGCGATGTTGCCGCCCGCCGAATCGCCGCCGACCGCGATGCGCGCCGGATCGGCCTCGAACGAGGCGGCGTTGTCGCGGATGTAGCGGAACGCGGCGATGCCGTCGTCGGTCGCCGCCGGGAAGGGATGCTCGGGCGCCAGCCGGTAGTCGATCGAGATCACCTGGCAGCGGCTCTTGTTGGCGAGCCGCCGGCAGGTCGAATCGTGCGTCTCGATGTTGCCGATCACGAAGCCGCCGCCGTGATAGTAGATCAGGGTCGGCAGCGCGCCACTCGCCGACGCGCCGAGCGGACGGTAGCGGCGGAAGTGGATCTCGCCGCACCCTGATTCGGAAGGGGGACCGGCAAAGCCGCCGTCGTCGACCGAGGCGACCTCGGGTGGGTCGGCTTCGCTGTCCTCGCTCATCTTGTCGACGGCGGCGCGACCTTCCTTGTGCGGCAGGCTCGAGAGCTTGGGTCGGCCGTTGGCGGTGGCCTGCTCCATCAGGTCGAGCAGGAAGCGGGCTTCGGCGTCGAGCATGTCGTCTCTCAATTCGTCACAGCAGGAAGGCGCGGGCGTGGGCGGCGATGTCGGTGGCGCGCTCCCAGGTCATGCAGAAGCGGCCGCCCGGCACGATCTCGAGCTCGGCGTGCGGGACCTTGCCGTGGATCATGTGGCGGTGGCGGCCGTAGACGAAATGCTCGCCGTACAGCATCAGGGTCGGGCAGGTGAGGTTGGCGAGCGCGCCGAAGAGGTCGAACAGCTCGTAGGCCTTCACCGCCTGCCAGCGGTCGCGGCCGATCTCGAACTGCGCGGTGTTGATGCGGTCCATCCACGACTGCGTCGGATGGACCGGCGCATGGTCGGGATCGTTGGCGTGCATGAACTCGAGGCTGCGCGGCGCCGGGAAGCCCGAGGCGTCGGTCGGCCGCACCTTGACGATGTCGGCGATGTCGTTGCCGCCCTTCTCGAAGTAGGGCGTGTTGACGGCGATCACGCTGTCGATGCGCTGCTTGTAGCGGCTGCCGAGGCAATAGGAGACGCCGGCGCCGACCGCCTCGCCGAGCGCCGTGGCGCGTTCGATCCCGAGCGCGTCCATCACCTCGACGACGCAGCGCGCATAGTCCTCGATCGTCGGCTGGCCGGCGAAATGGTCGGAATGGCCGTGGCTCGGATAGTCGATGGCGACGGCGCGGAAGTCGGGCGCCAGCGCCTGCAGGAGCTCGATCATCAGCGCCGAGCTCTGCTGGTTGATGTGGCTGATCATGATGGCCGGGGCGGCGGCCGGGCCGCAGGCGCGCCAGTGGATGTGGCCGGCGAATGTCTTGGCCAGGCCGCGGTCGATCGGCAGCTTCATCCTACTCGAGCTTCACGTTGGCGAACTTGATCACCTCGGCCCACTTGGCGCTCTCGCTGCGAATGAAGGCGGCGAGCTCGTCGGGCTTGTTGCCGACCGCGACGCCGCCCGAGGCGGCATAGGCGTCGATCACTTCCTTGCTGTGCAGGGTGGCGAGCGCGGCATCGAGGATCTTGTGGCGTGCGGCAAGCGGCGCCGGACCCGGCGCGATCAGCACATACCAGTTGTCGGAGTTGACCTTGGGCAGGCCGAGCTCGCGCATCGTCGGCACCTCGGGCAGGAGGTCCGAGCGCGTGTCCGACGTGACCGCGAGCGCCTTCAGCGTGCCGGCATGGATGTGCGACAGCGAGACGGTGATGTCGAGCAGGGTCGAATCGATCGTGCCGCCGATCAAATCGTTGGTCGCGGGCGCGGCGCCACGATAGGGCACGTGCGTGATGTCGATGCCCGCCTCGTGCTTCAAGAGCTCGATGGCGAGATGGGTGATGCCGCCGGTGCCGGCCGAGCCGCAGGTGATCTTGCCGGGCCGCGCCTTGGCCGCCTCGACGAAGCCCTTGAAGTCGTTGATGCCGAGCTTGCTGTTGACTACCAGGATTTCCTTCACCCTGGCCAACATGGTGAGCGGGGCGATGTCCCTCGCCGGATTGAACGGCATGCGCGGCATCAGGTGCTGCATGATGGCGCCGGCCGAGGCGGTCATCAGGCCGATCGTGTAGGGGTCGCTGCCCGCCTTGGCGACGACGTCGACGCCGGTGACGCCGGCCGCGCCGCTCTTGTTCTCGACCACCACCGACTGGCCGAGCCGGGCCGACAGGCCCTGCGCCAGGTAGCGGCCGAACACGTCGGACGGACCGCCGGCCGGAAAGGGGATGATGAGGGTGAGCGGGCGGCTCGGGAAGGCCGGTTCGGCGCCGGCCTTGACAGCCGGCAGCGCGGCGAGGCCGCCCAGTGCGACGCCGAGCGCGGCCCGTCTTTTGATCTTCATGGCGTTCTCCCGTTCTTTGCCGGAACTGTGCGCTATTGCCCCAAGCCGGTCCAGCCGATGGCGGCGCCGATCGCCAGCATCCACAGCGGATGCAGCCTGAAGCGCACGAGCATGGCGGTGCTGGCCGCGGTGATGGCGGCGAAGACCCATGTCCGGTCGACGGTGCGCGTGATGATGGTGGCGCTGGCAGCGACCAGGCCGACCGAGAGCGGCACCAGCCCGGCCTGCACCGCCTGCCGCCACGGGCTGTCGTCGAAGCGCCGCCACAGCCGGAGCGCGCCCACGGTGATGACGAAGGAGGGACCGAAGATGCCGAGCGAGCTCACCAGCAGGCCGGCGAGCCCGGCGACCTGCCAGCCGATCAGCGGCGCCACCATCAGGTTGGGACCGGGCGCCGCCTGGGCGAGCGCGTAGAGGGCGGCGAAATCGGCGCCGGTCATCCAGTGGTGCACGTCGACCACCTGCCGGTGCATCTCGGGCAGCGTCGTGTTGCCGCCGCCGAAGGCGACGAGCGAGAGCTGGCTGAAGATCAGCCCGAGCGCGATCAGAGTGTCGCTCATCCGCGCACCGCCGCCATGGCCAGGATGCTGCACGGCGCCGCCACCAGCAGGGTCGGCACGAGCGGCAGGTGCAATATGGCGATCGCCCCGAAGATCAGCAGCGCGATGGCGATGGCGAGCGGCCGGCGCCGCAGCGGCAAGGCGAGCTTGATCGCCATCGAGATCAGGATGCCGGCCGCCGCGGCGGCAAGCCCGGCGAACATGTGCACGACATGCGGGTCGGAGCTGTAGCGGGCGTAGACGGCGCCCAGCGCGACCACGATCGCCGTCGGCGCGGCGATCAGGCCGCCGAACGCGGCGAGCGCGCCGGGCACGCCCTGGAAGCGCATGCCGATCGCGACCGACATGTTGATGATGTTGCCGCCGGGCAGGAACTGGCAGAGGCTCAGGAGCTCGCTGAACTCGCCGGCCGTCATCCAGCGCCGGCGCTCGACTACCATGTGGCGGGCCATCGGCAAGACCCCGCCGAAACCGGTGAGACCGAGGATCAGAAAGCCTTGGAACAGCTCCGCCCGGCCGGGCGGTCTCGTGTCGGCGACGGCGGCCATCGCTGCCTTGCTAAGCGGCCGTTCCGTCTCTGTCCAATATAGCGAGGGCGAGGCTGCCATACGCGGCAGGTCTGGCATTGCCGTTCGAAACCGGGGAGGGATGGCAAAGCAGCCGGTTTGCGTTATCTATAAAGTGCAATGGCTGACTTTCCGAAGAAGACCCTGGCCGATTGGGAAAAGCTCGCCGCCAAGGAGTTGCGCGAGAAGCCGTTGTCGTCCCTGAACTGGACGACGCCGGAAGGCATCGAGGTCAAGCCGCTCTACACTGCGGCCGATCTGGAAAACCTCGAGACGGTCGGCACCCTGCCAGGCTTCCCGCCCTTCACGCGCGGGCCGAAGGCCACGATGTATGCCGGTCGGCCCTGGACGGTGCGCCAGTATGCCGGCTTCTCGACCGCCGAGGAGAGCAACAAGTTCTACCGGGCCAATCTCGCCGCCGGCCAGATGGGCCTGTCGGTGGCGTTCGATCTCGCCACGCACCGCGGCTACGACTCGGATCATCCGCGGGTCGTGGGCGACGTCGGCAAGGCGGGCGTCGCGATCGATTCGGTCGAGGACATGAAGATCCTGTTCGACGGCATCCCGCTCGACAAGATGACCGTGTCGATGACCATGAACGGCGCCGTGCTGCCGGTGCTGGCGGGCTACATCGTCGCCGCCGAGGAACAGGGCGTGCCGCAGGACAAGCTCGGCGGCACCATCCAGAACGACATCCTCAAGGAGTTCATGGTCCGGAACACCTACATCTATCCGCCCGGACCAAGCATGCGCATCGTGGCCGACATCATCGAGCACACGGCCAAGTTCATGCCCAAGTTCAACTCGATCTCGATCTCCGGCTATCACATGCAGGAAGCCGGAGCGACGTTGGTGCAGGAGCTCGCCTTCACCCTGGCCGACGGGCTGGAATACGTGCGCGCCGCCAGGGCCAAGGGACTCGACATAGACGCCTTCGCGCCGCGGCTCAGCTTCTTCTTCTGCATCGGCATGAACTTCTTCATGGAGGTGGCGAAGCTGCGTGCCGCGCGCTTCCTGTGGGCCGAGCTGATCAAGCCGTTCGGGCCCAAGAAGGCCGATTCGCTGTCGCTGCGCACGCACTGCCAGACTTCGGGCGTGTCGCTCACCGAGAAGGATCCGCACAACAACATCATCCGCACCGCCTACGAGGCGCTGGCCGCGGTGCTGGGCGGCACGCAGTCGCTGCACACCAATTCGTTCGACGAGGCGATCGCGCTGCCGACGCCGCACTCCGCCCATATCGCGCGCAACACCCAGCTCATCCTGCAGCACGAGACCGGCGTCACCAGGGTGGTCGACCCGCTGGCCGGCAGCTACTACGTCGAAGCGCTGACCGCGAGCCTGGTCGCCGAGGCGCGCAAGTTGATCCAGGAGGTCGAGGCGCTGGGCGGCATGACCAAGGCGGTCGAGGCCGGCATGCCGAAGATGAAGATCGAGGAGGCGGCGGCCCGTCGTCAGGCACGCATCGACCGCGGCGAGGAAATCGTGGTCGGCGTCAACAAGTTCCAGCTCAAGGAAGAGCATCCGATTGACACGCTCGAGGTCGACAACGAGGAAGTGCGCAGGTCGCAGGTGGCGCGCCTGCAGAAGATCCGCGCCACGCGCGACGAAGCCAAGTGCGTGGCCGCGCTGAAGGCGCTGGGCGAGGCGGCGCGCACCGGCACCGGCAACCTGCTGACGCTCGCCATCGAGGCGACACGGGCGCGCGCCACGGTGGGCGAGATCTCGTCGGCGCTGGAAGGCGTCTACGGCCGCTATCAGGCGACCATCCGGTCGATCTCCGGCATCTATGCCGGCGAGTGGGAGGGCGACGAAGGGCTGGCGCGCATCCGCAGCGAGATCGCCTCGTTCGCCGAGGAAGAAGGCCGCCGGCCGCGCCTGATGGTCGTCAAGATGGGCCAGGACGGGCACGACCGCGGCGCCAAGGTGATCGCCACGGCCTTCGCCGATTTGGGCTTCGACGTCGATATCGGTCCCCTGTTCCAGACGCCGGCCGAGGCGGCGCGCGCGGCGATCGAGAACGACGTGCATGTGATCGGCGTGTCGAGCCAGGCGGCTGGCCACAAGACCCTGGTGCCGCAGCTCATCCAAGAACTGGACCGCCAAGGCGGCGGCGACGTCATGGTCGTGGTGGGCGGCGTGATCCCGGCGCGGGATTACGAGTTCCTGAAGCAGGCGGGCGTCGCCGCGATCTATGGGCCGGGCACCAACATCCCGGCCGCGGCCGCCGAGATCCTGGCAATCCTGCGCAAGACCAACCACAAACGCGCGGCTTGAGGCGAAACGACTGAGGGGCGGAACGCTCAGTCCAGCGACAGAAGCTCGTCGCGCCAGGACCCGGGTTGCATGAACGGCATCAACTTTCGGTACGGCACGATTACCGGATTGCCGGGTGTCGGCTCGACCGGACAATCGCCGCCGGCGGCCTGCACCGCGAGGCCGGTGAAGGTCAGGTAGACGACGTATTCCTGATCCTCACGGAAAAGGGGTTGGTCAGGCCAGTCGAGGCAGCCCTCCGGCCGGTCCTTGGCCGGCTGGCCGACACGGCGGGGCCCGTTGCGCAAGTCGATCTGCCTGACCAAGGCGATGAAGTCGCGATAGCGCGCGGGATCACACAAATCCAGAAGCTCGCCATATCGGAACGGGCCGGCATAGATGTCGGGCGGACGCCCCGGACAGCGGCCCAGCTCAACGATGGTCTCGGCCTGCAAATCGAAAGTGAGACCGCGCAGATAGGTTGGAGGGTGTGAAGCTCCTATGTTCTCGATCGCGCTGGTCTGCACGCTCATCAGACGCTTTCCGACATAGGTCAGATCGACGTTCCATTGTTTGAGGACCGGACCGGTAGCGGAAGTGAACGGTTTACCGGTCAACGCGACAGCGGTCTCGTTGCTGCGCTCACGCGATCCCTGCAATTCGCTCTCTACCAGCAACTCGGCGCCGTGCGCCCCATCGAGCAAGCGATTGGCAACAAGCATCCGCTTGCGATCCGGCATCCAGGTCAAGCGAGGATAGGCTAAGCGGCTAACCCGATCGGTCTGCAGCCGCCAGCTCACACCGTTGGGCAGGCGGCGCTCCGGGCCCAGTTCGATCTGGGCGTGCTGCTGAAAATACTCCGCCCAGGTCGATGGATTGTGTGCCGCGTCCTCGTACCAGTGATAGGTCACTCCCCGATTCTCGGACATTGCCGGCATTGAGCTTGCGGCCATCACCAGCGCAGCACAGGCAAAAGTCCGGAGGCTGTTCGACATCGGTGCCCTTGTGCCACAGGCGACCACAACCCGCCACATCCTATAGTTGCATCTACCTATCGAATGCTCCCGGGTTGCCTCTAAAGATGTGATAGAGCGTGGCCTTGGTCTCGGCGCTGGGTCCTTTGACGCCGGTCATAAAGTCTTTTCCATTCCATCCGTTCAGCCACTTCTGCAAGTTTCCCCCGCCCCAATTGTAGGCGGCGACAGCCTTCGGCCAGTCCTTGAACTGACCATAAAGCCGGGCGAGATAGGCAGCCCCCGCGTCTATGGAAGACTTCGCGTCAGAATAGCTGAATTTGCGCGGATCTATGTTCAGGTCTTGAAGTGCGCTCGGCAACAGTTGAGCAATGCCCGCCGCATTCGTGCTTGGGTTCAAAGCACGGGCATCGTATTTTGATTCCTTCCACAGCATCCGCGCAAGCAATTCCGGAGGAATGCCATTTCGTTGCGCTGCTTCGCGCGTCCATTTACTGTAGTTCGGATTGATCTTGTCGATGAATTGCTCCCAATTGTCGGGGAGCATGGGTTGGACTGTTTTCGGGACCTGTCCCTCCCTCGCATGGACAATGTCATCCCAGATTTTGGCATTGCGTTCGATCCCGGGAATGACCTCTTCCGGGGTCGGCTGCCACGGCATTTGGGGCTTCTGCTGTAATGAAGCTTGCCGCGGTTTGGCTTGCGCGATTTGCGCACCATCTTCATGGAGGGCAGTATTAGTGTCGGGAATGTCGGAGGCGGTATCGCCGCTTCCCGTACTGACGGGAGTGATGCCGGGAGCGCGGGGAAGGGATTCAGGATCGGCGCCGCCCAATAGCGTCTGCATCACCGGCGTGAAAGTCGGCAGTGCCGGAGCGTCGGGCTCAGCCGGCGCATCCCAGCCCCATTCGAGCGGATAGCGCTGCTGGGTTGCGGGCCACGAAGCCGCAGTGTCGGACGAATCGGTGTCGTTCTTGGGGGCGGGGTCCGTATGCCAGCCCCATTCGAGAGGATATCGAGCCATCCCGAGCTTATAAGCCCAGTGTTAGAAGGAACCCGATTCTGTCGTATAGAACTTTGGGACGGCTGGAACGCGCCGACTTCTACAGGACAGAATCGTCGCCTTTTAACGGTCGGCCTTAGAATGCCGGCGCATGGGCGATCCGGTTCAACAATTGTCGAGGGGTATGATTACCTGGTCTGGCGCCAGCCCCTGGTATGGTCGGCCACCCCGTTATTTTCCCGTTATTTTAACCAGGCCGGGTTTCCTAGTGCGCCATCCCCGCCTTTTCCTCGTCCGTGAGCGGACGCTCGCGGAAGAACAGCATGTTGCCGTGGATCGTGCCGATCGCCTGCTTGGCTTCGAGCCGCACGGGGTAGCGAAACGGCATGTCGTCGAGATGCGCGAACCAGAGCTTCATCGGCGTCTCGCGCTTGCTCTCGGCCTCCTCGGGCGCGTCGTCGAACTCGCCCGCGATTCGCTTGGTATAGACCTCGCACACCAGCAGGTCGCCCCTGGCCTGCGGTACGCCCGCCCTGGCCGGCGTATCGGTGCCGATCTTCTTCAGGATCACGTCGATGCGGCGCTTGCCGTCGTTCGACGGCGCGGTCTGGTCGCACGCCGCATCGCCCTTCATGCCGACGAAGAGCACGGTCGACAGTGGGTCGAGCGAGGCGGCGCGCTTGTCCAGCGGGATCACCTGGTCGGGCCGCGGCGTCCATGGCGGCTGGCTCTGCTCGCTCACCATGCCGCCCGGGCCGTACTGCGCGAGCCAGGTGCGCGGCTTGCGGTCGACCACGATCGACAGCGAACCGCCGGACGGCTGCGCGCCCTGCGGCAGGTACCCACCCCAGGCGCGATTGCGGCCTTCGTAGCCGATGGTGACGGCCTTGATCAGCCCTTCCTTGAAGACGTGGCTCTGCACGTCGTAGCGGCCGTTGTCGAAGCGGCCGGTGAAGTCGATGCGAAAGCCGGTGAAACCGAGATAGGTGATGGCGTAGCCGATCTCGACCTGGCGGGCCTCCTGCGCCGACGCGCTCGCGGGTGCTGCAGTCGCACACAAGGCCGCGGCCGCCAAGGCCCTACGAAATCTCATGAAACGGCCTTCCCCCCGGGACTATCGTCCATTGGGCAGGCACGATAGAAGGCCCCGCCCCCCAACGCCACCATCGCCAACCTCAATGTCGCCTCCAGCCAACAATCCCGTGCCCGTCATCGACCTCGGCAGGTCGTGGGCGGTCCTGCGCATCCTCGGCCGCCATTTGTGGCCGAAAGGCGAATGGGTGCTGCGCACGCGCGTCCTTGTCGCGCTGACCCTCTTGATCCTGGCCAAGGTCGCCAACGTCTACGTGCCGATCCTCTACAAGCATGCCGTCGATGCGCTGGGAAACCCCCGCGCGCAGGCGGTTGCCGTGCCGGTCGCGCTGATCCTGGCCTATGGCGTGGCGCGCGTCGTGGCCCAGGCGTTCGGCGAAGTGCGCGATGCGGTATTCGCGCCGGTCTCGCAGCGGGCGATCCGCAACCTGGCGCTGGAGGTCTTCCGCCATCTTCATGCACTCGGCCTGCGCTTCCATCTCGAGCGCCAGACCGGCGGCCTGAGCCGCGTCATCGAGCGCGGCACGCAGGGCATGGAGTTCCTGATCCGCTTCACGACCTTCAACATCCTGCCGACCCTCTTCGAAATCGGCCTTGTCGGGGCGATCCTGTGGCGGCTCTACGACTGGCGATTCTCGGTCGTCATCCTGGGCGTGATCCTGGGTTACATCGTCTTCTCGGTCATGCTGTCGGAGTGGCGCATCAAGTTCGTGCGTCGCATGAACGACGCCGACACCGAGGCCAACGCCAGAGCGATCGATTCGCTCTTGAACTACGAGACGGTGAAGTATTTCGGCAACGAAGAGCACGAGGCCAACCGCTACGACGTCGGCCGGCGGCGCTACGAGGTGGCGGCGATCCGCTCCAGCCGCACGCTCTCCATGCTCAATATCGGCCAGGGCACGATCATCGCCGCGGGCCTCGCGCTCGTGATGCTGATGGCGGCTTCCGGCGTGGTCGACGGCAGCATGACCGTCGGCGATTTCGTGGCGGTCAACGCCTTCCTGCTGCAGCTCTACCAACCCCTGAACATGCTGGGCTTCGCCTATCGCGAGATCAGGAACGCCCTGGTCAGCATGGAGCGCATGTTCGGCCTGCTCGACATCTCGGCCGAAATCGCCGACCGGCCCGATGCGCCGCCGCTGGTCGTGAGCGGCGGCGAGATCGTGTTCGACCATGTCGACTTCCACTACGAGAAGGCGCGACCGATCCTGCACGACGTGAGCTTTCGTGTGGCGCCGGGCAATACGGTGGCGATCGTCGGCTCCTCGGGCGCCGGCAAGTCGACCGTGTCGCGCATCCTGTTCCGCTTCTACGACGTCGCCTCGGGCAGCGTGAAGATCGACGGCCAGGACATCCGCGAGGTGAGCCAGGCCAGTCTGCGGGCGGCCATCGGCGTGGTGCCGCAGGACACCGTGCTGTTCAACGACACGATCTACTACAACATCGCCTACGGCCGGCCCGGCGCGAGCCGCGAGGAGGTCGAGCAGGCGGCCAGGCTGGCGCGCATCCACGATTTCATCATGGCGCTGCCGCAGGGCTACGAGGCGACGGTGGGCGAGCGCGGGCTGAAACTCTCGGGCGGCGAGAAGCAGCGGGTGGCGATCGCGCGCACCATCCTCAAGAACCCCCGCATCCTGCTGTTCGACGAGGCGACGAGTGCGCTCGACACGCGCACCGAGCAGGAGATCCAGCGCTCGCTCGAAGAGGTGAGCCGCGGCCGTACCACGCTGGTGATCGCGCACCGGCTCTCGACCATCATCAACTCCGACGAGATCATCGTGCTCGACCGCGGCAAGGTCGCCGAGCGCGGCAGGCACGGCGAGCTCCTGGCCAGGAACGGCCTCTATGCCGACATGTGGCGCCGCCAGCAGGAGGCCGACGCCGAGGCCGAGCGCAAGACACAGACCGCGGAGCCGCCGTCCTTCCGTTCCGAAGGCCATCTCCGTGTCGCCGAGTAGCGCGTCCGTCGCCCGGCCACGCGCGACCCTGCTGCCTGTCTTCGCCGCTTGCGCCGCGATCGGCTTGCAGGCGGGTGTCAACATCCCTCTGGTGCCGCTGGCGCTCGAGCAGCAGGGGCATGACAGGCTCACCATCGGCGTCATGTCGGCCCTCTGGGCGGTCGGCATGCTGTCCTTCGGCACGCGCATCCCCAAGCTCGCGGCGCGCTTCGGTGCGGTGCCGGCGATCGTCGGCGCGGTGGTGATCGGCGCGCTGATCAATGTCACGTTCACGCTGACGTCCGGGCTGATCGCCTGGGCCATCTTGAATTTCCTGCACGGCGTGATCGGCGGCGTCCCCTGGGTCGTGAGCGAGATCTGGATGAACGTGGTGGTCGAGGAGAACCGTCGCGGCCGGGTCATGGGCATATATGCCGCGATGGTGGCGCTCGGCATCGCGCTCGGGCCGGCCGTCCTGCTGGTGGTCGGCGTTTACGGGCCGGTGCCGTTCCTCACCGGTGCGGCGCTGTCGCTTCTGGTGGCGGCGCCGCTGCTGCCCTACTGGCGCACCGCGCCGCGCATCCGCGTCGACGAGGCCGGCGGCTTCCTCGCCGTGGTCGCGCTGGCCCCGCTCGCCATGTTCGGCGCCTTCGCCTGCGGTCTGGGCGAGCAGGTCGCCTTCAGCTTCCTGCCGGTCTATGCCGTCGGCGCCGGCGTCTCGGCCGAGACCGGTTCGCTCTGGCTGTCGGCCTTCGTGATGGGCAATGTCGTCCTGCAATGGCCGATCGGCTGGGCGGCCGATCATGCCGACCGGCGCCTGGTGATGGCCGGCTGCACGCTGGCGAGCACCCTGCTTGTGATCGCGCTGTCGCTGATGCCGGCGCAATGGATCGGCACGGTCGGCGTGATAGCGCTGTGGGGCGGCGTCTCCTTCTCGATCTATCCGGTGACGCTGGCGCTGCTCGGCCAGCGCTTCAAGGGCGGCGACATCGCCCGCGCCAACACCGCCTTTAGCATGATCTACATCGTGGGCGGCCTGGTCGGCCGGCCGCTCACCGGCGGGGCGATGGATCTGCTCGGCGACAGCGGGCTCGGCTGGACGCTTGCCGTCTTCTACGGCGCCGCGACGCTGGCGGCCGTATTGGCCATGCGACAGAGGTCAAGCCCGGCATGAGCGATCCCCTGCTCGAGCCGCTGCTGGCGGGCGACCGGCGCGCGCTCGCCCGCGCCATCACCCTGATCGAATCGACGCGCGGCGATCACCGCGACCGCGCCGACGCGCTTTTGGGCGAAGTGCTGCCGCATACCGGAAAGTCGGTGCGGCTCGGCATCACCGGCGTTCCGGGCGTCGGCAAGTCGACGTTCATCGAGCGCTTCGGCCTGTCGCTGATCGACGAGGGTCGCTCGCTTGCGGTGCTGGCGATCGATCCGTCGTCCAAGCGCGGCGGCGGCTCGATCCTGGGCGACAAGACGCGCATGGAGGAACTGTCGCGCAACGCCAGGGCCTTCATCCGGCCATCGCCTGCCGGCGCCACCCTGGGCGGCGTGGCGCGGCGCACGCGCGAGGCGATGCTGCTGGTCGAGGCGGCGGGCTTCGATACCGTGATCGTCGAGACGGTGGGCGTCGGCCAGTCGGAAACGGCGGTCGCCGACATGGTCGACATGTTCATCGTGCTGCTCTTGCCCGCCGGCGGCGACGACCTGCAGGGCATCAAGCGCGGCGTGATCGAGCTTGCCGACCTGATCGTCGTCAACAAGGCGGACGGCGATCTGAAGGCGACCGCGCGGCGCTCGGCCGCCGACTACAAGCACGCGCTGCGCATGCTGCGCTCGCCGACCGAGGGCTGGACGCCGGAAGTGTCGACCGCCTCGGCGCTGAACGGCGACGGCGTGGCCGAAGTGTGGGACATCGTCGGCCGCTTTCGCGCCGCCGTCGGCGAGAAGGGCATCGCCCGCCGCCGCGGCGAACAGGCGCGCGCCTGGATGTGGAACGAAGTAGGCGAAACCCTGCTGGCCGAATTGCGTAGACATCCCGAGATCAAACGGATGGTCGGCGGGCTGGAGCGGGAGGTCGAGGGAGGCAAAACGACCCCCGCCGCCGCCGCCCGCCGCATGCTAGAAGTGTTCCATGGCCGCTAAGTCCTTCGTCCGCCGCGCGCGCCGGGCCGCCGCCGCCCAGCAGGAGCCGTTCTGGAAGCGCAAGACGCTGGCGCAGATGTCGAAGCAGGAATGGGAGTCCCTGTGCGACGGCTGCGGCATGTGCTGCGTCAACAAGCTCGAGTACGAGGGCACCGGCGAACTGGCGCAGACCGACACGTGCTGCAAGCTGCTCGATCCCAAGACAGCGCGCTGCCGCGACTACAAGAACCGCAAGAAGATTGTGCCGGACTGCATCCAGCTCACGCCCGCGGTGGTGGCCCGGATGGACTGGCTGCCCAAAACCTGCGCCTACCGGCTGGTCCATTTCGGCCAGGACCTCTACTGGTGGCACCCGCTGGTGTCGGGCGATCCCGAGACCGTGCACCAGGCGGGGATTTCTGCACGCGGCAGGGTGATTCCCGAGGACCAGGTCGAGGACATCACCGAGCGGGTGGTGGATTGGTTCGCGTAAAAGCGGGGTTTTTTGGCGGGTTGACTGCCTCCAGCAAGCCCCTTACAAAGCCCGCCTCTTAGCTCCCTCGGGCCGCCCCGGGGGTTCGTTTTTTGAGCGGAAAGCCCATGCCTCGTCGTTGCGCCCTGTCGGGCAAGGCCGTGCAGTACGGCCACAATGTGAGCCACGCCAACAACAAGACCAAGCGCCGGTTCATGTCGAACCTGCAGGTCGCTTCGGTCCTGTCGGACACGCTCGGCCACCAGATCCGCCTGCGGCTGACCCCGCGCGGCATCAAGACCATCGAGCACAATGGCGGCATCGACGCCTATCTGCTCAGCACCAACGACAGCAAGCTCAGCCCCGAGATGCTGGCGCTGAAACGCCGGGTCACCTCGGCGAAAGCCCGCAAGGAAGCCAAGCAAAAGGCCGCATAAGCGGCCTTTTTTATTTCTCCAGCTCGAACAGCAGCAGAATGTTGCGCTGGAGCGGATTGAAATTGTCGTCGGAGATCAGCCAGATCAGCGTCTCGCCGCGCGCGCCCAGCGTGGCCGAAATGCCCTCGAGATTGTCGACCACATAGGGTGAGGCAAGGCGCGCCAGTTCCTCGGGCCGCACTGTGCCCTCGGGCTTGAGCTGGCTCGCGGCAAAGCGCATCACCCGGCAGCGCACGCCGCGCACCGGGTCCCAGGCGCGCTCGAGCGTGACGAACGATCCGTCGGGCAGCCGCCTCATCGCCGTCGGGCTGTAGCCGGGGATCGTGGCGTAGTCGAAATGGTCCCAGCGGTAGCGGCCGCCGGGTCCCGGCGTGCCGATCCAGCCGACATTGAAGCCGGGCTTGACGCTGTATTCCTCGCTGATCGCGATGATGCGGCCATCGGCGAGCGCGGTCAGCGTCTCGACGCCGCCATTCTCAGGCTGCCTGCCGAAGTCGTCGGGCGTGTTGATCGCGGTGGGCGTGGCATCGAGCGTGGCGTAGCGCCAGATGCGGTGATGGCGCTCGAACGAGACGATCCACGATCCGTCGGGCATCAGCGCCAAGCCTTCCGAATCCGCCCATTGCTTGTCGCTGAGCGGCTGGCCGTCGAGGCCGCGGATCGAGCCGATCTTGAGGCCGGTGAGGCCCACGAGATTGCCTGCCTTGTCGTAGTCGATGGTGGCGGTGAACCAGCTGCCCTCGTCGGACAGAGAGGTCAGCCGCTTGCCGTCGGGGTCGACATGCAGGTCCGACCAGCCGCCGAAATTGGCCGAGTTCGCCGTCATGGCGATGCCGCCGCGCCATTTGAGCCTGCCGACCGTCTGGACGTGCGGGTCGTCGATCTTGAGCGGCAGGCTCCAGGAGCGGATCTGCAGCGGCAGATCCTTGGCGCCGACCGGCGTGGTCGGCGTGCCGGCGCAGGCCGCCGCCACCAGCAGGGAGAAGACGATGAAGGGCCGGATCAGGTGGCGCAAGAAGCCGGTCAGGCGGCGCGTTTGCCGCCGCCGCCAGATGACTTGGCGGCGGCCGCCACGGCGCGGGCGGTGCGCTTAGCGCCGCGGGCGGCGCGCACGTCCTTGGTGTCTTCCTCGTCGAACAGCGAGGCGAGCTGCTCCATCATCGTGCCGCCCAGCTGGTCGGCGTCGACGATCGTGACGGCGCGGCGATAGTAGCGCGTGACGTCATGGCCGATGCCGATCGCGATCAGCTCGACCGGCGAGCGCGTCTCGATCCAGTCGATGACGTCGCGCAGATGGCGCTCGAGGTAGTTGCCCGGGTTGACCGAGAGCGTGGAATCGTCGACCGGCGCGCCGTCCGAGATCACCATCAGGATCTTGCGCTCCTCGGTGCGCGGCAAGAGCCGGTTGTGCGCCCACAGCAGCGCCTCGCCGTCGATGTTCTCCTTGAGGATGCCCTCGCGCAGCATGAGACCCAGGTTCTTGCGCGCGCGGCGCCACGGCGCGTCAGCCGGCTTGTAGATGATGTGGCGCAGGTCGTTGAGGCGGCCCGGATTGGCCGGCTTGCCGGCGGCCAGCCACTGCTCGCGGCTCTGGCCGCCCTTCCAGGCGCGCGTGGTGAAGCCCAGGATCTCGACCTTGACGCCGCAGCGCTCGAGCGTGCGCGCCAGGATATCGGCGCTCATCGCCGCCACGGTGATCGGCCGGCCGCGCATCGAACCCGAATTGTCGATCAGCAGCGACACCACCGTGTCGCGGAAGTTGGTGTCCTTCTCCTTCTTGAAGGAGAGCGCATGCATGGGATTGGCGACGATGCGCGCGAGCCGTGCCGCATCGAGCGTTCCCTCGTCGAGGTCGAAGTCCCACGAGCGGTTCTGCTGCGCCATCAGGCGGCGCTGCAGGCGGTTGGCGAGCTTGCCGATGACGCCCTGCAGATGATTGAGCTGCTGGTCGAGGTGATTGCGCAGGCGGCCCAGTTCCTCGGCGTCGCACAGGTAATCGGCGTCGACGATCTCGTCGAACTTGTTGGTGTAGGCGTGATATTGCTGGCCGAGCGGCTCGTTGGAGAGGGCGCCCGGCGGCAACCATGGACGCTCGGCGCGGCCCGGCTCCTCCTCGTCGCCCGAGCCCATCTGCATCTCGGTCTGCGCCTGGTCGGCGGTCGTCTCGGATGCGTCCTCCTGCTCCGAGGCGTCCTCGGTCTCCTCGCCCTGCTGGCCGTAGCCCTGGCTCTCGCTCGAATCGTTCTGGTCGTCGCCGGTCTCGTTCGACTGGCCGTCGGCGTTCTCCTGATCCTGGCTCTCTTCCTGGTCCTCGTCCTGCAGGTCGGCGGTCTCGTCGCCCAGCTTGAGGTCGCGGATCAGCTGGCGCGCCGCCCGGGCGAACGCCTCCTGGTTGCCCAGTGCCTCCTTGAGCTTCTGGAAGTCGCGGCCGGCCGCGGCCTCGACGTCGGCGCGCCACATGTCGACCATGGCCTTGGCCGATTCCGGCGGCGCCGCGCCCAGCAGCTGCTCGCGCGCGATCAGACCGATCACGTCGGCGATCGGCGCATCGTCCTTGTGCTTGATGCGGGCATGGCCGCGCTGGTCGGAACGCTGGCGATAGAGCGCCGAGAGATTGTCGGCGACGCCGGCCATGCGCCGGGCGCCGAGCGCCTCGACACGAACCTGCTCGACCGCCTCGAAGATCGAGCGCGCGGTCTCGCCGCGCGGCACCCGGCGCAGGTGCATCTTGCGATCGTGGTAGCGCAGCTTGAGCGCCATCGAATCGGACTCGCCGCGGACCCGGCTCACGTCCTCCGACGGCAGGTCGCGCGCCGGCACGGTGATGCGCGCCTCCTGGCCGAGCAGCGAGCCGCCGTCGGGCACGAACGAGACGTTGACGTCCTTCCTCGAGATCGCCCGCATCGTGGTCGCGGTGACCCGGCGGAATTCCTCGATCGGCGTGGTGTCCTTGGCCATCTACGGCGCTCTTGCGTGGCTTAGTGCAACTTGCCGCCCTTGCCGCTGGACGGCGGAAGCTCCTTGCCGAAGCAGCGCTGGTAGTATTCGGCGAGCGTCGAACGCTCGACCTCGTCGCACTTGTTGAGGAAGGTGAGACGGAAGGCAAAGCCGATGTCGCCGCCGAAGATGCGGGCGTTCTCGGCCCAGGTGATCACCGTTCGCGGCGACATCACCGTCGAGATGTCGCCGGCGATGAAGCCTGCGCGCGTGAGATCGGCCAGCGCCACCATCGCCGAGATGATCTTGCGGCCTTCCTCGTTGTCGTAGAACGGCGTCTTGGCCGCGACGATGTTCACTTCCTGGTCGTGCGGCAGATAGTTGAGCGTTGTGACGATCGACCAGCGGTCCATCTGGCCCTGGTTGATCTGCTGCGTGCCGTGATAGAGGCCGGTCGTGTCGCCCAGGCCGACCGTGTTGGCGGTCGAGAACAGGCGGAACGCCGGATGCGGATGAATGACCTTGTTCTGGTCGAGCAGGGTGAGCTTGCCCTCGACTTCGAGCACGCGCTGGATGACGAACATGACGTCGGCGCGGCCGGCGTCGTATTCGTCGAACACCAGCGCCGTCGGGTTCTGCAACGCCCACGGCAGGATGCCTTCGCGGAACTCGGTGACCTGCTTGCCGTCGCGCAGCACGATCGCGTCCTTGCCGATCAGGTCGATACGGGAGATGTGGCTGTCGAGGTTGATGCGGATGCAGGGCCAGTTGAGGCGCGCCGCGACCTGCTCGATATGGGTCGACTTGCCGGTGCCGTGATAGCCCTGGACCATGACCCGTCGGTTGAAGGCGAAGCCTGCAAGGATGGCCATCGTCGTGTCGTGGTCGAACAGATAGGCGTCGTCGACCTGGGGCACGTGCTCGGTCGGCTGGCTGAAGGCAGGCACCTCCATATCGGTGTCGATGCCGAAGAGCTGGCGCGCGGAAACCTTGATATCGGGCATGCCCGACACGTTCTGCCGGGCCGCGGTCGTGGTGGAAGCCATCACTTATCCTACAAAACAAAGCCCGCCAAATTGCGGGCTCGAATCATAGTCGCAGGCCCATTTGTGCACTGCAAGCGACCAATTGCCGTGGCTGCCCTGAGCGGGGCTAATTGCTCGCGCTTCACCGGGCGGGCAGGTGCTCGGAGGCCCGCAATGTGGAATACGCGGCGTTGATTTCCTTGAGTTTTTCCTCGGCATCCCGGTCGCCGCCATTGGCGTCGGGATGATGAATTTTGACCAGCTCTTTGTAACGAGATTTCACGTCCGCCTGCGTCAGCGGCCATGAAAGTTCAAGCACGCCCAAGGCATTGCGTTCGGCCGGAGTCAGTTGCTCGCTGCCATCCATTTTGGGCCGGGGTCGCTCGTCCAATCCGGCCTCGTTTCCAAGGTCGAGCGGATCGTGGATGCGCGGCCCGCCGCCGCCACGGCCCCCGAGCGGCCATACCGGTCGGCGCCAGATCGTGTCGGCGCGGATGTGCTGCTCGATCTCGTCGGCATTGAGGCCGGCGAAGTAGTCCCATTTCCTGTTGTAGTCGCGCACGTGTTCGAGACAGAACCAACGATATTGATCCAACCGGTCGCGTGCATAGGGTGCGCGGAACTCCCCATGCAGGCGGCAGCCCGGAGCTTCGCAGATCCGCTGCCGGACGTCCGCGGTGTCCGTCGTCGCCAGAGGTTTGCCACGTCGCCGGGCCATCGGATTAATATGTGTTCAACCACCGAACGCGGCAAGAGAGGCAGGCGATGGGCGCGGTAGCAAATGCGATTGACAACAAGCTGCGGGCGAGATTCGCGCCGCAGCGGTTGATCATCGAGGACGATTCCTCGCGCCATCGCGGCCATGCGGGGTACCGCGAGGGCGGCGAATCGCATTTCAGCGTCGAGATCGTGTCGGCAGCCTTCGAAGGCAAGAACCGCGTGGCGCGGCAGCGTCTGGTCTACGAGACTCTGAAAGACGAGTTCGCCGCCGGCCTGCACGCGCTGCAGGTCAAGGCGCTGACGCCCGGCGAGGCGACGGGCTGCTAGCCCTCCATCTCGACTTCCTTGCCTTCGGCCGCCTTGCGCACGGCCTCGGCATCGGGGCCAGTGTAGAAGGCGGGCGCCCAGCGCTTCACCACGTCGCCGTCGGCTCGCCACGCGTGACAAGTGTCGATCACATAGGGCCGGCGTGGCGCCTTGGGCTTGGCGCCAGAATCGGGCTTGGGCAGCGAGCCGGTCCTGGCTCGATGTGCGCGATTGAGCTCGCGCGCCTTGCCCGATGACACGGTCTGGAACGCCGTCGTGGCGACCGGACCCAGGAGCTCGACGATGTGCGTGCAACCGTGCACGCCACCCAGCCGTTCGCGCACGGCGCGATGGAAGCCACCGCCGATCCTGAGCCCGATCAGCTTCCTGAAGTCGGGTGCCACCTCGCCGCAGACCCGGTAGGGCGACTTGTCGGTCACCGCCTCGACATCGACGATGGTGAACTTGTGATCGAGCGTGAGGCGGATCGACATGTCATGCACGAAGTCGCCGGCCTTCAAGGGCCCGCGCCATTCGTTGGCATGCTCGTAGCTCTTGGTGTCGGTGATGCGGCCCTCGATGTCCCAGAGCCCGTCGTCGCGGAAAAAGCCCTCGCAGGTGACGCGGCGCGTATGCAAGTGCTGTCGCCCGACTGGCGGCGAAAGCGGCATGGTCAATCCTCTCGTGTCGTTCGGTGATCGTCGGTCAGGCCGCCTGTATGGCGACAGGCGGCACGACGCGCAACTCGGCGATTCGCGTGCCCTCGCGCTTCAAAATCTCGAACCTGAAGCCGTAGAACGCATAGACTTGGCCGACCTCGGGAATGCGACGGGCCTCATGCAGGACGAGGCCTGCAATCGTGGTGGCGACATCCTCGGGCAGCGCCCAGCCAAATTCGCGATTGAGGTCGTGCACCGGGACGCCGCCCTGGCACACCAGGCTGCCGTCGTCGCGCAGCACCACGCCCCGGCGGATGGCGTCGTGCTCGTCCTCGATGTCGCCCACGATCTCCTCGATGATGTCCTCGAGGGTAACGATGCCGTTCAGCGTGCCGTATTCGTCGACGACGATTGCGAAGTGCTCGTGGCGCTTTCGGAACGCCTCGAGCTGGTCGAACAACGTCGTCGATTCGGGGATGAACCAGGGCTTTGTCATCACGTCGGCGATGTTGACGCCGGTCGGCCCGCCCGCGGCGCGCACGGCGCGGAACAGGTCCTTGGCGTGCACCACGCCCACGATGTTTTCGTGCTGGCCGCGATAAAGGGGCACGCGCGTGTAGGGCGCCGCCAGCATTTGCGTCACGATTGCGTCGGCCGGCTCGTCGGCGTCGATCAGCACCAGGCTGCCGCGATGGGTCATCACGTCGCCGACGGTGCGGTCACCGAGATCGAGCACCGAGCGCAGCATGGCCTTTTCTGTCGGCGCATCCTCGTCGATGTGCCCGACACCGTGCAACTCGATGGCGCCGCGCAGCAATTCGTCGTGCTCTTGGGCGGCGATCGAAGGATCGGAGCGCACGCCGATCAGGCGCAGGAAGAGCCGCGAGATCCAGGCGACGGCGCGCGCGACCGGTCCCAGGATGCCGAGCGTGACGACGATCGACGGCGCCAGGATCAGCGCCACGCGATCGGCGCGCAGCAGCGCCCAGGTCTTGGGCATGACCTCGGCAAAGATCACCACCATGATGCCGATGATCACCGTGGCGTAAACGACGCCCGCCGCGCCGAACAGATCGGTGAGCACGACTGTCGTGAGCGAGGCCGAGAGAATGTTCATCACGCTGTTGCCCAGCAGCACCGCGCTCACCGCCTCGTCCTTGCGGTCGAGCAGCTTGTTGACGGTGGCGGCGCGGCGCTTGCCCTGCTGCGCCAGCCGGTGCATGCGCGCTCGCGAGGCGCCGGTAATCGCGGTCTCGGCGGCCGACATGTAGGCGCCGAGCGCCAGGCAGAGCAGGACCAGCGGTATCGCCAGGTGAAGCGGCAGATGGAACTCGATGTCGCCGTGCATGCGCAGGCCTGTGGCCGTCAGGCCGCGACGGCTTTGTCGAGCAGGCGGCGCACCGCCGTTTCGTCGACCTCGCGGGTCACGAACGCCTTGCCGATGCCCCGCGCCAGGATGAACGTGAGCCGGCCGCCTTCGGCTTTCTTGTCGCCGCGCATGTGCTTGATCAGCCGGCTGGCGTCCCAGGTGCGCCGGTTGTCGCCGCCGATCGAGCGCAGCCGCATCGGCAGGCCGACGGCCTCGAAATGGGCGCGCACGCGGGCGGCATCGGCGGCCGGACAAAGGCCAAGCTCGGCCGAGAGATCGAACGCCATCGCCATGCCGGCGCCGACGGCCTCGCCATGCAGCAGGTCGGGGCCGAAGCCGGTCTCGGCTTCGAGCGCGTGGCCGAAAGTATGGCCGAGATTGAGCAGCGCCCGGAGGTCGGTGGTCTCGCGCTCGTCGGCCGCCACGATGCGCGCCTTGGCAAGGCAGCTCTGCTCGACGGCGTAGGTGCGCTTGGCGGCATCCCCTGACAGCACCGCGGCGCCATTGACCTCGCACCAGTGGAAGAACTTCGCATCGTCGATCAGGCCGTACTTCACCACCTCGGCATAGCCTGCCAGCAACTCGCGCCGTGGCAGGCTGTCGAGCACGTCGGTATCGGCGACCACCAGGCGTGGCTGGTAGAACGCACCGACCACGTTCTTGCCGTGCCTGGTGTTGATGCCGGTCTTGCCGCCGACCGATGAGTCGACCTGTGCCAGCAGGGTGGTCGGCACCTGGATGAATTCGACGCCGCGCAGCAACACCGACGCGGCAAATCCGGTGAGGTCACCCACCACGCCGCCACCCAAGGCGACCAAGGTGGTCTTGCGGTCGGGGCGCCGGTCGAGCAGGGCGTTCATCAGCCATTCGAACAGGCCGAACTCCTTGCTGCTCTCGCCGGCCGGCACGACGACGATGGCGGCCTCGACGCCCGCGTTCTTGAACGAATTGAAGACGCGAGCGCCATAGAGCGGCGCCACGGTCTCGTCGGTGACGATGATCACCTTGGGGCGCGCCAACAGCTTGCTGGAAAGTTCGCCGACGCGATCGATCAGCTTCGGGCCGATCACGATGTCGTAGCTGCGGTCGGCAAGATCGACCTTGATGATGCGTTCGCTCATGCCGGCGCTCCTTCCGCTACCGGCTGCAGGCGGCGGCGCAGCGCCTCGATCACTTCTTCGGTGGTGCGCTCGGCCGGTTGCGCCGTCGATTCGACGACGAGATCGGCCTCGGCGTAGACCGGATAACGTTGCTGCATCAGTCGCGCGAGAATTTCCTTCGGCTCGCCCTGGCGCAGCAGCGGCCGGTGACCCCGCCGCTTCACGCGCTCGAACAAGACGTCGAGGTCGGCGCGCAGCCATACGGTGATCGCTTTCGCCCGCAACAGCTCGCGCGTCTTGGCATCCATGTAGGCGCCGCCGCCGGTCGACAACACGTGCAGCGGCCCGTCGAGCAGGCGCTCGATCACGCGCCGCTCGCCGGCGCGAAACTCCGCTTCGCCGAATCGTTCGAAGAATTCAGCAACGCTGCAGCCCGCCGCGCGTTCGATTTCTTCATCGGCATCGACGAAGGGCAGGCCCAAACGCTGGGCGAGCCGCTTGCCGATGGCGCTCTTGCCGGCGCCCATGAGGCCGACGAGCGCGATAGTGCGCGGCGGGGAAAAGGGAGGAGGTGCGTCCATGGCGACCTGCGGGCTAGGGGTGTCGCCCATTCCGTCCGCTCTTTCAAGCGACAGGGCTTTGTGGAGGCCGGGCAATTGCCGCTAGGCCGACGGAAAGGTAGGTTGCGCGGCGCCGTGCCCTTGTTTCGTTCCCGCAGCCATTTTCGCGTACCCACCGTCAAGCTGGGCCCTCTCGTCGTTGCCGTCGTGGCGATTCTGGTGATCGGCGGGCTGGTGGCGCTTGCCCTCATCGAGCCGAGTCCGCCGGTCCGGCATTTCCAGGTCCCCGTGCCCAATGAACGCTTTTCGCGCTAGCGCGGTGGCCGGGCTGGCGCTCGGCCTGCTGCTGCAGACAGCCGGCGCTCAAACAGGCGTGGGCTTCGACGATCGCAAGAGCGGCTTTCTCACCGTCGCCACCGGCGGCATGCCGTCGGATGCCTGGGGCTCGACGTCGCTTGCCACCGCCAAGCGCCTGATCTCGGCGCTCGCCGCGGCGCCGCGCAGCCGCGCCCTGCGCGATCTGCAGTTCAAGGTCATGGTGAGCGATCTCGTGCCGCCTCCCGCCGACAACAGTCCGGCGCCCTCGCTGTTCGCGCGCAAGGTCGAGCGGCTGGCCGCGATGGGCGAGGGCGAAAGTCTCAACGAGGTGGTGCGGACCGCCGACGCCTATTCGGATCCCGACATCGCCAGCACCGTCGTCAATGCCATGATGATGGCGGGCGAACGCGCCGGCGCCTGCAACATCGTCGCCAAATATGCCTTGACCCAGCCATTCGGCCACCGCGCCCAGGCCGCCTGCAAGCTCGCCAGCGGCGACAATGCCGGTGCCATGGCGATGGTCGAGCAGCTCTCGCCCAGGGACGCGATCCTCATCAGGCTCGTCCAGGTCGCGGCAGGCGGCCTGCCGCCGTCGCAGGCACCGCAAACAACCCTCGACGGCCCGGCGATGCTGATGCTCGATCTGGCGCACGTGGCGCCGCCGCCCGCCGTGCTCTCCTCGACGCAGCCCGCCATGATCCGTGCCCTGGTCGGCCATCGCTCGCTGCCGGTCGCAACCCGCATCGACATCGCCGAACGCGGCGAAGCGCTGGCCGTCATCGAGGCGACGCGGCTTAGCGACCTCTACGCCCAGGCGATCAAGGACCAGGCAGCCTTGCCGGCGGCAATGGGCCTGCGCGCCCGGCTGGTCGCGGCGGCGCACGATGCGGCAAACGCGCAGGAGATCATGAGCTCGATCACCGCCGTCTACGACGAGACGCGCGGCTCTCCCCTGTTCCCGACCTTGGCGCGTGCCAGCGCGAGCGCGCTGCTGCATCTGCCACCCAAGCCCGAATACGCCAACGTGGCGCAGGAGGCGATGCGCGGCTTCCTGCTGCTGGGCGACGAGCAGCTGGCGCTCGCCTGGACCAAGCTCGCCCTGCAGGCGGCCTACAACAATGCGCGCGCCATGATGGCGCTCGACCGGCTGATGCCGCTGGTCATGATCGCGGGCATCGACAAGGCGACGCACCTCGACGTGCGCGACGTCAACCGCTGGTACGAAGTGATCCGCCAGGAAGATGCGCGGGCGGCACCTTTGCGCGGCAACCTGCTGCTGCAGCTGTTCCGCGCCACCGGCTACGACCTGGCGCCGCACGCCACGGTGTTGCCCGAAGCGCCGCCGCCGCTGCGCCTCTACCTGCCGCCGCCCGCCACCCTGCAGGCGCTCGATATGGCGGCGCGCGATCATCGACGCGCGGAGACCGCGCTGCTCGCAGCCGCGGCGATCGGCGAGACGCCGCTCACCGAGCTGCATCCCGCCGCCGTCGGCGCCATCGTCAGGGCGCTGCGCGAGGCCGACGAAGACCATACCGCACGGCTGTTCGCGATCGAGGTTGCGATCGCCTACGGGCTGTGACGGTGCGGGGCAAATCGTCCGAGCCCCTGCCGCGCGAAGGCGAGGCGTTCCTCGAGATGCTGAAGGCCGAGCGCGGCGCATCGGCCAACACGGAAGCCGCCTACACCGCCGACCTGCGCGGTCTCTTTGCCTTCCTTGCGCGCCGCAAGCAGGGGCCGCTCACCGCCAACGCCGAGGCCCTCAGGGCCTACCTGAAGTCGCTCGACTATGTCGGGATGACGCCGCGCACAGTGGCGCGCCGGCTGTCGGTGATGCGGCAGTTCTTCCGCTTCCTGCTGGCCGAGCGCATGCGCGACGACGATCCGGCGAGCACGCTCGATTCGCCCAAGCTCGGCCGGCCGCTGCCCAAGGTGCTATCGCGCGCCGAGGTCGATCGCCTGATCGAGGCCTCGCGCGGCCGATTCGGAACGGGGAGGGGCGGCGAGGATGGCGGTCGCATGGCGACCCTGCTCGAGATCCTGTACGGCACGGGCCTGCGCGTCTCCGAGCTGGTGACGCTCCCGCTGTCGGCGGTCGAGCGCGACCCGACGGTGCTGATCGTGCGCGGCAAAGGGTCGAAGGAGCGGCTGGTGCCGCTGTCGGAGCCGGCACGGCTTGCGATCGCGGCCTGGCTGCGGGTGCGCGACGGCGCCCTCGCCGACGGGCGCAGCTCGCGCTACCTGTTCCCCTCGCGCGGCCGCAGCGGTCACTTGACGCGCCAGCGCTTCACGCAGCTCCTCAAGGAGACCGCGCTCGCCGCCGGCATCGATCCCGTGCGCGTCTCGCCGCACGTGCTGCGCCACGCCTTCGCCAGCCACCTGCTGGAAGGCGGCGCCGACCTGCGCAGCGTGCAGCTCATGCTGGGCCATGCCGACATCGCCACGACGCAGATCTACACGCATGTGCTCGACGAGAAGCTTCGCTCGCTGGTGCGGGACAAGCATCCTCTGGCGAAGCGTCAGCGGACGGCGAAGCCGCCGGTTGACAGGAATCGTCGCTCGGGCGACAGGTAATTCGATGACGACGTATCTCGAGTTCGAGAAGCCGATCGCCGAGCTGGAAAGCAAGATCGCCGAGCTCCGGCACCTGCCCAACTCAGGCGATGTCGACATCGCCGAAGAAGTGATGCGCCTGCAGGACAAGGTGCAGAAGCAGATTCGCGCGACCTACGCCAAGCTCACGCCGTGGCAGCGCGTGCTGGTGGCGCGCCATGCGGAGCGGCCGCATGCGCAGCGCTATATCGATCGCCTGGTTACCGACTACACGCCGCTCGCGGGCGATCGTGCGTTCGGCGACGACGCCGCCATCGTCGGTGGGCTGGGCCGGCTCGACGGCCGCAGCATCGTCGTGCTGGGTCAGGAGAAGGGCGACGACACCGAATCGCGCATCAAGCACAATTTCGGCATGGCGCGGCCGGAGGGCTACCGCAAGGCGCAGCGCCTGATGCAGCTCGCCGACCGCTTCCGACTGCCGGTGGTGACGTTCGTGGACACCCCCGGCGCCTATCCCGGCATGGACGCCGAAGCGCGCGGCCAGGCGGAGGCAATCGCGCGCTCGATCGACCAGTGCCTGGCGATCGGCGTGCCGCTGGTCAGCGTCGTGATCGGCGAGGGCGGTTCCGGCGGCGCGTTGGCGATCGCCTCGGCCGACCGGGTCTACATGCTGGAAAACTCGGTCTATTCGGTGATCACGCCGGAGGGCTGCGCCTCGATCCTGTGGCGCTCCAACGCCAACGCTCAGGACGCGGCCGAAGCGATGAAGATGACGGCGGCCGATCTCAAGAAGCTCGAAGTGATCGACGACGTCATTCCCGAACCGATGGGCGGCGCCCATCGAGCGCCTGACGAGGCGGTCGACACGGTCGGCAAGGTGGTGAGCCAGGCGCTCGCCGAGCTTTCTCAGCTCGATGCCGACACGCTGCGCTCGCGCCGCCAGGAGAAGTTCCTGGCGATGGGCCAGAAGGGACTCTAGCTCCTTCCTCGCTGCCGGCCGGTCCTACTTCTTGTTCTTGCCGGCCGTCGCCTCCCATAGCGGCGACGCCATGGTCTCGGTGAACTTCTCGAACATCAGGTTGAACGAGATGCTGACGCGCTCGCTGTGGCCGTCATTGGCCGGCACCGAATGCTTGAGCCAGCCCGGGAAGATCAGCATGCGGCCTTCCTTGCTCTGGGCGTCGGCGCCATTGGCGGTGAGCCGCGAATATTGCCGGGGCTTGGGCATGATCATGGAGGGCCGCGGGTCCTGGAACAGGATGCGCGAGCCGCCGTCGGGGATGGCGACGTAGTAGACGCCGCTCAGGTAGTTGTTCGGATGGTGGTGGGTGGGGTGATAGGCGCCGCGCGGGTTGATGTTGCCCCAGCAGCCGGTCACGACCATGGGATACTGGTCAATCTGCAGGAAGCGCGCGACGCCGCGCGCCGCTGTCTCGACAAGCTTGATGAATTCGGCGAAGGCCGGCCGCGTGTGCAGGTCCTGCGGCGTCTGCCAGTTGCTGCCGGCGGGAACCGGCGGCCGCGGCGAAATGATGCGTTCGATCTCGGCCTTGAGGTGGGCGTTGAGCTTGGCGGCGTCGGCGGGCTTGAGGTCGACGATCCAGAGCGGGCAGGGGAACAGTTCCTGCACTTCCTGCTTTTCGATCATGGCGGTATCATATCATCTAAAGGGAGGAAGCCGTGACAGTCACCGTTCATCCCATCACCGAGAATTTTGCCGCGGAGATCGGCGACATCGATCTTGGCCGGCCGATCGAGGCGGCCGACATCACCGCCATCAAGGCGGCCTTCACCAGATATGCCGTGCTGGTCTTCCCCGACCAGACCTTCAGCGACGAGAGCCACCTCGATTTCGCGCGCCATTTCGGCCCGCTCGAGACCTCGGTCTTCAAGCTGCGCTCCGACCACAAGATGCGGCTCGACGAGCGGATGGCCGATGTCGGCAATCTCGATGCCGACAACAGGATCCTGCCGCTCAACGACCGCATCCGGCTCTACCAGCTCGGCAACAGGCTGTGGCACACCGACTCCTCGTTCAAGCGCGTGCCGGCCTACTGCTCGATCCTGCACGGCCGCTCGATCCCGCCGGTGGGCGGCCATACCGAGTTCGCCGACCTGCGCGCCGCCTACGACGCGCTGCCGGACGCCACCAAGCGCAGGATTGCAGGCCTGGTCGCGGAGCACTCGCTGATGACGTCGCGCGCGAAGCTCGGCTTCACCGACTTCGACGAGGCCGAGCGCAAGGCCTTCGAGCCGGTGCCCCAGGTGCTGGTGCGCCGCCTGCAGGATTCCGGCCGCATGAGCCTCTATCTCGCAAGCCATGCCGGGACGATTCGCGGTATGGCCAAGGCGGAGGCCGAGCGCCTGTTGCAGGAGCTGATCGAGCACGCCACGCAGCGCCAGTTCGTTTACACCCACCGCTGGCGAGTGAACGACCTCGTGATGTGGGACGATCGCTGCACCATGCATCGCGGCATCGAGTTCGACGACCAGCGCTACAAGCGCGACATGCGCCGCGCCACGGTCTCCGACGTCGCCCCGACCTGCGAGCAGATGGGCCTGCCCGTCGCCGCCGAATAATCAGGCTTCCAGCGCGGCCTTGAGGCGCTGCGGCGTGAACGGCAGGTCGCGCAGGCGCACGCCGATTGCATCGGCGATGGCGTTGGCGAGCGCCGCCGAGGCCGGGCCCTGGCCCGCTTCGCCGGTGCCGAGGAACGGCTCCCCCGGCCGGTCGATGACATGGACGTCGATCGAACGCGGCACCGCCGGAAAACGCAGGATCGGATAGGTGCTCCAGTCGAAGCTGGTGCGATGTGTCGGCGCGAAGGTCACGGCCTCGGTCGTCGTCCAGCTGAGCGACTGCACAATCGCGCCCTCGATCTGGTTGCGGATGCCGTTGGGATTGATCGCCTCGCCGCTGTCGACCGCGGCAACCACGCGCCTGACTTCGAGCCCGCCGCTCGCACGATCGATCGCCACTTCCATGGCGAGCGCGCAGTAGGCGGCGAGGTTCTTGTAGCGCGCGAAGGCGAAGCCTGAGCCCTTTTTGCGCTTGCTCCAGCCGAAGGCGTCGGCTGCGTTCTGGATGCAGTGGCGCGCTCGTTCGTCCTGCAGATGGGCGAGACGATACGCCACGGGATCCGCCTTGGCCGCGCTTGCCAGCTCGTCCATGAAGCTCTCGATCGCGAAGACGTTCATCTGCGCGCCGAGCGAGCGCAGGGCCGAGACGCGCACCGGCCGCTGCTCGGCGAAATGGAAAACGCCGCTGGCGTTGGGCAGGGCATAGAGCGGGTTGGCGTTGCGATGGCCGCCGCCTTCCGGCATCGGGATCGGTCGCGAGCGCTGTGGCGGGAACGGCGGCGCCACTTCCAGCCCGGCCAGCAGGCCGCTGGCCGTCGTCGGCCGGCCGTTATGGCCGTTGCTCCACACCTCGTGCTTCCACTGCGCGATCTTGCCGTCGCCGTCCAGCTGCGCCTTGAGCTCGACCGTCATCGCCGAGCCGAGCGGCTCGAAGCCATGCTCCTGCTCGCGCATCCATTGCAGGCGGACCGGGCGCGCGGGCACCGCCTGTGCGGCAAGCGCGGCATCGGCCGCGACGTCGTCGGCACCATTGTGGCCGTAGCAGCCCGAGCCCTCGACATGGATGCAGCGCACCTTGTCGATCGGCACGCGGAGCAACTGGGCGAGCGACTTGCGCAGCGGGCCGACGCCCTGGCTGTGCGTCCAGACGGTGAGATTCCCGTTCAGCCATTGCGCGATCGCGCAGGACGGTCCGATCGAGCCGTGCATCAGGCAGGGCCGCGTGTAGGTGGCCTCGAACGCGCGCGCGCCCGCAGGCGCCGGCGGGCCGGGATTGTCGAAGATCGGCACGTCCTCGACCGGGAGGCCGCGCACGGTCTTGGCGAGGTCGGTCGACAGCATCGACGGCCCGATGCGCTCCCAGCCCGCGGCCTGCAGGCCACGCATCGCCTTGATCGCCGCCCATTCGGACTTGGCGACGACGGCCAGGAAGCTGCCGTTCTGCACGATCGTCTCGATGCCGGGCAGGCGGCGCGCCGCCTCGATGTCGGCCGGCTTGAGCCGCGTGCCGTCGCTCGGGCCGCGCACCACACGGGCATGCAGCATGCCGGGCAGGCGCATGTCCTGGATGTAGGCCGCACCGCCGCTCACCTTGGCCGGAATGTCGACGCGCGGCAGGTCCTCGCCGATCAACCGGCGGCCCTTGTCGCGCCGGGGCACGTCGGCCTTGGCCTCGACATCGAGCGGGATGCTCGCGGCAAGCTCGCCGTAGCTCAGGCGCAGGCCGCCCGGTCCCGACGCGACGCCGTCGGCCAGCACGATCTGGTCGGACGAGGTCACCAGCCGCCACGCCGCCGCCTCGGTCAGCAGCTGGCGCACGTTGGCCGCGGCGTTCAGGATTGCCGTGCCGCTGTCCTGCATCGAATGGCTGCCCGCCGTCACGCCTTCGTCCGGCGTGAGCGTGGTGTCGGCGGTGATCAGCTGGATTGCCGAAGGCGCCACACAAAGCTCATCGGCTGCGATCTGGATCAGCGCCGTCTTCAGGCCCTGGCCAAGCTCGGCCTTGCCGGTGAACACGGTGATGCGGCCGTCGTCGCCGACGCGGATCCACGATTCGAGCTCCGGATAGGTCTCGAGATGGCCCGGCAGGCGGTCGCGCCGGCGGGCTTTGGCCTCGGCCCGGCCGGCCAGCGTGAAAGCGACGACGATCCCGCCTTGGCCGAGCAAACTGCGGCGTGTGAGCCCGCTCATAGCGTGTCCTCCGCGACGCCGCCGCCCATCGCCTTGGCGGCACGGCGCACGGCCGCCAGGATCCTCATGTGCGTGCCGCAGCGGCAGAGATTGGTCGCCATGTGCCGGCGCAGCTCGGCCTCGGTCGGCTTCGGGTTGCGTTCGAGCAGCGCCTGCGCGCGCATGATCATGCCGGCGATGCAGTAGCCGCACTGGGCGGCCTGCTCGGCCTCGAACGCGGCGGGCAGCGCGCCGGGGCCGTCCTTGTCGGCGAGACCCTCGATGGTGCGCACCTTTCGCGCTCCGACGGCGGCCAGAGGCACCAGGCAGGAGAACACCGGCCGATCGTCGATCAGCACGGTGCAGGAGCCGCATTGTCCCAGCCCGCAGCCGTACTTGGCGCCGTTCAGCGCCAGGTCGTTGCGCAGCACGTAGAGCAGCGGCGTGTCGGGCTCGGCGTCGACGTCGTGCGATTGGCCGTTGACGTTGAGCGCGATCATTCGTTGGCTCCCTTGCGCACTTGCTCGGCCGCATGCCGCAGGTCGACGGGCCATGGCGGCAGGTCGGTGAAGCGCGCTCTGAGATAGGCGGCCAGGGCGGCGAGCTCGCGATCGTCGAAGTCGGCGGCGTAGCCTGGCATGGCTGGCCCGCTGGCGCCGGCTGGCGACTTCAGGCCGTGCAGCAGCACCTGCAGCGTGTTGTTCGGCGTGTCGAGGCGCAGCGAGGTGCTCCAGGCGAGCGGCGGGCCGCCCTGCTGCATCATCGGCGCGCCCGCTTCGTGGCACTGCGCGCAGCCGCCGCCGAACAAAGCCGATCCGATCGGGCTTGCCCTGGCGGCGACATCGGCATGGTCGATCGGCTGCAGCTTGTTCGTCGCCGCCGGCGCTTTAGCCATCAGGTTCGCGAAATAGGCGGCGATGGCGCGCACATCCTGCTCGGGTGCCTCGGCGAACTCGCGCGTCACGCGAGCCATCGGCCCCGCCGCCGCGGCATGCCTGCCGGCGAGACCGGTGCGTAGGTAAGCGAACAGCTCATCGGCAGTCCATGGCTGAGCGGCGGGCGAACGGGCGTTGAGCGGCGGCGCGAACCAGCCTTCGATCCAGGCGCCGTCGTAGGGGCGCGCGGAATCCTCGGCGCCGAGCTTGTTGCGCGGCGTGTGGCAGGCGCCGCAATGCGCCAGTCCTTCGGCCAGCACGCGGCCGCGGTCGCCATTCGTGTCCGGCCCCTTGCGCAGGTAGAGCAGGTCCCAGGCGGCCACGATCGAGCGTTGGCCGTACGGCCAGTCGAGCTTGTTGGCCGGCGGTCGCGCCTCGACGGCCGGAAGCGTCATCAGGTAGGCATAGAGCGCGGCGAGATCGTCATCGCCTGCCTTGGTGAAGTGGTCGTAGGGAAAGGCCGGATAGAGATGGCTGCCGTCGCGCGCCACGCCTTCGCGCATGGCGCGCACGAACGCCTCGCGCGACCATTTGCCGATGCCGGTGTCGGCTGATGGCGTGATGTTGCTGGAGTAGATCGTACCGAACGGCGTCGGCAGGGCACGGCCGCCGGCATAGGGCTTGCCGGTGGACGCGGTGTGGCAGCTCGCGCAGTCGCCGAGATGGGCCAGCGCCTGGCCCTTCTTCACGAGCGCGCGATCGAAGCTATTGGCAGGCGGAACGGCCACGGCAGGGAGGGCTGGATGCCAAACGAGCGCGCCAGCCGCTGCCAGCACGACGACCACGACAAGGGCGACCCCCGCAAGGACCCAGCGGCCTTTGGTCAATTCAGGCTCCTAGCGCAGCCATTCGAGTCCAGCGAGAATAACGCCAGGACCTGTACGAAGTTTCGGAGGGAAGGGTGAGCATCGACATCGAGCCGCTGAAGAAGGAACTCGGTCGTAGGATCGAGGATGAGGACGAAGTCACGCAAGCGCCGATCAAGGCGATGCTCGCGACCTTTGATCGCCAGGAAAAGGTGCCGGCGAAGGGCGAGCCGATCGCGCCCGGCTGGCATCTGCTCTATCTCCATTCCTACGCGCGGCGCGATCAGCTGGGCCGCGACGGCGCTGCATTCACAGGCGGTGTATTGCCCAAGATCCCGCTGCCGCGGCGCATGTACGCGGGCTCGACCTTCACTTTCGAGGGCGACATCCGGGTCGGCGACAAGATCAGGCGTGAGACCGAGTTCACCGACATCCAGCTGCGCCAGGGCAGCACCGGCATCCTGGTCGTGACGACGCAGACGCGGCGCATCTTCACGCCGCGCGGGCTTGCCATGACCGAGGCCAACTCGACGGTGTTCCGCGAGGATCCCGCGCCCGGCCAGAAGAGCGCCACGCCGGTGCGCGAAGCGGCGCCGGCGGACGTGCCGTGGCGGCGCACCATCAAGCCCGATCCGGTGATGCTGTTCCGTTACTCGGCGATCACTTTCAATCCGCACCGCATCCATTACGACCGAACCTACTGCATCGAGACCGAAGGCTATCCTGGACTCGTGGTGCATGGGCCGTTCGCCCAGCAATGCCTCTTCGACCTGCTGCGTGATTCGGTCCCGGGGCGGAAGATCAAGACCATGACGGTGCGCGCGCGTGCGCCCTTGTTCGACACCGCGCCGTTCGACGTGGTCGGGCGGCCGACGGCCGACGGCAAGGGAGCCGAGCTGTGGACGGTGACTCCCAAGGGCACGATTGCCGCACAGGCGACGGCAACCTTGGCATGAGCCCCGTGGAGTTCGTCGCCTCGCCGGATGGCGTTAGGCTTGCCACCTACGAGTTTGGCAATCCGAAGGGACCCGAGCTCGTGCTGATCCACGGCTTTGCGCAGGCCCATCTCTGCTTTGCGCCGCAGTACAAGAGCGACGCATTACGCGACTTCCGCATCGTCACCTACGACCACCGCGGCCACGGCGCTTCCGACAAGCCCGCGGATCCCAAGGCCTATCAAAGCGCTGAAATCTTCGCGCGGGATCTCGCCGCCGTTTTGGATGCCAAGGCGCTCAAGCGCCCGGTGCTGTGCGGCTGGTCGATGGGTGGGCGAATCACCCGGCAGTACCTTCTCTCATTCGGCGATTCGCGCCTGGCCGGCATCAACTTCGTCGGCGCGCTGGTGGTCGAGGACCCGACTTGCCGCGGGCCGGACGGACCCAAGCTGCCGCCGCCGGGCATCGCCGAGCAGATCGACGACGCGATCGCCTTCATCGGCGGCTGCTTCGCGCTCAGGCCGAGCGAGCCCGATTTCCGGGTGGCGCTCGCCTACAACATGCTGGTGCCCGCGGAGGTCAGGCGGACGATCCTGGGCTGGCCGAGCAATCCGGAGGCGACGATCGCCGGATTGAAGAAGGTGCGCGTGCCGACCTTGATCTCGCACGGGCGCAAGGACAGCGTCGTGCTGCCCAAGGCGGCGGAGAGGACGGCTGCGGCCATCGCCGGTTCACGCGTCTCCTGGTACGACCAATGCGGTCACTCGCCGTTCTGCGAGGACGGCCCGCGCTTCAATCGCGAGCTGGCGGCGTTCGTGAGGGAGGTAGTGTCATAGCCAGTCGGCTACCGATGTTTGCAACCGGTGGTCGATTTAAAAGCGGCCGGACGTCGCAGACACTGCTGCCGTGATGAGCTCGCACTTCGACAAATTCGCGGATCAAATGCTCCTGCTGATCGGGCGATTTCTGGCGACATTCGCTATTTGCCTTTATGTCCGCGTTGGCTTCGATATCGCCAGTCACTGCCAAGCCGGCCAAGACCTCTGGTGCGCTGGTGCGGTCGTCTACGCACCGCTTTGCCTTCTACAAGACCTCTTGATGCACCCACGGCCGCATTTGCTTTCCGCCGTTCCGGAATTTTCAGTCGCCGCGGTGGTCTTCACAGTCGTCTGGACGATCGGCGCAGGCTGGTTGGGGCTTCATCCATCGTCCCCGGCAACGGCGGCGTCACTCGGGCAAATCGCTAATTCATGCTGGTTCATGCTCGGCTTGTTCTGTCGCCTTGCGGCGACGTTTACGGCCTGTCTCGTTGTCGGTGCCGCGCTTCTGATGGCGCCGCACTGCCTCAATAGTGGGATGTGCATCCTTGTGGTCCCTTTGGCACCCCTCTTTGCCTTCTATGCACCTCCGGATTCGATGGATGCGGGGCTACCGGCACTTCTATCGGCGATCTGGATCGCCACCTTCCTGGGCACGACCATCTGGACAGTCGTTAGTATCAGACGACGGCGATGGCCCCGAGCCAGGGCGGGGCGCGAGTGAGATCAAGGAGGCGACGGTTCGTCGAATACTCCGCTTTCGCTGACCCCATAGCCTTTGCGAATGAAGTCCGCCGTTTGCTTTTTCAGGAAATATGGCTGGGTGAAGTCCGGCCTTCCGGAAAGCGCAGACAATGCTCCCGCGATCCATAAGAGCGTTCCTTGTGAGATGCCAGCTTGGTGACCAAGAAGGCCGACGTTGAAATTCGAGACGTTTCGAAAGTGTGGATACTGAATCCACCCTCCAGCTGGATTGGCTTCTCGCTGGTAATCGAACTGCCCGCCGTGCCCGACGTATTTCCCCAGCTGCCACATGGCGTAGGGGATGGTGCCACTGGCAGTCTCCGGAATTTTCATCATATCGGCGCTCGTTGTTCGGATCCGTCTTCCAGCGGTTGCGACCGCTTGCAAGTTCGGCACAGGAGACATGAGATAGCCCGTCTCGGAAGTTGGATCTTCTACACGGGAGCCATCGGGCAGCGTGACAACGTGCCCGACAGCCTTGTCCATAGCCGCCTGGTACGCCGGATTATCGGGAGTAGGCTCGACATTGGGAGCTGTTCCCCGGCGCGGAGGTGTGGCCAGCGACGAACCTGGAGACAGGCGGTCGTTTGAGTCCGACTTGACGAGAATGATGCTAGGGGCGAGGGAGGGCGACCCCGGCAGCGTCCGCATTGCCGGCATGAAGGTCGGCAATGCCGAGGCCTTGGGTTCGGCGGGCGCATCCCAGCCCCATTCGAGTGGATAGCGCTGCTGGGTTTCCCGGGACCAGTCCGCAGATTCGGACGGGTCGGTGTCGTTCTTGGGGTCTGTGTGCCAGCCCCATTCGAGGGGATATCGTGCCATCCTCAGTGTATGCCACGAGTGTTAGAAGGAACCCGATTCTGTCGTATAGAACTTTTGCGTACTGGAATGGCTTGGAATGGCAACGACGATTCCAAGATCTGCACATCTCCTGGTACGACCAATGCGGCCACTCGCCGTTCTGCGAGGACGGCCCGCGCTTCAATCGCGAGCTGGCGGATTTTGTGCGTGAGGCGACGGGCTAGAGCGGAATGGGATGAGATGGAACCGGACACGGCTCCATCTCATCCCATTCGCGCGCACCGGTGATCGCGGTTCCACAGAGCATGATGGGTTCGGCTGGTTCCTTCCAACCGATTCCAGCCGAACCCATCATGCTCTAGCCTCTCCTTCGATCGGATGTTCCGGGTAGAAGTGCGAGGTGAAGATCAGGGCGCGCTTTTGTTCGGTCGACAATGGGCTGTCCCATTTGCTGCGATTCTTCACGTCGAGGCTGATGAGCGCGTCGTGAATATCCTGCGGCAGCCGCGCCACGGAGTCGATCGTCCCTTCGATCGAGTATTTTGGCTCTTTGCCAAGGCCTGTTCGGCGGTCGAATTTGAATTCCAGGCCGTGCGACACCGTTCGCGCATTGATCGTCGATTCGGTGATCGATGTAGCGAGGCAGATGAGCGGTCCGCCATGATTCCCCTTGGCGTGGAAGATATCGCCCATCTTGATGCCGCGAAGCGCCTGCTCTCGGGGGGTCAAAGAAGACTCGCTCCGGATTTTTCCTGAATCGTTGGCTAGTATATGCGGGGAACGAACTGAAGATAAGCAATCGCCGATTGTATTTCTCTTAGATTGCCATGTGCTTATTTGGGCTGAAGCAAGAACGGTGTGAGGATGCGAACTTGCTCATCCGATGGTTCATTCTGCGCTCCCGCAGCTTTTGCGGCGCAATTCCAGCACAATATTCGCCTTTCCATCTCGAACATCCCCGTACTCCCTGAACGTTTGCCAGAAGTGCCACAACCGGAGCACGACTTGTCGCCCCAGGCGACAGGCGTGAGAGCGGGATCACCTGCCTTCGAGCCGGTCTCTCGTGGTCGCGAATCATAGATGACCTCGGCCGGCGATCGCTGGAGATCGCCGCCCAGAAGTGTCGGCGTCGAGGCCGCTGTGACGGAAGTTTCAGTAGGCTGGTCCGTGTGCCAGCCCCATTCGAGGGGATATCGTGCCATCC
>Ga0070741_10001247_pt1 | contig 79886 bp, 70 predicted proteins | sample Coa_R1_4_FD_66440 | JGI IMG/M metagenome (GOLD analysis project Ga0070741, IMG submission 66440) | Surface soil microbial communities from Centralia Pennsylvania, which are recovering from an underground coalmine fire - Coalmine... | ecosystem: Environmental > Terrestrial > Soil > Unclassified ...
CTCCTTTTGGGTGCAATGATCCCAGCGGAGAGCGGGCGGCTTTAACCCTTTTTGCGATCGATCCGGTAAAATCCTGTTTGTGCGGAGGAATTGTCCTCCAGAGGCCCACGGGCGCGGCGGTGTTCGCATAAGCCGGGGAGGGCGGGTATCAGCGACTGCAAAGGCGGGGGGACGGGCACCACTTTCGGCAGCGATCCGAACCGCGCGAATGGATCCCCTCTGAGACGGTGCTTTCAGCCCCCATTCCTCACGATAAAATCGCCCGCGTTCGAAACGAATTAGCCGCAGAAATATGGTTTTCTTTAGCATCACTGGGTGAAGCTGAGCGCTGCACTATAAAGGCATTGCCATTTTGTTGAGGACACCAACGCCGCAATCGCCCACGGACGACCGCGGCGAATGAAGCGAAGCAAGCACTAAGTCTCCGGAAATTCATCTTTGGCATAGGCGTCCATCAACGAATCGTACATAGCACGCATTTCGGCCGCTATCGCCTCGTCGGGCTCCGAATAGCCAATTGCCTTGGCAAATGGTTTCATCCACGAAACCTCAACCGGCACCAAGCCAATTTTTTTTGCCCAGAAATTGTAGAAATCGACCGCGTCGACGGAATTCATCTTATCAAGAAGCATGCCACAGCCGCAATTGGAGATGCCACACGGCTCCGACTTGTTGAGCGGTTCACTGAGCCTGCGGTCTAAATCACACATGCAGCGCCTTATTTCACCTTCTTTCGTGATATAGATGCTGCGGTACCCAGCGATACAGGGAATAGCGCGAAAGTTGCGGATGCGTGTGGTATGCGGTTCAATCTGGTGCAACCAATAGCGCGAGGGCTGATCAATCCCAATCATTTTCTTTTCTTCTTCCGAATAGGAGTATGGATAGTGCTTGCCTTGATAGTCGCCAATAAAGGCGACTGGAAAAAAGGGGACACCCGCGTTATGGAAAATTCTATTATATTCCGTAATCTTTTCCAGGCGGGAGGGGTGGGCTATGAACGTGGTCGCGAAGTCACACTGATGCTCAATTAAGTATCGTGCATTTTGCAGGTAGCGGACCAATTTTTCTTCAGATTCCGGGTGCAACGCCGAGCGAATCAAGAGCCGGCGGGCGGATGCTTTGGGCAGCCAACGTTCGGGATTTTGCGAGTTGTTGCTTGGAAACGATACGGCGCCGAATTTAGACGTCAGTTCTATCAAAGCCGGAAACTGTGGGTGTACAGTTGGTTCGCCGCCGCCGCATTCCAAAGAGGTGACGATGCATTTTTGCTTAATATGGCCAAAAGCCTGCTCAATCGCATCGAGGTCGAGACGCTGTACAGGGTCATTGTTCCGCCCAGCCGCAACGCAATAGAAGCAGCGATAATTACAAGGATTGCGAACCTCAATGACGACTTCCGCGGTATCGACCCGTGCACGCCGCCGCAGTTCGTCCAAAAAAGGCTGGGGCGGAGATTTGAACCTAAGCTCGCCGAGATTGGTGCGCGCCGCCAGATGAGCGGGATTTTGCCGCAGTGCTTCAGAATAAAATCGCATTGCATCTTGCAGGCGACCAGCCTTTTGCGCGACTTCGCCCTTGTGGTAGGCCTCTTTAGCGTTTGACTCCGCCCTGGCATTGTTTATCAGTGTAAGGCCATGAAGGATGGCCGTACTAGGCTTATTGCGCGGCGTCCAATTTTCGAAAACAAGATGCCCGTCGGCTTCCTCTTGCGGGACTCGCAAGGTGAGCTCGATAACACCGTTACCGGCCTCAGCAGACACGCGTGAAACCCATCGTGATCGGTCCGACGCCAGCCAGCCGACGCCAAGGCAGCCGTCGTTCACCGTCAGTTTTGCAACAATCGTATGGGGCCGCGAATGGTCTCGCAAATTGACGTCGACCTGGGCGCTCAATGCCCATTGCCGCCGATCGGTCACCAACACGACATTATGGTTTGACCATAACAAGCTCGCGCCGTTGATTGCTTCGACCTCTGTTACGCCATCTACCTGTTTTCCGTCCTCATCGGTACTGATTGTCGGGAGATAGAATCCCGGCCTCGCGACGCTGTCGGATCTTTGAACCGATGATTGAAACGTGCTTTTCGAGCGCCTAGCAAACATCCTCATCTTTTAAATCCCGTCTCCACACCCGCAGTAAACATACCATACATTATTGCCAAGCCGAAAGCCGGTCGGCGAGCTGAGGCGGGTTTGCCACACTCGCCCAAGATGCTCGCCCGCAATCCTCCGCAAGCATAACCATTGGCTTGCCGCGACGGCCTTCCGCCGTCCCGTCGCGGCAGCTCCGGCACGAGATTTCCCGATATCCAGCACGAGATTTCCCGATATTAGGTCTAGTCTTTGACTCGGCCGCCACAAGGCTTCTCCCGTTGGGACCCGCCTCGTCGCACTAAGGGGCGCTCGCGGTAGGGTGCTGCCGGCGTAATGCAATGCGTGCAACGGTCGCACAAAAGACGTGGGGGCCTCTGCGCTCGACAAAAAGCAAGCGGTTGCTTCAAGCGGCGGTCATGAGCTGAAGCGATGCCATTTGCCCATTGAATAATACAGACTTTGCCAATCCCGCCCTCGCCTGCGACTTCCTAACGCGCACTCCTCATGTCCAAGGTGAGTCCGTTTAGTCGACCTTTATCGAGTTCCGTCGAAGTCCAAATCATCTTCTAAATTGACAGTGATCGATCGTAACCGTGCGCGTCGCGGGCGTTCTTTTGGAATTGCATAGAGAATGACTTCGTTAGCTATGAAATGATAGCTTCGAACGAAAAAATCATAGTCGGTCAACCGCTCCCTCAAAAATAACGGAATCTCAACAAAATGATCTGGCTCATGATATATAGAAATAGCTAAACTCGGTCGAAAGCGTGCTAACGTTCTCAGTGCGCCCCTGAGCGCGCGCGGCTCAGCTCCTTCGATATCCATTTTTATAAGATCGACGCGATCAATCGACAACTCGTCTATGAGCATGTCAATTGACGCTGCACGAAAATCCATCAGCTTGGTCCCAGCAAGGGACTCTCCGATATGATTTCCAGCTGCCATTCCGCCCAGTTCGACCGGAAGTCGCAGTGTTTCAGCGACGTGATGCAGCGCAACAGCAACCTCATCGACCCTGCCGTCAAAGCTGGCGATGAAGGCCTTTGCCGGCTCGAGCAGGTAACTGTGTCCGAGCGGATCGATATTTACAAGACGTCCCTCTCCCCGGAGTGCTACGAGAAAATGTGGTATTTCAGCCCCGCCGTGAACGCCGCAGTTTAGGATAGTGCTGCCCGGCTCGATGCTAACATAATCGAAATACTGTAACCCATTATACAAGTCGCGCCACCAATGCTTCCACAAGGAAGCGGGTTCGGCACTGACAGTAGTGAGGAAATCAAAGCGGCTCATTTCGTCAGCGAGCATACCAAGTACTGTATCAACTCCGGTTCGCCGACAAACCTCATCCATCCGAAGCTGAGGTTGATACCGAGTTGCCTCGTGGAAAAATTGTCCTTGCACCGTTCCGCCAAAGAATTCGCCAAATCCGGCGACAAATTCTGTCATGTCCCTAGCCGTCACATATAGTTGTTCATCGGACCGTCGCCTTAGCAAAGTGTCAGGCACGTCAAAACAATCGGTGGTACGAACCGCCGATCGCTGGTAACACGATGGAGCGACTGGGCACGCCCGACTTTCGCGCTCTTTCTATATCAGCAAGGAAAGTGGGGCCCGACACCACAACCCAGTCTTCCGCCGTGAGATGTTTGGCTTCACTGAGTACGCGAATGTCTGGGCGGACGGCCTGACAGGTTCGCAATGTTCTTTCGCAGCCCACAGAAAATTGAAAGAGTTGGGCGTTGGATGGAATGTCGGCGGGGCATCGGGCGATAATGTCGATGGGGTGCATGGACGGATGGTCTCCCAAGCTAAAGCCTTGCCAGTTCCGCAGGACTAAATCCCCGGAGGCGGCAAACGAATCGAGCCACAAAATAAGTTTGGCTTCTGTTGTTGGCGTAGAGAGTCACGCGGACCAAGAACTCGTTGCCTGTGCGATTGACAATGCAAGCTGGGTGCCGCGAGTGACGCATATTTTATTTCGATCCATCCGCGGCCGTCGACGCATTCGGCACGTAAAGGCAATACGCCAATGTAGTGCCACAGAGCTGGTGGAGAGCGGAAGTCAGTCCTCTCGTTTCAGTAAGGCTGGTTTCGAGGGTCTGCCATTGCGGTGACAGCGAGTGATTGATGATAAACAGCGGCCGCTGCTTACGCTGCGCATACATGCGTGCGCTCATGACCCGATTTGTATGCTACTGAATATAAGCTCGATTAGGGCGATACTCCCCCTGAGCCCGCTGGCACAGCAAATATAAGCCCAGTAGCAGTGCTAGCAACTATAGGCGAAGTATAGGCTGAGCCGCAGCTGACCGAGGAGAGACCGGTGATTGCGTCAGTCGCGAATCTCGTCATCTTTCGCAACGGATACTGGTCGTGCCGGCAAAGTGCGGCTTGGGCTCATAGAGAGTGGGCACTGGGGCGTAGCCGATCCTGCAACTTCGCGCCTCATCAGGCGAAAAACCGCTATCCATATCGGCGCGTCTGCCAGGCCGCCGACGGATGCCTCGCACGTTTTGACCAGCTTGGCGACGATTTTAGCGAGACCACCCGCCTCGTTGTCGCATGGCACAACGCCAGACTTTTCTTTGGCTTCTGAAGCGTGCGTAAAAAGTTATCAGCTCCCGGCGTGAAAAGGCAAAGATGTTCCCAAGATGAGCGCGCATGCTCAAGGTGCCACCTCTTTCGAATCGCTCATCCGACGTCAAACCTCTAGGCGGCCGTAGCGATGTACGGCCGCCCCTCTTCCCGCGCTTTGGCTTGGTCATAGATCCAACGATAGGTTTTTTCCATCCCGACCCGCAATGGAATGTTCGGTGCCCAGCTGAGCTTGGTTTGGATCAGCGTGTTATCGCTGTTGCGGCCGCGCACCCCCTTGGGCGCATCAAGATTGTACCGGCGCTTGAGCTTCACGCCGGCGACCTCTTCGACTGCATCCACCAACTGATTAATCGTTACCAGCTCATCGCTTCCGATATTAAGCGGCTCCTCGACGTCTGAATGCAACAGCATTTGCGTGCCGCGCAGGCAATCGTCGATATACATGAAGCTGCGCGTCTGTTCGCCGTCGCCCCAAATCTCAATTTCGTGCTTGCCCGAGATGACCGCCAAGGCCACTTTGCGTGAAACGGCGGCCGGCGCCTTCTCGCGTCCCCCATCCCACGTGCCGTACGGGCCATACACATTGTGGTAACGCGCAATGCGTGTCTTGATCCCGAAATCCTCACGAAAATGCCGACAAAGGCGCTCGGTAAAGAGCTTCTCCCAGCCATAACCGTCTTCACAATCAGCCGGATAGGCGTCCGATTCCTTTAATGCAGTCACGTCCGCATTGGTCTGCTTGTAGGCCGGATAAATGCAGGCCGACGATGAGTAGAAGAAGCGCTCCACGCCGTGGTTGCGCGCGGCCAGCAGCATATGCGTGCTTATGAGCACCGACAGCATGCAGCGGGCTCTATTGCTCTCGATAAAGCCCATGCCGCCCATGTCGCAAGCGAGATTATAGATGTGGGCGACACCTTTGGCCGCCCTGTCGCAGGCTTCCGCAAGTTGCAGATCCGCGACGATGTTCTCAGCGTCTGTTGAACGAAAATACCAGTCTTCGAGCGGCTTTTTGTCCACTGCCCGAACCGGAATCCCTTGGCCCAAGAGGTCGCGAACGAGATGGCCGCCAATGAAGCCGCCGGCCCCAGTCACTAGCGTAAGCGCTGCCACGATTGTTTCCCTCCGCTACAACGACTTGAGATAGGAAATAGCCGCCCGCCCAACACCCTGTCAATTCCGTCGGTTCTCGTTGGGAATGACGATGGAGCGACAATCGTGTAGAAAAACGACGCAACAGCCGCGATCGATTGAATGGAGCGGCAAAGTCGATGAGGGGAACTAAAGATGTCATCAACTGCTGCTGTGCCAGTCAAGGATCCCGCGGGCTCCGGAATCGAGGCTGTAGAGGCCTACTGGGACTCCCGGCCGTGCAATATTCGCCATTCTCCGAAGCCCGTCGGCAGCCGCGAATATTTCGACGAGGTCGAAGAGCGAAAGCATTTCGTCGAACCCCACATCCCGGAATTTGCGCAATTCGAACGCTGGGCAGGAAAGCGCGTCCTCGAAGTCGGCTGCGGCATCGGAACCGCGGGCGTCAACTTTGCCCGCTGCGGCGCCGAGTACACGGGGGTCGAGCTGTCCAAGGCGAGCCTCGAGCTCACGCGCCAGCGGTTCGACGTTTATGGGCTGGAAGGTCGACTGCTCCTGTGCAACGCCGAAGAGCTGAGCCGGCACGTTGAGAACGGCAACTATGATCTCGTGTATTCGTTCGGCGTCATCCATCACAGCCCCAACCAGCGCGCGATCGTCGAAGAAATCAGGAAAGTCGTTCGCAACGATGGTGAGTTCCGTTGCATGCTGTATGCCAAAAATTCCTGGAAAGACCTCATGATTGAGGCTGGTTTCGATCAACCGGAGGCACAGCAGGGATGCCCATACGCGACGACCTACACCGTAGAGATGGTGCGCGAGCTCTTTAACGGCCTGTTCGAGGTCGTTTCGACAAGCCAAGCTCATATCTTCCCTTACGTTGTGGAGAAATACATCAAGTACGAATACGAACTGCAGCCCTGGTTCAAGGTCATGCCAGCTGAAATGTTTGCCGCACTCGAGCGCAGGCTCGGCTGGCATATGCTGATTGTCGGGCGGCCCGTTTGAGATCCCAGCGCCTGAATGTCAGGCGAGCGCGTGAGAAACGCGCTCTCCTTTTTTCCCAGCAGATCTGGCGGTCCGAATTTCCTCGAGTCGCGCTGCCATGCGCCCCCCCGCGGCCACTATCGACATCCGCTCGCTGAGATCTGCTTTAGCCGTTTCCCCCAGCTGCTGCGCCCACTGCTGATTTTCGAAGACTCGCCGCATCAGCTGCGCAGCATGGCCAATCGACGGCTCAGCCCAATGCGATCCTGCTGCGTATGGTGGGTAGTCTCGTTTCAGAGACACGAGCTCGTAATCCACGAGCAGGCTGTTTGTTGCCGTCATGAAATCAATATTACCCGAGTAAGCGGTTGCGATCGTCGGCTTGCCGAGCAGCATGGCTTCCGCCATTGTCAGCCCCCAGCCTTCGCTCCGATGCAAAGAAACGTAGCAATCCGCCGTGGCCAGTAGCGACAAGGTTTGTTCCGGGCTGTAGACAGCGTCGATAATGGTGACATTCTCGGCAGCCGCCGCCGCATGGAGTTCGGCCAGCAGGGCAGGATGCGCATCGCCAAAAGACGTCTTGATCACAAGTAGGACACGGTCGTCCTTGCCGAAGGCTTGCCGATGCGCCTTAATCAAGCCAATTGGATTCTTGCGCTCCATGACGCTCATCATGCTGAACACAAATAAGAAGATGAATCCGTCTTCAGGCAAACCAAATTCGGTTCGGGGACGCCGCTTAAAGTTCGGGAGCTCGACTCCTGGCATAAGGTGAAACACCGGAACATCGAGGCGCTGACGCATGGCGTTCGCAACGAATTCGCTTGCGACCCAAACCTCATCAAGTCGCGCCGCGTGAACGGCCCATGACGGAGGCACCTCTTCGAATTCCCAATACCAGTAGCCGATCCGGTACGTGCGCGGATCTCGCGGCCGCAACCCGGCGCGGGCGTACGATACTTCAAAATAAGGGTCGGGCTGTGTGTGGATAATTGTCGTGTCATAGAACTCAAGACCGCTAAACTCGGCGTGCCGAGGCTCGTCACGGTAGTCCACCCAGATATCTCGCAAGGAAACATTCATCCCAGCGCGGCTCAAGCTTTCATGAACCGACTCGACGGATCTGCGCAAACCCGACGCGTAACAAAAATGTCCCAAAATGTTTACGCCGCCCCTGGCCAATTCTCCAGCGACTACCTGCTTGTCGAAAGAGTGGCACCAAGCAAGAGAGTCCGCCGGCAAACCCGACGATGACGTTGTGAGCCATTGCAGAAACGCTTCGGCTGACTGGACCGTTTCAAACGGAGCCGGGTGTTCCCGCCGCCACTCCGGACGGAGCGCGTGTGCTACACGGATTTGCTCCGCCGCCGTGCCAACCATCGGCCAAGAGGCCGGATTGACCCAATCGCCTTCGAGTCCATAGAACACCGCTAGCCACTTCGCGAACTTAGCCCGAGCGAACGCAGTCACGCCATCGGGAAACATTTTTTGCCATTCTGGTCGAAACAGGAACGTCCGGACTAGCTCCAACGCTGGATTTTCGTCACTTTCGAGAAAGAACCACCAAATTGTCTCTAATCGAATATCCGCCGATACTCGACCCTCGTTCAAAATCCAATGAAAAAACGGCCGCCGACCGGCAGGGGTCAACGCCAAAGGAAATGCGCGCTGTAAATCCTCGCGCACGAGGTAAATCTGCCGGACGTAATTTGACAGGCCAGCGCCAAGAACTTCACGAATGGCGCGACAGGCTTCGGGTGACAACGAAAACAGTTCGGTGCCTTTGCTCTCTAACCACTGCGCAAAAGCACCCGTTGGGCCAGCGGACAAAGCATTCGGAAATCGTCGCCGAATGTCGACGTTTGTTCGCAAAAGATCTATGCAAAAGCGAGCGGCTGACCAGAGATCATTGACGTCGGTGGGCCTTTGGGAAGGCCAAATGAACCGTTCTCTTTCGAAGCCTGTAGCCTCAGCAATGTCTGCATCGTCGAACAAATTGAGTGTTGTCGCGACGAAGGGAGCGGAAGGGTCGATAATAACAGGCACAAAGTATTCATCTAACACCCACTTTGCCAAAGAGCGCGGTCCGCCACCCACGATAGCCCCGAGGATGCTTCGAGATACCGTTAGAAGAAATCGCCAATCCAGGGCGCGCCTCCGGAAAAGCGCCACTAGCATCCTAACCCTAGCTTCCGCGCTACCACTGGAACGGACCGAGACAGGATTTATTGTGACGAACCTAGCTTTGGTATTGAAACGGATTCGGATCGATCTAGCCTCTGAAGAGAGCCAAACGACTCCGCTACGTCGTCGAGCATTGAGTAACTCGACGGACTGTCGCCCCATCATGGTTATGGCTGATAAGCAACACTGATCGACCGTGGCACCTTCCGCATAGAGTTCGAAGGATAACACGGCCCAGCCGAAGGACTGCACAGACTGGGGAATGCGCAGCTCGAACTCCGGCTGTCGTCCTACGACCTCCCAGCAGTTCGGCTTTTCCGGCAGCCTTCTAACGCCCCGAAAGCCCTCAACTTCAACATTCGCTGGTAAGCTGCCAAACATAGTGTGTTTGCTGCGCCGACCTCACCCGTGGAGCAAGTTCCATACCATGCTATGTGCGCGGTACTATTATCTTCCCCAAAGGCCTGCGACCGTCGGGACGAGTTGTAGCCGTCGCCCAATCGACCTTTGAGGTCAAGTCTTGCGCGTTACGGCGTCTATGGTAGGAAAGGGGGCGAGTGGCGTTGCCTCGAGGGGGGCGAAGTCCATGATTCCAATAATCATGTGCGGGGGCGCGGGAACTCGGTTATGGCCCGTATCCCGCGAAAGCATGCCCAAACAATTCGTGCCCCTGGTCGACGAGCGCTCAACATTTCAGCAGGCGCTCGATAGGGTGGCCGGCGACAGCGAACTATTTGAGCGACCGATCATTCTGACGAATGCGGACTTTCGCTTTGTCGTCGCCGAGCAGGTGCGCGAGTCTGGCGTTGAGGCTGACATTGTTTTGGAGCCGATGCGCTGCGATTCCGCCATGGCGATTGCGGTCGCCGCTCTGCTTGCTCGTGAACGTGACCAAACAGCAACGGTCCTTATTCTGGCCGCCGATCACGTTATTCGCAAGTTGGCCGCATTCAAGGCGGCGTGCAAAGAAGCAGCCACCGCAGCCGCAGACGGGAGAATTGTGACTTTTGGCGTCAATCCTGGTTTCCCAGCAACGAGCTACGGCTATATCCGGCCTGGTACAAAGGTGAATGGCGGTGCTGCACTTCTCGTAGATGCTTTTGTAGAGAAACCTGATGCCGAAACGGCGGGTATTTACGTTAGCAAGAATTATCTCTGGAATAGCGGAAATTTTGTGTTCCAAGCAGAGACGATGCTGCAGGAACTCGGCCGCTTAGAACCGACGATTGTTGCTGCCGCGAAAGCCGCTGTGGTCGGCATCGAACGCGACTTGGACTTTTTGCGCCTGCCGTTGAAAGCGTTCTCGGCTGCCCCGCGAAAATCGATTGATTATGCGGTCATGGAACGCACTGATCGCGCGGCCGTCGTACCTGTCGACTTTGGTTGGTCTGACGTCGGAAGTTGGAGCGCTGTGTGGGATGTCGTCCCTCGCGATTCCAACGGAAACGCGGGGATTGGGCCAGCTGTTTTTCTGAACAGTCGGAACAGCCTTGTCCGGTCCGACGAGATGATCTTAACGACGGTCGTTGGGCTTGACGATGTCATCGTTGTGACAATGCCCGATGCGGTATTGGTTACCTCTCGCGAAAATGCTGAGCAGGTAAAGAATCTTGTCGAGCAGTTGAAGGCAAACAATCGGCAAGAGGCCGTCGAACACCGCCGCATCTATCGGCCGTGGGGCTACTATCAGGGGGTCGATATGGGATCGCGTTATCAGGTAAAACGCATCGTTGTGAAGCCAAGCGCGAAGCTATCGCTGCAAAAGCATTTTCACCGATCGGAACACTGGGTCGTCGTTCGTGGAACGGCGGAGATTGCTGTGGGAACGGAAAACCGGATCGTCCACGAGAACGAATCTGCTTATATCCCGATCGGTAGTACTCATCGCCTTGCGAACCCAGGCAAAATTCCGCTTGAGCTCATAGAAGTGCAGACCGGCAGCTACCTTGGCGAAGACGACATCGTTCGATTGACCGATGAGTATGGTCGAAACTGAGGGTCCGATCTGACGCGATTCAGCGGCAAGGTTTGGCTACTCAGGTAAAAAGGGCCCCGGCTCCGGGCTGATGAACCGGGGACTCAGAGTGGAGCGAGACGCTCATTCTAGAGCGCACGCAATTTATCCGGCAAGCGGCAAACCCATTAAAGCCCATTCCCGGCCGTAGAAGCCCCTTTAGATGCGCTCCGAAAGGATGACGCGCAGAGGGCTCATGCCAATCTGGCAACAGATCATCACGATTGTAGTGCGTTCACGTTCAGCCCACCTGTCATCACGAGGTGGATTTCCGGAATGCATCATACATTCGTAGCAGAGTTTCCCTGAACTCAGGACTGGGCAACTCGCCGATCAAGCTTTCCAGACGGGCTGGCGACCCCACAATCGAGCGCGGCTCATCAGACCGAAGTAGCGAGGGATCGGAGATCACGCGAATCTGGTGGCCGGACAAGTCCGTCATGATATCTATGATATCGAGCAGGTGAATAGCTCTCCCCGAGCAAATGTTGACCGTAGTTGGGCTGACGGGGCGAGATACTAATCTCGCGTATGCTTCGACGACGCGAACGACGTCGGAAAAATCGCGGAACAGGTCAAGATCGCCAAGCCGAATTTCGCTTCGTCGCTGGGCGTAATGTTGGACAATTTTCGGCACAAGAAAATTAGTGCTTTGACCCGGACCGGTATAGTTGAAGGGTCTCGTAATAAGGACCGGAAAGTTTCGCGAATAGATCGCTGCAATCTCTTCGGTGGCGCGCTTGCTTATTGCATAATGTGTCCTTGCAGTAAGCGGATTGGCCTCCTTGAGGGGAGCGCTCTCAGCTGCCACGGCATAAAGTTGAGCGCTGCTTGCGACGATGATGATCCGCGGCTCGAGCTTTGCCCGCTCGATCGCCGCGAACAGGTTGGCGGTTCCGATTACGTTGGCGCTATAAATTTCTGGGATGTTACTGTGACTGGGCGCCGAAATGCCTGCGAGATGCACAATCGCGTTCGGCTGGATTCGCGACAGGACCTGCGTCAAGCCATCGAGGTCGTACAAGTCCACTTTGAGCGAGCCAGCATCGCTAGCACGGCGGCTTATAGGTGTGACCGAATATCCGTCTTTACGCAGCCGCTCGGTCAAGGAACGGCCGGTGAACCCAGAACCACCGGTGATCAACACCGAATCAGAACGAGACACCAAGTTCATTTCTCCGGATGTCAGCCTCAACCATCAGCCGGCATAGATCCTCAAGAGCGGTATGGGGTTCCCATCCGAGCAATTCTTTTGCGCGGGAAGCATCGCCAACGAGCTCGTCTACTTCTGCCGGCCTAAAGAAGCCTGGATTCACTTTGACGCGAGCTTTTCCGGTCTTCTTGCAAATACCCACCTCAGTCCGCGCCTTGCCCTGCCAGTGCAGATCAATGCCGACCGCCGCAAATGCCAAACGAGCGAAGTCACGAACACTGGCGTTCCTGCCTGTGGCCAATACAAAGGTGTCGGGCTCCATATGATTCATGATCAGAGTCATTCCGTGCGTGTACTCTTTGGCGAATCCCCAGTCACGCCGCGCGTCCAGATTGCCAATTTCCAGGCAATCCTGTTTGCCCAGTTTAATCCTGGCAACGGCGTCGGTGATCTTACGAGTCACAAACTCTCGTCCGCGCAGTGGAGACTCATGATTGAAGAGTATTCCACTGCTAGCGAATAAGCCGTAAGCTTCACGATAGTTCACAGTGATCCAATGACCGAAGAGCTTGGCTACGGCGTAAGGGCTGCGTGGATAAAAGGGCGTGTCCTCGTTTTGCGGGACAGAGCGGACCTTGCCGTAGAGTTCCGAGCTTGAGGCTTGGTAGAATTTTATCTTGGTGTTGACGTGTCTGATCGCCTCAAGGAGCTGTAGCGGTCCAACACCCGTCATCTGGGCGGTGGCGACGGGTTGCTCAAAGGATACGCCCACGAAGCTTTGCGCCGCCAAATTGTAAACGTAATCGGGCGCAGTCTTCTCGATTAGGCGTAAGCAGGCGCCTGCGTCGGTCAGATCGAACTCGAGCAGCTGAAACGCCGGATGACCGAGAATACCAAGCTCCTCAAGCCGCCAAAAATTCACAGAGCTCGTCCTACGGAAGCCACCATAAACCTTGTGCCCTTGCTCAAGGAGCTCTTGAGCCAAATAGGCGCCGTCTTGTCCGGTAACGCCGGTGATTACTGAGACTGGCATAATACTGTTCCGATTCAGCACGTTTGTGGGCAGATCACGGATCTCTGCAGTCGACCTCGGTATACACAAAGCATATCAGACCGCATTGAAACGAACATGCTCAATCCACTAAGCTTGGTCAAAGAAGGCAGAGAGCCCGCTCTCGGCAAAGCAGCGATCCCAGTAAAGAGTATCACGCGCGGCTCGGGAACGTTCGGTGATCTCGAGCGGTGGACGCTGCAGAACTTGTCTTATGGCCTGCTTGAAATCGGCGGGAGTATCAGCCACAATCACACCCTCAGCGCCCGAGACGCGTTCGAAACCTCGCAGCGCCGTGGTTGTTGCGACAACCCACTTTCCCAAAGCCAAAGCTTCCGCTGTTTTGAGATTCGTGCCGCCACCGCTGCGGATCGGAAGAAATACGCCATGGCAGGAGCGCTTTATTGCCGCGAGCTCCGAATCAGTAATCTCGAAAAAGAACCGCACACGTTGCTTATTCGCAATCCGGTAGCGCTGATATTGTGGATGGTTGAATATAGGTCCGGCAACACCGCCACAAATGGCAATCGACGGGCTAGGTGGGGCGCAAAACACGCCTCCATTGATGACGTAGTAGCACATACCCTCGATGGTCGGGACGTGGGCGCTGCTCACCGTCATGAGGTAACGCCGACCGTCGAAATCGGATAGACCCTCGGGCATCCCATGAATCGCACCGTTCACTGGACGATCGACCCCATTTGGCACGACAACGATCCGGCACGATGCCTTAAGTTCGTGCCGATAGAAGTCATGATCTGCTCGTGATACGCAGAAAATGGCATCGGCCTCTCGCGCAATTTCGGCCTCCATATCCTCTATTTCAGAGCAAATCTTGTCGCGCAATTCCGGCCGAGCTTCAGAGGAAGCCAAAACCGTTCGCTTGAGCGGCGCCTCAACGTTTTGCGACGAGTAAATCAGACGCGGTTTGCGGCTGCCCATTATCTGTCGAAGCCGTTTCGCTACTGGCCACATGAAGGGCTGTTCTAGCTCTATGAAATCTGGCCGGAGTTGTTCGACAAGATCCGAAAAGTGCTGAAACGTCGTCGGGTCGGTGGCGGCCTGCTGACCTGCCATTAAATCGCCAATCACATTGGTTAGCCACAACTCTGCTTTGGATACATCTAAGTGATGGTCGTAAACGCCAATATCCGGCCGTTTATAATGCGACGTATTGTAAACACTGGCATAGGCGTATGCGATGTTCTGGTCTTCGTAGAACTTTTTGAAGGCAGCGACCCGTCGCTGCCCGCCGTGAATGGGTTTTTGAATGGGGTAGGTTCCCAGTCCGAGGATGCGGGCGGCTGTCAAGAGCTAAGCTCCCTCAGCGATGAGAAAAACTGGTCTGCTGCATCATCCCAGGTGACGGCGCGGTATTCTGCCTGTATGCGTGCTCCCAATCTCTTGTTCTCAGCGGTATTGGTTAAATGACGCGAGATGGCGCGTGCCCAGCCGATCGTATCTTTGGGATGCAATCGCTCAACGAGGTCGCCCCCGATCTCGATAAGCGCATCGACATCGCTGCTGATGCAAGGTTTTCCGTGGCCCAGTCCTTCGGCTAGCGGTAACCCATAGCCCTCATAGAAAGACGGTAACAGTACGACCGCACAGTTTTTGTACAACACACGTAGTAGCTCATCCGAAACGTCTTGCAATATGTGAACGGAATGCTGAGTGCGAGGATTGGTCGAAATTTGGCCGACGAGATCCTCACAGGACCAGCCACGGCGGCCGACGAATACCAAACCATGATGTTCCTTATCGACCAGACCGCGCGCAATGCACCATTCCCATGCTTCATAGAGCACGCGGTGGTTTTTCCGCGGCTCGATCGTGGAAACGTATAAGGCGAAACCCTTATCTTGCAGCGAATCTGGTACCGTCGGTCCCACCTTGTTGGAACTACGCGGTTCGAGATCCGAGCCGAGCGGGAAGACGCCGCAGCGGACAGCGTGCCCATTACGCTCCACGCAAAAGCTAAGCCAATCCCTCTTCGTTGTTTCAGAGATACACATCGCGATGTCAGCTATGCCGGCCAGGTCGGCGAAAAACGCCGGCAAAATTTCCAGAAGGCTGGGTACAGTAAAATGTGGGAACAGAACGGGGATGAGGTCGTACACAAGCGTACAGTAGCGAAAACCATGACGTTTCTTGAGCTGCAATAGTGACTTAAGATCTTTTAGCTCCCAGTCGAGTCCGCCCGAAATAACACAGCAATTGTGATCGAGGTCAGATTGGCAGCACGGAAGCGCACCGACAGGCATTAATCCTGACGGCGGTGGGTCCGTGAGTTCCTCTGGTTCGCCTACACTGATTACCGCCTCCGGGGCCTGTCCCGCCGCCCCTGGACATAACGCTTCCGTTGCAGGGGAAAAGTCGATTTGTAGGGTGCCACCAACAACCTCACGCGCGGCGCCATCGGGCACCGCGAGCAAGAGCTGTCGCGATCGGTCATAAACGGTGAAGCTGACATTTTTTCCAAAATGTTGTCGTGCGCGCCGCGCTAGCTCTCGTTCGACGCGCACGATTCCCACCGCTGGCCCACCCCAGCGCGCAGCAGTGGTGATGTCGAACAGGTACCGCAGGCGGCGCTCCCAGATCGCTTCGGGACGGGGCAAAATAGGGAGATTGCAAAAAAGCGCAAGCGGCTATATGGCTGAGCAGCGTCGGACCTGCCTGAAGGCCGCGATCATTGAAGTCACCCTGCAATCGGCAAGAAGTACCTCGGGTTGATGCCCATCCGAGATGAAGCGACTTGGTCAACTCGGAGGAAGAGAACTGAAGCAACGAGTTGAAGGCACCCAAGTATATTTCGACCAGCTTTGCGGAACGGCAAACCTGACTCTGCGTATGCGACCTAGGCGATTCATGCGGCTCGTCAATAGCCTCTTGTCGGGTCGCGCTGCACTACATGCGCTACAACTTTTGCCGCATCCATAGGTCACGGATGGAGCGTGGCCGATACAATCGCTATCATTGAATCAGCTGAGCCGGCTCCGGCACGGGCCGTACGAAAGGCGCACGGCATGAAAAACATGTTCCAATGGGTCAAGGATCGCTCCGACCGACGATTCCGACCCGAGCGACCTTGGCCTTTTTCAGAGTGCCAAGACGGCTTTTTCTATCACAGCATGGATTTTCCCGACGGCACATCGGTTTCAGGCCATTGGGACATTCGTGGCCGCTTCGACAGCTACATCGGCCACTACCCGATCGCCGGGAAAACCGTGCTTGATGTTGGCACCGCGACCGGCTTTCTGGCGTTCTCGGCGGAACGGGCCGGCGCGCGCGTGACCGCGCTCGACACCAAAAATGCCGCGGAGTTCCGCCGCATTCCGCACCAAGATTCCCTTTATCATCGTGACAGGGCGAAATGGATCAGTGACTATGAGGTGGCGCATGTCCGTCCGTTGAAAAAAGCCTTCTGGCATTGCTGGCACAAACTGAACAGTTCGGTCGAAGTCATCTATGCGCCGCTCGATGAACTCTACCTTTGGCATGGCAAGTTCGACGTGATTTTCGCAGGGGCCATTATTGAGCATCTCTCCGATCCAGTCTCTGCTATCGGAGCACTCGCTCGGCTTGCGAACGAGGCCGTCATCATCGCCTCTACGAACATTTTGGATACAGACGAATGGGTAATGCGACCTTCTCACGACATCGCCGATCCGGCAGTGGACTTTGAGTGGTGGAAGCTTTCAAGCGGTCTCTATCGCCAAATCTTTGACAATCTCGGCTTTACACTCTCCATTGTGGAGAGCACCGCGATCTATAGTCCAACTGGTACCGAGAACGAAGCGCACCCGCGGCCGACGCTTATTGCGCACAGGAGGGGTTTAGGACAAAATCAAAGTGAGAGCTGCTCAACGGTAAGCGCTGTTTTCAGGCCACGTTTTTGAGCGGCATGGCGACAGGATAAGCCCAGGGCAGGAGTTCGTTGATGCGGCTGTTGGGGTGACCGCTGACGATTTTACCGATCACGTCAGCGAGATAGGCTTGTGGGTCGACGCTGTTGAGTTTGCAGGTTTGAATCAAGGACGCGATGATCGCCCAATGTTCGCCGCCGCCATCGGAGCCGGCAAACAGCGCGTTTTTTCGGTTCAACGCGATCGGCCGGATACTGCGCTCCACCACATTTGAATCGATCTCGATGCGGCCGTCATCGAGGAAGCGAATGAGGCCCTCCCAGCGCGACAGCGCATAGCGGATCGCCTCGGCGAGTTTGGTCTTCTGGCTGATCAGAGTCAGTTTGTATCGAAGCCAGGGCTCGAACTCGTCGATGATCGGCCGGCTCCTGTCCTGCCGCACGGCGCGCCGCTCATCGGCGCTGCGGCCACGGATGTCCTTCTCGATGGCATAAAGGCCAGCGATGCGTTCGAGCGCCTCATTGGCGATCGGTGCCGGCCGGCGGCCGCGAGTTCATAGAAGCGGCGGCGGACGTGGGACCAGCAGAAGGCGAGTTTTACGTCACCGCGCTCGGCGAGTACACGGTAGCCACCATAGCCGTCGACCTGCAGGACGCCCTTGAAGCCAGCGAGATGGGCAATTGGCCGCTCGGCCTTGCGATCGGGCGCATACACATAGGCGACGCCTGGCGGGTCGGTGCCGCCCCATGGCCGATCATCCCTTGCGTAGGCCCATAGCTGGCCGAGCTTGGTGCGGCCGCGGCCGGGATCGAGCACCGGCGCGGTAGTCTCGTCGGCGAACAGCTTGGCTGAGCCCTTGAGCGCCAGCAGCAGGCGCTCATGGATCGGCCGCAGCAGGAAGGCCGCTCGGCCGACCCAATCAGCCAGCGTCGAACGGTCGAGATCGACGCCCTGGCGGGCGTAGATCTGAGCCTGCCGGTACAGCGGAAGATGATCGGCATATTTGGAGACGAGGACTTGGGCGACGGTGGCCTCGGTCGGCAATCCGCCTTCGATCAGCCGCGCTGGCGCGGGCGCCTGCACCACCACGTTCTCACAGGCCCGGCAGCCATATTTGGGCCGGCGAACCATGAGGACCCGGAACTGTGCCGGCACGATGTCGAGACGTTCGCTGGTATCCTCGCCGATCCGGTGCAGTGGCTTGCCGCAACACGGGCAAGTGCGGTCTTCAATGTCGACCACGATCTCGACGCGTGGCAGGTGGGCGGGCAGCGATCCGCGGTTCATCCGACGTTTGGCAGTTCGGCTTGCCCGCTCAGCCGGATCGGCGGCTTCCGCCGCAACCTCCGCATTAGCATCAGCCTGCTCGACGTCTTCGAGCCCGAGCAACATCTGATCTTCGGGCAGCGTCTCGGCGCGTCGGCCAAAGCGATGGCGTTGCAGCTCCTTGATGATCTGACGCAGCCGGTCGTTCTGCACCCGCTCCGCAACGTCGGGAAGCGAATCCGTCGCAACCGTCATGGCGGGATTAGAACACGCACCACGCTGCGTCGCGAGTGCTTCTCGCACACTGATTCACCGTGCCGCAGTCATCCCGGCTGCGCCGGCGCAGGTATCTCCCGCGCTGCGTGAACGCGCTTTCCAATCCAGTCCTTCCAAAAGCGCCGACAGCTCCGCAGCCGACAGCCGCATGACGCCGTCCTGCACGCTCGGCCAGCGGAACTTGCCATCCTCTAGCCGCTTGGCGAACAGACACACCCCGCGTCCCAATAGATCAGCTTCACCCGGTCGGCCCGTTTCGCTCGGAACACATAGACGGCGCCCGAGAACGGATCGGCCTGCATCTGGTCGCGCACCAGCGCTGCCAAACCCTCGGCGCCTTTGCGGAAGTCGACCGGCCTCGTCGCCACGAGCACCCGGACCGCACCCGTCGGTCCGATCATGTCTCGGCCTTCAATGCGCGAACAACCGCGGCGACCGTCTTTGCATCCGCGCCGCGCCCGACCCGTACCGTCACACCAGCAATCTCAATTTCGATAAGGCCGGAGATCTGGTCGACATGGCGGCTTCGCTTCTGCCGCTGGCGAGGCACGACGCGTGCCGAGGGGGCAGCTTCAATAACTGCCGGCACAAACTGCGGTACCGTGTTCTCCGCCTCAGCTGCTGATTGCCGCGCCTGCCGCCGCCATCCAAACAGTTGCTGCGGAGACAATCCATGACGCCGTGCAACGGCGCTGACGGATTCGCCCTCGTTCAGCGTCTCGGCGAGGATCTGTGCCTTGTCCTCGGCGCTCCAAGCCCGTCGTCGACCGGCGCCAGTGAACACCTCGATCCGCCGAACAGGCTCCGTGATAGCACTATGTTCAGTGTCCATTCTAAGCCTAGCGATCCAAATCGAATCGTAGACTCACACATCAAGCAGCACCCCGAAAGGTGCCATCAAAACAGCGCTCACGCTCAACGTGACGAGCTCGCGAAACTTTCTTGTGACTGAGCCGGCAAAATCAATTCTTCAATCAGGTCGACAAAGCTTTTATCAATAGATGCTGCGCTAAGGTTTCTCAAATAGGCATCTGCAGACGCGCGATAGGTGGTATATTCTCCATCGCGCCATGCCTTCGACGTTAGCATCGCTAACTCGATTGAGATGGCTTTCGCTAGCTCTGCGAGATTACCTGTCGGGACGATCGTCGTGAGTCCCTTGCCGAGAACTGCCGCGTTCGAGTTGTCATACGTGATGACCCTACAGCCCGCTCCCAAAGCTTCGCCTATAGGGATACAGAATCCCTCGTGGTAAGTCGGCAGGATAAAAAGGTCGGCCTCGCGCAAAATCTTCTGCTTAACGCTTTCGTCAACATCAGGTCGGAAATCGATTGATAGCTGGCCAGCGCAATCCTTAACAAGCTTGCCAGCGTTGGTCGTTAGTATTTTGAGAAATTTCCCATCAGAGAATCGTCGCGATCCTATCAAACTCAGCTGAACTGTTATGTCCAGGCGGTCCTTTAAAAGCAGCGCCAACGCCGCAATAAGATCTTGAGGACCTTTGGCCGGGACGAGACGCCCAACAAAAGCGATACGGATAATTTTGTCACTGAAACTCGGTTTTTGCGCCGGTGACGGCAATTCAAGGCGGATCGCCAATGGCAATAATTGGGTGGGTACCTTAATACCGGCGCAATGCAAAGCCTGGCGATTCACTTCGCTCGGGCAAACGACGCAGTCCGCAAACCGAATTAGCTTCATCTGCTCATGGGATTTGTCGATGATCCAACGCTCGTTTTCGCCAACGAGCTCTTTCGGCGTGATGTTCTGAAAGACAACAAAAATCTTTGACCGCGGCGAAACCTGCGCTATCACCTCAAATAAAGGTGAGTATATCCCAAAATGAAATATCACTAGGTCAGCTGTCTTGAAGTATTCATCCTGAGCGATCGCATTCGCGCTCTGAACGATGGTGACCGGAAAGTGTGCATAATCGCAGGCCAGAGAATAAAGTCGAACATCGCAATAACCTCGTGCCTTTAGCGCCGCTATTTCTCCAATGATGGCATTCGAAATGGCGTCGTACTTCACGCAAACGCCGTTCACATAGCAGATGCGCAACTGCCGACGGTGAGGAGGTCGACATAATGCGATTCGATACAACTGCATGCTTTTGTCAGCCATCGCACTGGCTGTGAACTGATTGCAAAATGACTTGCGGCCGGCCTCGCCATAACTGCGACGAAGCTCCGCTGAGTCCGCAAGACATAGAATGGCCTTGGCCAAAGCGGCTTCGTCGCCCGGTGGCACCAACAGCCCCGAAATGCCATCTTCAATTATTTCTGGCATGCCGCCTATTCGGCAGCCGATCACTGGCTTGCCCTCCCGCATAGCTTCAAGAAATACGAGTCCGAATGATTCATACCGACTAGGGCCGACGAAAATGTCGCACGATGCGTAGGCCTCTTGCAGCTTTGCTTCATTGAGCCGGCCTTCAAACCGAACCTGTGCCGCGTAGGTGCGCCCGACGGGACTACCTTCGAACGCTTGGCGATAAGTTAAACCATTTATAGCAAGCGAAGAGTCATCCCCAATAATTCGAAACTGTACCTGAGGGCATATTGCAAGTACTAGGGGAACGGCTTTCAACAGTATATCAATGCCCTTGCGATGCTCCAGACGTCCTACAAAGAGAAGAGTTATCGGGTTGACTGTGCTCGAAACCTCCATCCCACCCGGACGCACATCACGAAGCCCCAATGGTGCTGTCAAAACCTGGCCGTCAACAAACTGAAATCTGTAAGTCGTTTGCACGTCGGATAGGATCGCGCGACTAATTGCCCTCACCGCATTCGCGCCGCGCATCAAGTCGCATTCGGCATTGATCATAGGAGCGGCGAAAGATTTCATCCATTTGGAATTGCATCGGAGTTCCGGCTTAGACTGGAGCCAAAACCGCAACGAGGTTTGCAAGCTGGTCACCAGAGGCCACGGCCCCTCGAGAAAAAACGCAATACCTTGGCAGTCCCACACGGGAGCCTCAACCACATCTATTCGTCGATGCGTGGAGATCCTGCGAGCTTCCTCTAAGGCGCTGGCTGACCAGTCCCAAATGTGCTGTGGAATACCTCGCTTTTGCGCTTCCGGACTCTGCTTGACATATTCTTGTGTAATTCGATGGACCCAAACGCCATCCTCAAAATCTACGTGGTTTTGATCTGAGGAAAGGCAGATAACATGCACGAGCTGGCCTTTCGCGGCCAGCGCGTCGGCCAAGTCCCTGTTGAAAGTGGCAATACCGCCTTCCTGCTCAGGCGGATAATCACGTGAAATTAATACAATTGTTAGCTTGTCATGATCTGCCCGAAAGCTAGGAAAAGAAATGAGCTGCGAGGAGCCGGCAGAGGAGGGAGCAATCGGCATCCACTTATGATCATATGCTCCCTCGCCCAACCAACCGGCGCCGGTCGCCCTCTTTGCCGCTGCTTCGAAGGCGTCAGCATCCTGCTCCAATAACAGGCCTCGAGTGATGCACGATCTCACCTCGCGGCGCTTTTGATCGATGAAATAATTCTGACTCTCGATCAGTGTGGAAATAGGCAAATAGTCCCTGGCATGCTTATTAGAAAAAAGGATGCGGCTTTTTATGACAGAATAGTAATTTTTTATTATTCGCCCGTGGTCTCGCACTCTGCTCGGCGCAAGCTTGTGATGGACATATGCACAGTCTAGTTGCCTAATGACGTAACCGGCGTCTACCACACGAGCGCAGACGTCAGTCTCGTCAAGATAATATTCAAACGCTTCGTCGAAGCCGCCGATTCGTAACAATACGTCGCGGCGAAACGACGAATTGGTTCCTAAAAGATGAGGAAATGTAAAGCTTGTAGGAAAGGATCGATGCGGCATAGGCTGCCGCGGCAGCGTAATTGGATCGCCGAGGCGATTAATCATGCAATACTCATACTGGAACTGGTATCCCGTCTGATTAAAGACGCGACCGCCAACAGCTCCCACTTCGACATCTCGGTAGGGGCGGGCAATCTGGTCGAGCCACTCAGGTTCAGGAATGGCGTCGTCATCAATAAAAGCGACGATGTCGCCGCTCGACATCTGGATACCAATATTGCGTGATGCTGATAGGTTGGCCTGCGGGCAAGCGCCGACCTTGATTTTGCCTGCCCAGCTGCTGAGGACATCCTCTGTATAGTCGGTAGAAGGTCCGTTTATAACGATGATTTCAAACTTACCCGTGTAGGTCTGCCAGTGAAAACTATTTAGTGTGTCGGTTAGGCAATAAGCTCTGTTCAGGGTACTTATTACAACAGAAATGCTGAGTTGGTTTTGATCACTCATTGGTCTCTTTCGAAATGGCGTCGTGCGGATCGATCGACTCGAGTTGATAGTGACGTAAAAGCAGATCTACGTCGCGACGGAGTTTTCGAAGCGCGACCGGAGTTGAGAGGATCAAGTTTTGCACATCCTCATTGGTAGGAAGTATGTCGGTCCCGTGACCAGGTACACCAAGACGAGCCTCCAGGTGCGCGAGATGTTCGTCCAAATATGCCAAGCGTTTATACAGCAATGGAAGGCGGTAAAGTGCGATCAAGAAGGCGACAAGGGGGCCGATTAACGGCACACCTTTCGCCCGGCGAACCAGGCTGCTAAGACGCATTTTCATGTGCTACTCAATTCCGAGATGTGGCCGCTCGATCGAAGAACGCGGCGATCGAAGCCCAGACTCTTCAGCGTGACATGCCGGAACAATTTTTGTGCTGCCCTCTCTGGGGAAGAGTTATACAGGAAATCCCATGTGGGCAATTCGAAAATTGCGGCCACGGTCGTTCGCGAGGGCAGAAAAGTAGATCTGTAAGCTACCAGCGGGAGCGCTATCGGGAACCCGCGTGCGCGGGCGGGTTAGCTCGCCCTCAACGCCCGCAAACTCGCAGCGCGAGCCCACGCCAGAGCGCGGAACCGAGGATATAGAAGAAATACTTCGGGCGGTGCTTCCCAGCAGTCGCTAACGATAGCGTAAATGAACACGTTGCGAAAAAGCGCAAGCTGTTTTATGGCGTGATCAGCGGTGGAGCCTAGGGGAGAAGGCACCTGCATTACTTGTTCGATGTAACTACGATCGCGCAGTGGGAGGGGCCGGCTGTCGGTATTATCCGCGTCGAGCGGGAGCTTGCGCGGCACGCGCGCCGGTATCTCGGCAAGGATGTCGGCTTTTGCCTTTACGACCGACTTCGAGGGGTAATACTTCAAATCGACCACGGCGTAGCCGATGAGCTGGTGGCGGGACGCATCCGCATAGACTTTTCTAACAAAGTTGCCCCGCCGCTGGAAAATCCGATGCGTCGTCAGATCCGCTTGGCACTGCTAAGAAATGCGACAGTTTACCGTCTTTTTCAGCGTCTCCGAGGGCGTGCTTTCACGCGCGAACAGATTTTGCAAATCAGGGCGGGCGCGCAAGTCAAATTTATGAGGCAGGAAGTACGGCGTCAGATCCGCTTGGCACTGCTGAGAAATGCAACAGTTTACCATCTTTTTCAGCGTCTCAGAGGGCGCGTGTTCACACGAGAGCAGATTTTGCAATTCCGGGCACAGGCGCAAGTCAAATTTATGAGGCTTAAAGATCTTCCATGTCGACCTGCAGCGCTCGACCCGCAGACAATTATTATTTCAGCGGGGCTTGATTGGAATTACAAAGATGTGCGGGTGCTCTGGTTCCTGAAGCAGATTCATCAGTTCTGCTATTGTCCCGTAATTTATGATTTGATTCCGATCCTTGCACCCCACTTCGTAGTGCCGGATTACGTCGATCTGCTGACGGATTATTTCGGGGAACTGGTATGGGTTGCAGACCATGCGATGTGCATTTCGCAAGCCACAAAGCGGGAGTGGTTGGAACACGCCTACAGGATTGGAGCCGAGCCGGTGCCGTCCAGTGTCTTTCCGCTGGGTTGCGATCTACCGATCCGTGCCAAGAAGCCAATGGCCTCGTTGCCTCCTGCGCTTTGGGGCAAACAGTTTGCGATCTATGTCTCCACGATCGACGCCCGAAAAAACCACCGCATGCTCTATGAAGCATGGGAGGAATGTCTTCGGACAAAGCTGCTGGACCCTAACCACCATCGCCTGGTCCTCGTCGGGCGCCGCGGCTGGGGGATTGGGGACTTGCTGCGCGAAATCGAGACGAACCCGCTGACCAAAGAAACGATCGTCCTCCTACACGAAATGCGGGACGAGCAACTGACCGCCCTTTATCGGGCTAGTTCGTTCGTCTTATTTCCCTCACTATACGAGGGCTTTGGACTGCCACTCGCCGAAGCACTTGGCTATGGGAAACTCTGCGTCAGCAGCGACACGGGCGCGCTTTCGGAGATTGGCAGCAATTTGGTAATGCGCTTGGACCCAAAAGATACGCTTCTGTGGTCGCGCACCATTGGTCGGCTATTCTCATCCCCTGACGAAGTGAAGTCGTGGGAGGAGCGAATAAGGAAAGATTATCGAGCCACGACCTGGGACGACGCCGCTCGAATTTTCTTCAGCAATATCATATCGGCCGAACGTGATAGGCGCCGGCCAAGGCCCTTTGTCACGAATGGATGCGCCGACACGCTGGCCGGCTCAGCATCGGCAGCCTATGCCGATCGTTGACCAAGGCATATCCTTTTCCTCAACGTCTTAGAATCTTTCTTTTTACGCGGGCTGTTGTCTCGCTTAGAAACTTCGAAAGTGAGGCAAGGTCCTTTTCATTTGCTCGCTCTGGGGGCGCGTCGGTCAGCTGATCCTTGAGTTTTGCCCGGCCCAAGCGCTCCCGCCAGGTTGGACTGATTGAATCGGAAATCTTTGTAACGGCCAGACCATGAATTGCCACCGCCGTCGGCTCGATGAGGCGAATGCGCACCTCTACTGATCGTCCGGAAAATTCATGCGGGAAGTCAAATTCCAGCGACTGGTCACCCTCTGAGCGGACTGTCTCGGTAGCAAGGACATCTGTTTCGCACCAGACCTCAAAAGAGACTGCGTCGCGCGCCGCCACAGCACCAGAAACTTTTGACCACAACCGATAGTGGCCCGGAAGGATTGCAATAGGCGGCGTGCCTGCAACATAGCCAGCTTTACCCTGCAGATTCTTGATCTCAGTACCGGTATGAAATCCGCACTCGGCGACTGTTAAGTATTGAAACCAGTCACCTTCAGGCGCCTGCTGCTGAATCACGACGGCAAGCGAAAGTATGCGGAAGGCGGCGTTTGCCGGAGCAAGGATCCGGGTTTCGATGGTTCTCGCCGCGGAAGAGAGGTCACCGTTCAAGCTAAACGGCAGACGGAATTCGGCCGCCGTAGTCGGTTCTGCAAGCCGATACTGATTAAGGCGCCAAAGTCGTTGCACAAAAAGACGCCCTGCGGCCTCCGCCGTGACCTGCGCGATAACAGCGGTCTCATCGTCGTTTTCTTGCAGCTGTGGACTGATCAATGCGCGCATCTCGTAACGTCCGGCAGGCAGCGTCCAATAGGGTCCGTAGACACAAAATTCCTCGGCGCCCCGACTCACAACCATGCTGCTCCCATCAACATGGGCCCGCGCGCCTGTGCGCACAAAGGGTATCCAGTTCCGCACGCCAAGTTCTATAGATCCACTCTGCGCAACCTGTATTTCAGCAGGTTGGACATCATGCGGTGCCCCGGTAGGCTCGACCCCGACCGGTTCTTCTGTAGGCTCAATGGACAACGCATGCAGGATAACTTTCGCAGGATTGACGATGCGCAAAACAAACTCGAGGCCAGTTTTAGGATCTGAATGAAGAGGAACCTCAAACACGAAATGCTGTTCTTTGGAATCAGATCCTTTCGATGTGATCTCGCGAACCCCCATCAATTTCGAGCCATACTTTAGGTGTGCGATTACACAGCAAAGATCGCCCGGCAGAATTTCCTCAGGGCTTCCCACCTCAACCGAAAAAGCCATCCGCCAAAAGCCGCTTCTGATCCTCATTATTGGGCTATAAGCGATTATGCCGGTTCGATCGTCGGCACTGCTGATTGCAGAGCCCACTCGCCGGCCGCGCTCGCTCATCAAAAGGAACGGCAGAAGGTCTTGTCGGATCGATTGCGGTACCGCTTTGACTTCGACCGAGCGGAGTCGGAAGCGTGCTTCGCCGGAACTCCAAACGCGGGTCTCGATCTGTCGCAGGCCAGATGCAGTGGCGTCTATTTCAAATGGCAGACGGATCAAATTCGGTTTAGAGGTCAACGCTGCGTGAAAGTCAAAGACGGCAGCGGCAAGTTGCTCCTCACCCGACATTACATCCACCCTGATCGCATTCTTCGGTTGGGGCGCCGCATTCTCCCTTTCGAGAGTTTCGAATGAAAAGATTACTTCGTAACGACCGCCAGGCAACGGCCAGTACGGACCAAATACTACAAATTCCGCAGGGCCGGTGCGAGCAATGACGCCAGAATCGTCCACGCGACCCAATGCACCCGTCGATAAGTATGGCAACCAATCGACGATGTTAAACGCAAGCGGAGGCGACACAGGTGCTTCAAGGTCAATTTCATCGTCCGTGAGCGCCGGCTCGACTATCACTGAGTGAATAGATAGCGCTATGTGATTAAACAGGGTAATCCGCATTTCAATGCCATCAGCTCCATCAGCAGCACTTCGCGTAACCTTGAAATGAAACTCGTGGTCAGCACTCCTCAGCGCTGTTCGTCGAAGGAGATGAACCGCGAGGACCTCCGCTCCAACACGCACATCGATGCCCAGGCAAGGTTCGTTTCCGCCCCTTTCAAGCTCTTGTGGTGCCAACTCAATTTTTAGGGTGATGCGGTAATACCCGGCATCCAAATATTTGTAGGGTCCGTAAGTGATGACGCCGAGGTTGCGAGAATCGCTGTTGATAACATGATCATCCCAGCGAATACCCGCCTGCCCAACATAGAGCAGCGGCAACCAATCCTCCTTGGGTTCGGCAGGCAATACAAACCCATGTCGCATGTACGTGCCGCACGGCGTCGCCGCTGCGGCCACATATCCCCGCATCAACCACTCAAACTGGTTGTTGATTGCGTTGAGCGCGACGAGACGCCGCTGACTCAATCCGGCTGCCAAGCGGCGGCGCTCTTCACGCACCACCTGGACAAATCGGTGCAATAATTTCCTCATAATTTGCCGGTTATGCTGAGTGTCTTCTGGCGCTCCTGGCAGACCACCGAAATCGAAAACGAAAACGTCTGCCTCAGCCAACAGCTGGGACGCGGGGCCGCTCTCGATTTGTCCACTGAATTCGTTTGGTTTACTGAGTTCGTTATCCACTTGGATTTTTCCGGCAAAGGCCAACCTGTCCCAGACCTTTGCGAATTTGGACAGGGTCTCCGTGCGGACGCCAAACCAAGCCACATTGAAAGTCCTTGGCATTGCCACGAAGAGGTCTGCCAGAAACGGCAACACGTGCGCCGGGTCGTAATCGATTTTGTTGAAGGTTTCGTGAGTGTACTTGATCCGCCGTGGCTCGCTTAGAGGGCTGCCGAGTGAATCACGCAAAGCTCTAACGTAAACGTTGGCGGGATTAGAAACGAGCCGCACCTCTTCGATCGCGTCATTCGGGCAGCCCCAGGTATGGGCCTGCTCCGGAACGTCGGCGGTGTCGACTTGATCGCAAAAGATCCTCCAATCGTTTTGCACCCGACTATGGCTGTGTGCAGGGGTGACCTGACGGGTATGATCGCAATGATAGCCGTAGATGTGCGTACCCAGATCACCGATCGCGCCATATTTCACGTACATGCGGCGGGCGATGTTCGAATCCACATGCCAGCCAAGCAGCATTCCTTCGTGGAAGCCATGATGAGCAAAGAGATCATCACGCAACAGAAGCTGAAAATCACCGGGCCCGTCATAAAGGATGTACTCTGAGCCAAGGATGATTTCGTTGAGATGTAATGTGCTGCCCCATTCGCGTATAGTCTTTATTATCTCGGCGGGAGCCTGTCTGTCGAAGCTCTCCCATAACACTTCAGGAATTTCTATCCGAGGTGCGTGATAAAACCCCGGAGCGAGATCTCGAGCAAGCTTGGAAAGCGAACCGGTGCCTTGCGGCACAAAGATCATGTCGGTGTTCGTCGACAAGATCCATCGGTTGGCGGCGCTTGACCGCCGAATTGCTACATTGCGCGCGATAGGCTCTAGCGCTACCAAACGCGTTCGCGACTTAAACCGTTGATGAATGCGCGGCCTGACACGGAGGATGCGCAGGATGTTTCGGGCGCGTTTTGTCAGCGTATCCTGGATCGCTTCGGGGAAAGTAGGAAAGTCATCCGGCGTGTTGTAGTCAACGAATAGGATTTCGTCGGACGTGTCGGTTAAGACCTCCGCCATGCAATTGAGACTGAGCGCAGCTCTTTTGTGGAGGTTGTACCCATAATTATCGTTTCTGCCGTAGAGAACGATCGAGATCGTCATCGCTCACCCAATCTGCCGCCGCTGCTCACCGGAATATCGGGTTTCGACCGCCGATCAACCTCTTTGATAGCGACTTGGCCGACCCGGACAGGAGCGCACGCCAGCTGTCGCGAGGTCTGACGCGAGCGAGGGTGTGTTCTTGCGGCATTTCGCCTTGAAACGCGGCTGACGGCGAGACGTCAGCTGGCTCGCCCTGCCGATCACGGCCGAGCCAGTTGCGCGTTTCGCAGGGTTTTGCGGCGCGCTAGGTCAGTACTGCTGACCGACTTCAGGATGCCCCGGGTACCACTTCAAGCCTATTGCCAGGATGGCGGTTTAACGCCAAAATGATGGTTGAGGCTGGGTTAAAAAAACAGGCCTCATTGGAACTTTCGCGTGGTTCGAGCGTTTGGTTCCGCGGAACAGGTCGGGGAGTCGGAAGTAACATCTCGCGCAAAATATGCATACGTTCGGGTGCTGCTGGATCTTCTCCCTGATCCGAGACCGCTGACGATGTGTCGGGCCGGCTATTGTCCGCCTCAATGGTCGGCGATGCGTAACGAGTGCGTACTAGGAGGCCACGGTTGGTGGTTCGTGCCAGAGAAATAGGGAGATCAGTCATGGCACTACTCTCGAAAAACACTACCAAGAAGCTTAGAGCCGTCACATTCGTGGCGGCCGCTGGTCTGCTCGCATTACCGAGTTTGGCAAAAGCGGCTGATGAGACGTTCAACAACGTCAAGGTCATCCCGGTCCCCAACATGACCTCATTTGATATCAGCTGGTGGGATCCAGTCTCCGGTACCATGTATCTCGCCGATCGATCGAATGCATCAATCGACGTCTTCCCCGGTGCCGTTGTCCTCAATGGCTTTTACACTGGCTTTGTTGGCGTCGCGACGAACTCGAGCGGCGCCGTCAACAATGATCTTTCAGGGCCGAATGGCGTGCTAGCCTTCAACAATACCACGTCCGGCCAAAATGAACTCTGGGTCGGCGATGGTCCGCAAGCCAACCCGGGCTGCGCAAGCTTCCTGGCGAAATGCAGCGTAATGAAGGTGCTGAACGCGAACACTGGCGCGCTGACGCACACCATCGTGACGAATGGCGCAGCGCGGGCGGACGAACTGTGCAGCGATCCCGTCGATCATGTGGTCCTGATTGCGAACGACGCAGAAAAGGACTTTGCGTTCGGCACGCCATTCATCAGCTTCGTCTCGACCGACACTTACCAGATCACCAAGCAGGTGCTGATCCCCGAGGCCAGCAACGGCATCGAGCAATGCAAGTGGGACAGGACAACCGGCCTGTTCTTCATCAACCTTCCGGAAATCAATGGGCCAGGCGATGACACTGCGGATGGCGCGGTGTATGTCTATGACAAGAATGGCAATCTGGTCGCCAGGTACTTCATCGACATCGCAAATGCGCACTGTGCCGGCCCGCAAGGAATGTCGGTCGGACCTGAGCCCCAGCTCCTGCTCGGCTGCAACGCGCCGGACAAAGCTGGCTTCCGCAATTCACTGATCATCAACAAACATACCGGTGCGACCCTGGCCATTGCCTGGGGCTTGGGCGGAGCGGACGAGACCTGGTTTAATCCCACCGACTCTCACTACGCTCTCACCAATACCAAAAGTACGCCGCACACATTGAACATTTTCGATGGCACCGGCGCTGGTGCGGTGGACCAAATGCTCGCGCTTCCAACGTTCGGGACCGTCAGCCAACACTCGGTCGCGATCGACTCCTTCGCGAATCAAGTCTTCGTGCCGAATTCTGGAGAAGTGGACGTCTACCAAAACTCGGGTAACGACAGCGACGACGTGGCCAGTCCGCAACTGTCGAACTAGTCGCTGCTGACATGCTGACGTCGCGGCCAGTCATGGCCGCGACGTTTCGATTTCTGAACTCTGCGTAAGTGGCATTTGTGAAGCGACTCTGGACTGACCGCGACGGGGTGGTACTGCCCTATTTCGCCATCATGCTGGTGGCGATCATCGGCCTCTCGGCACTTGCCATTGACGCCAGCCGGCTGATGTACGTGCAGACGCAACTGCAGAATGCCGCCGATGCGCTTGCGCTCGCCGGCGCTGCCGAACTTGATCGGCGCCCAGACTCAATCATCCGGGCCCAAGCTGCCGTTCATGGTCTCATTGCCAACCCGGTGAAGGGGGCGGGCAGTGACGAGGTTGCGCAGGTCGCCAGGATTGATTTCTTGCGGTCGCTGCCGGCGAGTGACGATCTACCAGTTGGCGACGCGAACCTCACGGATGATCCCACATTGGCGGCCTATGTGCAGGTCAGCGTGCGTCCGGCCGAGATGGCAATGATATTTCCAAGTTCGCTGTTGCCGGGACGCCGCACCATCACGGTGGGCGCCCAAGCCGTCGCCGGATATGACCAGATCGTCTGCAATGCTCCGCCGCTTCTGGTCTGTAACCCTTTCGAAACGTCAGGAATGACCTACTACCAAGCGACGCAGGCGCTCGTCGCGGCTGATCAAGATCCTGCGAGTCACAGCCGCCTCATCAGACTAGCCGGCAATCAAGCTCAGAACGGCGGCTTTGGACCCGGTGATCTCGGGTACATCGCGCCTGCAACCGGCTATTTGCCGGGAAACGCTTGCGGGCCCGGTGGTGAGGGCGGCATCCCGCAATCGCTGGCAGCCACGCAGGTGCGAGCGTGCTTTCGGCTAAGCCGCGTCCAACTTGTACCGACCGACAATCCACCGGCCATGGACGGGTTGAATACGCGTTTTGACGTATATGCCAACGGCTTTCGCCCCTGTCACAATTATCCGCCCGACGTGGACGTGCGCAAGGGCTACACGGCCATTAATAACGTGGACTGGTGCAACAACGCCATACCCGGCAGCGCGCAATGGCCAATGCCGGCTGCTGTAGGTGCAGCTTTGAGCGTCGATCAAAATATGATCACAGAAAGTCAGACCCTGAACACAGCAGTCGCTCTGGGGTCTGGCGTCTGGAATTGCGCCGCTTATTGGAGTGCGGAACATTATATCGGCCCCGGAAAGGATCTCCCTCCTCCGGGATGCACAGAAGCAGCAACGATCTCGCGCTACGCTGTGTACCACTACGAGCTCGCTTTTCAGAGCGATCGTTCGGCAGGAGTTGAGTATGGTGGCCCGCGCTGCGTGCCGCTGGGCTCGCCCAACCGGCGCATCATTACCGCTGCAATTGTCAATTGTGGCAGCAGCGCGGTGCCGGTACTGACCGGTGCGCAAAACGTACCAGTCGCAGGGTATGGCCGGTTTTTTTTGGCCTTGCCCGCGGCAAGCGGCACTAATGGCAACCCCTATGGCGAATTCTTAGGGCTGGTAAAACGCTCGGATCCAGATAGTCACGACATGATCCAGCTCTATCGCTAACGGCAATATCTCGGCGCCCGAGCAATTCCCGACTCCCTCGGCCAGTGGGAATTCAGAAGTGCCGAGCGCAGCTTACCGCTACTAATATCGGCGGTTGACATGTCAATGGTGGCGTCCTTAGATGCGAAGACCGTACGGCGCCCGGCTGGCGGCGCTTTGCCGAGTTTGCGGCTGTGAAGCGTCGCGAGTGACTACTGAGGCGACCGCAGAGGCGCGCTCGATGCGGCGGGTGCCCCAGCCTACGCCGCATTTGCAGTACTACTCGCGGATTAGCAATCGGGCCAAGAACGGAAATCGAGGAGGGATGTGTGCTGAAATTGATTATTGGCCTCGTCGTAGCAATTCTCGCCACCCCCGCGCTGGCTGACGAGTACTGGGTCCAATACGACTATTCCAAGCACGAGTGCTCGATAGTTCAAAGCGCTACGCACGAGACGGCAACGCGCTTTCCATGGAGCGCGCCAAACGACGGCAGCAAGCCCAAAGCACCCCTGAATGCCCCAGCTAACGGAAGCGCTGGGGCGGACAGCTCCGGCGTCAGCAACGAGAACGGAAATCCGAACGGCTCAACTGTGACTGCCGAAACCACGAGGGGCGGTGGCACACCAAATAATTCGGATAACGCATCTGGCGCTCCGAACGAGACGAGCGAATCCAACGCCTCGAATAGGACGAGCGGTGCAGCCGCAGCCGGCAACACAAACAACGAGGAATCGGAAAGCCCAGTGGTTGCCGCGTGGAAGCGCAAGGCTGAGTTAGCGAAGAAAGACAAGATTGACGTTTCAACGGCTCTCGTCGGCAGAGCAATGCAAACTCGGCAGCAAGCGGAGGAGGAAATGCAAATCATGCGGATTTGTGGCCTTAAGAATTAACAAACCAGCGAAAACACTATTCGCTGGGATGGCGAGCCCAGGAATCTCGCCTGTGTCACGAATTGTCGCTCTGATGAGAGGTGCCGCCGCCTACTAGCCTCACACCAGATATTCTAGTTTGTTGCATGGAGTAGCGACCCCTAGCTTCCGCCCCTGAGTCGGCCTGCGTTCACGGCGCACAGGGCTGGTGTGTCTCCAGCGCACGCGGAGGGAGCCGTCCTGCCCGGAAGCCGACACGCCGACTGACATGAGGCGGACCTTGCAGCTCTAGTTTTGCCTTGGTAAGCAGTGCGGGCAATCGATTGGAGCCCATCGCCCGCATGCTCGCGCTGACCGTGAAGCAAATGGATACCGCAGTTGACGACCTGCGGACTGGCATTTCTTCCTGGCGACTCAGCCAATTCCTGGCATGGCAGGACATTAAGCAACGATATCGGCGCTCCACGTTGGGGCCGATATGGATGACGCTTTCCTTTGGCATCCAGATATTTACGATGGGCGTTTTGAGCTCGTTCCTGTTCGGCGCCGAGCTTGCCAAGTCTCTGCCATACGTCTGCGCCGGCATGCTGCTGTGGGCGCTCATCACTCAGATCATTACCGACGGCGCAGGCCTATATGTCTCCTCCGCTCGCTACATAACCCAACTTAAATGTCCGCTGACTGTGTTTCTCCTGCAGACTGTTCTGCGCAACCTCATAATCGCCGGTCACAACGCGAGTATCTATATTATCATTGCGGCATGCTTCGTTGTGGTTCCAGGTGCAGCCATGTTGCTGTGGCCGCTTGGCCTCCTTCTCGTCCTGGTTTGTCTGTCCTGGATGGCTTTGGTAACGGCAATTGTTTCCGCCCGTTATCGTGATGTTCCGCTTATAATCACCAATATCCTCGCTATTCTGTTTTGGTTCACGCCACTGATGTATTTTCCCGAGCAGCTTGGCTCGAAACGGTTCATTGCAGACTACAACCCATTTACCCACGTCATTGCCCTGATCCGCGAGCCATTGTTGGGCGGCTGGCCTAGCTTAAACGACTGGCTTGTCGTATTGGCGATGACTGTCCTGGGCTGGGCCGGCACGTTTTTGTTCTTTGCCCGTTTCCGCGCTCGGATCGTGTACTGGCTGTAAGTGCGGCTATGCTGTCAGTTGTTGGCAAAGATATCCATGTCGCTTTTCCGATTTACGACACCAATGCGCGCTCTCTGAAGCACTCGCTAGCAATCAAGCATATTGCTAAAGGCGTGACTCGGCTCGCTCCGCGAAGCTTGAGTGTTGGCGGCCACATTGGCGCCGGCGACGCAGGCAGAATCGTCATTAAGGCGCTTGATGGTGTTTCCTTTGAACTATCCGAGGGCGATCGTGTGGGTATTTTAGGTCATAATGGTTCCGGAAAAACCACTCTCCTGCGGACACTTGCCGGTATTTACGAGCCAATGAGCGGTGAAATCCAGACCAATGGACGCGTCTTCCCGCTATTCGATCTTCAGCTCGGTATGGATCAAGACGCAACTGGCATGGAGAACATTTGGCTACGCGGCAAGATGTTGGGCCTCACGACGCAGCAGATAAGCGCGGCGCTCAAAGACATCGCAGAATTTACCGAGCTTGACGACTACTTATATATGCCAATCCGAACCTATTCAACTGGCATGGCGCTGCGATTGGCATTTGCGATCTCCACCGCGATTACACCCGAAATTCTCGTTCTTGACGAGATGATCAATGCCGGAGATGCCGCGTTCTTGTCGCGCGCAGAGACTCGCCTAAAACATTTTCTGGCGCGGACGGGAATTCTCGTTATAGCAAGCCACAGCATTCCGATGCTGCGGCAATGGTGCAACAAAGGCATGCTGCTAGCGCACGGTAAGCTGCTGGCTTACGGGCCACTCGAGGACGTTGTCTCTGCGTACGAGAGCCGTGTGGCCTCCGCATAAACTAGGCCTTGTACTTCTTCGTGATTTCAACGGACTTCGCTGGCTGCTGCACTCTGCCGCAGGTGTGGCGGTCGAGAACTGAGCATAGACTGCCACCGATTTTCGTGTGAGCTGACAGTTTTCTGCATGAACTCAGTATTATTTCTTCAATAGGGGGGCGGTCTGCGTGCGAATAGCGATCATTCAGTCCTGTTATGTGCCGTGGCGAGGTTTTTTTGATCTGATCGGGCGATGCGACCAGTACGTCGTCTTGGACCACGTACAGTACGTGAAAAACCACTGGCATAACCGTAACCGAATCAAGACCGCCACAGGTCTCGAATGGCTTACCATACCGGTGCTTAGCAGAGGGCGGCGGGAGCAGACGATCGATATCGTGCAAATCGAAAAGCCATGGATTGAGAAACATTGGCGCGCCATTGAGCTGGCGTATCGGCGGGCTCCGCATTTTTCTGCGATGGCGCCGCGCGTGCGTGGCTGGTACGAGCGGGCCGCGAGGGAGACATTACTGACCGAGATCAACGTGATCTTTTTGCGCGAAATTGCTGCCCTGCTTGGTCTTGGCACTCAATTCGTGCGGGATACCGCGTACCCGGTTCATGGTAGCAGGACGGAACGTTTATTGACCATCATCCAGGCGGCAGGCGCCCATACCTATTTGAGCGGCCCGACTGCTAAGACGTACCTCGATTTGCCGTTGCTTGCCGCAGCAGGCGTGGCCGTCGAGTGGATGAGTTACGACCAATATCCGCAATATTCGCAATTGCACGGTGCATTCGAGCCTTCGGTTTCTGTGCTTGATCTTTTGTTTAACGTCGGGCCGGAAGCCTCACGTTACGTCGGCTCCTTGCGATAGCGCGCCTAGCATTAGACTAGAGCGCCCTTGCCCCGACATCGGGCGTGGTGCCGATCGTCAGCGTTGCGGCAAGCTCGCCAACCAATGCGTCGCTCCCTTGCCGCAGTCACGGCAGATGGGTATCGCCTATCGCCTCGTGCTCAGCGCCGCTAAACCGCACGAGCGGCAATGATTCGGCTGCCGCCGACCGGCCAGCGCATTCCGGCGAGCGTCAGGCGGACCTCGCAACGCAACAGAATGGTTAATAGGTGATTGGTGCCTCTTCCAATCGCGTACTCCCGAGACACGTCGCCGTAATGGCCAGTCGGCAAAAAACGAGTTTTTAAGCGGCTGAGCACCATCAACGGCAGCAATATCGATGTGTAGGAGGAGGAGAACATGATGGCGAACCCACAGCGCTCCAATTTGCGTTCCAGCTCGCCACGACGATAACGCCGCTGGTGATGGCCTATTTCGTCGACGCGACTCCATAAGGCCGGATGCTGCGGTACTGCGATCAAGACCCCGCCCCCTGGTGCGATGGCCCTGCGCATCGAGCACAATACCGCCTCGTCATCGTCGATATGTTCGATGATGTCGTAGGCGCCCACCAGATCGAAAGCGGCCTCCGCCGGAATCGCGCGCGCATCCAGTTGGGCGAATTCGACGTTTTGCGGCAGTCGAGCGCGAGCGTGGGCCAGTCCGCGCGGATGCAGATCGGAAGCAACGATGCGGTCCCATGGGCGGGCGCGTTCGAGTACTTGCACCACGGCGCCATTCCCGCAGCCGATTTCCAGATAGCGTCTGGCGCCGGGAAAGTAGCGCTGCGCCAAGCCGACAATCAGCTCGTTCCGGGCAATGAACCAGAAATGGCTGGCCTCAACTGTGGCCAAAGCATCGAAAGCAGCCGGATCGAAGCCGCTGGTCGTATCCGCCAGTTCCGGTGCAAACAGGGGAATTTCAACGCTGTCGGCAACGGTCTGACGGCAGGTCGTGCACTGCCAGCCGGCCGGCCATACCGGTTCGCCAAGCTTGATCCGTTCGCGTGAACCGCAGGCCAGGCAAACGCGGAACGGACCGACCGCGCCGGAGGTCATCGCGTCAAGGCACTCAGCGTCACGCCGGCAACGATAAGGAGCAGAGCAAGCAATTGTATCTTGGGCAATGGTTCGCCGAACAGCAGGGTCGAGCCGACGGGCACGAATACAAAAGTCAGCGCCATGATCGGATAGGCAAAGCCGACGTCGAGCCGTTCGATGGCAAGCATCCAGCAACAGCCGGCGAGAACGGCCGCGGCCAAGCCGCTCAGCACCCAAAGGTCTGTGAACATTGCCAGGAGATAATGCAGTCGATCCGAAGCAGCCGCGGCGCCGCCGGCATGCGCGAACGCACGCGCTTTGATCACGAGTTGCCCGTAAACGGTGAGTCCGAGAACAGCCAAAAGCCAAGTGGCGGGTCGCATTGATATCCTGGTCGGTGGGTCATCCTTACTAGCTGTGGCTCGTTGGTTGTCAAGCGGCGTCGCCAGATGGTAATGAGGTAATTTGAATAAGACAAAGCGCCGCGGCCTCTGACATCCAGGCTGCACGCGCATTCGGTCGCGCTGTTATTTCGGCCGCGTCCACAAGACGCTGCGGACGACGCCAGCAGTGGCTGCGAAGGTCACCAAGCCCCTCTGGGAATTGGTGATATCGTTGATGTACTCGAAGCGTGGGAAGGCGGAAGGGAAGCAGCATGAGCGACGAACCCAAGACCGGAGGCATTAAAGTAGCCCCGAGCAGCTCGGAGCAGGCACCGTTCATCTACTTTGATGGCGTTGTGACCTATGGCGTCAATGCCGGAGCTATCCAGCTTGAATTGGCCGCCAATACGCTAATGCCCGACGGATCCGCCATTAGGACCGATGTGCTCATTACGGCCCACTTGCGGTGCAGCCCCGTTGCCGCAATGAGTTTGCGAAACACCATAGACAAGGCATTGGCGATGCGCGGACTTCAACAGGCCATAGAACCAATGGCGCCCCCGTCCAAACCAAACTAGCGGGCTCATCATTTGCCACATTCAAAGTAGCCCATTGCACTCCAGCTGGAGAGAATCTGAGACGATGCCGCGTGCAATCGCACTGTTTGCATTAGTGTAGAATTGACGTGGCATCGATTCATCACTCACAGGCGAGGGAACCGTCCGTTGCAGCGCAAAATCGTCATATTCGGGGCCGGCGAAATTGCCGAGCTTGCCGATTTTTATTTCACCCGTGATTCCGAGTTCGACGTAGCCGGCTTCACGGTCGACAAGGACTACGTGAAGGAAGGCACGTTTCGCGGCCGTTCGCTGGTCGCTTTCGAGGATGTTGCAGAAGCATTTCCGCCGACGGAGTTCGGCTTTTTTGTTGCGGTGAGCTACGCCAAGCTAAATGATCTTCGCGTCGAAAAAGCCGCCGCGGCGCGGAACAAGGGTTACCGCATGGCATCGTATTTGAGCAGCCGTGCGACGGTTTTCCCAGGCTTCGAGCTGAAAGAAAATTGCTTCATCCTCGAAGACAACACAATCCAGCCGTTCGCGCGCGTCGGCAGCAATGTGACGCTATGGAGCGGCAATCATATCGGCCATCACGCCGTTATCGAGGATGACGCGTTCATCGCCTCGCATGTCGTCGTCTCGGGCGGCGTACGCATCGGCCAAGCCAGTTTCGTCGGCGTGAATGCGACTTTTCGCGATCGTGTTTCGATCGGGCGCAAATGCGTCATCGGCGCCGGAGCCCTGGTGATGGAAGATCAGCCCGATTTTTCGGTGGTCGCGCCGCGCGGAACGGAGCGGGCGAAGGTGCCGAGCACGCGGTTGCGCGCTATCTGACCGGGCGCTGGCCCGCACGCAGGTTTCCGTTTATATTGCCGAATGACGGTTCCGGTGAGCGCGGGGAGGCCTTCCGGGTGAAATTGTCCATCGTCACGACGTTGTACCGATCGGCGGCAACGATCGACGAGTTCTACCGGCGCAGCATCGCCGCCGCCGAATCTCTCGGCTACGAAGTCGAATGCATCATGGTGAACGACGGTTCGCCGGACGACAGTCTCGATCGTGCTCTTTCGCTGCAGCGGGCCGATCCCAGGCTGGTCGTGGTCGATCTTGCTCGTAATTTTGGTCATCATAAAGCGATGATGGTCGGTCTGTCGCATGCACGCGGCGATCGCGTGTTCCTGCTCGATAGCGATCTGGAGGAGCAGCCGGAGGATCTGTTTCGCTTTCACGAACGCTTCGCCCAAGGCGACTGCGACGTGGTGTTTGGCGTACAGGAGAAACGGCGGGGCAGCCTCGTGCAGCGGCTGCCCGGCGAATTGTTCTTCGTTCTGGTCCAGCTGCTGAGCGATCAGCCGGTCCCGCGCAACAACATGGTGTCACGCCTGATGACGCGCGAATTCGTTCGGGCGCTCATACGTCATCGCGACCGCGAATTCATGATGATCCACTTGATGCAATTGGCTGGGTTTCGCCAGGTTGCGATGCCAATCTGCAAGCTGTCACGCTCGCCGAGCACTTATTCGCCGCTCATGCGCATCGACATGGCAGTGAGGTTCCTTACCACAACGTCGACGCGATTGCTGCGCCTCATACTGTATGTCGGTCTGCTGATCTTCGGGCTGTCGACCGGAATCATCGTCTATTTCGTCAGCCGCTATCTTGCGTCGGGTGTCGGGGTAGATGGCTTCACCTCGCAAATCGTATCGATCTGGTTCTTTGGCGGGTTGATCACGCTGATTCTCGGGATCCTCGGCATTTACATCGCCAACATTCTCACCGAGACCAAGCGGCGTCCCTACGCGGTCGTTCGACGCGTGCACCGCTTCCAGGCTGGCGGCAAACAGCGCTCGCTGCGCATGGTGGGACAGCGTCAGGACGCCAACGAGGCGCTCGGCTCGTCTGACGTGCAAAGTGAGTTTTCCGTCGAGAGCGTCACTGAAGATCTGAAGTAGTGGTGGAATTGCCGATGCGGATTAACGTGCTCGAGAAGCCGGAATTCATCGACTTGGTGTACGGCGATACGGCCGACTTCGTGCGGCGCATCGGTCGGCCGGAGGTATTCATCGTCCAGGCGTTCTACGATCGAAGCGCCGTTCTGAAGCTCCGCGATGAGACGTTTACGGGCGGTCTCGCGTCCGAGCCAAGCTGGCATCCGCTTCATGATGATTGCCCGGATTACCACCGCTTACACGACAACTATCCGAAAGCCCACGTGAAGCAGAAGATGCACGGCTTCTACTATCACGGATGGTATCCGCACAATCGAGACAAGTTCGCTTTCTTTGCCGAGATCTTTGCGATCAAGAACAGGCTGGCCGGCCTGCCCGAAAACACTTTCCTGCACAACATTCCGTCGGATGGTTTCGTTGCTCGGGTCAACCTCCACCATTATCCGAAAGGCGGCGGCTATCAGGCCGAGCACATCGATCCGGTGGGGAAACACGCGCATATTCAAACCCTTGTTGCGGCGTCCGAGTTCGGCAGAGATTATCTGGGTGGCGGCATCTATGCGCGCGCGACCACTGCGGACGAGCCGGTGTTTCTCGACCCGCTGCTCAAGCCCGGCGATCTCTTGGTCATGTCGCCAGGAATTCCTCACGGGGTGGACTGCATCGATCCGGATCTGCCCTACGAGTGGCGGACGAACGATGGCAGGTGGATGATTCTGCCGATCGTGGTCGGATCCGACTATCCGAACCCCGAGGTGGCAAAGCCGAAGCAAGTGATCTCGCAGGGCGCCTGAGCGACCGTTATGGCCATCATCGCCGCACAGGAGCATTCTCAGGATCTGAAGAATATTTTCGATACTGATGAGCTACGACGCATCGCCAAGCGTGGCATTATTCATGTTGGTGCGGATATCGGGCAAGAGGTACCGCAATATCTTGAATACGGCTTCAAGAACATCATTCTGATCGAAGCCAATCCGAAGTCATTCGCGATTCTTGAAGCGAAATTCGGCCACAGCGAAAACATCAGGCTGTTCAATTATGCGATATGCGACAGGACTGGCGCGGTCGATTTCCATATTCACACCAGCCGTTCTGGAAATACCGAGCCGGCAAGTGTTTTGCCGATGAAACGTTTCAGCGAAATCGTCAAGACTTTGCACACGCCGGAGACGATCCGCGTCCCAGCCATGACGCTCGATGCGCTGGTGGCCACCCATGGCATCCGGATGACCGAGTACAACGTCGTCAACGTCGATATCCAGGGCGCTGAACTGCTGGCGTTTCGGGGGGCGGAGAAGGTCGTTTCGGCCCTCGATGCCGTCATCTCGGAAGTCAGTCTCATCGAGATGTACGAAAATGGCGCGCTTGAACATGAAATAGTTGCGTTTCTCGCCGAACACGGCTTTGAGAAACGTCATGCCGTCTACCACACGCTGTACGACGAGACCTCAACATTCCCGGCGTGGGGGGAGTGCCTGTTTGTCAGGCGCGACAGGGTGCAACGCGTTGCTCCATGAGCAATTTTGCACCCATCCTGCAAAGCGCGGCGGACCATTACGCTACAAAACTGGCGGCGCACGGCGCGACTCCCAACGGCGTGGACTGGAACAGCGCCGCGTCCCACGAGTTGCGGCATCGACAGTTTCTTCGTATGCTGGAGGACTCGCCCGAGGCGTCGGTGCTCGACCTCGGTTGCGGCTACGGCGATTTTTTTCGCTTCCTCCGCGCGTCCGGTCATCGCGGACTGTTCGTCGGCTATGACATCGTGCCCGGCATGATCGCCAAGGCACGGGAACTCCACGGCGAAGCGCCGGATCGGCAGTGGCGCATCGGCAGCGAGCCGGCGGAGACGGTCGACTTCGCCATCGCCAGCGGCATCTTCAACGTCAAAGGCGAGTCGAGTCCTGAGTGCTGGGCGGCCTACGTGAACGCGACGATCGACCTCTTGGCCAGCGTCGGAGGTCGCGGCTTCGCCTTCAACCTGTTGAGCCTCGCCAGCGATCGGGAGCGGCGCCGCAACGACCTTTATTATGCCGATGCCGGCGCCACGCTGACATATTGCCTCGACCGGTTCGGCCGTCATGTCGCACTGCTGCACGACTACGGTCTGTATGAATTCACCGTGATCGTGCGGCGGAGCTGAACAGCCGCTCAATTCTGATCGAGCGCCGCAATGCCAAATCCGGCATCGCCGTAGCGGCCACCATTATAAAGCATCATGCGGCCGATCTCGGTGTCGAATACGAACGGATAGCAGACCATCGTCTTTTCCCAGCTGTCCGCGTCGCACGAAATTCCTGCGTCATCGTCGCGGCGCGTCCAGGCGCGCCCGTCGGCCGATGTCGCGTAGCCGATGCGGTATCCCCAATCGCGCCCACGATACGAATACCAAGCGCGGTAGCGTCCATCGGCTTCGCGGACCGGGCAAAACCGGGCAATCGCTATTTCGCCGGGATGCGCAAAGGTGACGGCTTCGGCGGCCGTAATATTCCAATGCCGCCCGTCCGATCCTTCGGCGTAGTGAATGTCATAGGAAGGACTCGCGCGATCCGCGTCTTGCGTCCACGAACGGCCGGATTGATACCATATACGCCAACGACCGTCCTCGATCAGCACCGCCGGGTCGGCGATGAACGTCGGCTCGGCAATGCAGCGATCGAGGATCGGACCGGAGCTGATGCGCTCGAACGGGCGGCCGGGGTCGCCTGCGGGTCTGGTCGCCAGGCCGACGGCGACATAGAACGGAACAGTGACGCCCAAATTCCAGCCCTGAAAATAAAGGTGCTCAAGATCGCCGTCCTCCACAATCCAGCAGCCCATCGCGCCGCGATCGTCGAAACAACCAAGCGGCCCCGGCTGCAGAAGCGGCTGTTCTGACAAACGTAACACTCGCGTCGGATTGCGGATGTCGATCTCGAGCCAACTCACGTTCGAGCGGCCCAGCCGGTCGCGAGGACTAAAGTAGATGCGCCAATGATAATCGCCGAGGCCTTGCGCGATCGGAACGATCCCGTGGCTATGGACCCAATCCGAGTGCTGGTCAGCTACAAAAATCCGGCCGAGTTTTCGCCAACGCATCGGCAGTTCCTCACGAGGCCGCGGCGGCCGGCCTTAGTTCAACGTCCGACGGTCCCCTAGGGCGATTCCGGGTCGTAGAGAGCGGGTGGCACTCACTGCGTAGAGCAGAGATCAGTAACACTCGCTCTATGCAATGAAAAGCAGCCAGCATGGCTCGTGTCGGCTTCAGTGACAGGTTTCCGCGACGCGGCCAACATTGCCAGGAGATAGTCGGCTTGGTAAACGGCCGCTGGGAAGCGGTCCGAAAGAAAGCCAATGCATGCCGTAGAGAGTAAGTCCTCTATCGACCGGTCGCCGCCGGCCCGCGGAACAGGGGCTTTCGACGAGGTCGACAAAAATCGAATCTGCTTTGTTTGTGACGGCGAGCTTACGCTGTTCGGCCCATACTCGCGCTATACTTACTATCGTTGCGGCCGGTGTGGCACGATCGAGCTTTGGCCGCTGCCCGACGAGCAGGAAATGGTGCGGGCGTACGAAGCCGAGTACGTAGCTGCAGGGCAGAGCGAGGAGTTCACCGATCCAGACGTGTGGCGCGAGGTTTCAAGGACCTACTGCGCTAGCATGGTCGAGGTCCTCCAGGACTATCGCGTTGCCGGCGCGATCGTGGACTATGGTGCGGGCTGGGGATTGCTGGTCGAGCTGCTGAACCAACGCGGCTTTCAGGCGAGCGGCCTTGAGATTTCCCGGCAAGAGCTGGCCTACGCCCAGGCTCGCGGTCTGCCGATCCACAAGGGCGATCTGCAAAGCCTGTCGGGAGTGGACGGTCAGCTGTCTGCCATCACGCTGTTGGCAGTGTTCGAGCACCTGGTAAACCATGGCGCGGTATTGCGTGCGGCGCACCGCCTCCTCAAACCAGGTGGTCTGTTTGTGACGCTGCATCCGACCGCGGCGTTTTACAATATCGTCGGCACCGCTGCTCGGCTCGGCAACAAACGTAAGCCAGTGCCGGACCTCTGGGGTTCGTTCACCGCGCCGTGGCACACCGCGCTGTTCTCGACCGCAGCTACGGAACAGCTCATCTCCCGATATGGATTTCGCCTGCTGGAGATCAGGCCGGCTCCGCAAGGGCGTCTCGGCGGAATGCTTGGCCTCGTTCAGCGCACATTGGAGCTCGTGAACCGGGTGGGTTGGACTTTGGTCGGCCGCCGATGGCCGCTCGTGACCACGCATATATTTGTATTTGAAAAAAGCGCGGAGCCGCCGCCCGCCGCGCCCTAATCTGAGATCTGGCGTAACGGTCAGAAAGCAGCGGCCGCGCTCGGAAAGCACCGCCCTCCAACGAAATAGTCCACCTACGCACATGTTGCGGTAGGTGGACCTTTTCGTACGCTTGTCGCCTTGAAGCAGCCGACCCTACTTGACGTTCAGGGCGCCTGGGGTTGCGCCCTGGCCGCTACTGCCGATCCTGTTGTGGCCGTCGCTGAGGAACGTTCCGACACCGCCAAACGCAGCGTTGTCGTTGTAGAAGCCGTTGCTGGAGACGTTGGCGGTTGCGCCGGAGTTGGCCAGTACGCCAAAGTTGCTGTTGGTGATCAGTGAACTGTCGACGCTGAGGACGCCACCCGAAGAGACCTGTGCGCCGAAGTTCAGGTCCTGGAAGTTCGAGTTCATCACCGCTATGGCGCCGCCGCTGGCTGCATTGACGCCGCCCTGTGTTAGGCTCCTGCCGACAAAGCTCGAATTAAAGACCTGAACGACCGCAAAGCCGGACGTGCTGGTGGCGCCAATGCCGTTTGCGCCGTTGTTGCGGAAGGTGGAATTGCGCACTTCCGTGTAGGACTGGCCGCCAAGGGCGACATCGAGGCCATTGTTCGTGAAGCCGAAGATATCGCAATTGTCGACGATGAGCTGTGCACCGGCAAGGAACCGGATGCCGTTGATGCCGCCGTTGCCAGAACCGGATATTCCATTGATCCGCAGGTTGCGGAGGATGACATAGTCGCTTGCTCCAGCTTGCACGACGATGCCGTTGGTGCCCGCGACCAACACCGAGGCAACTTGACCGCCGCCGCCGTCGATGGTCATAGCCTTGGTGATAGTGACAGCGCCAAAGCCGCCGGGATCGAGCGCGTCGATCTCGCCGCCCGCCGCCGTCTTGGAGATCGCGCCGGCAAAGGTCTTGCACGGTGCCGTGCGGCTACACGGATTGGCGTCGTCGCCGACGCCCGACACCCATGTCCGCGACGCCTGGGCCTGAGCGGGCGCAGTGTACAAAGCGGTAGTGAGGGTCGTCCCCAAGATAGCCAACGCAAATGCAATCTTCCTCATGATGCCCCTCCACATGGCGGCCGTTGTGGTCCGCCAGTCTGCACGTCCTTGTCCCCTTGTCGTTGAAGAAGCTCCCAGCGGTCTCCCGAAACCCGTTGAGAGCAGAGCAGATGGCCTACGTTACAATCTGCAGTCCGATAATATCATTACTACTGCACCGCGCAAGTGCGACAGCGCGAACCTGGAGATGCAACTGCTGATTGCTGCCGTTTGTGGGTTGGCCGGCAATCATTCGGCATCAGGACTCTGATCGCACTTTCCTTTATGTCGCAACCCTACTGCGCTCTCTCTGGACGATCAGGCCGTGGAATGCACAATTGACCGGGATCAACCGGCGGCCGCGCGCATTGCGTGCTCTCCAGGAGACCCAGCGACGTCCGCTTCACTTCGTGCAGGACTCGACGGCCGCAGCAACCCGCAGACGCAGGCGGCGCGCCTTTTGAACGCGCACGTCAGCGAAGACGAGCACCGGCTCACCTGCAATGGCACTCGCTCCGCCGTCGCGCGTCCCGCCTTTCTGCAAAGCCCATTGCTGTCGCATTGACCCCCCGATCCTTTTGGCCGATCTTGCCTTCCACGGTGAGGTCGCTGCAGGTCGATTCTGAGGGCCGGAACTTGGGAGCGTCTGTGGTTCGCAAGGGAACAAAGCCCGCGCCGGCCTTGCGGCTGCACCGCGCACTCGGGGACGTGGAATGCGCACCGTAGCATTTAACCAGCCTTGCCTACGCTCGCGCGAATTCGAGTACATCGCGCAGGCGATCGAACGCATGCAGCTGTCAGGCGACGGCGAATTCACGCGGCGTTGCCAAACGCATTTGCAATCGCTCTACGCCGCGCCCCGCGTTCTTTTGACACATTCCTGCACCGCAGCGCTCGAAATGGCCGCGATCCTTTCCGGGGTGGCGCCCGGCGACGAAGTGATCATGCCGTCGTTCACATTCGTCAGCACGGCCAATGCGTTCGTTCTGCGTGGCGCAGTGCCGGTATTCGTCGATATCCGGCCCGATACCCTCAATATCGACGAGACCAAGATCGCGGCCGCGGTTACGCCACGGACCCGCGCGATCTGTGTCGTGCACTATGCCGGCGTCGCCTGCGAGATGGACGTGATCTGCCGGCTCGCGCGGGAGCACAGGCTTATGGTCGTGGAGGACGCCGCGCAGGCGCACCATGCCTTTTGGCGCGACCGGCCACTGGGCAGCATCGGACAACTCGCGGCGCTGAGCTTTCACGAAACCAAGAACGTCATTTCCGGCGAGGGCGGCGCGCTGATCGTCAACGATATCTCGTACGGTGAGCGCGCCGAGGTTTTGTGGCAGAAAGGTACCAACAGGCTGCGTTTCAACCGCGGCGAGGTCGACAAATACACCTGGGTCGACGTGGGCTCGTCGTTCCTGCCGAGCGAATTGATCGCTGCATTTCTGATGGCGCAGCTGGAAGACGGGCCGGACATCACGGCGTATCGACGCAAGCTCTGGAACCGTTACAGCGCAAAGCTCGCGCTCGCCGAAGCGGAGGGCTTGCTAAGTTGCCCCCATCCTCCGGTCGAGCATCGGCACAACGGCCATATCTTTTATGTTCTGGTACCGGCGGCCGAAATGCGCGCGGAATTTTTGCGTTGCCTTCATGCCCGCGGCGTCAATTGCGTCAGCCATTACGTGCCGCTGCACGACGCGCCGGCAGGCCTGCGCTATGGGCGATCCTGCGGCGGACTTCCGGTGACCGAGGATGTCGCGGCGCGCCTGGTGCGGCTTCCGCTTCATGCGGCAATGGACGAACATGACGTGGATTACGTCGTCCATGCTATGCTCGAGACGTTGGTGGGTTTGGGGGCCCAGTCTTGTTTGAAAAGTTCCGGCGCTTTCGAGAGGACCACGCCGGCGAACCGACGCTCCACAAATTGTGCATGATCGCGTCGCAGTGCCGTGATCGCAGGAAGACGGCTTTTGCTCTACCGCAAGTATTTTGGAACTCGGTTGGACGCGATGCCCGCCTGTGGTGGCTGTTGCGGCGGCGTCCTTCGCCGCGGCGTCTGCCGTCGCCTTCTCGTTCACAAGGATGCTCTTCTCTACCGCTAGAACGGCACCTTCGTTGTCGCTGTATCGATGCCAGTTGACTGCTGAGTGCTGCGCTTGACCGCCTTGCCGGGCAAGGTTGCGCACGTGTCGCCGGCGAGCTTTGGATCGGAGCTGTTTTCGAAGGCTCTTGAAGCCGGCAAGCAGCCTGATTTGTGCGCATGGAGCTCAAGACCGACGATGTTCCGCATTTTTCGGAACTGCTAACGAAGGTCGGACCGTACATGCGTCAGAACGGCACCGTCATCGGCTTTTATATGAAGGGCGGACGCCCAGCCGATGCACCAATTCCAGGACAAGAACAGCAGATGTGGCATTTACAGGTTCGCCGGCCTCTGTCCGCACAATGAGGATCTACTCAGGCGTTAAACCGTACTTATCGGCGTCCTGCTCAGCATAGCTCGTGGTCTGTTGGCTACAGTATGCCTCTGGTTTGGTGGGCCAATCGAGCCGAAGCCGCGGCTTTGAAGAGGCGTGCGGTGCTGATACTAAGTTCAGAACGAGTGTCCCTGTTACGCTCCGTGGACCTTGGGTGGACGGCTGCGGCCCATTGGGCGTACCGGAATGTCCAAACGCCATTGGGAACCAACGCATTGCAGACTTTCTGACCGGTTGCTCGCTCATTGTGGCGGCGCAATCCGGAACGCTCGACGGTTTTCTCTTGCCTGGGCATCGCCGGGCTGGCGGATGGTTCCGGGCTGGAACCGCTGAAGAGCTTGGAGGTGCTCGGCGGCAAATTTTCGGTCCGGTGGAGACAGATGGCTGAAATTTGCCAACTTTTAAGTTAAACCAGCCAAACGAGTTGGCGAATAAATCGGGGTCTTCCGCTAGTCCTTGACCCGTGCGCTTGGCCCAGTCTCCAAACGTGCCTGCGTCCGGTGCTCCATGAATGCGGGTACGAAGCAAACGGGACTTGGCCGGACAACCGCTAAGGCACATCGACATGCGATACTACAAGTTCACTGGCCCAACGCGCCCGGATGACGACAGCGACGGCGGCTCGGCGGCTCCTGTTCAAGAAGGTCTCGGCACCGCGCCGGGGGCTGTACCCTCGGGGGATTCGGGCCTTGCCGGCGGCGCACCTCCGGTCTTCCAAGACATCGCGGGGCCATCAGCGGGCGTGGAATTGGCCTCCGGTTCCAGCGACTCCGCGGTTAGCGCCAGCAGCAGCAACAACACCACGTTGGCCACGTCGCAGACCGTCACCTCGCCGGGGAGCGGCCTCGTCTTCAACAACACCTTCGGCTCGGGAGCGTCGTCAACCTTCATCAACGATGTGGTCGCCGCGGAGCACTACCTGCAGAGCCAATTCGGCAACGCTTGCACGATCAATTGCAATTTCGATCTGCAGTCGCTCAACAAAGCTTTTAGCGGCGAGAATTCGTTCAATCCGATACCCGTGTCCTATTCCACCTTCGTCCACGCGTTGGAGGCCCATGCGACGACGCCGACGGCGCAGGCCGCGGCTGCGGCACTCGCCAGCCTGCCGGATCCGAGTCAGGGCGCGCAGTGGGAAATTCCGGTTGGCGAAGCGCAGATCCTCGGGCTCGCAAGCCCCGATGGTGCTGTCGACGATAGCGTCATTCTGAACAGTTACTACTGGACCTCGTCTGCCCTGCAGAACGATCCCGGTGATGCTGAGGCCGTCGTCCAGCACGAGCTCACTGAAGGCATCATGGGGCGCATCGGCAGTCTCGGCACCGATGGCGACTGGGCGCCGATGGATCTATTCCGGTTCACTGCGTCCGGCCAACGCGACTTCACGGGTGGCCAGGACGGCCAACCGACCTACTTTTCGGTCGATGGCAGTACCGTTTACACCGGCCTCCAGTATCACAATTCGATAAGCGCGTTGGGCCAGTTCGACGGCTTCGATCTGGCCGATTGGGATCAGGTCGGAGCCGACGCCAACGCTCACGACCCGTTCGGCCCGGGCGGACCCGGCGCCGGGGATCCCGGCGCGCTGTCGGCGACCGATATCCAGATCATGCAAGCGCTCGGTTGGGCGCCGCCTACATCCAAAACGGTGACCCGCACCGATACCAATGCGTACGGCTCGGTCGACTTGGCGCAGGTGGGCAACAATTATTTCCTCTATGCGCACGGCACCACCACCGGACCCGAGCTGAACTACAACGGCGCGCCGGTCACGGTGGGCGAATTTGGCAATTGGACGCCGCTCGGCGCGGCTCTAACGTCAGCGGGGTATGATGTTGCGTGGTATGTGCCCGGCGCCAACCAATACACGGTTTGGCAGATCGACAGCAGTGGCAAGTTTCTCTCTTCCCTCGGCTTGGTGGCGGGAAACAACAACGCGTTCGAATCCTACGAAATGGTCCTCAATCAGGATCTCAACGGCGACGGGACGATCGGCGTCACGGACACAAATGCCCTCGGCTCGACCACACTGAGCGAGGTTGCGAACCACTACGCGATCAGCAGCGGCGGCGGGTCGGTCACCCTGCAATATAACGGCGCGCCGGTGACGGCCGGCGAATTCGGCGGCTGGATGCCGTTCGGCGCTGCGCTCACGGCAACGGGGTATGACGTGGCGTGGGAGGTGCCCGGCGCCAACCAATACACTGTTTGGCAGACCGACAGCAGCGGCCAGTTTCTCTCTTCCCTCGGCCTAGTGCCGGGGAACAACGCCACGCTGATATCAGATGAAACGGTCTTCAATCAGGACCTCAACGGCAACGGCACCACCGGCGGCGCGCCAATCGCAACAATTCAGTCGCAGGAATCGCTGCCTGGCTCCTCCTCGGGTGCGGAGACGGTACTCCTGACGGATGGCGCCGATGCAACATCAGCATCAGTCGGGGGCGACGCATCGAGCAATTGGCTCACGCCCCTCGATGCGGCATCGCCGGACGCTTCAATCGGGTGGGGTGGCTTGAATTTTCAGGCTCTGGCGGGCGAGCCGCTGCAGAGCGATTCTTCCCCGCTCTACAGCTTGAGCGATTTCGATTTCATCGGCGAGCCCGGAAGCGGCATCAGTGGGCCATCGGCGCTGCAGTCGCCATTGTCTCAGAGCGGCGCGGCCCTTGACCCCGCGGGATCGAACGCGCTCACAGGCGCCTCGCAATTCGGGGCCCCGAGTCTCGGCACTCTCGGCCTTGCCGGGCCGGGCGCATCCGCAGCTGATAATATCGCGATCGAGCCACCCGCATCACCCGGTCTCGCGGGGGCCGGCCTGCATCACACGTGATGTAGTAGGTCGGAGCCGGGGCGATTCGGCTGGGCTTGATCGAGAGTGTGGCCCGCAAGCGCAGCATGCGGCGCGCATCATAGTACCTCGATGAGCGCGCCCCCGGGCCGCGTTCCCCTTGTTGTGGCAATTGCGCAACAGGCGTTGGGGAAAACCGCCGAAATCCTTGTTGGTTGATTGCGGATCGGGCGCAGCGTCGATAGCGTTCGATCATCCTGCCGGGCATAGATTGTGTGGTAGTTGAGGGCCTCGGAGGCATGGGGGCGGCGGCTACCTCCGGAACGCGCAATGCGGACAGCGAATTCCTTGGAAATCGATGGGCGACGGCGCTGTGTGGCCGTGACGAGCCGTCGCCGGCCCATGTTACTACGCCGGACAGCGGCGGCCCTGCTTGCAGGCACCTGCCTCACCGGCGGTGCGGCCTACGCGCAGGACGCCACCTGGGTCGGCGGCAACGGCAGCGATCCAAACGAATGGGTCGAGCCGAACAACTGGACGCCCGCCACCGTGCCAACCGGCTTCGCCGCGTTCGGCGCGTCCGCATTTGCCACCGTCGCCAACGATAACGGCATCGTGGCGATCGGCACGATCGATTTTACCGCAGCCGCGCCGGCCTACACCATCAACGTCGACAACCCGTTCATCGTCAACGACACCGGCGTCGTCAACAACTCCGCCAATATCCAGATCTTCAACATCACCAGCGGCAACACCCTGGTGTTTCAGGACGCCAGCTCGGCGAACAGCGGGACCGGCCCGGTTGTTTACAACAACAACGGCGGCGGCTTCATTAGTTTCAACAATACGAGCAATGCCGGCAACGCAAACACGTCCTACACCAACAACGGCATCATTCAATTCAACGACAGCAGCACCGCGGGCAATGCCGCCTTCACGAACAACGTGGAGACGGACTTTTTCGGTTCGGCCACCGCCGCCAACGCGTCCATCACCAATAGCGCTACTGGCACTGTAACGTTCAACAATTCCGCCACCGCCGCCAATGCTGTCATCACCAACGACGGCACTGTCCTGTTCGGCAACACCAGCACTGCCGGCAACGCCAATATCACCAACAACATCCTTGCTACGCTCACCTTCAACGACTCGAGCAGCGCCGGCAGTGCGACCGTCAGCAACAGTGGAACGCTCAATTTCAACAATTCGAGCACAAGCGGGAACGCCAATATCAGCAACTTTGGCGCCCTGACCTTCGCCGACACCAGCAGTGCCGGCTCCGCCACCATCCTCAATAGCGGCGGCGGCGTGCTGACGTTCAACAGCAGTAGTAATGCCAGGAATGCCACGATCACGAACCTCTCGTCGATGGATTTCGAGGACTCGGCGTCGGCCGGAAGCTCGACCATCCATAACGTCGGTCCGACGGGTTCGCTTTCCTTCAACAATACGAGCACGGCGGGCAATGCCATCATCACCAACGATTCGGACTTGGCGTTTAACAATTTCTCAAATGCCGGCAGCGCCACCATCATTAACAATCAGACTGCCACCTTTAGCAACTTCGCCGATGCCGGAACCGCAAGCATTACCAATAACGGCACTTTGACATTCACAAATCTGGCCACTGCCGACGCCGCGGCGATTACCACGAACGGCGGCGGCAAGGTCCTGTTTCTGATCGACACTACCGGCGCCAATGCCCGCTTCATCACCAATGCGGGCGGCACCTTCGACATGTCGGGGCTGACCAACGGCGGCATGACGGCCGGCTCGATCGAAGGGGCGGGCAACTATTTCCTCGGCGGCAACGCCTTCACCGTCGGCAGCAATGACCTGTCGACCACGGTAAGCGGCGTGATCTCCGACGGCGGCGCGAGCGGCGGCACCGGCGGTTCGCTGATCAAGGTCGGCAATGGCACTCTGACCCTGACCAACACCGAGGCCTACACGGGCGCCACCACGATCAACGGCGGCGCGCTCAACGTCACCGGCTCGATCGCGCTATCGAGCGGCGTGACCGTCAATTCCGGCGGCGCGCTCGAGGGCACCGGCACGGTGTCCTCCACGACGATCAACTCCGGCGGCATCTTTGCGCCCGGCAACGGAACGCCCGGTACGTCCATGAACGTGGCCGGCAGCCTCGCTTTCCTGTCCGGGGCTATCTATCTGGTTCAGCTCAACCCGGCGACGTCGAGCTTCGCCAACGTGATTGGCTCAACCTCGCTCAACGGGACCGTGGATGCGGTGTTCGCGCCGGGCTCCTACACCCAGAAGCAATACGTCATCCTGGCGTCGAACGGCGGCATCAATGGGACCTTTAACGCGCTTGACACCTTCGGCCTGCCGGCGAACTTCACTGCAACGCTCAGCTATTCGGCCAACGATGTGTTCTTGAACTTGAGCGCGTCGATTCCGACCGCCGGGCTCAACATCAATCAGCAGAAAGTCGCCAACGCGCTGAACAACTTCTTCAACGGCGGCGGCGCGCTGCCGCCGACTTTTACGCCGATCTTCAACCAGAGCGGCGCCCAGCTGGCCAACGCGCTGACCCAGCTGGATGGCGAAGTGGCGACGGGCGCCGACGAGGGCGTGTTCCTGCTGATGGACGAGTTCCTCAGCGTCATGCTCGATCCGTTCGTCGACGGGCGGACCGGCGGCGCCGGCGGGCCGATGGGTTTTGCACCGGATCAACAGGCAGCGTTCCCGTCCGAGGTTGCGCTCGCCTATGCGGGCGTGCTCAAGGCGCCGCCCGCGCCGGCTCCGTTCGCGCAGCGCTGGACCACCTGGGGCTCCGCATTCGGCGGCGGGCAGGTCACGCAGGGCAATGCGGTGATCGGCTCCAACAATGTCAGCTCGCAGGCAGCCGGCTTTGCGGGCGGCATGGATTATCACGTGAGCCCTGAAACCGTGGTCGGCTTCGGGCTCTCGGGCGGTGAGACCGGCTGGAGCTTGGCGCAGGGACTCGGCACCGGGCGCAGCGATGCTTTCCAGGCCGGTGTGTACGCCTCGACCCACGCCGGGCCGGCCTATGTGGCGGCTGCCGTGGCGGGGGCTGAGCACTGGATGTCGATGAGCCGCGTCGCGCTCGGCGATCAGCTCAGCGCGAGCTTCAATGGCCATGCTTACGGCGGGCGGGTCGAGGCCGGTTATCGCTACGGCGTCTGGTCCGGCTTCGGCATTACCCCGTACGCAGCGGCGCAGTACGAAGCGTTCCATGCGCCATTCTATCGCGAGGCCGATGCGACGGCTGGCGGTTTTGGGCTGAGCTACAATGCCCAGAACGCCACCGACACGCGCGGCGAGCTCGGCTTCCGCCTCGACCACCTCACTACGGCGTGGGGCATGCCGCTGCTGCTGCGCGGGCGCCTCGCGTGGGCGCATGATTGGGCCAGCAACCCGGCGCTGACCGCCACCTTCCAGTCGTTGCCTGGCGCGAGCTTCGTCGTCAATGGCGCCGCCACGCCGCCGGATTCGGCGCTCGTGACCGCCGGCAGCGAATGGCGGCTGTCCCCGCATCTCGCCCTGCTGACCAAATTCGACGGCGAGTTCGCCCCAAACGCGCAGACCTACGCCGGCTCCGGAACGCTGCGATACAGCTGGTAAACGGTCGCCACCCGCCTAAAGGGCAGGGCGGCCCGACGGGAACAATCTGATCGCTGATCAAGTATTCCGCGTAATATCTTTCGCCGCCGAGGAACGGGTGCCCGCCGGCACGCCGTGTGGCACAAGTCGCTTCGGATCAAGTGGGAGCGGATGCGTTCGCAGCCAGAACTCGCGGGCCGCGACGGTGGGGTCTAATCCTGCTTTTTCCCACCACCCGGGTTCGTCGCCGCAACGGTGGAGTTCGCGGTGATGGCCACGGCAAAGCGGGACGGTGAACTCATCGCTGACCTTGCGACCGAGCGCGCGGCTTTGGGCGAAGCGAAGGTGGTGTGGGTCGGAAGGCGCCCGGCCGCAGATTAGGCATGGCTGTTTGGCAACGAATCGGACGTGATCCCGATCCCGAATTCGGCGCGGTTCTGGAAACGCCAGAACCGCCTTATCTATAGGTCTTGGACGCAGCTTCTTCGTTGTTTCGCGTGAACGCTTTTGCCTATGCATGCCGGCAGTTTCGAGCGAAGAGCGCTTCGGTTGCTCCGCTACTCCCTGCCTGCTAACAGGCGTTTCAAGAGACGCGAGTTTTACCTGAAAGCTTTGCTCGACGCGCCGGGAGTCGTCTACGCTCAGGCCATCCTTTACGCTAAGGTTAGCGTAGGCCCATAGCGCCGCATCATCTGCTGATCCAATCTTATCGACTTCTCCAAGCAAACGGTCACGCAGTGCGGCGGATTGCTCGGAGCCTAGGATCGCCTTCCGCGACGCAACATTGATCCTCGCCTGAGGACTTGACGGCGGCCGACGGTGGCCGTTGAGATGTCCGCTACCGATAGTCGGAACAGTCGGATCGTCCGCGCCTCCCAGCGCGCCCGGCGAGCGGGCTATCGGGGTCTCCAGGTCCGGAGCATCGAGATCGTCCTCACCGGCAATCCCGACTAGCGCGAATAGCGCGTACCGGCGCGCATAGGTCAGTGCCATTCCCATTCGGTGTGGCGTCTCGGTGTCTTTGACTGAACAGACCGGCCAGTCCGATGCGATCCATTCTCCCGAAGAGTGAGCCAGCACAGTCGTAAGCTTGACCACTTGGGCGCCGTCATCGATTGCAGTGGTCTGGACTACCGCAAGGCCATGGCTGCTCAAGGTTTTGCGGACAAGCTCAAGGCCGCTCGCTAATGAGGCGTAATGGAAGGTGCGCCCGCCTTGCTCGGCAGCTTGGCTACCATACGTTCGCTCACGATTGCGCCGCTCCGGATAGATCGTTGCCGTGAGGGTCTTCTCTGGATTTTTGAGCTCGGCTTGCGCCTTGGCGAGAGCGGCGGCAATCCGCGCGATCGACTTACTGGACCACTGCATGGTTGTTCTCCCCAAGTCCGAGCAGGTCGAAGCTGATCGAACCGGATTTGGAGCGCTTGGCCCGCAGCCCGTGGCCGATCGCTTGGTGGGCATCCTCGGGCACGAGGCCCTTAAGCTCGGCCTTGGCGTGCTCATGCTCCGCGTGGGCATCCTTGGTTCGAGCGTAGATTGCCGCAAACTCCGCCCACGCATTGGAGCTCGTCATATCGACAATGCGCACCGCTTCGATGCGCGGTTTTGGCGGCTCGATGCCGAACAGGCGAGGGGGCTCACCGCTCTCCACACAGCGCCAGAACTTGCGCTCAGCCGTAACGATCAGATGTTGGTAGAGTGGGTCCGCATGAGCGGTGATCTCAACCCACTTGCCGCCCCCGGTGATGACCGACAGCACGGCCGTCCTGGTCGCCACGATCCACATGTTGTGATGAAGTTGGGATGAGTACTTTTCGAGGGCGCCCTCTTCCGTGAATGACCACGGCAGCATGAATTTGGCTTCGAACACAGCGCCGCTGTCCTGAACTCTTCCATCAAGCGTGGCGCCCATCCAGCGCAGCACCGGATGGCGGACGCGACGCTGCACATCGGTGATGACTTTGCCGGTTTGAGCCTCATACCAGTGCCGGTTCAGGTCTTCGGTGACCTTCCCCATTTGCACAATGAGATTGCCCGACAGATCCTGTGGCCCCTCTTCACCGCGTTTCTCGCGCCAGAGTCGAAGCAGGGCGTCTTCGTCCTGGCCCATGATGATCCGGGCGTCCGAGCCGCCGATGAAGGAGCGGCGGTCCAGCTGCCGACCCGCGATGTGCCCGCTCATGAGCGCCCTCCCGGCAGGGCTGCGGCCGCAGCACTGATCGTGCCGGCCACTTCTGAGGCAAGGTCGCAGCACAGAGCCTCGATTTGCCGCACATCGAGGTCACGGGGGACATTCTGCGCCAGCTCCTCAAGGACGGCCCTCAGATAGATCGAGACCGCCCTAAGGAGCTCCTGCAGCTGTGCGCCACGCTGCTCCGCATCGGCTGCCTGTGGCCAGATCGGCAGCGACCGTGGCGGTCCAGACGCAAGCGCTGCGAGCACCTGCGCGTGGGCAGCCGCCAGGGGACCGAGCTGGACCCGGGCATGGGGCGAGCCCGGTCGCGGACTTTTGCACACGGCCAGAGACGTCATGAAGGGGCACTCCGTTGCGAGACTCAGGGAATGATGGTATGAGCGTGTCTATATCTAACGATATGCAACATATCAAATGAAGCGCAGCCAGTCAAGCCCGAAGAGCCCACCAAAGCCCGCGGCGACAGGTCGGCCCACGCCGCTCACCAGCGCACAAATCCGCGCCGGTCGGGCCCTTATCCGCTGGCGTGCCGAGGATTTGGCGGACGCCTCAGCGGTGGGCGTGGCGACCATCCGTCGCGCTGAGCTGGCCGACAGCGAAACGGCCATGACAGCCGCCAACCAGATCGCGGTTCGCCGCGCCCTGGAAGCCGCCGGCGTCGAGTTCATCGATGAAAACGGCGGCGGCCCAGGCGTGAGATTAAGGAAGCACCCGCACCGCAAGTAGTTCTCGGCGCCTATATGTTTGCCACAACAACATTTGCAGCTCGGGTGTGAGCACAGACGCGCCTCAGCGGCTCCGCCAATAGAATTGTGAGGAGTGGAAGACTACTGGCTGTCGGTAGGCGTCAGCGGGGCAACGCTTGCGATTGCCCCGCTGCTTCCCGGTTTGGGCAGGGATAGCCGATTAAGCGGCGGCGCGATTCGTCCCTTTGCCTTTGCTGAGAAGGTCCTTGATACGTTCGAACTGGCTGCTGCTCAGCTTTTCGATGCCGTTTTCATCAAAAAACTCGGCGAGCCACGCCAACTCGGCCTGCTCGTCACCGCTCAGGAGATCAATATCGATGCCTTCAAACCACACATCAGCCGGTCTAGGCTTCTTGGTGGACATCGGCGCCGCGACATTCGAGTTCGCTGCCGGCTCGTTGGCTTTCATCGCCCCGTCCTGGTCGCCCAGGAGTCCAGTTTTGGCCATGAGGTTGATGACCATTCCGGCACTGCGCGCATCGCCCTTCATTCCCTTGTTGGCTTGCGCCTGAACCACGGCCTCAAATTTTTTGATGCGCCGGATCTTCTCACCCTCGCGGACGGACACTTTTTCGTTCATGACCTTGTCGACCGTAGTCCGGTGATTGGGCGTCCCTTTGGGACGCCCTTTCGGATTTCCGGATTGGCCGGGTTTGAATTGTGTGTGTTTCGGCGGACGACCGCGGCCAACTTGGTAATCGGCTGCGGGCGCATCGCCGTGGCCACCCACCGGTTCGTTCGCAGGCTTCATCTGCTCTTTGGACATCAAGCGGCCTCCTGTACGCGCTCAGCATCCGCTGCGAGGACGCTACATGCTTGGGCGCGCTGTTCGGCGACCTGTTCGAACGTCAGTCCATTCGACTTCAAGACCGCCACTTTACCGGTGTAGCTCTGCCACCGCCGCACCGCGACATCGACATAGATCGGGTCAATCTCGATACCGCGGCCGCGACGGCCGGTACGCTCCGCCGCAATCAGTGTCGTCCCTGAGCCCATAAACGGATCGAGCACGATACCGCCGCGCACCGAGCAATCCTTGATGGCGTCCGCCACTAGCGCGACCGGCTTCACAGTAGGGTGCATGGCGAGTTCATCGCGATGGCCAACCGTGCCGGGATAATTCCACACGTTGCTGCGGCTGCGGCCCTCGCGGCTGACAGGCAGATTATTGCGATGTGGCCCTGCACCTCGCTTCCAGATGAAGACGAGCTCGTGCTGGCTGCGGTAAAAGCCGCCCATGCCGAAATGGCTCTTCGCCCAGACACAAACATTGAGCAGCTCGGTATAGCTGGCATTGCCGGCTGCCAGCATCTCGCCGATATGGCGCCAGTCCATGCAAAGGTCGTGAACTGATCCGTCTTCACTGTGGGCCACCAGTTGGCCGAAAACGACTTTGAGAAAATCTGTGAACGCTTCGGCCGTCATTTCGCCACTCGCCATGGCGAACTCGCCGTGGCGCTGGCTGCGGCTGGCATGACCATTGACCGCGACGTTGAATGGCGGATCGCTGAAGACGAAGCCGGCCTTCTCGCCGGCGAGGAGGAGGCTGTAGGCCGCAGGATCGCGGGCGTCGCCACAGAGCAGACGATGCGATCCCAGGAGCCAAAGATCACCCGCTCGGCTGACGACCTGCTCTGGGGCTGGCTCGGGAATGCGGTCTTCCGGCCCACCCTCCTCGCGGCGCGCGTCATCCGCGTCGGCCAGCGTGAGGTCGATTTCACCCGCCTCGAAACCGGTCAGTTCGACGTCGAAGTCAACATTGATCAGGGCCTGCAGTTCGATGGCAAGGACCTCGCGATCCCACCCGGCTTTTTCCGCAAGACGGTTGTCGGCGATGATGTAGGCCCGCTTCTCCGCGGCAGACAAATGCGACACCTTGACCGTGGGGACGGCAGCAAGACCGAGGAGCTTGGCAGCCTCAACCCGGCCATGGCCCGCTATGATCTGGCCTGCGTCGTCGATCAGCACCGGATTGGTGAAGCCGAACCGGGTGATGCTGTCGGCGATCTGACGGATCTGCTTGCGTGTGTGCGTTCGCGCATTGTTGGGATAGGGGCGCAATTGCTTAGGGCACGCCAGCTCGATTTTGACGTTGCGGTGTTCGATACCAGCATCGACAGTATCGTTTCGTGAAGCGTAATGTGTCATCTCAAGTACCTTCATCTGAATGAATGAACGTGGGCGTTCTATCAAAAAAATAGCTGGTATGGAATACGTCGACACAATACGCGTTACACCTAATCCGCCGAATGCGAGGCCAATTACGTGTAACAGCAGCGGATGCTGGTCACTTGCCACCCGCACCGCTCACGTCTGATTCGACGAGTCCAGAAGGCGTCGGCCGATAATTGCCTATCTTGCCGCGCTTCCTGATAACTGCTTCGATGAGGGCATCACGGGTCTGATACTGCAGCCTCGCAACTGCCTCCTCCCTGACTTTGTCCGACAACTTGGACGTCTGGATGACCCGTTGGCCGATCCGCAATGCCTTTTGAAGAAACTTGAAGAACGGTGGTGTAGTGACCGTTTTCCGGTTCGGGCGACGGCTCGGCACCTTCGGCAGCACCTTGGCCCTTTTGGCAATCCCGATCATGCGATCAATAAAGGCCTCGAGTACTGCCGACGTGGGCGAGCGGCCTGGCCCGACCACGGCATTAACGACTCGGATCAGGGCAGCGGTATCATCGCAAAATTGGACCGCCGCCGTTCGAAATGATGCCAGGTCGATCCGGACCCGGAGAAACTGCGCCACCTTTGGCTCATCGATGCTACGCAAGAGCCGCCGGCCACAGTGCTCGATATCGCGAAGACTGTCGCGAAGTTCCCGAGGGGGTAGATAGCTGACCGACCTCACAGCGTCCTTGATCGCCTCCGAGACCCAATGGGCCAGATAGTCAGGCTCCACGCGGCTACCGAGCGCTCGCTGGAGATCTTCGATCTCTGCGTTGGTTAGTGATCGGATCCGTCGGGTTCGCATAGTGTCAGAACGCTCTACCGCTGACCACGTGCAGCCACTTCTGTGCTGTAGCGACCGGCCGTAATGCGACGCTTGCGGACAAACGAGCGATGGCGGTACCTCGAAAACGAGGTAGCGCCATTGGTGGCAAGGACTTTTTCATGGACCCACTTTTTGCCCCGGCGCTTTGGCTGACGGACCGATTCCGTGTTTGGAATTGGTGATTTCCCTGATCCAATCGCCGACTTTCCCTGTTATTACGAGTAGGGGAATCTACGCCAAGTAGCTGCTCTTATTTTATATTTCGGGTCGATTGAGGCGGGATCGGCTGCTCTTTTGTGGTTTTCCCTGTATTCTTCCCTGTAACCAGGGAAATAAGCCCGGCTCCGGCACTCTGGCGCCACAGCAGGTAAACGGTTGCCCGGCGCTTTAAGCGCCCCACGGGTTCAACAACCAATAGGCTCCGGCATGCAGCCTGCCGGCTGCGGCACTGCTTTTTCAGCTTGGCCTGCTGCGCGGACCGGCTGCGGCGCTACGGCCGGCTGCGGCGGCGGCGGGAGTGGCGCCGGCGGCAGCGCCGAAATCAACGGCGTCGGACCGGCCGCAGCCGAGGGTGGCGGCAGCACCAGCGTTTCGCTCCGATTGCCCTTGTGCAGGGTGGCGCTCTTCGCCTCGACCGCCTGCAAGATCCAGCCTTTATGATCCTGCCCGGCCAGCAAACGCACGGTCTTGTGGGTAGCCGGTTCGACGAACACCGCCAGATCGTGTGCTTCTCCCGTCACGGTGCCGACGAGGATCAGATCGGGATGCTCGACCACGGCCGGCGCGGGCGGCGGCGGTTGCGCCACGACTGGCGCGTTGGCGACCACCGGAGCTGGCGCGCGCCGGGTCGGCGAAAACAACGGCCGTTCGCGGGTTGCCGTCAGTGCGCTCAGCGGAATGGCCCACAGCGGGTTGGCGCTGACGCGCGGCCTTGCCGCCGGCTTCGTGCCGTGCACCGGCACGTCATTGCGCGCGCCGCCGAGCGGGGCGCGACCGACGTCGCCGTCCGGCGCACCCAGATCGGCGGTCATGCTCGGCGGCGTTGCGGCAAGGGCCGGCGCCGCCAGACAGAGAGCAAAGAGCAAGCGGCAGACGCGTCGGTACGATTTCATTTGACCGCTCCCCGCCATTCGCCGGCGACTGCGAGCTGCACGTGCATCCGGCCGACGCCAATAGCTGCGCTGCCGGCGTTCTGCGGCGCCTGCACGTCCAATTGCTCGACGAACAAGAACGGCATGCCGGCTTCCAGATCGTAGAGCAGGCGCTGCAAGCCGTTGAGATCGACTTCCGCGCTCATCAGCAGTCTGACGGTGCCGGCCGGATTGCCGGTGACCTCGACCTGCGACGATTGAATGGTGCCGCCGACATTGCCCACCGCAGTCGAGACGCGCTGCAAGAGTGCCGCGCCCGCCACCGTCACCGATGGGCCGTCGAGGAACGGCGAGCCGTTCATCGGGCCGTTCTCGGCAGCGGCGGCGGCTTTGCGGCCGCGCAACTGATCGAGCAACGCGGCGGTGTCCGACACCGCGCCGGCGCGGCTGTAGAGATCCGCTAAAGCCGCCCATGTGGACGCCAGCAACAAGACGACAACCGCGCCGTAAAGCGCCGCCGCGATCGTCGGCGAGGCGCTGAGCGCGCGTTCGATTTTTGCGCCGACGCTCATCGGCTCACCGTGTTGATCGGCTGGAGCTTCGCTTCGACGTGGAAGCGGTCGCCGCGCTGGGATGGAGCGTGCGTGGTCGGCGCAAAAAACGTCGCGCGGGTGAAATGCGACGATTGCTCCATGAGCCGGATCAGCGACGGCGCGTCGTCGGTGAGGCCGACGATCTGCACCGTGTTGCCGTCGATGCGCAGCTCGGTGACATACGTATTGTCCGGCAGGATGCGGGACAGCTCCTCGAGCACGATGGCGCTCGCCTGCGTCTGATTCTTGCGGTGCGCCAACGCCGCAATCGGTGAGCGGTCGGCGCCATCGCGGTCGAGGCGGAGCGCAAGCCGGCGCGAGGTCAGTTCGCCGTTCAGCTCGGCGCGGCGATTGTCGAAGTACTGGCCCGCCACCGTCTCGGCGAGGAGCGACAGCACGGCGACGAGCGCCGCGCCGGCAAGGACGAGACGCAGGCCGCCGCTCACCCGCGAGCGTTCGAGCAAGCCGCGCGCCTGGCGTTCGAAGACCTTGATCGGCGCGCTGGCGAGTTCGGGGCCGGCGGCGAAAATCGCCACGGAGGTGGCGTTGAGTGCCGAGAGGGCCGTGACGTACGGCTCGGCCGTGGCGCGCGGTGCGGCCGCAATGATGGTCGTGATCTTGCCGTTGCCGGCGCCAACCGGCGGCGTGCAGCCGAACACAGCTTCTGCGGCATTCCACGGCGTCAGGCGGTCGATCTGCGCCCGCACGATGCCGTCGATGAATTCCGTGGCGCGTGCCGGCAGCTCCAGCGGCCGGAGCAAAAATCTGCCCGATCCGAGCACGAGCTCCACCCGGCTGCCGTTGATCGTCGACACGCCATCTCCGGAAAACCGCCCGTCCGCGAAGCCTAGTCGCCCCGTCGTGGCTGCCGGACTATTCGCGTTCTGCAGCTTGAATCCGTCCGCCGGATCGGCAGCCTCGACGAGCCGAACGACCCGCGGCGAGATCACGCGTTCGAGGAGCGCGACCACGGCGAGCGCAACCGCGTCGGTCCAACGCGCAAAAATCTCGCGAACGCTGCCCACCAGACTCATCGCCCACCAAAATCCAGGGGCCGATCGGCCGCCCCGTCGAAGGCATTCCCCCAGGACAGTACACGATAGGGCGCCGTCCCGTCATCCGGCAGCATGATCACGGCTTCAGCGGCGCTATGATGGCCGTTCTCGAAATCGACCCGCGCGCCCACACGGAACGTTTTGGCCTCGGTTCCCGCCGCAAGCGCCGCTCCCGCGTTGCCGAGGAGCTGTTGCAGCGATGTTTGGTCGAGCGCGCCGGCATTGCGTGCCGCCAAAATGGCCTGCAGGATTTGCGGCGTCACGCCCGGCAGGGCGGCGAGCACTTCGGGCGCGGCAGCCAGCGCATCGACCCGTCCCTGGGTGTTGAAGACGGTCACGTAGGGCAACATCCGCTGCACGAAGGCGGCGGGCAGGCCGTGGACCAGCCACAATTCGTCAACATGGACGAATCGCGCGTGGCGCGGCGTGTAACCCAATCCGGCACTGCGATAGAACGAATTCTCCGGGTCCAAGTCGATGTTTTGCGGGGGCACCGGCGTGCGCCATGCCACGATGCGGTCGGCGAACATGTCGGCTTGCGCCAGCGCGGCGCCGAGCGCGACGAACAGGCCGGCAAGAAGCGGCTTGGGCCCGGCATTGAGATCGATGCGCGCCGCCTCCGTGGCATACGCCACCGCCAGCCGCGCCGTGGCGACGCGCGCGCTGAAATGGCCGATTGCCGGGCGCTCTTTCGCCGGCGTTCCGCCCAGCTGATAGGCGGCCAGCTCCACGCCGCCCGCGATCAACGGTTCGGCCTTGATGGCATCGCTGTTGGCCGCCACCGCGAATGCCGAACGCGTGACAAAGGTGGCGTAAACGGTCACCAGCGTTGCCAGCGCGAGCAACATCCACAGCACCGCGACCAGGATGAAGCCCTCGCTGTCGGTCGCGGTTTTTTTGATTCTTGCCGGCACGCGTTTGAGGATAGGCATCAGCGCGGCCCCGCACCTGCGCTTGGCCCTGCAGCTTGGCCAGCGGGGCGCTGCGCCTCTTGGGCGATCTTGGCAAGGCACTGATCGACTTTACCGTCTTTCGCGCATTCGGCCGGCGTATCGACATGCACCAAAGCTGCCGTCGACAGCGCCAGCGTTTGTTGCGTAACGGCGTCGCGGACCGTGATGCGCACGCTGCGCGGCAGCTGCACGGCGCCCGCCCACGTGGAACGCCACGCCCCGTCGGCGCCGGCGTAAGCAAACGTCACCCGGAACGGCGGACCGACCAGCGGCACCGGACTGGCAAAGTGCAGCAGCGCGCCGGGCTCGGACGGTACGTAGAGCGCGCGCTCGCGGATCAATTGCGGGCCGCTCAGATCCGCGGCCTCGCGAAATCGCACCACTTCGAGACCGGGATGGGTGTTCGGCCCGACCGCGGTGCGCACAAAGGTGATGCCGAGTTCGGCGCCGTCGAACAGGACGACATGCGTGCCATTGCCGGCCGGCACCGGCTCGGCGACCGACAAGTCGGCGACCATGCGGCTCAGTCCGAAGGCGAAGCGCTCGTCGCGCTGCAGGCGCGCCATGCCACGATCCCAGTTCGGCAGCCACTGCGCCGTGACGGTCGCGAGCGCGCCGAGGATGAGCCCCATCAGCAGCGTGGCGATGAGCATCTCGATGAGCGTAAAGCCCCATTCGCCGCTCCGCTCTGCCGGCAGGGTGCGCGGCGTGCTCATGATGCGGGCCTTGATGCGGGCCTTGGCGCGAGCCGAATGGTGTCGAGGCGAACCGGCGGTCCGTTGCCACCTTGGACGCTGACCGTGACCAGAAGCGGCATCCATTTCGCCGATTGAGGCGCGCCGGTGCCGGCGCCCGTGTCGGCGGCGACGGCGCCGTTGAGCGGCGCGACGTCGATCCGCCAGTGCACGCCACCGATCGTTCCGCTCTGCGCGCCGGGCCGCAACGCGGTGCGGTCGGGGAGGGCGGCGAGCAGGCCTTGGGCGGTCTCGAGCAGCGGCAGTTGGCGGTCGATGCTGCGCAGGCCCTTCACTGTCGTGCCGACCGCACCGCCGATGGCGCCGAGCACAAGCGCCAGCACGGCGATCGCGACCACGACCTCGATCAGCGTGAATCCGTCGCTTGCCGCAGCGCCTCGCGTCGCGGCCCGCGGCGCACGACGCAGCCGCCGCCGAACCGCCGCGGAGAGTTTAGCGCGGCCTGCCGCCGACCACATCGACCGCTCCGGTGAGCCAGTTGACCCGGACCTCATATTCGGCGCCGCCATGGGTCAGCGCCACGACGCCGCCGCACGACATGCCCGATGGAAAGAAATCGATGCTCATGCCGGTCGGGCGATCGTAGCAGTGCGCCGGCAGCATCGCGTCGAGGCGAACGTCATCGGGCAATTGCACCGTGCGATCGCCGGCACCCGAACGAATGATGCGGCTCTCCGCGTCGATCAGGGTCGCTACGCGGGCGCGCTGGCGCAGCGCGGCGACCCGATCGCCTTCCAGCAAGGCCGCCGTCGCCACCGCATAACGTTGCAATCCGGTCCGGCCGGTTGCGCGCGGAATCGCGGGCAGGATAACGGCGGCCAGCAAGCCGATGATTGCCAGCACGCAGACCATTTCGAGCAGGACGTAGCCGTCCTGCCCGGTGCCGCGCTCAATGGCGCGCAACGGAAAACTGCAGGCTCGAAATATCGGTCGCCGTTCCGGAGCCGCCCTCCTGGCCGTCGGAGCCGTAGGACACGATCTCGTACGGCGCGTGCTCCACCGGGGACCGATACACATACGCATGTCCCCACGGGTCATTGGGAACGACTCCGCCTTTGAGATACGGCCCATTCCACTCCTCGGCGTTGCCGGGCCGCTGCACCAGCGCGGCCAAGCCGTCGTTCGAATTCGGGTAGCGGCCCATATCCAGGTAATAGAGATCGAGTGCGCTGCCGAGGCTCTCGATCTGAATTCGCGCCGCCTTGACCTTGGACTCGCCGAGATAGTTGAGCACGCGCGGTCCGACGATCGCCATGATGAGGCCGATGATCGTGATGACGACGAGGATTTCGACGAGCGTGAAACCCGCCTCGCCGTCGCGGCGCCGCTTCGCCTTGCCGTGCCTTAACAACATGCGTGTCATCGGCCTCTCCCCTTTGCCGTCGATTTCAGTTGATGAGCGCGCTCACCGACGTCAGCGCCGTCATCACCGAAACGATCAAGCCGCCGACCACCAGGCTGATGGCGATAATAGCAGCCGGCCCGGCTATGCCAACCAGACGATCCAGCGTGCGCTGCAGCTTGGCTTCGTAAAAGTCGGCGACGCGGCCCGCCAGCACGGGCAGCTGTCCGGTCTCATCACCCAGCCGCAGCATACGCACCGCCATTGGCGGTAATGTGTCACTTTCCGCCAATGCATCTGACAGTTTGGCGCCGTGGCGGACGCGATCGACGATTTGGTGCCAAATATCGGCCGACCCGGTCGTCGCCATGATGTCGGTCAGGATGCGCAGCGCCGTCGTCAGATGCACACCGCTGCCAAGCAACACGCTCAGATTGCGGCAGAACAGCGGCGCCCGATAATACGGCATGACGCGGCGCATCAGCGGCAGGCGCACGAACGCCGTCACGGCGGCGGTGCGGACGGAGGGGCGGCGCAGCAAGAGCCACGCGGCGGACAAACAGACCAGCAGGACCGCCGCGAGCGTGGTGGCATTGCTGCGCAAAAACCCCGACAGCGACAGAAACAGCGCCAGCGTCGGATCGATCTTGGCGCCGAGGTCGTGCAGCACCGAAGCGAATTGCGGCAGCACGAACGACAGAAAGAAGATCAGCACGCAGCTCGCGGCCAACAAGATGAAGGCCGGGTAGCGCACCGCTTCGGCGAGCTTGCGGCGCAAGGCTTCGGCGCGAGTGCGCTCGTTGGCCAGCACCTCCAGCACATTGTCCAACGCACCGGAAGCTTCGCCGACCCGGATCAAGGCAATGTACATGGGCGTGAACAGATCGGGATGGTGCGCCAACGCATCCGCAAAGGTTTCGCCGGCAAGCACGTGCGAGCGCAATTCCGCGACGACCGGGCGCAGCCGGCCGATGTCGCGGTCGCCAGCCAAAAGATCGAGCGCGTCGTTGACACGCGCGCCGGCGCGCAGCAGCAGTCCAAGATCGCGGGTGAAGACGGTGACATCTTCGGCCCGCGGCTTATTGAAAAGTCCGAAGCTGCGCTGCGATGTGCCGCCCTGGTCGGGAGCGAGGTTTTCGACCAGCACCAGGCCCAATTGCTCGATGCGCTGCATCACTTCGGCGGCGGATTGCGCGGCCATTGCGCCGCTGATCAGCTCGCCGCTGCCGTTTATTGCCCGATAGCGATAATTCGGCATGGCTTCACCGCACCGTGGTGACGCGCAGTGTTTCGGCGACCGTGGTCAGGCCGGCGCGGCATTTGGCGATGGCGTCGTCCAGCATCGTGGTCATGCCGGCGTCCATGGCGGCGCGATCGAGTGTGCTGGCGTCGGATTGCGAGCCGACCAGGTTGCGCACGTCGCCGGCGACCTCGAGCACTTCAAAAATGCCAGCGCGCCCGCGATAGCCGGTGCCGCCGCAGCGCTCGCAGCCCTGCGCTTCGTGGACCACGTCGCCCGCCGCGAAGCCGACGACGCCGTAGCGTGGATCGAGCGCGAGATCCTGCTCGGTCAGTTTGCGCTGCGTCTTGCAGCGGTCGCAGAGCAGCCGCACCAGGCGCTGCGCGATCACCGCCCGCAATGTGGATTTGAGAAGATAGCCCTCGACGCCGAGATCGAGCAGCCGCGGCACGGCGGCGGCCGCCGTCTCGGTGTGCAGCGTCGTCAAGACCAAATGGCCGGTCAGTGCCGCGTGGATCGCGATATGGGCGGTCTCGCTGTCGCGGACTTCGCCCACCATGATCACGTCCGGATCTTGCCGGACGAAGGCGCGCAGCGCGGTCGCAAATGTGAGCCCGATCGACGGCTTGATCTGCGATTGATTGACGCCGGCGATCTCGTATTCGACCGGATCCTCGACGGTGAGGATTTTCCGCGTCGTCTCGTTGAGCATCGACAGCATGGTGGCAAGCGTCGTGGTCTTGCCGCTGCCGGTCGGCCCGGTGATGACGATCATGCCGTGCGGCAGCGCCAACACTTTGCGCAGCGTCGCGTCGTCGCGGCCCGCCAGCCCGAGCTTGCTCAATTCAAGGAGACCCCGGTCGCGCGGCAGCAAACGCACCACGGCGCTCTCGCCGTGCTGGGTCGGCATGGTGGCGACGCGCACGTCGATCTCGGAACGGCCGACGCGCAATCGCGCGGCGCCGTCCTGCGGCAGCCGCCGCTCGGCGATGTTCAGGCCGGAAAGGATTTTGATGCGCGATACCAAGGCCTGCGGCATGATTCCGGTCGGCGCCGGTACCGCGCGCAGCACGCCGTCGACGCGCAGACGCACCGTGAGCCCACTGCGAAACGGCTCGACGTGAATATCGCTGGCGCGCAGCTCCATCGCTCGTTCGAGCATGTCGTTGAACGCGCGCACCACCGGCGCGCCGCTTGCGAGGTCGCGCAGGCTGTCGATGTTGTCGTCGTCGCCGCCGGCGCCCTCGCGCGCGGCGGTTTCGGCCGCATCGCCGGAATCCTGGCGCTCGAGCACCGTGGTGATGTCTTCAAATGAAGCGACAACGAGTTCGACGCTGCCGCCGAATACGATTTCGGCGGCGCGTATGGCTGCCGTATCGAGCGGATCGCTGACCGCAAGCTTGACGCCGCCGCCCGCGCCGCGGAACGGAAACACCATGGATTCGCGCAAGAAGCGCTTGGAGAAGCCGTCGACCTGCGGCTCGCCCGCCAAAAGCTCGGGCAGCCCGATCCGCTGCAGCCGGAAAAAGTGCGCGGTTTCATCGGCGAATTCCGCCGCCGACAGCTCGGTCGATTCCCAAAGTTCGCGCAACGGCTTGACGCCCGGCGCACTCGTCTGCCCGCCAGCCGTGCCGCGCGCGGCACGGGGCAACGCATACTTCTCGACCAAATAGGCGCCGAATGTCTCGCGTGACGCGCCGTGCATGATTGTGACGCCTGGGGTGGCTGCAGGAAAACTCGATACGACCCGGATACTTGCCCCGCACGCCCACGACTAACAAAGGCGCGATTTTTTGTCAAAAAAGTGGCGCGCCAGAGTTTCGGTCGTCACTCGCGATCAATCGAGCAATCGAGACGACTTTTTGCTGCGCAACTACTCCGCAAATTTAAAGCCGCAATGAAAGCGCGATGACAAATCACAGGTTCCAAGAAAAATAAAAGTGCGAAATGAATGTCACGCTGCGCGACTAGCGTGCCTTCGTTGCACAACAACGGAGGCGACCTATGTATCGAGGCTCTCACAATCGAAGTCGCTTGATGCTGACCACGGCGCTTGGCAGCATTTTGATGGCGGTTGCGGCGGGCGGCACCGCCACGGCCGACGATCCACACAATTCGGGCGGGCCAGCAACCGCAACACCGATCAAGCACGTTATCATATTGATTGCGGAGAACCGCACGTTCGACAACGTCTTCGGCATGTATCGGCCGAAGCATGGCCAATCTGTTTCCAATCTGCTGTCGAAGGGTATCGTCAATTCTTCCGGCATGTCGGTACTCAACACCCCAGCCCAGCAATCCTTCATCCAGCAGCCTTACCCGCCCACATATTTCATCGACTTTCATGCCACGGCGGGAAGGACTCCGTATCCGATTCTGCCGCAGCCCAACACGGCCTACATACCGGCAAATCCGGGCCCGTTGAGCGACGGCCAGGCTCCGTTCGACTCCGCTGACGTCGAAGATTCGCTGCTGCCGACACTCGAGCCATCGTTCGAAAAGCAGGATCTCGGGCTGCTGCGAACCGGCGCAAGCGGCTTGCCGATGTTTACGGAAGACACGCGGGTCGCCAACGCCGGCAACTTGCCGAACGGACTCTTCCAGATCACCGGACCGAGCCTGCCCTATGACAGCTATACCGGCGACATGGTGCATCGGCTGTTCCACATGTGGCAGCAATCCGATTGCAGCATCGCCAATGCGACTGCGGATAATCCCTCCGGCTGCCTGAACGACCTCTATCCGTTCGTCGGCGTCGCCCGTAACGACGGATCGGGTGGCAATGCGATGGGCTTCTACAATGTGAATAATGGCGACGCGCCGGTCTTCAAGCGGCTCGCCGACGAATACACCCTCAATGACAACTATCACCAGCCGGTCATGGGTGGCACCGCGGTCCAGCACATCATGATCGGCGATGCCGATGCGATTGCGTGGGATACGTTCCAGGGCCACGCGGCACCGCCGGCGGCCAGCATCGCCAATCCCGATCCGCAGTCCCCGACCAACGTTGCGTTCAAAGCCGACAAGGGTTGGACAAACTGCTCCGACCTGACCCAGCCCGGGATTCCGGCAATCGTGAATTACCTGGCGACGCTGCCTTGGCACCCCGCGCCGAATTGCGCGAGCGGCCGGTTCTACATGATCAACAACATGAGCCCCGGCTTTCTGCCCAATGGCGTCATCGACAGCGCCAATATCCTGACCGGCGGCAAGGTGCCGCCGTCAAGCCTGCGCACGATCGGCGATGCGCTCAACGAGAAGGGCATCTCGTGGGCCTATTACGGCGGCGGCTATAATGCAGCGGTTCGTGTCGCCAACGGCTCGACCAGTCCGGTCGATCAGCTGATCGCGGCGAACTACTGCGACATCTGCAATCCGTTCGGTTATGCGACCTCGATCATGGGTAACCCCGCCCAGCGGTCGGCGCATATCAAAGACGCCATCGACTTCTTCAACGCGCTCAAGAACGGCACGTTGCCGGCGGTCGCCTATGTCAAGCCGGACAGCCTTGTCGACGGCCATCCGGCCAGCTCGAAACTCGATCTCTTCGAAGCCATGCTCGAGAACATCGTCGATCAGCTCAAGAAAAATCCCGACCTGTTCAAGGACACGGCGCTGTTTGTCACCTTCGACGAGGGCGGCGGCTACTGGGATTCGGGCTTTATGCAGCCGGTCGACTTCTTCGGCGACGGCCCCCGGATTCCGCTGATCGTCGTCTCAAAGTACTCGCGGGGCGGCAAAGTCGTGCACAGCTACAACGATCACGCGTCGGTCGTGAAGTTCATTGAGCGCAACTGGGGTCTCCACCCGCTGACCGCGCGGAGCCGGGACAACCTGCACAACCCCAACATGGACCCCAACCATCCCTATGTGCCGGTGAATATGCCGGCGGTCGGCGACCTGTTCGACATGTTCGACTTCGACTGATCGCTGCGCGTCAAACAAGCTTAATTGCGAATCCCGGGGCTAGCCCCCGGGATTTTCTTGCATGATGGTTGAAACGAGGGCTCCGGTCACTCGGAATCAGGCTGCCCAACGGCCCGAAAACGGGAAAAAAGCAGCCGTTTAGCCTACGAACACGGCACCATCGCAATGGGGCGGTTCTTGTCAAAAAAGAGGCCGTGGTAGACAGAAAAAGTGTCATACAGCTTTTGCGGCGGCCCGCTACATGCGCTAGGGTGTAGGGGTGGTGGGGAGTAGTTCGCGTGCGACGAGTGGGTCCGGTGGCGGCGCGGTGGCTTGTGCTCGGCGCGATTGCGGTCGGGCTTACCGCCTGTTTCTTTTCCCAGCCCTCCATCGAAAGCGTGCCGTACGACCAGCGCGCGCAATCGGCCACCGATCAAATTCGCTCGCTCGATCTGTCGCCGCGGCAGGCCGATCCTGTCGGAACGGGCGGCACTCCGCGGCCGTCGCGCGCGGCCGTATACCTGGGCAACACCGGCGACGCTATCGACCCTCGGCCGGTCGGTGGCGGCGGCCCGGCCGGCGAAGGCTACGACCTGAATTTCGAGAATGCGCCGGTCACCACGGTCGCCAAGGTTGTGCTCGGCGACATTCTTGGCGTTGGCTACACCATCGATCCACGCGTCCAAGGCACGATCACGCTGGCGTCCGGCCGTCCGGTCGCCAAATCCGACGTGCTGTTCGTGCTCGAGAGCGCCTTGCGCATGTCCAATGTGGCGCTGGTGCACGATCGCGAAGGCTACCGGCTGGTGCCGGCTGCTGATGCCCTTGGCGACGGCGTGCTGGAGACGGCCGAGGCGACGCAACCCGGCTTCGGCGTCAGCGTGCTTCCGCTGCGTTACGTGTCGGCCCAAGCCATGCTGAAGCTGCTCGATGGCTTCGGCATCAAGCCGAACGCCGTGCGGGTCGACAATGCCCGCAACCTGCTGCTCGTTCAGGGCAGCGGCACCGATCGCCGCGCCGCAATCGAGACGGTGCTGAGCTTCGACGGCGATTGGATGCGAGGCCAATCGGTCGGCGTCTTCCCGCTGCAGAACAGCACGCCCGAGCCGGTGATCGCCGAAATCGAGAAGATCATGGATTCGGGGCAGGGCGGGCTGTCGCAGAACATGGTCAAGTTTCAGGCCATCTCGCGCCTCAATGCGATCCTCGTGGTCAGCCGCAAGCCGGCCTACCTGAAAACCGCCGCGACCTGGATCAGCCGGCTTGACAGTTCGGACATGGAGGGTGCGAACCTGAAAGTGTACCGACTGCGCTACGGCAACGCCAAACAGATCGCCACGCTGCTCTCTCAGATGCTGCTGGGCCAAAACGCGGAATCGCTGAACGGCCCGGAGAATCAGCTGGCACCGGGGAGCCGCGTCTCGATCACCAGTTCGGGCGGCCCGCTTGCGGCGTTGAGCGCATTGCCGCCGAGCCCGGCCAACGCGACGGCGATCGCCTCGGCGACGCCGCAATCGTCCGGCGCCGGCGGAGTAGGAGGCGCCGGCGGGCTACGGCCGGGCGGTGGCGCATTGCAGCCGCGTGGGGCTGGCGGCGAAGCGGGTGCAAACCAGCCGGGCGGAGCTTTTGGCGGCCCTCATGCCGGCGAAGCCCTGCTCGCCAACCTGCGCATCACGCCCGACGTGACCGACAATTCGATCCTGGTCTACGGCAATCAGGAAGCGCAGCGCATCGTGGCGCAGACGCTGAAGCAGATCGACCGGCCGCCGGTCCAGGTGGCGATCGAAGCCACCATCGCCGAAGTCACACTGAACGACACGCTGACTTACGGCGTGCAATATTATTTGGGCAGCCAAGGTGTCGGGCTGCCGCCAGACAAGGGTTCCGTACTCAGCACCACCAGCCTTGGCAGCACGGTCCTGTCGCAAGTCGTGCCGGGCTTCAACTTCCTGGTCGGGTCGGCGAGCATGCCGAATGTCGTGCTCAGCGCCCTGGATAACGTGACGAGCACGAAGATCTTGTCCAATCCGTCGCTGGTCGTTCTGAACAATCAGCCGGCGATGCTGCAGGTCGGCGACCAGGTGCCGATCTCGACCGGATCGGCAACGGTGCTGACTGCCAATAACACCGTGGTCAACACCATCGATTACCGCAACACCGGTATCATCCTCCAGGTCGTGCCGCGCGTCAGCGCCAACGGCACCGTCGTGCTCGACGTCAGCCAGGAAGACAGCGCCGTGTCGCCGACGTCTACCAACAGCCTGACCCCGACCATCACAAACCGTAGCATCAAGAGCTCGATCGCGGTGCCCAACGGCCAAACCGTGCTGCTTGCCGGCCTGATCAAAGATGAAGTCGATCGCACGCGCCAGGGCATTCCCGGCCTCGATCAGATTCCCCGCATCGGCGATCTGTTTGCGACGCAAAGCGGCACGAAGGTGCGGACCGAGCTGATCATCTTCATTCGTCCGACCGTGATTCGCGATCCGGTCGATGCGCATCGGATCGCCGAGGAAATGCGGTCCAAGCTCAACGGCGATCTCGTCGGCCGCAATTATCCCGGGATACAGAATGGGCCGGTGGTCCGGTCCCGATAACGCGGCAGCATTGCGCAAGGGTTTGCCCGTCGCCGCATCGGCAGGTCTGCTGGGCGTCGGCGTCAGCTTCGCGGCCAGTCCCAATCTTGCCGGAGCGTTTGGCGCGGCCTTGGCGTTGCTGATGCTTGCCATCGCGGTCAGCGATGCGCGGCATTTTCTGGTGCCGAACGTCCTGACCGCGCCGGCCTTTCTGCTCGGCTTGCTGTTTGCAGTGGTGTTCGGCGGCGAATCGATCGGCGCCGCTATCACGGTCTGCCTGTTGCGGGCGCTCGCTGCCGCGCTGCCGTTCTTGGCGCTAATGCTGCTGTATCAGTGGCTGCGCGGCCGGCCCGGCCTGGGCCTTGGCGACGTGAAGCTTGCGGCAGTGGCGGGCGCGTGGCTCGATTGGTTTACCATCGTCATGGTGATCGAGGCAGCCGCATTGGCGGCGCTGATCGCCTACGCCGTCTGGCGTTACCTGCTGCGTCGGCCCGTCACGGCGACGACGCGGCTGCCGTTCGGACTGTTTTTCGCTCCGGCGATCTGGCTCGGCTGGGTGGCAGAGACCATCATGGCCGCGCATTAGCGTCTGACGAATGACGGCTCACCACTCGCGGTGCGGTCCCCACTCGACGGCGCGCAGGCGCGCCTTGGCGATCTCGCCGCGCGTCATCTTGGTGCGCACGGCGTCGCGGATGCGGGCGCGATCCTCGGCGCCGCGTCCATTCGCGCCCGCGGTGGACAGAATGAGCCACTTCTCGGCTTCGACCACGTCCTGCGGCACGCCGAAACCCCTGTCATAGAGCAGGCCCAGCTGGTACTGCGCGCCGGAATGACCCTGCTCGGCAGCGCGCCGGTACCAGTACGCCGCGGCCGTGTAGTTTTGCGGCACGCCGAAACCTTTGGAGTACAGCAAAGCCAGATAGGCCTGCGCCTCCGCGTTGCCGTGCGGCGCCATGGCATTGAAGATCGCCGCCGCCGCGTTGTAGTCGCGCCGTTGCAGCGCGGCGATGCCTTGCCGCACCGTCACGGCGTGCGCGGGGGAAAGCGCCGCAAAGGCGACCATGACGCCCACGATGAGCGTCGTAATGGCGTGCGCACCCAGTCGCTTCAGCATGCTTGCCGCAAGCCCTTGTTCGGCCGTCCCCCATCGGACGCGCGGAGTCTAATCGGTTGCGGAGGCAATTCCAATCCGTGAAAGCGAACGCGGTGACGCCGCCCTCAGTCGCATGAGGCGGAAAGTTACGCGCGCAAATTTCGCCGCGCATGGTTCCCGAACGACGCAGCGCGAACGCGATGCGACGCAATTACGACAGCGCTCGCTCTCTCGAATTGTTTTCCACGATTCACACAGGCGCCGCCGCGGGCGACGCCCAAACTTAATTTCGCTCTCGTTACAAACCTGACACAAGCCGGTCATGGCGGGTGAACTAGAACGCGCAGGGAGCGACGTTTCTGGGGCATCACAATGAAACAGCTTTTGCTTTCTACCGCCGCCATATCGTTGGTTGCGGTTGCTGCCGTTTGCAGCAGTCCGGTCCTCGCCGATTCCGACAATGGCAACGGCCGTGACAACCAAACGGCAACGCCGATCAAGCATCTTGTCGTCATCTTCCAGGAGAACCGGTCGTTCGACCATTATTTCGGGACTTACCCGAATGCCGGAAACCCGCAAGGCGAAATCCCCTTTGTGGCGAGCCAGGGGACGCCGGCGGTGAACAACTATTCGGCAAACCCTGCGCTGCTCACCAACAACCCGAATCTCAATCCGGCGAATGGCACCGGCGCGACCAACCCGTTCCGGCTCGATCGGACGCAGGCCAACACCAAATCGCAGAACCACGCCTATACGCCCGAGCAACAGGCTTACGATAACGGCAATGCCGATCTGTTTCCGAAATTTACCGGCCGGGGCACCGCCGGCGGCGTTGGCGCCTTCGGCACGAACGGACAAGTGATGGGCTATTTCGACGGCAACACCGTGACCGCGATGTGGAACTACGCGCAGCACTTTGCGATGAACGATAACGCCTATACCGACACCTACGGTCCGTCGTCGCCGGGCGCGGTCGAAGTGGTCGCGGGGCAGAACAATGGTGGGATGCAGGTCAAAGGCACGGCGCCGAACGCGAATTTGATCGCCGACGGCCAAGGCGGCTTTACCCTGATCGGCGATATCGATCCGGCTGGCGATGCCTGCTCGAGCGCGACCAGTCAGGTGCTGATGACCAGCAAGAACATCGGCGATCTGCTCAATGCAGCCAACATCAGTTGGGGCAGCTTCATGGGCGGCTTCAACCTGCTGGCCCAGAATGCCAATGGCACCACGGGTTGCCAGCGCAGCACGTTCTCGAACGTCATCGGCGGCGCCACCACCGATTACATTCCGCACCATGCCTGGTTCCAGTACTATGCCTCGACCGCCAATGCGACTCACGCGCGTCCGAGCTCGATAAAGGCGATCGGCCACAGCACGGTGACCAACGGCAAAACGGCCGACCCGGCCAATCACGAGTACGATCTCCAGGATTTCTTTGCCGCAGTGAACGCCAACAACTTCCCGGCGGTGTCGTACATCAAGATGTCGGCTTATCAGGACGGGCACCCTGGCAATTCCGATCCGCTCGACGAGCAGCAGGGCGTGGTCGACCTGGTCAACTTCCTGCAGCAGCAGCCGGAATGGAAGGACACCGCGATCATCGTGACGTATGACGATTCCGACGGCTGGTATGACCACGCCTACGCCACCCCGACCAGCGCGTCCTACGACGCGAATGCCGATCAGGTGAACGGCCCCGGTCAGTGCGGCACCGGAGCGGCGACACAGCCGCAGCCCAACGGCCTTGCCGGCAAGCCGGTGAACGGCCGCTGCGGGCCCGGCACCCGGATTCCCTTCCTGGTGATTTCGCCTTACGCCAAGGAGAACTTCGCCAGCCACACGCGAATCTCGCAGGCTTCCGTGGTCCGCTTCATCGAAGACAACTGGCTTGACGGTCAGCGTCTCGGCGGCGGCTCGTTCGATGCCAGCGCCGGATCGATCATGGACATGTTCGATTTCGGTCACGGCGATCAGAACAGGGGCAATAACAGCAACCAGCTGTTCCTCGATCCGGAGACCGGCATCGTCGTATCGCCGGCGCCTCCGAATCGCCACTGATCGCGCCGCGGAGCGTCATGCGTCTGTCCCACGTATCGCTGCTGGGCGCCGGCCTGCTGACGTTGGCCGGCGCTAGCCTTGCGGCCGAGCCGCAAGGTTCGCTTGGCGAAAACCCGAATCCAGTGCATCTCATCCGCCCGCGTGCCGCGCCGTTGTCGGCGATGGCACGGCTGGGCCAGCAGATCTTCTACGACGCCAATCTTTCCTCGTCGGGCCGGCTGTCCTGCGCCTCGTGTCACAGCCCCCAGCATGCCTACGGCCCGCCGAACGACGGGCCGGTCATGCTCGGCGGCCCGAACTTGGAAACCCAAGGCACGCGCGCGGTGCCGTCGCTTGCCTATCTCGAACGTCAGCCGGCCTTCAGCATCGGCCCTGACGATCCGGGCAACGAAAACGTCGATCTCGCGCAGATGGCCGCGCAGGGCCAGACGGCGACGCGCGCCCAAAAGGTCGCGACATCCGCGCAGGCGACGGCGAATATTGTGCCACAGGGCGGTCTGTTCTGGGACGGCCGCGCCGACACGTTGCAAGACCAAGCCATCATGCCGCTGCTCGACCCGCGCGAGATGGACGGCGGCGATATTGCGACCGTGTCGGCAAAACTGCAGCACGCGGCCTATACGAAGCTTTTTGCCGAGCTGTTCGGTCCCGGCGTGTTCGCCAATTCCAGGCTCCTGGTCGAGGAAGCGATGTTCGCGGTCGGCCGCTATCAGGTCGAAGAGCCGAGCTTTCATTCCTACACCAGCAAGTTCGATTACTGGCTCGAAGGCAAAGCGCGCCTGAGCGAAGCCGAGCTCCGCGGCTATGAGCTGTTCAACGATCCCAAGAAGGCCAATTGCGGCGGTTGCCATGTGGACCGGCCGAGCCGCGACGGCTTGCCGCCGCTGTTTACGGATCATCAATACGAGGCGCTGGGTGCGCCGCGTAATCTTGGCCTCGCGGTCAACAAGGATTCGGAATTTTTCGACCTCGGCATCTGTGGGCCCACCCGCACCGACATCGCGGATCAGACGCAATTTTGCGGCATGTTCGCGACTCCGACTCTGCGCAACATCGCCACGCGGCGGGCATTCTTCCACAACGGCGTGTTCCAGACGCTGCAGCAGGTGATGGATTTCTATAATTTCCGCGATACCGACCCGCAGAAGGTCTACCCACGCGCAGCCGACGGGACGGTGCTGAAGTACGACGACATCCCGGTCCGGTTTCGAGCCAATGTCGACGTTGCCGATCCGCCGTTCGACCGGCATCCCGGCGAGACGCCGGCGATGACCGCGCAGGACGTGAGCGACATCATTGCCTTCCTGCAGACCCTGACGGACGGCTACAAGCCGGAATAGTCTCGCGGCCTATCGCTCCCGCGCGGTCTGGCTCACGACCTCGCGCAGCGGCGACAGCAGATAGTCGATGGCGCGGCGCTGCCCGGTCTTGATCTCGACGGTGACCGCCATGCCGGGCATCAGCGCGACGTCTTTATTGTCGACGTTCATGCTGCGCTTCGCCAGTCGGATGGTGGCCGGAAATACCAGATTCTGCGTCTTCGCCGGCGAACCCGGCGCGGAGCCCTGCGGCCGCACCGCATTGGTGGCGTCGCTCAGTTCCGTGGCGTCGCGTTCGTCGACGGCGTCGCGTGAGACGCTTTCGACTGTGCCGTCGATGGTGCCGTAGCGGGTGAACGGAAACGAGTCGACCTTGACCACGGCCTGCTGGTCGACGTCCACAAAGCCGATGTCCTGGTTGGCAATCATCGCCCTGATCTCGAGCGGCAGATCGAGCGGCACGATGGTGAGCAGCGGCTGGCCGCTGGTCACCACCTGGCCGATGCTCGACACTGCAAGCTGCTGCACCGTTCCGGAAATCGGCGCGGTGAGCGCGGTGTGGTTGGCCTTCGACTGGGCCTTGATCATGTCCTGCTCGGCGTGATCGCGCTTGTGCTCGGCCTCGGCAAGCTTTTGCGCTTGATCGGCGATGAATTGGGTGACGGCCTGCTCGATCTTGCGATCGAGCGAAGCCATGGCGGCTTCGGCCTCGATAATCTGGCCGCGTTCATCGGTATCGGTGGTGAGCTGGGTTTCGTAGGTCTGCAGCGCCTCGATGGTCTGCGCCCGCGAGCCGACGCCAAGACTGTCGAGCTTCTCGCGCATGGCGACGCGCTCTTTCGACAGCGTCAGGAGCTTTTGCCGCTCGGTAGTGGTCGATTGCAGCCGCGCCTTGGTGGCGGCTTTCTCGGCCCGCTGCGACTTGAAACTGTCGATGATCGAGCGCAGCTGCGCAAGGTCGGCGGCCTGCACGCCTTCTTCGCGACGGCGCACCGGCTCGCTGATGCCGGCCGCGAACGCGATCGGCAGCGGCTGCATCGCCTCGGTCTGCGCGGCGGCAATCGCCGCCTTGCGGCGCGCCGCCTCGGCGCTCTCAGCCTCGAAGTCGCGCGCCTGCGCTTCGCGGTCGGCGGTCGATTCGGTCGGGTCGAGCTCGACCAGAACATCGCCGGCATTGACCCGGCTGCCGTTCTGAACCCGGATCGCCACGACCTTGCCGGCATCGACCGGCTGCACCACTTTGGATCCGCCGTCCGGCTGAATCTTTCCGGGCGCCACCGCGTAGATGTCGATCCAGCCGAAATACGACCAGACCAGCGCACCGAAGAACAGTGCACAGATCGCCAGCAGCAGCGATTTCGCCACCGGCGACGGCGGTGTCACCAGGATTTCGAGCGCCGCCGGCAAAAATTCGCGGTCGGCGCCGGTCAGCTGCGACGGCTGGCGCGGAATAAGCGCCGTGCTGCCGGATGCTGCCGGTTTTGCCGAGGGGGGCTCCAGACTCATGCGGCTCTCACTTCAGGTGTCGCTCTCGTGCTGTTGCATGCTCCAAAGCCGTGCGTACAGGCTCTTGGGCTGCGCCAGCAGCGATTGATGGGTGCCCTCCTCGACGATGGCGCCGTTCTGGATGGCGATGATGCGGTCGCAATGGCGCACCGCGGCGAGGCGATGGGCAATGATGATCACGGTGCGGCCGTGCACGATCCGCCGCATGTTGGTCTGGATCATGCGCTCGCTCTCATAATCCAGCGCGCTCGTCGCCTCGTCGAGAATGAGGATCCGCGGTTGGGTGGCGAGCGCCCGCGCGATCGCGATGC
>Ga0070741_10001248_pt1 | contig 79685 bp, 67 predicted proteins | sample Coa_R1_4_FD_66440 | JGI IMG/M metagenome (GOLD analysis project Ga0070741, IMG submission 66440) | Surface soil microbial communities from Centralia Pennsylvania, which are recovering from an underground coalmine fire - Coalmine... | ecosystem: Environmental > Terrestrial > Soil > Unclassified ...
GTCGTCCAGCCGGGCCGCGGCCTTGCCGAGGTACTCGTAGCGCCCGCGATAGCCGAGCATGGCGTCGGCGGTATTCACGAAGCGATAGGCCACCGCGCCGGGCACGCCAAGCAGGGCGTACCAGAAGAGCGGGGCCACGAAGCTATCGCTGAGGTTCTCCGCCACGGACTCGACGGCGGCCGCCGCGACGAGCGGCGCGCTCAAGCTCGTGGTGTCGCGGCTCACCAGCGCGCGCGCCTCGGCCCGCGCCGCGGGAAGGTCAGCGTCCCCGAGCGCGGCCGCGACGGCGGCCGCCGCGTCCTCGAGCGCGCGCACGGCGAAGGTGCTCTTGAGCAGCAGCGCGCCGGCGAGGAGCGCGAGTGGCGCCGCGACGGCCCGGAGCGCGCGCAGTGCGAGCCGCGCGCCCAGCCAGCAGCCGACCGTGCCGCCGAGCGCGACGAGGCCGCCGTAGACGAGCGCCAGGGGATTGCTGTCGGGCGCTCGCCGTTCGGCGAGGGCGAGGACGCGGCCCATCGCCACGACCGGGTGGTAGCGCGCCGGCGGCTCGCCCAGGAGCGAATCCATGGCGATGGCGAGCGCCAGCATCGTCAAGCCGTGCCTGGTCTGCGCCGCCCGAATCGTCAAAGCAATGCACCTCTGGTTGCTGCTCGCAACCAGAGGTGCTATCCACGAGGCGACGGCCGGGAAGCCGGGCCGTGGGCGTACTCTCTGCAGCGAAGAGCAACGGTCCCCTGCCCGGCCGGCGTTCTGGCTCGCAAGCTCGTCGCTTGCCTACAGCGGCGCGACCGCGGCGGCTTCTCACCGCCTTTCCCGGCGTCGGGCAGCTATGCACTTGCCGGGGCGCACCCAGCGCCCCACGGACTGAAGCAGTATACGGGCCACCCGCCCGGCTGTCAAAGCGCGGTCGGCGATCGGCGATCCGCGGGCGAAGCACTCGGCGCTAGGGGCTAGGGCATGCCCCGCAGCGCGCGGACCGTCGCCTCCCACGTTCTCAGGGTACGCGTGGGGTCGCCGGTCAAGCGCATGGTGAAGCCGCTCGTGACCTCGGCGATTGGCTCGCCGTCCTCGAGCACTTCCTCCACCGTGGCGTCGAAGGCGGCCAGGCCCGCCAGGTCGGGGTCCATGACGGCCAACTCGCGTGCCGAAGCCTTCACGTAGTAACCTACGCCGCTATCTGCCAGCGCCAGGGTCAGCTTGCCGGCGCGGCGGAGGTTCGCCGTCGTTGAGCTACTGCTGTAAAGCGCCAGGCGCAGCTCGCGCGGGCCGCGCGCCAGCACCTCGCCGACGGAGATCATGGCCGGGCGCGGGTAGCCGTCCGCGTCCAGCGTGAGCAGTAGGAACACGCGGTCGGCCTTGTCGTGCAAGTCGTCGCCAGCGAGCAGCGCCACCAGGCTCGGTGGCAGGAACCTGCCGAGCGAGCGGGACATCGTGGCTCCAGCGGGCAGCCGACTCGCGCTAATCGCGGGCGCCCTGCGCTTCTAGCTCCTCGCGCACCCAGTCCAGGGCGCGATAGACGGGCGAAAAGCCCATCCCTACGCCCAGACAGAGCAGGATCGCCTGGCGGATCTCCGCTGGCGTCGCCCCGGCCTGGTACGCGCGCCCACAGTGGGTGCGCGTGCCGCCCTCGGCGCCCACCGTGGCGTACACTGCGGTGTTGATCAATTCCTGGGTCTTCACGTCGAGCGGGCCGGCCTCGCGGATAGCGCTGCGCGCCGCCTGAAAGCCGTCCCACACCTTTGGGTACTGCTGCGTCAGGTATTCGCGCTGCTCGTTCGCCGATCGCGCCACGGCGTACCTCCTCGCCGGCTGTTGTGGTGGTCCGCTGGCCCCGGCGCGCCGTTGAGCGCGCCGGCCTGCCGGGGTATACTCGGCGGCGCGCAACGCTGTCAACGGTGCCGGTGCCCACCAGCAGCGCGCGTCCCCCCAGAGCCTGCTGCAGCGCCAGGCCGAGCAGCGCGCCAGCGCTGTCAATCGCGACATCCGTGGCGGCGGCCGTGCGGCCGGGCACGAACGACTGGTGCAGCTCGTCGGTCACCGCGTAAAACGCGGCGAGCGCCCAGGCGACCAGCGCCGGGCGCCGCGTGCCGGCGGCGCCCGGGAGGGCGCGGTAGATCAGGACGGCGAGAACAGCGTACTCGGTCAGATGCGCGCTTTTCCTGACGAGTAGGTCGAGCAGCGACTGCGGCGCGTGGGGGAGCTGGGACTGGGCGGAAAAGGCGAAGATGAGCGCGGCCCAGAGGATCGGGAGCAGGATCCGCCACGCGGCGCGGTGCCGACGGGGGTGGGAGAGCTGCCGCGCGCTCATGGGCCGGCTTGCGCTGCGCTCGTCGCGGCGGCGACCTCCGCCGGCGAGCTCATGTCGGCCACGCGGCGCAGGAACGTCCCCAGGTCAGGGCTCTCCGCCCGCAGGGCGCGCACCTGCGCGTCGAGCGGGCTCACTGCCGCGGGGCTGTCGCCATAGCTACCGTGGAAGGCGAAGTAGGCCTGATTCAGCTTGCGGATCGGGTAGCCGGCGGCCACGAACTCCTGGCGCCGCTCTTCCAGGTACTGCTCAGCGTCCGCGACCTGCCCGGCCGCGAGCAGGGCGTCGAGTCGAAGCCGCGTGGCCCGCATCTCGGCGCGGAAGTCGAACGAGTCTCGCTGGTCGGCCGGGGAAGTCGGCTCCGCGGGGCGAACGGGCAATCCAAAGGCCTCCGCCAGCCGCCGGCCGAGCTCGCGCCCGGCCAGGTCGGCGACCGTCTCGTTGAGCGTGCGCGCGTCGTAGCTGGTGAAATAGGCGCGCCCGAGCGGACGGAAGAACAGGTAGCCGTGCAGCCACTCGTGCGCCACGGCGCTCAGGGTTTCCACGGCGCTGGACTGGAGCGGCACGATGGCGGGATAGGTGGCGATGCCGCCGATAGGGACGACCAGCCCGGACATCCCGAGTCCGTCGACCTCGCGCTCCAGCGCCTCGGCGGCGACCAGCGGCACGTCCGGCTGCAGGAGGATGGACTGCGCCACCTCCACGTGGTCGCGCGGCGACACCACCAGGACGCGCGGCGGCTCGGAAACCGCGAAGCTCGGCGGCGGCAGGAGGAGCGCCCCGAGCGGTGTGTCGGCGGTTAGTCCCTGCTGGCTGGCCAGCGCGCCGATGGCGCGCTCGATTGCTGCCCCGGTCGCGGCGCGCTGGGCCTCCCAGGCGGCGCGGAGCGCGGCGGCCGCGTCGGCCGAGGCATTGGCCGCGCGGGCGGCGCGCCAACGCGCGACCGCGTCGAAGAACTCGCGGATGGTCGCCGCGTCCTCGGCCGACGCGATAGGCGTGTCCGGCGGGGGCGGCACTCGGAGCTGCTGCAACACGCCGGGCAGGCGCGTCTGGAGCTGCGCGGCCTCCCAGGTCACGAGGTCAAACTGGTAGGGCCGCGCTTCCGCGCGAATGCGGTCCTCAATGGTCAGGGTGGGATAGCGGACCAGCGCGGGCAGCAGCAGCAGGCCGAGGCACACGGCGCGCGCGAACCGCGGCGGCCACGCCCGCCAGCACCGCGAGGGGGCCGGCGCCGCGGACAGGGACGACCGATCCGGACGGCCGTCTGGGGACGTTGCTAACTTGGTCACACGCACGGAGCCTCGGTGGAGCGCGGTGTTCTTATAATACCAGGCGGTCGTGACACTTCCCCGCGAAATGGGTGCGGGCGGGAGACCGAATGGGCTCGTGAGCGAGCCGGGGAGGCTTTCAGTGACCAGGGCACGACGACGCTGGGTGGGCGCGGCGGTGGGCAGCGCGCTGGCGCTTATCGCGCTGAGCGCCGCGCTCGCGCCGGGGGCGGCGGCGCAGGGTGACGTGACGAGCGACCATACGATCACCGTCAACGGCGAGGGCGAGGCAAGCGCGGCGCCGGACGTGGCTTACGTGACGGTCGGGGTGCAGACGCAGAACGCGAGCGCGGCCGCCGCCGTCGCCGAAAACAGCCGCCGAATGAGCGCCGTGCTCGACGCGATGCGCGGGCGCGGCCTGGGCTCGCGCGACCTCCAGACGAGCGGGCTCAACGTGTCGCCGCAATTCGACCGCGAGCAGCAGGTCACGGGCTACCAGGCTACGAACAACGTGACGATCACCGTACACGAGGTCGACCGGGCGGGCGAGCTGCTGGATGCCGCGCTGGCGGCGGGAGCGAACCGCATCGGCGGCCTGCGCTTCGGCATCAGCGACACGGCCGCGCTGCACGAGCAGGCCCTGGCCGACGCGATGCGCGTGGCGCGTGGGCGGGCGGACGCGCTCGCGGGCGCGATGGGCCTGCGGATCGTCGGCGTGGTCAGCGTGACGGAGACGTCCGTGGCGGTGCCGCAGCCGCGCGCCGCCGTTGCCTATGCCGCCTCGGCGCCCGGGCCAGGTGCGGCCCCGCCGGTCGAGAGCGGCGAGCTGCAAGTGAGGACGCAGGTCCGCGCGGCCTTCCGCTTCGAACCGTAGCCGCGCTCTACTCGGCGGGCGCTTCCACGGGCTCGTCTGCCGCGAGCGGCGCCGGCGGCACGGTCTCGGCGACGGACGGCGGCACGCCGCGGCTCCCCGCCACCGTAGGCGCGGGCGGCGGCAGCACCACGCCGGGGGTGGCCAGGGACGCCGTGGGCGTGGGCGGGAAGGGCGCGAGCGATGGCGTGGGCGGCAGGGTGCTAGTTGGCGGGGTCGTCGCCGTTGGCGTCGGCGTCCCCGGGACGGTCGGCGTGGCCGGCGGGGGCGTCTCGCCCGGCAGCAGCGGGACCGTCGGCGATAGGGTGGGCGTCGGGGTAGGCGTCGGCGTGAACGTCTGCGTGGGCGCCGGGGTGATCGCCTGCGTCAAGTCCTCCACAATGATCAAGGGGCTACCACCGACGAGGTAGAGCGTGCGGTCGCGCGGGTCGGAGTTGTTGCGCGATTGCTCGAGGCTCAGCTCGTAGTAGCCGTTCGTGGCCATAAGCGCCTGTTCCTGACCATACTTGTCCACGACCGTCGCCGTGCGGCTGTAGGCGGGCAGCGCCACGTTAACGGGCTGTGGTGAAGCGTTCCAGATAACACTGATCCGCTGCGGCGCCTTGTCCATGACGACCACGTTCACGGGCGCCGGCCACGGCCACTGGAAGCGGTTGGCGTCGGCCGCCAGCTCGTTCGCCAGCTCCTGCTCGCTAGGCGGCATGCCGGCGCCCCACCAGTAGTAGAACGCACTCCGCACGCCCTGGAAGTACTTCACCGCCGTCTGATAGGCCACGTACGACGGGCGTGGCGTGCCGTCGTCGCGCATGAGCCCCCAGTATTGGTCGCCCACCTCCGGCGCCTCGTCGGTCATCTTGTAGATGCTGTAGCGCTGGACCCCGGCCGCCAGCGCCAGCGCCATATTCTGGATGATGTACGAGGCCTGCTCGTCCATCGTGCCGCGGAAGCTCGCGTCGTTCGTCGGCGTCTTCGGATCGTCTTTGACGAGCACATTGCTCTCGGTGATCCAGATTGGCTTGCTAATCCCCTTAGCCCGCATGATGCGGCGGAACGTCGTCGGGATGTTATAGCCATTGAGCGGATTTCCATAAGTGTGGGCGTCGACGGCGTCGAAGAACCAGTTGTTGGCGGGCGCGCTCGGGTCCCCGCCGAGTGCGTCGAGCACGCGCTGGAAGTACTGCGGGCGGCGGTTCTCCTTGTCCCACCAGTAGGTGAACCCGGACATGACGATGGTCGCGTTGGGGTTCACCGACTTGGCCGCCCGGTAGGCGACCTTGAGGACTTGCGCGTAGTCGGCCGGCGTCCCGGCGAAGGTGCGGAAATCGTCGGGGTCCTTATAGACATCGGGCTCGTTCAGGATGACCCAGGTATCGATGCGGCCACGATACTTGGCCACGAGGCGCTTGATATACGACGCCCAGTAGTTTTGCGGGTCGTCGATCGCGCGGTCCAGATTGCGGGGCACGCTCCGCGCCTCGTACTGCGGGTCGCGCGCCGCCCAGGCGGGCGTATACAGGGTGATGCCGACGATCTGGATGCCGCGCGCGATCTCGCCGTTGATCTGGTCCTCGGTGAACCAGCCCTGCTCGAAGTCGCTGGGGCCGTTGGGCTGGATCTCGTTCCACGGGAAGATCAGCCGCTCCCACTTCACGCCCGCGGCGGCGGCGGCGCGCGGCGCGAAGATCGCCTGGACCGCGCCGAAGCGTGGGTCGCCGTTCGCAATCGGGGGCAGGGTAGGCACCGGGGTGGGGGGCACGCGGGTGGCGGTGGGCGAGACGGCGGGGCGAGTGGGCGTCGGCGTGGCGGCGCCGGACTGCGCCCCGACCGGCACGCCGCCGAGCAACAGCCCGCCGAGGGTTAGCAGCGCCGCCAGGACTTTCCACCGTCGCTCGTCCATGCCTACCCCTGCACGCGGCGCGGCGCGGACCGCCATGGGCCCAGCCCACCGCGCGCGCCCGCGCCGCCTGATGATGCGTCCACGACCATCTTAGCAACGGGTCCCGGGCGTTACCAAAGGAATTGCCCCCGCCGCGTCCGGGGACAAACCCCTCATTTCCCCCCTCAGCAGCCCTGGGGGCTCGCGCCCTGGCCGGATCCGGGCGGCAGTCGCGTCACGCGCCGCCCGCGGGGGCGCGAAATCCCTGCCGGGCGCGGAGCCGTCTGCTAGAATAGCCAGGCTGTGGCCCGTCCCGCGCCCATCTCCCGCGGGGCGGCGGGCCGGCCAGGTTGGCCCGCGGCGCGCAAGGCGCGTACCACGTCGGGCCGTGGCCGGCGCCCTCGGCGATTCTCCCCTATCGGCCCTCCGCAGCTCCATGTGCGGGCGGCCGGGACAGGCAGGTGGCATGGCGCGCCGCTGGTCGCGCAGGGCCTTCGGGCGGCTCGCGCTTGGCTGTGTGGTACTGCCGTGGCTCGTCGGTGAGGCGCCTGCGCGCAGGACGATCCTCGCCCAGAGCGCGGCGTCCCTGCTGCCGTTCCCCGTGGCCATCGCGCCGGGCAACCAGCACCGGCCGTCCGCATACGGCGACTGGGTCGTGTGGTACGACGAGATGGCGCGCCTGCCGGTCATTCGCGCGAACGACCTGCGCACCGGCGCCGAGCTGCCGCTGTCGGCCGAGGGCGCGCTGCCGTCCGGCGCGCCGGCCATCAGCCGCGATACGGTCGTCTGGTCCGACCGCCGCGGCGCGACCCCCACCACGCCGTGGGCCGACCCCCACGTGTACGCCTATGACCTGAAGACCCGCCGCAGTCAGATCCTGGCGCCAGTCCAGGGCGCCCAGCTCGACGCCCGGATCGACTGGCCGGTCGTGGTGTGGACGGATTATCGAAACGACCCGGCCCAGGGCGACATTTACGCATATGACCTCAGCACGCAGCAGGAGATCCCCGTCGCGCTACAGGCCGGACGGCTGCAGCGCCCGGCCGTTTCGGGCCGCGTCGTCGTCTGGGAGGCGGTGGGGGCTGATGGATCGCGCATCTATGCGCGCGACCTGGCGGGCGGCGACCCCTGGGCGCTCACGCCTGAGCCAGGCCCGTACGAGCGGCCGCTCATTTCTGGGGGGCGCGTGGTGTGGCTGGACGCCACGGGCGGCGTTCCCACAATCGCCGTCTACGACCTGGCGAGCCGGACGCTGCAGGCGCCGGTGCCCGGCCGGCTGCCGCTGGCGCTCGACGGCGACACGCTGGTGCTGCAGAGCGCTACTGGCGACGCGCTGCTGCTCTACGACTTCGCGAGCGGCGCCATGGCGCCGCTCGCGACCCTGCCCGCGGGGGCGCCTGAGGTGTGGGCGTCGCTGGGCGGCGGAACGGTGGCCTGGACCGACTACCGCAATAGCGAGCTGCAGTGGCGTCCGCCTGACACGCCGGTGACCAACCAGGACGTGTTCGCGGCAAGGCTGCAGCCGCCGCCCATTCCGAGCGGGCCGCGCCCGAACATGCCTTACCGCGCCGCGAGCCCGGAGTATGGCGTGAACATGTTTATCTGGGACGCGCCCGCGGTCACGGCGGCCCACCTGCGCAAGGCGACGGCCATTGGGTTCGGCTGGCAGAAGACGCGGATCCCCTGGGCCGAGGTCGAGCCGAAGAAGGGCGAGTTTCAGTGGGAGGAGGCCGACCGCGTGATCCAGGCCTCCAACAACGCCGGTCTGAAGGTGATCGCGCGCGTGGACGTGGCGCCCGCGTGGGCGCGCCCGGACGCTAACCCGCACGGCCCGCCGCTGCGCTACGCGGACTACGCCGACTTCATCTACGCGCTCGTCGATCGCTACCGCACGGGCTCGACGAACGGTCGCCTCCACGCCATCGAGGTGTGGAACGAGCCGAACCTGCACAAGGAATGGGGCAACCAGCCCGTGAACCGCCAGCAGGCCGCGGACTACACGCGCCTGCTGCGCGGCGCCTACGAGGCGGCGAAGCGTGCCGACCCCAACGTGACGATCATCAGCGGCTCGCTGAGCCCGACCGGCTGGAACGACGATACGGCGCGCCCCGACGACGTGTACCTGCACTGGCTCTACCAGGCCGGGGCCGCGTCGTGGTTCGACGCGCTCGGCGTGCACGGCGCGGGCTATGGCTCGGCGCCGGAGACGGTGCCGATGTCGGTCGAGCGCTACCCCCATCCGTCGTTCTACTTCCGGCGGGCCGAGCAGCTCCACGACGTCATGGTGGAGTATGGCGACGGGGACAAGCAGATCTGGATGTTAGAGTTCGGCTGGACAACCGACCCCATCAACCCCTCCTATGCCTGGTATCGGGTCACGGAAGAACAGAAGGGCGAGTACCTGGTACGCGCCTACCGGCTCGCCAAGGAGCGCTGGGCGCCATGGATCGGCGTGATGGCGCTGTGGACGATGCCCGATCCCCGCTGGACCTCGCAGCAGGAAGAGTACTGGTGGGCGATCCTCGACCCGGACGGCAGCGAGCGGCCATCTTACCAGCGTCTACTGGAGGCCCACCGGCGCGGCGAGCTAGGAGCACCCTAGCCCGGACCGGTCAGCAGCGGGGCGAGCCGCCGGTGGCCGCCAGCGGCTCGCCCCCGCGGTCGTTACGCGCTGAGGCCGAGCACCTTGCGTGGGTTGTCCACGGTGATCATCCGCAGCTCGGCGTCGCTCAGGCCGTAAGCGCGGCCATAGCGCACCAGCGTGTCCAGCGCCTCGACGGCGCCGGGGAGGAGTGGGTTGCCGCCGTCGCTGGAGAACGTGAAGTGCTCCGGGCCGATTGCCTTCACCGTCTCCATCATGTCCTGCGGGTCCACGCCGAGCAGAGGCGAGATCTCATCGTAGGTGAAGTTGAACCAGATGCCGGCGTCGGCGAACGGCTTTAGATCCTCGAACTCCAGCCCCACCTGCGGGCCGTAGGGGTGGTCGATGAACGCCTGGCGATAGGCCAGGCGGCTGCACTCCTCGGCCAGCGCCTCCATCTCGGGCTTCGAGGAGTGCGCGAACGATACCGCCACGCCGCGGTCGGCCGCGAGCTTGAGGATGTCGCGCACCACCGGCTTCAGCGTGGCCCCGTCGTCGTCGAGCAGGTACTGGCCGGCGCGCAGCGCCTCGTCCCACGGCAGCGGGCCGACGACCGGCTCGGTGTAGTCGCCGCTGACGAAGCGGTTGGGGCAGCCGACGCGGAAGATGTTGTGGGCGCTGCTGATGACCGGGAACCAGATGACACTGGCGCCCGCGTCCACGGCGCGGCGCACCTGCTCGAACTCCAGGCCGCCGTGCATCGGGTCGGTCTGAGCGCCGTGCAGGCACTGGACCGGGGCGATGCCCTCGGCGTCGCACCAGCGCTTCAGCTCTTCCTCGACCTGGCGGCGCGTCTCCGCGGGCGGCCGGTCCTGGGGCAGGTTCTTGAACACGATCGTGCCCATGCCCGCGCGGGAGGCGTTCTTCGCCATCGAGAGCGGGTTCTCGGTGCCGGTCTGGGCGTGGGCGTGCAGGTCAATCGCGTCCTTCAGGCCTGGTGGGTTCGGGCCGATCAGCGTTTGGAGCTGGAAGCGCACGTTGTAGGACTTGATGACTCGCGGCGGTACCGGCTTCATGGCTTCTCTCTCCTCGTCCCGCGCTACGCCGCCGCGGCCGTGGCGAGCTGCCGCGCGACGAACGCCTTCATCAGCGCGATGGCGCGCTCGGCCTCGGGGCCAGGCTGGTTGCCGAAGCCGTGGGGCATGTCGGGGAATAGCTCCAGCTCGGCCTGGCCGCCCGCCGCGCGGTAGGAGGCGACGAAGCGCTCCGACATCTCGACGGTGAGGTTGGTATCGGCCGTGCCCTGGAAGAGCACGACCGGCGGTAGCGTGGCGGCCTCGTGCCGGTCGAGGATACACTGCGGGTTGCCCTCCTGCATCGCGTCCACCGTCAGGAAGTAGCCCTCGGTCCGCGTCACCAGCTCCTTGCGGCCGGTCTCCTGCGCGAAGAGATAGCGCGCGTAGGGATCGAGGATCGGCCAGCAGGCCAGCACGTAGGCCAGCGAGGCGTCGGCGTCCGGCGCTTCCGAGAGTGGAATCGCCGCGTAGCGCGGGTCGCGCGGGCGCATGGCGCTCAGCATGATCTGGTGGCCGCCGCTGGAGGAGCCCAGGCCGCCGAGGTGGCGGGGATCGGCGCCGAAGTCGGCGGCATGCGCCTTGAGCCAGCGGGTCGCGTAGTTCACGTCCGCCAGCGAGGCCGGATAAGGGTGCTGGGGCGCGAGGCGGAAGTCAACCGCGACGACCACCATACCGCTCGCCGCGAGCGCCGCGTCCATCGGCGCGTCGTTCAGGCGATCGCCCATGCTCCAGGCGCCGCCATGCACGTCCAGCAGCGCTGGGAACGGCCCCGCGCCCCGGGGGCGGTACACGCGGGCGAGCCATGCCTCGCCGCCTTCGCGGCGGTACTCGACGTCCTCGGTGGAGACCTCGTACTGGGCCGCGGGGTCGTACCGTGGGAACGCTTGCGACGGGCCAACGCTGGTCTGCATGGCGTCCTCCTCTCTGGTACGCGCATGTTACCACTAGCCGTCCGTGGTCAGCTATCGGCAGGGAGTGACTGGAACACGGCGGCTCCCCTCTTTGACTGAGCGTTTACCCGCTTTAACCTGGCTGGCGACCCGGCCCTGGCACAGTGGGTGCGGGTCGCACTAGCAGGGCCACCGCGCCCATGCGACGGCAGCTATTACCCGAGCAGATAGATGGCGGCGGTCGCGGCGGGTCGGCGCAGTCCACCTCCCCACTGGCCGGACCGCCGCGCGGATGCCTGCCAACACAGACCATAACGAGAGATACAAGCGATGAAGAACGGCACGGCACCACGAGCGAGGATGACCTACGGACGCTGCTTCATGGCGGGTGTGATCGGCCTGCTACTCCTCCTGGTCGCGGGGAGCCTGCCCTCTCACGGCGACCAGGAGCAGCCTGCTGCCTTCCCGCCCGCTCCTGGTGAGACGGAGCAGCCCACGGCGATCATGCCCTGCCCGGCACCCTCCGGCGCGCTGAGCACGGCACTGGAAACAGTGGCGGACCCGCCGGTGCCCACCCCGGTGTCGGGCTGGGGAACGCCGCTGCCGGCCGATGCCGTGCCCACGCCCACGGCGGTCCTGCCCAGCTCCGCGCCCGCGCGCGCCGCGGCGGGGCCCTCCGTCGTCGAGGTCCGCGGGGAGCCCTACGACTACAAGTACTACGTGAACGGCGAACCCGTGGTGATCCGGGGCATGGGCTACAACGTGGCCTATCGGGCGTGGGGATGGGACTGCGCGGCGCGCGCCCGCCGCTATGACCGCGACTTTGCCGCGATGCGGGCCGTGGGGGTGAACACACTGGTCGGCTGGGACGAGGGCGAGTTCGACGATCTCACTATGGCGAAGGCTGCCGAGTACGGCCTCGGGGTAATCTTCCCCTACGATTTCCCGCCGGATGTTGACTGGGCCGATCCTGCCGAGCGAGAGATCCACCGCCAGCGGGTCGAGACCCGGGTCCGTCGCTATGCCGGCCACCCCGCCCTGCGCATGTGGGGGCTCGGCAACGAGGTGATGTACCTCATGGGGGGTGCGACCAGCGCCCGCGCGCAAGCCTTCGGGGAGTTCTTCGCCGAGTTGGCCGAGGAGGTCCACGCTCTCGATCCTATCCACCCGATCATCTACCGTGATAGCGAGGACCTGTACCTGGCGCCGGTCCAGACGGCGCTTCGCGCCCGCGGCCTGGAGCAGCCGTGGATGGTGTACGGAATGACGATCTTCAGCCTCCGGCTGGAGAGCATCCTGGACGAGTGGCCCTCCCAGGACTTCCGCGTGCCGCTCTTGGTCTCGGAGTTCAACGTGGCGGACTACCCCCGCGAGGAGCGCGCCGCTGGCTTAATGCGCATGTGGGACGTGATTCGCGACCATCGCGCCTATGTGCTCGGCGGCTCGGTGTATGCGTGGACCACCGAGGGACTGGAGACCAGCGACGCCACGATCTTCGGGCTGGTCGACAACCAGAATCGGCCGGTGGACGGCGCGCTGGAGGCCCTTCGAGTGGCCTTGTCTGCCCCATGAGCTGACCGCGAGCCACGACACAATTCTGTGACCGGTGCGGTCCTGAAGCTCCTGCCCCCTGACCAGAGCGGAATCTCCTCATAACAGCCCTGCGCGTTTCTCGCTTCATCCACCTGTCAGGGACGACGCGGCACCCTAGATCAAGGGGCCGGGGGCTTCCTTTTCGTCACAGATTCAGGTATGATGCCGCCCGAGATGTGTGCGCTCCGAGCCGATCCACGGCTGACCGTGTTTCGTCCCCTGCCGCTGGTCGCCGCTCGTCCGGTGCGACCGCGCGGCCCCCGCTTCACCATCCACATCGTCCCCCAGTGGCGGCCGCTCCGCGCGCGGTCGCGCCTGATCGGCGCCCTCGGCCATTGCGCGCTCCTGGGGCTGCTGGCTCTGGGGCTGGTCGTCCGCCCGTTCGAGACCAACGCGGTCGCGGCGAGCCCCGTCGTGAGCAGCTCGCTCGCGCTGCTCGCCCAGCGGCCGCAGGTGGCGCTGGAGCCGTTTGGTCTGTGGTGGGGCGTCATGGGCACCCCCACCGTCACGTTCGCCGACCCGACGCTCGACATCCCCGAGGCGACGGCCGTCGTGGCGCAACCCGACGTCGAGGTCGAGCCGGCCGCGGCGCCAGCCGGGCCGGTGGTCGTGCCCTGGCGCACGCAATTGGATGGCTCGCGCTTCGCCGGGGCGAACTGCGGCCCGGCGTCGCTCGGCATGATCCTCGACGCCTTTGGCACGAGCAAGAGCACCGACGAGCTGCGCTATCGGTCGCACACCTACCAGGGCACGTGGGGCTCGTACACGGGCACGGCGCTGGAGCACCTGGCCCACGTGGCGGAGGACTTCGGCCTGTCCACGCGCGGCCTCTACGACGGCCGGAAGTTCCACACCTGGACGGTGGACGAACTAAAGGATGAGCTGCGCCAAGGGCACCCGATCATGATCCTCGTCAAGTACCGGCTGCTGCCCGGCCACGAAGGCTCGCGCGCCAGCGACGACCACTACATCGTGCTCTGGGACCTCGACGGCGACAAGTTTATCTACAACGATCCTGCCTTTACGCGGGCGCGCGACGGTCAGGCGCGGCGCATCAGCGCCGGAGCGCTGGCAGCCGCCACACGCAGCGCGATCATCCCCGGCCAAGCCGTGGCCTTCCTCCCGCCCAAGGGCTAGAATACCGGCGTTCGATCCGCCTCGGCGCGGCAAACCGCCGGGTTCCACGGGAGCGGTCTCACCTCATGGCTACGTTGACGTGCGCGCGCTGCGGCCAGCGGGCCGAGGCGCTGGAGCGGCCGCCGCTGGCGGGCGCGACCGGGGTTGCCGTGCAAGCACACACCTGTCCGGCGTGCTGGGCCGAATGGCAGCAGACGGCTCCATCCTACATCAACCACTACGGGCTGCAGATGGTGCAGCCGGAAGGGCGCGCGCGGCTCTACGAGCTAATGCGCGAGTTCCTCAACATCCCCGCCGATGCTTGAGGCGGCGCGGCGCCCCGCGCGGGGACGCCGGTTGGGGCTTTCACCGGCGCGAAGGGGTCACACCGCGGCTCCGCTGCGGGCGCTACTCGCCCTGGCGGCGCTGCTCGCGCTGTCCGGCCTGGGGTGCCAGGGCCAGGCGCAGGCCGGCCCGCAGCAGGTGCGCGGGCTGGTCGTGAACGTCCAGGCTCGCTCCATCGCGGAGACCGAGGCGATCACGCTGCGGACCGAGGACGGCCGCGAGCTAATCTTGCGGGTGGACCGCGCCGTGGAGATGACACCGGGGCATCTACGGGAGCACATGGCGCTGGGACAGCCGGTCCTGGTGACCTATCAGCAGACGCCCGACGGGCTGCTGGCTACCCGCATTGACGACGCGTAGGCGCGCGTCTAGCTCAAGAGCTGCTGGAGCGCTTGCTCGATCTCCTCGCCTGCCGTGATGCCATCGAACCGGTCGGCGATGCGGCCGGTCGCGTCCACCACGAAGGTCCACGGCTCGCTCGGCAGGTTCCACTCCTGCACGGTCGGGCTGATCGTCCGCGCCTGTGGGTCCTTGAAGATCTCGACGTGGATGAAATTCGCGCGGCCGCGATAGCGCTCCGCGACGGCCTGCAGCACTTCGAGCTGGGGGCCGCAGGTCTGGCTGGTGCAGAAGCCCGGCGTGGCGAAGAGCACCACGAGCGGCTTGCCCTGGTCAATGGCGTCGGCGATCGTGAGCTGGCGCAGGTCGCGGGTCGCGCGGCAAATCTCCTCGCTCGCGGTGCAAAGCTCGATCGGGGGGACGGTGTCGGCGTTGGTGAGGTTGTGGCTGCGCGGCGCCTGCGCGCCCACGGCGGGCGCCTCGCTCTGAGCCTTGACGTCGAAGCGGGTGCGAGCGGCCTGTGGGCTCCCCCCTTCGCCGATGATGCTCGCCTGCACGCCGTAAGGGCCGGCGCGCGGGAAGGTCACGTCGGCCTTGTACTGGCCGCGGTTCCACTCCGAGCCGGGGCGCCGCCAGGTGGGGGTCGCCTCCGCGAACGCGACGGGCTGTTCTCCGCTCAGATCGAAGAAGATAAGATGTACCGGCACGTCGGCCACCGGCTGGTTCTTGTCATTGAGCAGGGCGAGGCCGAAATGGTTCGGCCCCGCTGCGAGGTCGGCCGACGTGACGATCGCGGTCAGCGGCGGCGTCCCGCCGCTGGGGGTCGTGCTGCCGCTCGCGGGCGGCGCTGCACAGCCGCCCAGCAGGGTGGTGGCCAGGAGAAACGGGAGCACTCTCACGGCGGTACCCCACGCGGAAGTTGACGCGGTGCGCTCGACGCAGACTATAGGGGCTGTCCGGGCGCGGTAGCAAAGATTACGGTGAGCAAACAGCGCCCCAGGCTAGAACCCCAGCCTGGGGCGCTGTTTGCTGCGTAGAGGCGAAGGCCGGATGGAGATAATCTCCATCTGGCTCCCCGACCGTGTTAGGCTGCCGTGGGCACCGGCGCCGGCGCGAGCTGCGGGGACTCCACCGTGAAGGTGAGGCCGTCGCTGCCCGCGTCAACCAGCACCCGGTCGCCCTCGCCCACTTCCTGCGCCAGCAGCTTGCGGGCGAGCGCGTTCTCGACCTCGCGCTGGATCAGCCGCCGCAGCGGTCGCGCCCCGAAGGCCTCGTCGTAGCCGCGCGCGACCAGCCAGTCGGCCGCCGCGTCGGACAGCGCCAGGTCGACGCCCCGCTCGGCCAGCCGCCCGCGTACGTCGCGCAGCATCTTCTGCACGACCTCGCGGAGCTGCTCCACCGTGAGCCGGTCGAAGACGATGATCTCGTCGACCCGGTTCAGGAACTCGGGGCGGAAGGTATCCTTCACCGCCTCGAGTGCCCGCTCGTGCAGCGCGTCGCGGTTGCGCTCGTCGCCGGCCGCGCCCACCTGGAAGCCCAGGTGCGCCTTGCTGCGCGACGTGAGCTGCCGCGAGCCCGCGTTCGACGTCATGATGATCACGGTGTTCTGGAAGTCCACCGTGCGGCCCTGGCCGTCGGTCATGCGGCCGTCGTCCAGCACCTGGAGCAGCGCGTTCAGCACGTCCGGATGGGCCTTCTCGATCTCATCGAAGAGGACCACCTGGTAGGGCCGGCGCCGCACGGCCTCCGTGAGCTGGCCGGCGCGGTCATAGCCTACGTAGCCCGGAGGCGCGCCGTACAGCCGCGACACGGTGTGCGGCTCGCGGTACTCCGACATATCAATGCGGAGCAGCGCCGTCTCGTCGTCGAACAGGAACTCGGCCAGGGCTTTGGCTAGCTCCGTCTTCCCGACGCCCGTGGGCCCCAGGAAGAGGAATGAGCCGAGCGGCTTGCGCGGATCGGCCAGGCCGGACCGCGAACGCCGCAGCGCGTCCGAGACCGCGGCCACCGCCGCGTCCTGACCCACCAGGCGCTCGTGCAGCCGCTCCTCCAGGTGCAGCACCTTGTCCGAGTCCTTCAGATAGATCGGCGACAGCGGGATGCCGGTCCAGCCGGCGACGACGGCCGCCACGTCCTGCGCCGTGACGTGCGCCGGGCCCTCCGCGGGGGCCGGCAGCTCCGACTCGAGCTGCAGGCGCTCCTGGCGATAGCGGGCCGCGGCCTCGTAGTCGCGGTCCTGCCACGCCTGGTCCTCCTGCTGCTGGAGGGCGCGAACGCGCTCCCGCAGCGCGCGCTGCTCCGGCGGCCCGCCGAACTGGCGCAGCCGCACCTTCGAGCAGGCCTCGTCCACCAGGTCGATGGCCTTGTCGGGGAGGTGCCGGTCGCGCAGGTAGCGGTCGCCAAGCGTCACGGCCGCCTCCAGGGCCTCGGGCTTGATCTGTAGCTCGTGGTGCTGCTCGTAGCGGTCGGCCAGGCCGTGCAGAATCTGCAGTGTCTCCTCGGCCGACGGCTCGTCGACGTAGATTGGCTGGAAGCGCCGCTCCAGCGCGGCATCCTGCTCGATGCGCTCGCGGTACTCGTCGAGCGTCGTGGCGCCGATGCAGTGCAGCTCGCCGCGCGCCAGCAGCGGCTTCATCAGATTGGCCGCATCCATGGCGCCCTCGGCCGCGCCCGCGCCCACGAGCGTGTGCAGCTCATCGATGAAGCAGATGATCTGTCCCTTCGACTCGGTGATCTCGGCCAGCACGGCCTTCAGGCGCTCCTCGAACTCACCGCGGAACTTCGAGCCCGCCACGAGCCCGCCCAGGTCCAGCGCCACGATGCGCTTGTCGCGCAGCGGATCGGGCACGTCGCCCGACACCACGCGGCGCGCGAGGCCCTCGACGATTGCCGTCTTGCCGACGCCTGGCTCGCCGATTAGCACCGGGTTGTTCTTCGTGCGCCGGACCAGCACCTCCATGAGGCGCAGGATCTCCTCCTCGCGCCCGATCACCGGGTCGAGCTTGTCCTGGCGCGCCAGCTCCGTCAGGTCGACGGCGTACTTCTCGAGCGCGCCGGCCTTGCTCTCGGCGCGCGGGTCGTCGACCGGCCGGTTGTTCCGCAGCGCGGCAAACGCCTCGGCCACCGGCCCCGGCGCCAGCCCCGCCTCGCGCAGCAGGCGGCCGGTCGGCCCCTCTGGCTCATTCAGCAGCGCCAGGAAGAGATGCTCGACGCTCACGTAGCTGTCGCCGCGCCGCTCGGCGTCGGCCAGCGCGTTCTCCAGTACACGACGCGCGCGCGGGGTCACGTACAGCGAGGTGACTGGCCCCGTGGCGTTGCCTCGACCGCCCAGAGCCACGCGCACACGGCCCTGGAGCGCCGCCACGTCCACGCCCAGACGGGCGCACACCTCGGCCACCAGGCCACCCGGCTGCTCCAGGAGCGCATAGAGCAGGTGTGTCGTGTCCAACTCGCGCTGGCCCAGGCGGAGCAAGGTCTCCTGAGCGCGCCGCAGCACTTCCTGCGCCTGCTCGGTAAAGCGTTCAATTGGTATCATCTGCCCCTTAACCTCCCACCGATCGCGCCGCGCGGGCCGTCGGTGCTACAACGTCATTATAAAGCTTCGTGCCGGAAATTACTAACCATAAGTGAGTGGTTGGCCGTTCGCCTTGGGGCAGACGGGCTGGCAGGGTGGCAGGCGGCTAGCGGCCGAGCGCGAGCCAGCGGGTGAGGATGAGGGTAGCGACCGCGAAGGCGGCGAGCGCCACGTAGCCGGCCGCGAAGGAGCCGGTCGCCTCCAGCAGCGCGCCGACCACGGGCGGCCCGAGGAGCACGAGGAAGGCGCCCGCCCAGCCGACGAGCGCCTGCGCGGACGCGGGGCTCTCGGGCACGCTGAGGGCCGCGCCGTTGAACACCGCGGCATAGGGCAGGCTGGTGCCCAGGCCCACGACGAGCAGCCCGAGCACGGCGCCGGCGAGGCCGCCCCAGCCGAGCGCCAGCCAGATGAGGCCGCCGATGCACACGACGAGCGCCAGGCGCATCAGGCGCAGCGAGTCGATGACGCGGCGGTCCACGAGCGCGCCGCCGAGCGGTCGCCAGACGACGCCGCCCAGGAGCACCAGCGAGCCGAGCAGGCTGGCCTGCTGGAGCGGCAGGCCCTCGTCGTGGACGAGGAACACCGCGGCCCAGGTGGCCATGACCATCGCCAGGCCGAAGCCGCACATGTGAACGAACGAGAGGATCCAGGCGTCGCGGTTGCGGAGCGCGTAGAAGACGCCGCCCGGCGTCGGGATGCCGGGGTCGCGCGGCGCGAACAGGGCGTAGGTGGCGCCGATCGCGGCGATCACCAGCCCGGCGAGCAGCACCGCGCCGCGCCAGCCGAGCGGCTCGGCCAAGGCGGGCATGACGTAGACCGTGCTGCCGGAGATGGCGAGATAGGTGCCGCCGAAGAGCCCCTGCGCCAGGAAGCGGCGCCCCGGCGGCGCCATGACGCGGGTGTAGCTCAGGCCGGCAGTGAAGCAGGCGCCCGCGCCGAGGCCCGCCACGAATTTGGCGAAAAGCAGGAGCGCCAGGTTGGGCGCGACCGCCAGCAGCAGGTTGCCCGCCACGAGCACGACGTAGCTGGGGACGAGCACGCGCTTGCCGCCGTCGCGGTCGATGCGGTAGCCCACGACGAGCGCCGTCAGCAGCAGGCCCGTGAAGAAAGCCGTGGACATCAGCCCGGCCTGGGCGGGCGTCAGCGCCAGGTCGGCGGCGATCAGCGGGATGAGCGGCCCGTGGTTGGTGTAGTTCGAGGCCGGCCCGACCACGGACAGGCACATGAGCGCGATGGCGCCCCAGCCGGCGCCGCGAGGCGCGGTGATGGCCGGCGCCCGGGCGCTGATCACTCAGCCGGCTCGTAGGGGGCGAAGCGGAACTCCATCTCGCGGGTGAGATGGCCGCCGTGGCCGAGCGCGGCCAGGTCGGCGCGCCGCGGCCGGCGGCCGGTGAGCACCTGCGGCAGGACGATGTCCATCGCCGTCGCGCGCGAGTACATGCCGCACGACGGCAGCCCCAGCATCGGCGTGTCGCCGAGGTACGCGAGCCACAGCATGCTTCCCGGGTGCGCGGGCACGCCATGCTTCTCCAGGGGGACGCCCAGCTCGTTCAGCGCCCGCAGCATCGGGTCCGCAGGGTCGATGGCGTTGCCGCCGCCGGTCAGGATGAGATCGGCGCCGCTGGCCAGCAGCTCGCGCACGGCGGCCGCGGCCCCCGCGCCGTCCGGCTCGACGTAGCGGACGCCGAGCAGGCGGGAGCCGAACCAGGCCAGGCGGTCGCGGATGCTGGCCTCGAAGCGGGTGCGCGCGCGGGCGTCCAGCTCCTCGCTGACGACCATGCCCACGGTGTGGAGCAGGAAGGGGGCCACGTCGACGATCGGCGCGTGCTCGCGCGCGATGCGCTCGACCTCGCGGACGGTCGCCTCTTCCACCACCAGCGGCGTGACCTTCGCCGCTCCCACCTCGTCGCCCTCGTCCACCACCTGGCCGTCGTACCAGGTGTACACCGAGACGTGCTCCACGCAGTCCACGTCCCAGAGCGCGGCGGCCTTGACGCGCAGGACGCCGCGGTGGCGCGCCAGGAGGCCGAAGCGGCTCTGGTGGGGGCCTTTCAGGGTGATGCCTGGGCCGGACACGGCGACCGCGATGCGCCGCGCCGCCTCGTCCTCGGGCACGTCGCCGGGCTCGACCGCGAGCAGGTGGACTTCCTGGCCGGGCAGGTCGCTCAGGCGGCGCACGTCGTCGTCGGTGAGGGTGCTACCCTTGAACAGCACGCCGCCGCGCCGCCGGCCGGCGCCTCGCACGTCGTGACAGAGCACCTTGCCGGCCGCCTGGGCGAGCGCTGGGCTGTCCGTGCGTACGGTTACCAGCTTCATGGTCACCCCCGAATCGCGCGGAGCGCGCGTGCTGGGCAAGGCCAATCCGGAGCGTGGACGGTCCGCGGTGGACGCCGGGGCGCGACAAACCCGTCGCGGACACCGGGAACCCGCGATGCGGCCGCCGTGAGTGGCTGATCCGCTGGTATTCTATCAAGCAACCGCGCGTTCTGGCGCGCGATCGGCGCCGAACGGCCGGAGAGCAGCATGCGACAAGACAGGGAACCGGGGCCGTCCGAAGAGCTGCTGGCGGCCTGCGACGCGGCGGGCCGCCCCTTGGACGTCGGCCGGCCGCGTGGGCTGGCGCACCGCGAGGGCCTCTGGCACCGCTCGTTCCACTGCTGGATCGTCCGCGCGGGACCGGGAGCGCCCGAGCTGATCTTGCAGCGGCGAGCGCTCGTCAAGGACACCCACCCCGGTTGCTGGGACGTGAGCGCCGCTGGCCACTTTCGGCCGGGCGAGGGCGTGGAGGGCGGCCTGCGCGAGCTGGAAGAAGAGCTGGGGCTGACGGTCTCGCCCGACGCCCTGGTGTGGCTCGGGCGGCACCGGGAGGTGCTGCGGTACCCCGACGGGTTGCAGGATCGCGAGTACGAGGACGTGTACCTGCTGCGCTGCGACCAGCCGCTGAGCGCCTACGCGCCCGATGCCGCCGAGGTGGACGGCGTGGCGGCGCTGCCGGCGGCGACGCTGGTGGCGCTCGCGCGCGGCGTGGTGCGGCGGGCGCGGGCGTCGGGCCGGGTGCTCGGCCCCGGCGGCTGGCGCGACCACACGGTCGTGCTGACGCGGGCGACTCTGGTGCCGCGGGCTGGGCGCTACTACGAGCGGCTGGCGCGGGCTGCCGCGCGCCTGGTACGCGCGGAGCCGCCGTGCGTCAGCGCGATCCCGCACCGGCGGTAGGCGGCGGATTCGCTAGGGCCGATCGTTCTGGCCCGTGCGGCCGTGCCAGGCGCGGCGGCCGGCCGCCAGCAGCCCAGGCCCCACGAAGGAGCCGGCGATCGCGCCCGCGACGATCGTCTCCTTCTCGCCGCTCAACGCCTGGGCGATGATAGCGCCGATGACGGCGCCGATGACGGAGCCGATCAGCTCCCGCGCCATGTTCGGCTGCGGCGGGCCGGGCGGGCGGCCGCGCGGCGTATCGTCAGGGGGCTCGTTCATAGGGCCTGCTGGAGATCAGGCACCGGCTTCCTCCCCTAAACCCGCTTGGCTGGCCCATTATAGCCGCCGGCCGGTTGGCGTGGGGTAGCGCAGCCTCTCCCCACGCCAACCGGCTGCCCGGGCCTAGTAGTTCAGGCCCTCGTAGGTCGAGGACGCGTCGCCACCACGCGCGTAGTTCACCTCGTTCACGATGGCGACGAGCCGCTGACCACCGGCGATGTTCTCCACCACCGCCGAGCCCACGGACCCTGCCGGTAGCTGGTCGTTGTCCGGCTGGTAGAAGGTGTAGGACCCGCCGGCGGGGACCACCGCGAATTCGACGGCGGTGGCACCCGTGGACAGTGTGTAGGTGATGCGAGCCTGGGCGTCGCTGTTGTCGACGTTCTGCACCTGGACGCCGGTGTTGAAGCCGTTGCGGTCCTTGAAGATCAGCGGCACGCTCAGGCGCGGCGTGGCGCTGGCCGGGTCGAAAGCGTTGTAGACCATGCCCGTGCGGTTGCCCACGTTGTACTGCGAGACCACCGCCACGACGTTGCCGCTGGCCTGCACCTGCGCCGAGGCCACCAGCCCGCTGGCGAGGTCAGGCACGTCCGCGGGCCGGAAGGTGTAGGGGCTATTCGGCGCCACGGTGACGGGCGCGGTCGTGATCTGGGCGCCGCCGCCGGTGGGCTGCACGGCGACGCGCACGGTGACGGCGCTGCTCGTCGCGTTCTGGATGCGGATCTCGCTGTCCCAGCCGCCCCGGGCCTTGAACAGCAACGGCGCAAGCTGCGAGGTGGCGCCGCTGGCATCGCCGGTCGAGAGCTGGAAGATACCCGTGCTGCGGTCGTACACGTCGCCGATCGCGACGATCGGCTGGTCGCTGAGCAGGACGGCGGCGGCGTCCATGTTGCCGGGCAGCTCGGGCCGGTCGGCGAGCGCGATCCGCCGCGAGGCGAGCGCGGGCACGAACACCTGGAAGCGGCCCGCCAGGCCGTCTGGCGTGAAGAAGCGCGCCTCCACGTTCGCCGGCACGGTGCCGGCGTTCTGGACCGTAATGGTGCTCGAGCGGCTGCCCACCTGCTTCACCGCGTAGGGCAAGAAGACCGAGGTGGCGGGCGCGTGCGGCGCAACGAACGTGCCCACGTAGAACGGGCTGGCATCGGGCTGCGTCTGCTGGTTGACGATCGCGCCCACGGGCTGGGTGGCCTGGACGACGGCCGAGCCGACGAACCCCGCGGGCAGGTTCGGGTTGCCGGGCGTGTAGAACGTCGTCGAGGCATTCGGGCCAACGGACGCCGTCTCGACCCACTGGGGCACGGTGCGGCCGTCCTGGTCGTAGTACGTGATGGTCACGGTGGCGGTCGCGCCGCTCAGATTCTGCACCTGCACGCCCGTCTCGAGCTGGGCGGCGCGGTTCAGGATGAGCGGAACGTACAGCGTGGACGCCGCGGGGCCGGTGCCCGGCGTCAGCGTGGGGCCAGCGGTGGGGATCGCCGTCGGCACGGGCGTGGTGGTCGCCGTGGCTGCCGTGGTGGCGGTGGCGGCCGGCGTGGGCGTCTGCGCCCCGGCGGGCGCGGTGAGCGGGGCCAGGCTGAGCGCGAGGAGGCCGACCAGGAGGATTGCGAAGCGCGTGCGCGCGAGCGCTGCCATCGTCATCTCCCACTCTATATGCTTCTGGTGCCATCGAGGCGGGCCGCCCGCAGGTTCCGTGCCAAGTATGGGCCGTCAGCGCGGACCGCGACAGGCGCGGCCCCATCACAAAATCGTGAGCGGCGCGGGGCGACTACTCGGAGGCTACTGCACTGCAGAGGTGAAGGCGCAGAGGGGTGGCCCCTACTTTACACAAGGCTGCCCCCCGGAAGCTGGTCAGGGGTAGGCCCCCGGCGCCTGAGGCTAGGGGTGAAATGGACGCCCGATCACCAGGGGAATCGTGCCCTGGCACAGGCGCGGTCGTATCCCCGCGGCCTGACACGACCGCGACCCTGCTGCCGCGCTCGGTCCGTAACCGGCTCAGAAGGGGCGTGGAGTGACTGAACAGATGGCCGCGGTGCGTCTCAACATCGCCGCCGTGAACGGCGGGCGAGGAGACGCTGCAACTACAGCCAGAGCTTAGCGTACCTTCTTGCGCTTGTTGTCCACGTAGTCCACCAGGATGTACTCGCCCAGGCGCTCGGGGGTGGCGTAGAAGGCGCGGCCGCGGTTGATCTTCGTCATCTGCTCCACGAAGTCGATCAGGTAGTGGCCGCGCTCCAGCATGAAGGTGTTGATGACGATGTTCTCGCGGGTGCAGCGGCCTACCTCGCGCAGCGTCTCCTGGAACGTGCGGTACGTCGGCGGGTACGAGAACTCGATCTGGCCGCCCTCGAAGTAGGCGGTGGGCTCGCCGTCGGTGATGAGGATGATCTGGCGGGTGCCGCCCTTGTGGCGGGCGAGGAGCTGGCGCGACAGCATGAAGGCGTGCTGCATGTTCGTGCCGTAGCCCCACTCGTTCCAGGTGAGGCGCGGCAGGTCCTCGGGCTTGATCTCGCGGGCATAGTAGGAGAACGGCACGACGTACAGGGCGTCGCGCGGGTACTGGCCGCGGATCAGCGAGTTCAGCGCGATCGCCACCTTCTTGGCCGCCGTGATGCAGCCGCGCAGGAACATCGAGCGGCTCATGTCGAGCAGCAGCACCGTCGCGCACTGCGTCATCAGCTCGGTGCGGTAGACCTCGAAGTCGGCCGGCGTGAGCTTCACGGGCGTGCCGCTGCCCTGGCGCATGACGCCATTCATCACCGTGCGCTCAAGGTCGAGCAGGAAGGTATCGCCGAACTCGTAGACCTTGCTCTCGTCCATGCGCTCGCCGCCGGTGCCCCGGAAGCGGCTCTCGTGCTTGCCGAAGTTGTCGCGCTTCAGGTGCTGGAAGATGTCGCGTAGCGCCTTCTGGCCGATCTTGCGGATGCCGCGCGGGGTCAGCTCCCAGCGGTTGCCCTTCTTGACGATCAGGCCCGCCTCTTCGAGCAGCTTGGTGAGCTGCTTGAGCTGCTCCAGCGACTGGGCGGCCTCGTCGCCCAGCAGCTCGCGCACGCGGTCGGGGTCGATCTGGTCGAGGGCTTGCGGGTCACGGGCGCGCTGGAGCTGCTTTTCGAGCTGGTCCATCTCCTGCAGCTCTTGCATGAGCCGCATGGCCTCCATGAACGACAGCGAGTCGTCGCCCTGGAAGGGATACTGCCGCCGCATGGAGCCCATCGGGTAGAGCTGCTCCAGGTTCATCGCCAGCTCGGCCAGCTCCTGCTGCATCTCCTCGTTCTGGAACAGGCCCTCCATGAGGTCCTGCAGCTCGCGCCGCTGCTGCGGCGTCATGCTGTCGAGCAGCGACTGCATGGCGGCCATGCGCTGCTGCAAGTGCTGCACCAGATCATCGAGGTTCTGCATGCCGGGCGGGAAGAAGTCGCCGTACTGCTCCATGAAGTTCTGGAAGTTCGGCTCGCCGCCCTCCTGGCGCTCGCGCAGCATCTCGTTCAGGTCGCGCAGCATCTGGTTCGTGCGCCGCAGGTCCTCGGGCGTGATCTGCTGGAGCCCCTGCTGCATCCCCTGGAAGTAGGACTGCATGACCTGCTGCTGCAGCATCTGCAGCAGCTCCTGGAAGAGACGCTGCGCCTCCGGGTCCATGAACTCGTAGTCGGTGAGCGCTTTCACGGCGCCGCCGAGGTCCTTTGGCAGCTCATCGAGGAACTGCTGCTTCTTGGCGGCCATGTTCTCGAGCATGCGGCGCAGCGTCTCGGGGTCGAGACCGCCGTCCGCTTGCCCGCCCTGCTCGCCGCCCATCTGCGGCTGGCCGGCCTGCTGGCCCGGGGATGATTGCGGCGACCCAGGCTGCTGGCCACGCTGCCCTCGCTGGCCGCGGCTCCCGGGCGCCTGCTGGCCCTGCTGGCCGCTCGCTTGCTGGCCGCTCTGCGCCTGGCTGCCGTCCTCGCCCTCGTCCCCCTGCTCCCCCTGCTGGCCGCGCTGGCCCTCCTGCCCCTGCTCGGCCCGCTGGCGGGCCTCGGCCAGGCGGCGCTCGATGCCCTCGCGCTCGGTGCGCAGCACCTCGTCCAGCTTCTCCTGGATCTCCTTCATCACGTCGTTGAGCTGGAAGCGGTTGAGCTGCTGCTGGCGCTGCTGGCGCAGCCGCTCCAGGAGCTGCTGCAGCCCCATCATGCGGTCGCCCGCTGCGTTGCGGTGGCCCATCTGCATGAGGCGCTGCAGGCCGCTGCGCAGGTCGCCGTCGGCGAGGAGATCGTCGGAGAGCTGCTCCAGCAGCTCCTCGGGGTCGAAGGGCGCGATCTGCTGGCTGCCGTCCCAGCGCGAGTAGCGGTAGTAGCGCATGGCGTGTCCTTCGTGCTGCGTGCCGATTGCTGAGCGCGGGGTGCCGAGCGAGCTGATTACTCAGCACTCAGCACTGTCCACTCAGCACGCGGCCTAGCGGCGGTAGCGCACCTTGCCCTCGGAGCGGTCCTTGTTCAAGCGGCGGTTCAGGTGCAGCCCCTCCAGAATGAACTCGACGGCCGAGGCGATGGCGGCCGGGTTGCTGCCGGCGCCGAGCTTGGCGATGGCGTCCTTCAGGCCGGGCATCTGGGCGGCCTGGAGCGCGTAGTCCATCGAGGCGAGGTTGTCCGAGGTCTCGACGGTCAGGCCGTTGTCGAAGGCACGGACCAGCTCCTCGAACTCCTGCACCATGAAGTAGCGGTTGAACGTGTTGACGATCGCCCCCTGGATCAGGCGGTCGATGAGCTTGTCCTCTTTAGCGTCGCCGACCGCTTCTAGCTCCACCTTGCCCAGCGTCGAGGCGACGACCGCCGGCAGGTCGCTGACGCGCGGGCAGACCTCGCGCTCGCCGAGGCGGATCGAGCGGCGCAGGGCGCTCGACAGCAGGTTTTCATAGTTGCAGATCGAGACGCGCACGCTCACGCCCGAGCGCTGGCTGATGTCGGGGCTCTTGCGCGCCAGGTGGGTCAGCTCGGCGATCACCTCGGTCATGTAGAAGGGCACCCCGACCTCGTGGCCGTCGGCCGGGAAGGGGAAGCGCTCCTGCTCCATGATCGAGATCTCATGCTCGAGCGTCTTGGGGTAGTGGGTGCGGATCTCCGACCCGAAGCGGTCCTTGAGCGGGGTGATGATGCGCCCGCGGTTCGTGTAGTCCTCGGGGTTCGCGCTGGCGACGACGAACAGGTCGAGCGGCAGGCGGACCTTGTAGCCGCGGATCTGGACATCGCGCTCTTCCATGATGTTCAGCAGGCCCACCTGGATGCGCTCGGCCAGGTCGGGCAGCTCGTTCAAGCAGAAGATGCCGCGGTTCGTGCGCGGCAGCAGCCCGTAATGGATCGTCAGCTCGTCCGACAGGTAGCGCCCCTCGGCGACCTTGATCGGATCGACCTCCCCGATGAGGTCGGCGATAGTGATGTCGGGCGTCGCGAGCTTCTCGCCGTAGCGGCGGTCGCGCGGCAGCCAGGCGATCTCAGTGAGGTCGTCGTGCTCCGCAATCTTCTCCCGGCACGCCTGGCAGATCGGCTGGTAGGGATTGTCGTTGATGTCGCAGCCGGCGATGACCGGGGTCTCCTCGTCCAGCAGGTTGACCAGCGCGCGCGCGAGGCGCGTCTTTGCCTGGCCGCGCTCGCCGAGGAAAATCACGTCCTGCCCGGACATCACGGCGTTTTCGAGCTGCGGGATGACGGTCTCCTCGTAGCCCACGATGCCCGGAAACAGCTCCTCGCCCGCCCGGATCAGGCGCGCGAGGTTGCGGCGCATCTCCTCCTTGACGGAGACCACCTGGTACTCGCTCTGACGCAGCTCGCCAATCGTGCGCGGCTTGGCCATCGTTCCTCCTGCTCGCGCGCCCGGGCTTGGGCGTCGGGCGCGGGGACCCCCTACTATACGCGCCGGGCGGCCGGAAAAGTCAAGCGCCGCGTCCGGCGCGATACGCGGCCAGCGCCGCGCGCCAACGGGCGGGACCGGTATCTCCGGCGGCCACCCGCGCTGTGAGCCACTCCGCGCGCGCCGCGTGCGCTGACCGCAGCTCGTCCGTGTCCATCCCCAGTCGCCGCGCCAGCGGACTCCATTGGCCCTCCATTGCCGACACAAGGCCGGTTCCTTCAGCAGGCCCGTGGAACAGCGGCCGATACCGCACATGGCGCGCGCCCTGCTCCAGCAGGCATAGCTCCTCGACACGGCGCACGACCCCGGCTGAGCCCCGCGTCAGCGCCAAAGTCATCACGAAGTCAACGGCGGCCACCAGGCGCTCGGGAATGCCCAGGGGTGGACTCGTCAGGAAGCCCAACACCTGGCCAACGCTCTCGGCGTGCAGCGTGGCGCCGAGCGCGTAGCCCTCGGGCAGCAGCTCGAACAGGCGCTGCGCGCGGCGACCCCAGAGGTAGATCGGCAGGTGGTCGCTGATCTCGTTCGCGAGCAGGTAGGTCTGGCCCGGGTCGGCTGCGCCGACGAAGCTGAAGTCCTCCGCCATACCCTGCAGGTGCACGCGGCGCACGGCGGGCGGCAGGAAATCGAGCAGCGCGCTGAGCGTGACGGTCTTCCCGGCGCCATTCGGGCCGGCGGCGACGATGATCGAGGCCCGGCGCTCGAGCGCTAGCCAGAGCAGCGCCGCGAGCGAGGCGTCGAGGCTGCCGGCCTGGATCAGCTCTGGCACGGTCAGCGGCCGCGGCAACCGCCAGGGCCATCCCCACCAGCCCGGCGGGTGCTCGCGGAACAGGGCCACGCGCGCGTCGTCGTCCATGGCTCCTCGGTCGTCGGCTGGCTTGAGGAGATGCGGGGCGACTTCCCTTTTCGCTGCTAGTCTACCCCGGAGCGCGGGGGGCCGGGAGCGCGGGGTAGAATCGGACAGACGCGGCGGGAGGCGGCCGATGCTGGTGTGGGCAGACGACGAGCGGGCGCTGATGCGCGACGTGCTGGCGGCGCTTGGGGCGACGGACGAAGAGCAGGCGTGCGTGGCCGACGCGCTCACCGAGGGCGACCTGCGCGGCTATGCGTCCCACGGCCTGCTGCGCTTTCCGCTGATCGTGCGGCGCATCCAGGCGGGCACGGCGCGCGTGCGGGCGACGCCGCGGGTGGTGCGCCGGCGCGCCGCGGCCGCGCTGCTCGACGGGGACCTAGGGCTCGGCCCGTTCGTCGCGACGCGCGCGGTCGAGCTGGCGATGGCGCTTGCCCGCGAGCAGGGCCTCGGCGTAGTCGGCGTCTGCAACAACAACCACATCAGCCTGGTCGGCTACTACGTCGAGCGGGCGGCGCGGGCGGGGCTGATCGGGCTTGCCACGACCAGCGGCGACGCGGGCGTTCATCCTTATGGAGGCATCGACCGGCTGCTCGGCACCAACCCCCTCGCGATCGCGATCCCGACCAACGAAGAGCCCTTCCTGCTCGACATGGCGACGAGCGAGGGGACTTTCGGGCGCATCTTCGCCGCGCGACAGCAGGGCGCGGCAATCCCCGGGAATTGGGCGGTGGACGCGGCGGGGCTGCCGACGACGGACCCAACAGAGGCGCTCGCCGGCTCACTTCGGCCGTTCGGCGGCGCGAAGGGGTACGGCCTGGGTCTCTGCCTGGCGATTCTGGTGGGGCCGCTCGTGCGCGCGGCGCTTGGCCCGGACGTCGTCGGCACAATCCAGCCGGCCGATCCGGCGACGAAGGGCGACCTGTTCGTCGTGCTGGATCCCGCCGCGCTGGGGGATCCGGAGGCGGTGCGGGCGGCGGCGAGCGACTACCTGGCGCGCATCCGCGGATCGCGGCCCGCCCCCGGCAGTGCGGGCATCCGCGTTCCAGGCGAGCGGGCGCTGCGGCTGCGGGCAGAGCGACTGGCGGCCGGCATCCCGATGGACGAGACGACCTGGCAGACGGTCGAGGTGCTTGCCCGCGAGGTCGGTGCGCGGCCTACGTAGCCGTCCAGCGGGCCTAGCCGTTTCCTAAGGAGCTGGCCGCGGTTGGTCTCAACATCGCCGCCGTGAACGACGGGCCACAGTTGGGTCTCCTGGCCCGCCGTTCACGGCGGCGGCCGGAATTGCGTTGTGACTACGGCCAGCAGCTTAGAAGGGCGATAGCCAGTGCAGCGCGCCGAGCGCGACCAGCACCGCCCCGGCCCGGTAGACGAGATCGGCGACTGTCATGGCTCAGCATCTCCTACCCGCGGTGTCGAGAAACGGTCTCTTGCTTCAGTTAAATGCAGGGGTCGTGCCGGGAGACTGGTGACCACGACGACCGGCGCCGCGATCACCGCTGGCCCCAACGCAGCGCGAGGCGGGCCAGCGCGGGCAGGTGTAAGGCCTCGGTCCAGGCGAGCACGAGCGGGAGCAGGTCGGGGCCAAGGGGGCGTGGTCGCATGTGTTCTCGGCTGCGGCCCGCGGACGCTGGCGAGCCGGCCGCTCCTTTCCTGGCTCTCAACTGGCCGCGGCGTACCTGGGAGGCACGTCGGGGGCTACGGTCGGCAGTCTAGCCCGAATCGGCCGCCCTCGCCCAGCGCGCCCCCGTCACGGGCAGATCACAACGGAGCGAGCGGCCAACCGTGGGGCTGCTGGCAAGAGAGCCGCTGTCACAGAGGCGTCACAGAGCCGTCACAGAGGCGCGGATTTCGATGGCCTAGTGTGGGTGGTGGCACAGTTCTGGCAAAGCAGTTACGGCAACTCGACGTACAGGAGGCCACATGACCCCGAAGCCGCCGTCGCCCGCGCGCATGTGGTTCCACCGTTCGGTGGCGCTCACGCTCGTACTGGGGGCCTGCCTGCTCCTGCTCGTCGCCACGCGGCCGGGGTATGGGCCGTTCTTCGTGATGTCCACGCTCGCGTTCCTGCTGGCCGGCTTCCTCTGGTCGCCCGACGGACCGCCCGACGGCGGGCTGCGCGCGCGGGTCGCGCGCCGCTCGGCGCGCCTGGTTGCGCCGCTGAGTGTAGCCCGCAGCTACCGCATTTCTGCCGCGCGCCGATAGCCTCCACCGCTTCGGGGTAGCACCCCGGCAACGGCCAGTGCGCTCCGTCGAGTTGGGCGCCGCGCGGGATGGCGCCGAATCGCCGCTACTGGCCCGGACCCGGCCGCCGCACACGTAGCCCGATGCGGAAGAGCGGGCCCTGGCATACGGGGCAGTAGCCCTTGAGCACCGGGCGCCCGTTGCGCAGGACGGCGCGCTGCGCTCGCTCGATGGAACGGCGCGCGCGGCAGCGCATGCAGTACACGCCTTCGTCATTCCGCGCGGCGCCGTCGGATCGCGGCTCCGACGTGTTCAACTTCCCCCCAAGGCCTCTATTCGCACGGCCTGTTCCAGCGCGGCGCACCGGTTCCCCGCCGGGCGAGCCGGTCCGCCATGCCTCCTGCATGGTACATTCAGTTACTGTCGTGACTGGCGGCGAGCGCGCTATGCACGGGCACACCGCGGCCAGCGCGGCCCGGCCGTAGTGCGCCGGGTGCGGTTCGTGGCTGCTTACGGAATAGTAACCGACGTGATGCTGCTCACCACGTGCCTGCCGCTATTGGCGCTCGACACGGTAGAATCGGGAAAGAGCCTGCTGTAGCGCTCGGTTCGCCGTGTTGCACCCGCCCCGGCCGGGGCCAGTCGGAGGGCCCATGTTTGCTCGTATGGTCGTCGTGAAGTGTCAGCCCGGTAAGGAAGACACGTTTGGCGAGCGCGCCCGCGTGGGCTTGCGCTACTACCGAGAGCAGCCAGGCTGTCGGGGCGTACAGCTCCTGTCGTGCCGCGCCGACCGCACCCAGCTCGTGGTGCTCTCGTACTGGGAGCGCGACAGCGATCTCGTCAAGGCGCGGACCCGGCCCGAATACCAGGAGGCGATGGCTGGACTGACCGAGACGTATTCGGAGCCCCAGTCCGTCGGCGAATGGGACGTCGTCGAGATCTAGCCTCCGACCCGCTGCCCACGGCGATGGACTGGACCTACGGTTTGCGGCTGCTCGGCGTGAGCTGGCGCGACGCGGGCGCGGAGTCCTGTCCCAGCGCGACGCGACGGCAGCGCCAAGGCTCGCGCAGGAGCGTCCTCCGTGAGATTCGTGCACGTTGGGCTTGGGACCATCGGGCTGGCCTGCCTCCGTGTCGCGGCCGAGCGCCCGGGCGTTGCCGTCGTGGCCGCGGTGGACTCGCAGCCGACGCTTGCGGGCCGGGACGCGGGCGAGCTGGCCGGGCTGGGGCGCGCGCTGGGCGTGCCGGTGGGCAGCGACTGGTCGAGCGTGCCGCCGGCCGACGTGGCCATCATCTGCACTACCTCCCGCCTGGCCGACTTGCGGCCTGTGGTGGCCACGGCGTTCGAGCGCGGCCTCGACGTGGTGTCTACCTGCGAGCCGCTTGCCGGACCGGCCGCCGACGACCCCGACGCGGCGGCCCTCGACGTGCTGGCGCGGCGCTGGCAGCGGCGCCTGCTCGGGGTCGGCGTGAATCCAGGGTTCGTGATGGACGCGCTGCCGCTCGTGCTCACCGCGACCCAGACGCGGGTGGATGCCGTGCGCGTGCGCCGGGTCGTCGACGCCGCGACGCGGCGGCCGCAGCTCGCGGCCAAGGTGGGTGCGGGGCTCACGCCGGCCGAGTTCGCGGCGGGCGTGAAGCGCGACGAGATCGGGCACGTCGGGCTCCCGGCGTCGGCGCGGCTGATTGCCGGGGGCCTGGGCTGGCAGCTCGACGAGCTGCGGGAGACGATTCGGCCGGTGATGGGAGCCGACGGCCGCTGCGCGGGCGCCCGGCAGCGGCTGCGGGCCACGGAGGACGGCCGTGTGCGCATCTTGCTCGACCTCACGATCGCGGTCGGCGCGCGGCCCAGCGGCGACACGATCCTTCTGGACGGGAGCCCGCCACTGCGCTGGGCGACGCGCCCCGCGACCGCGGGCGATGAGGCGACGGCGGCGCTGGCGGTGAATGCCGCGCTGGCCGTGGGCGGCCTGCCGCCGGGACTGCGGACGATGGTGGACCTCATGCCGCTGCGCTACCGGGCGGACGGGGACGAGGAGCCGCGCGCCTGAGGCGCGCGCCCCCGCCGCCTGCTCCGCCCCCCGCCGCGCCGAATCCGTTTCCCTCGCGCGCTCGTCCACGGTTCCGCTCGCGCTCGCGGCGGACCGTTGCGCGGGGCTGGGGCGGTGCCTATAGTGAGGGCGGCGCACGAGCCGCGGAGGTGCAGCATGGCCGAGCAGGCGGGCAGCGCATCGGCAGGAGCCCCACAGGAGGCCGCGAGCGCGCTCGCGCGGGCGCCGATCGCCTGGCGACCGACCCCCGAACAAGCGGCCGCCAGCCGCCTGGGCAGGTTCATGGCCGCGCAGGGCATCGACCGCTATGAGACGCTCCTTGCGCGCTCGATCGCCGAGCCGGAGTGGTTCTGGCAGGCGGTGGTGGACGACCTGGGCCTCGAGTGGTTCACCCCGTATGAGCGCGTGCTGGACTTGCGCGACGGCGTGCCGTTCGCCCGCTGGTTCGTGGGCGGCCGTTTCAACTACGTACACAACGCGGTTGACCGCTGGGCCGCCTCGCCGCGCCGCGACCAGCCGGCCATCATCTGGGATGGCGAGGACGGCGCGGCCCGCTCGCTCACTTACGCGGAGCTGGACGCCGCGGTGTGCCGCCTGGCGAACGGGCTACGCGCCCTGGGCATCGGCAAGGGCGACCGCGTGGGCATCTTCATGCCGATGACCCCCGAGACCGCGGTTGCGACGCTGGCCGTCTCTAAGCTGGGCGCCATCTACACGCCGATCTTCTCGGGCTACGGGGCAACGGCCGTCGCCAGCCGGCTGGCGGACTGCGACGCGCGGCTGCTGATTACCGCCGACGGCTTTCCCCGCCGCACCACGGTGGTGCCGATGAAGGAGACCGCCGACGAGGCGGTGGCGCAGGTGGCGAGCGTCGAGCGCGTGCTGGTCTACCCGCGCCTGGGCCGCGACGTGCCCTGGACGGCGGGCCGCGACGTGTGGTGGGATGAGGCGGCGCGCGACCAGCCGGCCGAGTGCCCGACGGAGCAGACGGCGGGCGACGACCCGTTCATGATCATCTACACCTCGGGCACCACCGGGCGGCCGAAGGGCGCGCTCCACGTCCACCACGGCTTTCCGCTGAAGGCAACGCAGGACATGGCCCACTGCTTCGACGTGGGGCCGGGCGACCGCTTGTTCTGGCTGACGGACCTGGGCTGGATGATGGGGCCGTGGGCGATCCAGGGCGCGCTCATGCTCGGCGCGACGTTCGTGATGTTCGAGGGCACGCCCGATTACCCGGGGCCGGACCGCCTGTGGGACATCGTCGAGCGGCGGCGCGCGACGCACGTCGGCATCTCGCCCACGGCGATCCGCGGCCTGATGCGGCACGGCACGGAGCCGGTCGCGCGCCACGACCTGAGCCACGTGCGCGTGCTCGGCGGCACGGGCGAGCCGTGGAACCCCGACCCGTGGTGGTGGTACTTCGAGCACGTCGGCGGCCGTCGCTGCCCGATCATCAACTACTCCGGCGGCACCGAGGTCTCGGGCGGCATCCTGGGCTGCACGCTGGTCCAGCCGATCAAGCCGTGCTCTTTCAGCGGGCCGATTCCCGGCATTGCGGCCGACGTGGTGGACGACGCCGGGCGGTCGGTGCGCGGGGAAGTGGGGGAGCTGGTCATCCGCGCGCCGTGGCCGGGCATGACCCACGGCTTCTGGCGGGACCGCGAGCGCTACCTGGAAACCTACTGGTCGCGCTGGAACGATATGTGGGTACACGGCGACTGGGCGCTGGTGGACGACGACGGCTTCTGGTACATCCTCGGCCGCTCGGACGACACGCTGAAAGTGGCCGGGAAGCGGGTTGGTCCGGCGGAGGTGGAGTCGGCGGCGGTGGCGCACCCGGCCGTGGCCGAGGCGGCGGCGATTGGCGTGCCAGACGAGCTGAAGGGCGAGGCCATCGTGGTATTCGCCGTGCTCGGGCCGGGGCACACCGCCGACGACGCCCTGCGGCGCGAGGTGGAGGAGGCGATCGTGGCGGAGCTGGGCCGCGCGCTGCGCCCGAAGGCCGTGCGGTTCGTGCGCGAGCTGCCGAAGACGCGCAACGCGAAAGTGCTGCGCCGCGTCATTCGGGCGAAGTACCTCGGGCGCGACGATCTGGGCGACCTGACCTCGTTGGAGAACCCAGCGGCGGTCGACGAGATCGGCCAGGCAGTTTGAGCCGGCGCGCAGTGGAGACTGTGGGCGCGGCCGCGCTCGACGAGCGCGGCGCGGCGGCCTCCGGCGGCTGGCGGCGCGGGGCATTTGCGCTGGCCTGCCTGGTCAACTTTGTGGCCTGGACGGCGGGCTACGTGCTGCTCGGCACGCTGGCGCTGTACGCGGTGGGCCTGGGCGTGCCGGAGGCGCAGGTGGGTTGGTATCCGGCCTGCTGCAGCGCGTTCGGGCTCATCGGCCAGTTGACGGCGGGTCGGTGGCAGCGCTCGGCGTGGCGCGTCTGGCTCTGGCGCCTGCCGCCGCTGGTGATGGCGGCGGCCAGCCTGCTCGGCGTATTGGCTCCCTCGGCCGTGGCGCTGTTTCTCGTCTGCGCGCTGTTTGGCGGCAGCTACGGCGCGCTACAGAACACGGCGCTGGTGGTGGCCACCGAGGCCGCGCCTGCCGCGCGGCGCGGCCAGGCGGTGGGCCTGTACGGCACCTTCACGACGCTCGCGGTGATGGTCGGGCCGCCGCTCGGCGTGGCGGTGCTCCACCGGGGCGGGGGCGGGGCGCTGTTCGCGCTGGCGCTCGCGCTCTCGCTAACCACCGCCGCGATTACGGTCGCCGTGCCGCTTCCCGCCGCTCCCCGCTCGGCGGCCAGCGCCGTCGCGACGCGGCTGCACCCGCTGGTGTACTTCGCGGCGATCGCGCTGCTGGGCATGACGGCGACGTGGGGCACGGTCGTGGCCTTCCTGCCGCTGTACGCGCCCACCCTCGGGCTCGACAATCCGGGCTGGTACTTCACCGTGCAGGCGGCCGGGGTGCTGTTGCTGCGGACGGCTACCGGCCGCCTTTCGGACCGCTTCGGGCGAGTACAGGTCCTCGTCCCGGCCAGCGTGCTGGTGGCGGTGGGAGTGTGGGGGCTCGCGCTGCACCCCGCGGTGCCGTGGCTGCTGACGCTGGCGCTGCTGTACGGCCTCGGCTACTCGGCGATCCACCCGACGACGATGGCGCTGGCGGACGACGTGTCTGATCCGGCGACGCGCGGGCCGGCGTTCGCCGTCGTGGGGGCGGCGTTCAGCGTCGGCGCGGGGCTCGGCGCGCTGGCAATGGGCGGCGTGCTCGCCCGCAGCTCGTTCGAGACGATGTTCCTGGCGGCGGGGTTTGTGCCGCTCGCCGCCACGGGGCTCTGCGTCTGGCGCTGGCTCGCGTACCCGGAGCTACGGTGCGGCGCCCCCGTCGGCCTCGCGCGCGGGCGCCTGGGCAGCGGCGCGGACTGAGCGCCGCTAGCGCTCGAGGGCGTTCGCGCCGACGACGAGGGCCTGCATGCCGCCCAGGTAGAACGACACGCGCAGCACCTCCATGATCTCCCGGTCGGTCGCGCCGGCCTCCCGTGCCCTGCGCGCGAACGATTTCACGCCGCCGGGATGGTTGGCCTGGGCGTCGAGCGCCATGGCGAGCAGGAACTTGTACTTGACCTCCAGCGCCCCCGGCGCGAACGCATCCGCAGCGGTCGCGGCCAGGTCGTTCAAAAACTCCGGATCGTGCTCCTCGATCTTGCTCACGCCGGCCGGAACCTGTGCCATCCCGAACTCCTCCCGGGCCGCTCTTGCCGGCCATGATGCGGCCGGGCGGCGTGCTCTCGCGGCCGCTGCGGGCCGCCGAGCCGCCTATTATATCGTAAGTGGCGCTGCTCAGGCGCGCGGCGCTCCGCTCGTGCTTGACGGACATTCACCGCGCTCCCTATAGTCTCTCACTCCTCGCCGACGACGATCGCCAGGAAGGCCGAATGCCGGAGCGCGCCCGCCCCTCTCGTCGCCCCCCTGGCGCGCGCTCGGGTGACTCTCCCGCTCGTTCACCACGTGGCGGCACGCGTCGTGGCCCATCGCGCGCGCGCCCCCCAACTCAGGTACAGCCGACCGCGCCGGCGAGCGCGCTCCTAGCACCACCGGCGCTCAGCGCGCTGCCCGTCGCTGCCAGCATGCGTGCCGACGAAGCGGCGGGCGGGGACGAGACGAGCGCGGCCGCAGCGCGTCTGGGGGATTTCACGCGCCGCGTCGCGGAGTCGCTGAAGGCCCACCATTCCGCCAGCGTGCGGCTCTCGGCCGCGTTCTTGATGGCGGCCGCCGTGGCCTGTGCGCCGGCGACGCCGCCAAGCCCCGCACCGACGCCCGCGCCGGGCGCCACGCCCCAGCCACAGCCATCCGGGGGCGGGGGGTGGGTGGGACCGATATTCATTCCGTTCCCGTTCCCCGCCGGAGGGTCGAGCGGGTCGAGCGGGTCGGGCGGGTATAGCGGCTCCGGGCGGTCGAGCGGCGGGGGGGGCATCATCCCGGTGCCGGTGCCCAGTGGGGGCGGCAGCTACCGCGATGGCCCGTCGGCGGGCGATTACCGTGCGCCCACCGGCGGCACGACAGGCACCAGCGGCCAGAATGGCGGGACCGGCGGCGGCTCGGCGGCCAGCGGGCGCGCCGACGGCGTGAGCGGCCAGTCGGGCGGCACGGGGGCCGGCACGGCCGCGAGCGGGCGCGGTGGAGCAACCAGCGGCCAGAGCGGGGGCGCCGGCAGTGGTACGGCTGCCAGCGGCCGGAACGGGGCGACGAGCGGGCAGAGCGGTGGGACCGGCAGCGGCTCCGCGGCGTCGGGGCGAGGCGGCTCTAGCTCGGGCGGCGGGGGCGTAAGCGCGCCGTCGTCGGGTGGCTTCAGCAGTGGCGGCGGGGCGCGCGGCGGCGCATCCAGCGGCTCCGGCGGCTAGCCAGGGCGACGCGGATGAAGATCGAGAAGTCGGGCAAATCTCGAGGCGGCACGGCGCAGGAAGGAGCGCGCACACCGACCCCTCAGCGGGCAGCGCTCAGCGCGCGGTCCGCGTCCCCACCCTCCGCGAAACGCCTGCGGGCGCTGCTGCGCACCTCGCCGCTGATCGCGCCCGAGCTACGCGCCCACTGGCTCCGTGTGCTGCCGCACCTCTCGGCCGGGCAGCGCGCCGAGCTGGCGGCGCTCCTGGAGGTCGGCAGTCCTGCCGAGAGCGGGCCTGGCCCCGCGGATGTCGATCGCGCCTAGCGCCCGCGCGGCGTATCGGCGCTGGCACGCTGCGGCCGGCCCGTGGGCGGGCTTCGTGCGTGTGGTGCCCCTGGTGGCGCTGGCTCAGGGGATGGTGCCCCGTCCGACTGCGGCGCCTGAACCGCCGGAAGAGGTGGTTGCGGGGCTGGCGCAGGCGGGCACTCAGGAGGGCTGGCTGGGGCGGGCGGACGTGCTGCTTGTGCTCGACCTGCCGAGCGCGGTAGGCCTCGGCGTCGCGGCCGGGCTGGCGCGCTGGGGCGTGCGGCCGGTGCCGCTGATCTTCCTGTGGCCGGAGCCGGGCGCGCTGCTGGCCGCTGAGCCGGTGTTGGCCGCGCTGCTGCGCTATGCGCCGCCTGTGGCTGCTGGGGGCGCGCCCGCGCAGTTCGCGCTCGTGCTTGACCGTGAGCGCAGCCGGCCGGCGAGCGCGGCCGATCTCGCCGTGCGGTTCGACAACCGCTATGAGTTAGGCGGGCTCGATTTGCCGAGCGCAGCGCGGCTGCGGGCGGGCGGGATCGGCGCACTCGTCGCCTGCTGCCAGGCCGCGGCCCCGCCGACTGCCGATCTCGCCGGCTACCTCGACGGACTAGAGGCCGGCGGCCTGCCGATCCGCCGTTTGGCGCTCGACTAGCGATGTACACGCTGGCGTCGGAGCTTGCGGCCGCCGACCCCGCCGCCTTCGGGGCTCGGTGGACGAGCTACCTGCACGAGGCGGCGCTCCGGTACTTCCTCTACGACAACACGGTGGCGGGCGAGCGCTACCTGGCGCTCAACGCCCTGGTGGTCGAGCCCGCCACACTGGCCCAGCTTGTCGCGGCTACCGAGACGCTGGGTCGCGTGTTCGCTCGGGCGACGCGCGCTGTGCAGCACGACCGGCCCACGCTGGAGCGCCTGGGCTTTCCGTGGGCGGTAGCGGAGATGCTGCTGCACGAGCCGCAGGCGCCCCTTCTCTCCCCTCTGGGGCGCTTCGACTTCCTGCTCGACGAGGCCGGCGAGTGGCGCCTGCTGGAATACAACAGCGACACCCCATCGGGCGTGCGCGAGACCATTGGCGCCGAGCGACTAATCTACCGCGCGCTCGCGCAGCGGGGCCGTCACGTGCGCCTGGGGGCGTGGCTGGCCGCGCGCACGCGGCGGGCCTTTGCCCGGCTGCTGGCGGCCGCGCCCCGGCCCGTACGGCGGCTGGGGCTGGTGACCGACGCGGGCTACGCCGAGGACCTGGCGCAGCTCCTGTTCCTGCGGGAGGTCTTGCGGCCGCTTGGCGTAGACCTAGCACTGGGCGACGTGGACAACCTGAGCGTGCGCCGGGGGCGCGTACACGTGGTGGGGCGGGAGGTGCAAGCGCTCTACCGGCTGTATCCTATCGAGCGCCTGTACGGCCACCCGGTGTTCGCGGGGCTAATGGACGCTGCGCTGGCGGGCCGGGTCTGGCTACTCAACCCGGTGGCGGCGCTGCTCGCGCAGGACAAGGCGCTGATGGCGTGGATCTGGGCGCGGCGCGACGACCCGCTCTTTCCGCCCGCCGAGCGAGCAGCCATCGCCCGCCACCTGCCTGAGACGTACCTCGTTACGGACACGCCGCCGGGCCTCGACCGGCGCGCGTTCGTCGTGAAGGAGTTCTTTGGCCGTGAGGGCGAGGAGGTCTACCTGGGCGAGCGCATTGACGACGCTGACTGGGAACGCTGTCGCGCCTGGCGGACTTTCGTCGTGCAGCGGCTGGTGCGGAGCCAGATGGTCGACGATGTGATCTGGAAGGACGAGGGGCCGACGCTGGTGCGCAGCATTCCCTGTGTGGGCAGCTACCTGGCGGGCGAGCGCTGGGGCGGCCTGTACGTGCGACTTGGCGACCGCGTTACCACCAACCGCGCCCGCCACGTCGGGGCATTCAGTGAATCGCCGCCGCGATGATCAGCGCCAGTGCGATTAGGAAGCCGCCGGCGAGGAGGGCGGCCGCAGTGTTGTTCTTCTCGAAGATCTCGCGGCCGAGGTCGTGGGGGGTCGCCCAGTCGAAGACTTTGTAGGCGATGAGCAGCAGGACGGCGCCGAGGACGGCATAGACGATAGACGCGACGAAGAGAAAGACTTCGCGACCCCAGTCGACCATCGACGCTCCTTTTCCGTGGCGCCGCGCCCCCAGGGACCGCTCGACCGAGTGGTCGCCACCCATTCGCTCCACGCGGGGACCGGCCACACCGGCCGCCACAGCGTCGGGGCGCGATGGGCCGGTGGCCGCCGCCGGCGCAGCGAGTAGACGACGATCCCGGTTACCAGGCCGGCAAGTATAACCCCGCCGACACGCAGGCTAGCATAGCCGATCTGGAGCACGGGCAGAAGCAGCAACAGACCAGCGACGACGGTGGTTACTGTCAGCCCCAGCCCGCTGATCGCGTCCTCGCGGCGGCTAGCATGCTCTCGTGATAGCATAATGTAGCCTCTCCCTGGCGCGGCAAGGCATAAATCCCCGTGCTGGTCACGCTACGGAAACCAATCGCAAGCGGTGTGCCGGGCGCGACCCAGGCCAGCAGCGCGCCCGGCTGCCGGTGGCCTGGCATATTCCTTGCCTACGCATATGCAATCGAAAACCGGGTCGGGGATTAGGAGGACATCGTGCAGCACGCGAGTACGCTCCACGACGCGCATAACGGGGCTCGCCGCGGACAAGCTGGCGAGCCGCTGGCTTTGCTCCGTCCGGACGCCGAGCCCTGGCTCGGCCGCATCGCCACGGGGCTACGCGAGGTCATGCGCCTGCAGCTCCTAGCCGCGCTGCTGCACGGCGAGCGCTCGGTAACTGAGCTAACCCAGTTGCTGCGGCGGAGCCAGCCCAGCGTCAGCAAGCACCTGCGCGTGCTGCGCGACCAGCAGCTCGTCCGCACGCGACGGGAGCGCAACCGCGTGTTCTATCGCATCGCCGACGATCAGCCGCCGGGCGAGGCGATCATCGCGCTGCTCGAGCTGCTGGAGCGCTCCCTGCCCGAACGGCGTCCCGGCCGTCGCCGTGGTTAGGCTCCCGGCGGGCGAGCCGCGCTGTGCTCTCGAGGGCGCGCGGCGTATCATGCTGGCGGCCAGCGCCGTCCCGTCACTCGTCGGATCGTTCCGGCGCGGCTGGCAGGCAAGGGGCTAACGCTGGCGATCTGGCCCGCGACGCGGCCAGGCGGAGGGAGCCAATGGCGGACACGACGAGGTTTCTGCTGCCCGAGAGCCAGATTCCCACGGACTGGTACAACATCGTGCCAGACCTCCCAGCTCCGCCCGCCCCGCCGCTGCACCCGGGCACCGGCCAGCCCGTCGGGCCGGCCGACCTTGCGCCGCTTTTCCCGATGGCGCTCATCGCCCAAGAGGTCGGCGCCGACCGCTACGTGCCCATCCCCGACGAGGTGCGCGACGTCTACCGCCTGTGGCGGCCCACGCCGCTTCATCGCGCGCACCGGCTGGAGCGGGCGCTGGATACCCCCGCGCACATCTACTACAAGTACGAGGGCGGCAGCCCCGCGGGCTCGCACAAGCCGAATACGGCGGTGGCGCAAGCCTACTACAATAAAGCCGAGGGCATCCGCCGCCTGACGACCGAGACGGGGGCCGGCCAGTGGGGCTCGGCGCTGGCCTTCGCCTGTGCGCTGTTCGGGCTCGACTGCACCGTGTATATGGTGCGCGTGTCATTTGAGCAGAAGCCCTACCGGCGCTCGATGATCCACACCTACGGCGCGGAAGTCGTGCCCAGCCCGAGCGACCGCACGAGCGCCGGGCGCCGCATCCGCGACGAGGACCCGGACTCGCCCGGGGCCCTCGGCATCGCTATCTCCGAGGCGGTGGAGGACGCCACCACGCACGGGGATGCTCACTACGCGCTTGGCTCGGTGCTGAACCACGTGCTGCTGCACCAGACGGTGATCGGGCAGGAGGCGCTGGCCCAGATGGAGCTGGCCGGCGAGTATCCCGACGAGGTGATCGGGTGCGTGGGCGGCGGCTCCAACTTTGCGGGCCTGGCGTTCCCGTTCGTGCGAGAGAAGCTGGTGAACGGCCGCTCGACGCGCATCCTGGCGGTCGAGCCGGAGTCGTGCCCCACGCTGACGCGCGGGGAGTACGCCTACGACTTCGGCGATACCGCGGGCATCACGCCGCTCGTGAAGATGTATACGCTCGGCCACACGTTCGTGCCGCCGGGCATCCACGCCGGCGGGCTGCGCTACCACGGCGATGCGCCGCTGGTCTGTCAGCTCGTCCACGAAGGGGTGGTGGAGGCGCGCGCGTACCACCAGCTCGCGTGCTTCGAGGCGGCGGTGCAGTTCGCCCGCGCCGAGGGCATCATTCCCGCGCCCGAGTCGTCGCACGCTATCCGCGCCGCAGTGGACGCGGCGCTCCAGGCGCGCGAGGCGGGCGAGCGGCGGGTGATCCTGTTCAACCTGAGCGGCCACGGCCACTTTGACATGGCCGCCTACGATGCCTACTTCGCCGGTCAGCTCGTGGACTACGCCTACCCCCGCGAGCGCGTCGAGGAGGCCCTCGCCCACCTGCCGCAGGTGCCGGCGTAGCAGAAGTGTACGGCAGCGGGGGCAGACTGCACTGCCCCCGCTGCTCATAGCGCTGCCACAGCGCGCGACGGTTACGCTGAAGCGCCCACCGGGGCCGCGGCGCTCTCGAGGTCGTCGCGGAGCACGGCGCAGGACTCGGGCGGCAGCTCGATCAGCACTTTTTCCCCGCGCCGAAGCTGCAGGTTCGGGTGCTGGCGCGTGCGCACCTCCTGGCCGCCGACGTTCAGGCGGCAGTCCAGGAACTCGCCCACGAACATCACGGACTCGACCGTGCCCTCCAGCAGGTTCGCCCGCTGGGCCGGCGCTTGTCGGTGCAGGTGGACATCCTCGGGCCGCACCGATACGACCACCGCGTCGCCTTTGCTGATGCCCGCGCTCGGCTGCGCCAGCAGCGCGCCCACCGGGGTTTCTACGCAGCATTCGACGCCGTCGCTTGAGCAGGTGCCGCGGATGAAGTTGGTCGAGCCGATGAAGTCGGCCACGAAGCGCGTCTTCGGATCGCTGTAGATCTGCCGCGGCGGGCCTTCCTGCACGATCTTGCCCTGGCTCATCACCGCGATCACGTTCGACATCGTGAGGGCCTCGACCTGGTCGTGCGTCACGTAGAGGGTGGTGATGTTCACGCGGCGCTGCAGCTCGCGCAGCTCGACGCGCATCTGCTCGCGCAGCTTGGCGTCGAGGTTCGAGAGCGGCTCGTCGAGCAGCAGCACGCGCGGCTCGCGCACGAGCGCGCGCGCCAGCGCCAGGCGCTGCTGCTGGCCGCCGGAGAGCTGCGTGGCCATGCGGCCCTCCAGCCCGTCCAGCTCGACGATGCGCAGCGCGTCCATCACCTTGCGCTTCACCTCGTCGCCGGAGTACTTCTTTGAGCCAACGCGCAGAGGGAAAGCCGCGTTCTCGAACACCGTCATGTGCGGCCAGATGGCGTAGCTCTGGAACACCATGCCGATGTCGCGCTTGTGGGCGGGCACGTACGTGCGGTTGCTCGTCGAGCAGACGACCACGCCGCCGACCTCGATGTCGCCCGCGTCGGGCTTCTCCAGGCCCGCGATACAGCGCAGCGTCGTCGTCTTGCCGCAGCCCGACGGGCCGAGCAGGGTGTAGAACTGGCCGTCCTCGACGGTGAATGACACGTCGTTGACGGCGTAGACGCGCTCCTTGCGATCGGGGAAGATCTTGACGAGGTTGGACACGCGGATCATCTGCTCCACTCCCTGCGCCGAACTCCTGTGGTCGGCGGCGCGCGCGTCAGGCCTGGATGCCCACGCGCCCCGACACCTTGTAGACGATGCCGACGATCGTCAGCAAGAGGGCGATCATCAGCACGGCAATGGCGGCCACCACGGTGACCTGCCCCTGCTCGAACATCGTGAACACCAGGATCGAGAGCACCATGCTCTGCCCGGTGGCGAGGAGCACCGAAGTCGAGAACTCACGGAACGATACGATCAGCACGTAGATCCAGCCCGCCACGAGGCCCGGCCGCAGCAGCGGGAGCGTCACACGGCGGAAGGTCTGCCACCACGAGCCGCCAGAGATGCCGGACGCCTCCTCTAGCTCACGCGAGATCTGCATGATCGAGCCGGAGGTCGCGCGCATGCCGTAGGGCAGGTACTTGGTGGCATACGCGATCAGGAGCACCCACAGCGTGCCGTAGATCGGCAGCGGAAACGCCACGTAGAACCAGATGAGCGCCATGCCCAGGACGAGCCCCGGCACGGCCACGGGCAGGAAGGCCAGGTAGTCGAGCAGCTTCGCGCCGGGCAAGCGGCTCTTGTAGGCGACCCAGGCGATGATCGCGGTCAGCAGCATCACCGCCGACGCGGCCAGGACGGCGAGCAGTACGCTGTTCACCGCCGCCCTGCGGAACGGATCGAAGCCGAGCAGGTAGGCGTAGTTATCGAGGCTCACCTGGCCGAGCGCCTGGGGGCTTGGCGCCGCGATGTAGGGCAGGAGCGAGCTCCACAGCAGCACCAGGAACGGCAGGAGCAGCACCAGTACGAAGTAGGCGCACAGCGCCGCAAAGGCGACCCAGCGCCACGGCCCGAGGTCGAACGGACGCGGCCGGAAGGCCTTGCCGGTCACCGTCTGGAACCGCTCGGCATGTCCTGTCGCGCGCGTGTACAGCCACACGCCCAGGCCGCTGATCGCCAGCAGCCCGACCGCGAGCGCCGCGCCGCGCCCATAGTCCGGCGGGAACTCGGTGAAGGCGAGCCAGATCTCACTCGTGTAGACGAACGTACGCGCGGGGATGCCGATGATGGCGGGCACCTCGAACGCCTCGATGGAGCGGACGAAGAGAATCAGCAGCACCGAGCCAACGGCGGGCAGCAGCAGCGGCAGCGTCACGCGCCGCAGGGTGGCCCACAGGCTGGCGCCCGACATCAGCGCCGACTCTTCGAGCGACGGGTCCATGGACTTGAAGGCGGCCAGCATCAGCAGGAAGGCGAGCGGCGCCTGGCCGAGCGCCTGCACCCAGATCATCCCGCCCAGCGAGAACACGTCGAACGGTGCGCCGGGCAGGCCCAGCAGGTTCATCAAGGCCAGGTTCACGTAACCGATCTTGGGGCTGAGCAGGAAGATCCAGGCGATGGCCTCCAGCACGCCTGGCATGACGAGCGGCACCAGGCTGAGCGGCAGGAACGCCTGCCGGAAGGGCATGTTCGTGCGCTCGACCAGCCAGGCGAGCGCCGTGCCGAGCGCGAAGCTCAGCAGCGCCGCGCCCGCCGCGAACGCCAGCGAGTTGCGCAGCGTCGAGTACGTGTACTGGCTGGCGTAAGCGGCGACGTAGTTGTCGAGGGCGAGTTCGTACTCGCGCGGCGCGACCTCGATCTGGAAGCTGCCCCAGAACAGCATGAGCAGCGGCAGGACGGCGAGGTAGACCAGCACCGCCGCCCCGACGAGCGGGATGAGGAGCGCCGGATCGGCGGGCAGCGTCGGCAATGCCCGTCGCGCCCGAGATGCGCTGATTGTCGCCAGGGTCGGCCTCCTCGCTCCAGCGGCCGGCGGTTACGGGCGGCTTGCCCCACCCCGCGATGCAGCCCGGCTGTGGCTACAGTTGCCGTAAGGTAGCGGATGAATCGGGAAGGCGTCAAGCCTTCCCCGGGCGGCATGGAGCGGCGACTCGCCGGCCAAGCTCGCGGTCCGGTGGCCAGGACGGACCGTGTGCCCGGCCGTCCGCGGGCCGCCCGGGTCCATGGCGGCCATGCGCGGGCACGCAGAGCGCGGTCGGCACGTCTCGATCGGGCCGAAGCGACCACGTGACCGCAGAGATCGGCTCGCATCCGCGGAAACGAGCACGCGGGCGTGCCTGGACAATGTTTGTGATGCTCTCTACCGGTTTGCTACCCTCGAAGTAGCAGGGGTTGGCAACGACATAATGCAGTTGTGACTAGTGCTCGGCGCTATTGCGCGCCGGGCCCCCCGAATCGTTATCGACGAGGCTTCCTCCCGCGCTGCCGTGTCACGTACTGTCTCACCAGCAATGCGAAGCTGGCGCTTCTTGGCGAGGAAGCGCCCCTTCTTGAGATGGTCGCCCACGTGTTGCCGCGCGTGTCGCCGGCAAACCGCTGCCAGAGGTTGACATATGCACTCGTCGCGCACGAACACGCTGCCCGGCCCGGAGCTGTGCCCCACGGCTGTCGGCTCCGACGCCTGGGACTCGCTCGCGGGCATGGCCGCGCTGAAGGACCAGATCGAGCGCCGCGTGCTGTTGCCGATGCGGGAGCACGCACGCGCCAGCCGCCACGGGATCACGCCACCGGGCGCGGTGCTGCTGTTTGGGCCGCCGGGCACGGGCAAGACTGCGTTAGCGCGCGCCATCGCCGGGCGGCTTGGCTGGGCGTTCGTGGACGTGGATCTCTCCACGGTCGCGCTCGACTCCGCGCGCCTGCGCCGCCTGTTCGAGCATCTGTTCCAGCTAGAGGAGGTCGTCATCTTCTTCGACGAGTTCGAGCACCTGGGGCTGACCCGCGAGAACCACACCACGCCCGTCGAGCCGCTGACCGCCGAGCTGCTCCGTGGGCTGCCGGCGCTGCGCGCCAGCGGCAAGGTGCTGGCCGTCTGCGCGACGAACTACGTGCGGCTGCTCGACCCGGCGCTGCTCCGCCCCGGCCGCTTCGATCTGGTGCTGCCGATCGGCTTGCCCAATGCCGAAGACCGCGCCGCAATCCTTCGCGACCTGCTGGCACGGCGGCCGTGTGGCGCGATCGACCTAGCGGCGGTCGTCGCGCGGGCCGAGGGGCTGACGCCCGCCGACCTCGGCGCCGTCTGCCAGCAGGCGGCGCAGGCGGCCTTCGAGCGCGAGGTGGCCAGCGGGCGTGAGAGCCGTGTGGAGACGGCCGACCTGCTCGTGGCCCTCGAGCGTTATCGGCCGACCGTGAGCCCGGCCGACATCGCCGCGTTCGAGGAGGACGTGGGGCGGTACGCGCGCGCGTGAGAACGCCTGCCCTAGACGAGCGCGCCCCGCGCGGGCGCGGACGGAAAGGAGCCACCATGCATCTTGACCAACCGGTGGTCCTGGTGCTGGACGACGACCGCGCAACCCGTGAGCTGGTCCAGGAGGTGCTAGAAGAGCAGGGATACGGAGTGGAGGTCGCTGCCAATAGCGCGAGCGGCCAGGCGCGACTCGAGGCGGGAGGCGTGGACCTGCTCGTGCTGGACCGGACGCTCCCCGACCGCGATGGGCTGGACCTTTGCCGCTGGCTGCGGGCGCGCGAGGGGCCCGCTCGCCGCCATGTCCCGATCATCATGATCTCGGCGTCGTTCGAGGCGCCAGCGGAGATCTCCGAACAGGAGCACGGCGCGGACGCCTACCTGGCGAAGCCGTTCGATATCGACGCGCTGGTAGCCCAAGTGCGCGCGACGCTGGCCGGGGCCTCCCCCGGCGCGGCCGCCGCGCCAGGGGGTGAGCGAGTCACTGCCGGTGGTCTGGCGAGGTGAGAACTCGCCCCGTTCCAGAGCGGAGACCCGCGACCGCAGACCGATGGCTGAAAATGGAATGCCGCTCAAGGCGCCGACCACTTTGGCTCAGCGGAGCTGGAAGATCTCCTTCCAGGTCTTGTCGTACTGACTGCTGGCTGCCATGTCGTCGGGGCCGAGGGCGTAGATGCGGGCGGGCCGCGTGTCGTCCTGGGCGGGCACGTCTGGCCGCGCGGGGGTGCGCCCGCCCTCCGAGAAGGCCTGCTGTCCCTCCTCGCTCGCCGTCCAGCGCAGCCAGAGCATCGCCGTGTAGGGATGCGGCGCGCCCTGGAAGGCGGCCATGCCGACGACCTGTCCGATGCCCTCGGTGCGCATGAAGTCCACCGGCGCGCCTTTCTTCATGCGCGCGGGGTAGTGGTGCGCGTAGCAGGTGATACACGCCGCCGCCTGGCCGGCCACGACCAGCTCGGCTAGCTCGGAGTGACCCTTGTGGAACTCGACGTTGTTCGCCGCGATGGCCCGCAGCACGCCGACCGCCTGCTCTTCGCTGCCGTACTTGCGGCTGAGCGCCATCAGCAGCTCCACGTCGCGCGGCTCGGCGATCAAGCGGTTCTTCCACTTGGGGTCGGTGAAGTCCTCGAACTGGCGGGGCGCCTCGTCGGGCTTGACGAGGTTGGTGTTCCACGATGGCACGATGAACTGGAGATCCGACGCGAACCAGTACGGCCCGCGCTGGTCCTCGGGAATCGCGAGCGCCTCGGTGGGAATATCCTGCAACAGCAGCCGCTGCTGGTTGAGCTGCTGGACGTACTCCACGCTGGCGTTGAACACGTCGCCGAGCACCTTGCCGCCGCGCGCCTCGCTGACCGCTCGGGCGACGAGCTTGTCGGCGGTGCCGTTGACGAACTCGACCTTCACGCCCGGAAAACGCTGCTCGAAGGCCGGCAGAATCCTGTCGGCGTTCACCGTGGCCATCGTGCTGTAGAAGCTGAGCGTGCCGCCCTCGGCCTGCGCCTTCCCGTACAGTTCGTCCAGCGGCAGCGCCTTCGCGGCGGCAAACACATCGGGCGCCGCGCCCGCCGGCGCGGGCGCTGCCGCGGCGGGAGCGCCGCCGGCCGGCGCGGGCCGCGCGGACTCCCCGCGGGCGCCGGGGCCGCACGCGACCACCAGCACGACGAGGATCGAGAGCAGACCAGCGCGCTGGGCAAGACGGACGGTAGCCATGAGATCCTCCGGTCCCGGCCCGGTCCCCACGCGGGTGGGCCGGCGCGATCCGCGGGGCCGTGGCCTAACGGATCTGGAAGGCCTCTTTCCAGATCCGCTGGTACTTGGCCGCGCCCGCCATATCCTCTGGCGTCAGGGCATAGACCGTGTCGGGGCGCGTCTTGTCGCGAGGCGGGACGCTGGGCAGGCCGGGCGTGCGCCCGCCGTCGGCGTAGGCTTGCTGCCCTTCCGGCGAGTGCGCCCAGCGCTGCCAGAGCATGGCGGTGTAGGGATGGGGGGCGTCCTTCAGGATGGCGGTGCCGTTCACGATGCCGATGCCCTCGGTCAGCATGTAGTCCACGGGAGCGCCCTTCTTGATGCGGCCGGGGTAGTGGTGGGAGTAGCAGGTGAGACAGGCGGCCGCCTGCCCGGCGACGAGCAGCTCGGCCAGATCGGAGTGCCCCTTGTGGAATTCGACGTCGTTCGCGGCGATGCGCTTGATGAGGTCGGTGGCCTGTTCGTCGCTATGGTACTTCCGCGCGGCGAGGCCCATCAGCAGCTCCGCGTCGCGCGGCTCGGCGATCAGGCGATTCTTCCACTTCGGGTCGGCGAAGTCCTCGAACTGGCTCGGGACCTCGTCGGTCTTGACGAGGTTGGTGTTCCAGGCGGCGACGATGTAGATCACGTCGGCGGCGATCCAGTACTGGCCGCGCAGGCCCTCGGGATAGGCGTCGGCCTCGGGGGGCACGCGCTGGAAGAAGACGCCCTGCTGGTTGAGCTGCTGCACGTAGTCGGCCGGACAATCGAAGATGTCGGCGAGCGTGCGGCCGCCGCGCCCCTCGGCCACGATGCGGGCCGCGAGCGCATCGCAGGTGGCGTCGACGTGGTCCACCTTGATGCCCGGGAAGCGCTGCTCGAAGGCGGGCAGGATCACCTCAGCGTTGATCTGCGCCAGCGCTCCGTAGAAGGCGAGCGGCGCGCCCTCGGCCTTCGCTTTCTCGTACAGCTCGTCTAGCGGCATGGTGAGGGCCGCGGCGAGCGCGTCGCTCGCGGCGCCAGGGGCGGCGCTGGCTGCCGAGCCGCGCGCCGGCGCCGGCTCGCCCGCCGCCGGCGCGGCCGGGCGCGTGGCGCCGGCGCAGGCGACGAGCAGCGCTGTTGCGGTGATCAAGATACCGAAGGCGCTTGGCTTCATCGCTCTGTCCTCTCTGTTACCGGCCGGGGGCCTTCGCGGTCCTCCCGGCACCGCCCGATCCGCTCTCATTCAACCACGAACGGGGCGCGCGGTCTAGCGGACCAGCTTGCGTGGGTCAGTCGCGGATATCTTGGAGGAACCACGCGGTGGGTAGCTCCTGGCCGATGTCCGCCTGGCGCGCCAGCCGATACGCGCGGCCGGCGACTGCGGCGAACTGCAGCCCCTGCGTGCCGGTGTTCACGAACATGGTGACCTGGCGGTCGTCGGTGCGACCGGGCTGGCGGCCCGCCACCACGTCCACCAGCAGCGGGTAGTTGCCTTGCTCCTCGGCGCGGCCGCGGGGGATGCGCGCCCGCTCGTGCGGCTGCCCGGCGATATAGGCGGCCATCGCGCTGCGCGGCCACTCCAGGTCGGGCACGTCGGCGCCCGGCTTGATGGTCTGCCAGCCGAGCTGGACGATCACATCGGCGCGGTCGAGCATCGTCTGGTCCATCTCACGGCGCGTGACGCAGGTCATGTGCGCGCCGTCCGACACCCACGCGGCGTCGAAAGTGGGAACGATCGAGTCCGTGGCCGTCACGACGATGTCGGCGCCGCGTACCGCCTCCTCGGCGGAGCCCACGGGCCAGAGCTGCATGTGCAGCTCGTCGCTCATCTGGGCGGCGAACCGCTCGCGGTGCTCGGGCGTTGGGCTGTACACTTTGCCGCTGCGCAGCGGGCGGGCGGCGGCGATCGCTTGCAGGTAGGTGCGCGCCATGCCGCCCGAGCCGAGCACCCCCACGGTGGCCGCGTCCTTGCGAGCGAGCACGTCCACGCCCAGGCCCGCGCTGCCGCCGACCCGCATGTGCTGCAGGTAGCCATCCTGAACGATGGCCAGCGGCTCGCCGTTGCTCGCGCGATAGACGAGGATGATCCCGGAGTAAGTGCCCGGCTGCATGCAGTACTTCTCTTCGGTCCTGCCGTCAGGCCAGAAAACAACGTCGGACTTGATGCGGCAGGCGACCACGTCCTCGCTGCGACAATAGCCGGTCATGCTGCCCCAGCGGTAGTAGTCGTCGTCGCGGCCCGTGGGAGCGTAGAGGTCGATGCGCGGGATGTAGACGGCGTCGCCACGGGCGAGGTCGGCGTAGCCCTGGCGGAGCGCGTCGAGCGTCTCGCCCATGTCGAGGACGCGCTGCACGTCGGCGTTGGTCAGGTAAAGCACTGGGCAACCCCCCTGGCGCGAGCGTGGTCCAATGCTACTGACTAGCGGCAGCCGGGGGCAAGCGCCGTGGGCGCCGCGACAGGCTGCCGGGAAGCGCCTCGCCGGGCTCCGACGAGCGCGTGGCTCAGCCGGCGGAACGACTGCGCCGGGCCTGGTTGAGTCGGGCGACGCCCGCTTTGAGGAGCAAGAGTAGATAGAGTGCTCCTACGCCGCCGAGAATGACGAGCACGCGCAGCAGCGCGGCCGCGTGGTCGGGGGCCGGCGGAGCGTCGTCCGCGTCGGCCGCGTCCGGTGGCGCCGGCGGGGCGGTGGTCGGGAGGAGACTCGCCGTCGCAGTGCGGCCCGAGAGAGGCGCGTCCAGCAGCGAGGCGCCGGGCCGTCCGGCGTTCAGCAGCGCCTCGCGGGCGGCGATGGCCGGATCGGTGGGTGGCGCAACGCGCGCCGGCGACGCGCCCGGCGACGGGCTCTCGCCGGCGACCCGCGCCGCCCGCTCGGCCGGGCCGCGCGGGTCGAGATGCGTCGCGGCGGCGAGCAGGCGCGCGTCCCCGCCGCGGCCGAAGCGCGTCGGGTCGGGACCGAGCAGGCCATCGGTGCCGTCGCCGATGCCGAAGGCAACCGCGTGGTACGGAATATCGGCGCGGGCCCAGGCCGCCTCGAGCTGCTCCGGTGTGATGACCAGCGCCTTCGCTCCACCGCCGCCGTAGGCCGAGTCGTTGTACAGGAAGTCGTCGCCGAGCAGGCCATCGATCACGATGTAGTGATTGACGTTGCCGCCGTAGCCGCCGCTGCCAGGCAGCAGGCGATAAACCGTCAGGGCGATCACCGGGTAGCCCTTCAGCACCGCCGCCCGCACGTCGTCGACGCTCCAGCGTCGGTAGCCGCCGCCGCTTTTGTACAGGCCCATCGGCCGCAGATTGGCGCGGCGGCCCAGCTCCGCGAGGTAGTCCAGGGCGATGCCGTCGTCGTAGCCGTGGGTGCCCTGCAGGTAGTTCGCGTACTCGCGCAGCTTCCAGGTGGGCATGTCCAGCCCATAGGCCTCAAGGATCATCCCGAGCGCGCTCGGTCCGCAGTTCGCGGCCTGGTACGGCGTGCCGTCGTACTGGCTGCGCGTGGGCACCCCGAGCCAGAGCAGGGAGTCGTCGATCCAGCCCGCCGCGCCGGGCTGATCCGGCAAGCCGCGCACGAACGTCCGTACCGGCGCGGGGCGCGGCTCGAACGGCAGCGCGTTGTTCGCCGGGCGCGCCAGCGCCGGGTCGGGCGCCTGGGCCGGGGTGAGCGCCGCGTCGCTCGGCGCGGTGGCCGTCGTGGCTGGCGGCTCCGTCGCTTGCGGCTCGGGCGCGAGCGCCACCGGCGGCTCGGTGGGCAGCACCGCGATCGGCGCGGCTGTCGGGCCGACGACGAGGCTCAGGGCGGGCGTCGGGGTCGGGGGCACGGCGGTGGGCGTGAGCGTCGCCGGCAGCACCGCCTCCGTCGGCACCAGCGTCGGCGTCGGCGGCACGGGCGTGTTCACCGGGAGCGGCGCGCTGAGGTCCGGCGCCGCGCGGCTGGTGGTGGGCACGGAGCGCCGCGGCGTGGGGGACGGCGTGGCTCGGCTAGACGGCGGAGCCGGGATGGCGATCGGCGTCTGTGCGGCAACGGGCGGCGCGAGGTCCAGGGTCAGGCCCAGGAGCGCGAGGGAGCAGAGCGCGCGCGTGACCGCGCGCCCGATCAGCATGGGAGAGCCTTGGCGGGACGGGCTGGGACGCAACATTGTGTGCGTATTTTAGCCGAGCGCTCGTCGCGGCGCCCGTGGTTGCCGCGCGTCAGCGCCGGATCGCGGCGCGACTGTAACCTGCCACCGGGCTGGGGGCGAGGACGGGAAGGCCCGGGGTTGGCGAGCCAGGCGCGAGGAGCCGCAGGCCTCGGCGCTAGGCGACGGAGCGGGCGGACGCCCCGGAGTCGGTCGGTTCGCGCGAGCGCCGCACGTGCCCATTGGCGGCCGCGAGAGCCGGGGCCGCAGGCAGCCAGACGGTGAACTCGGTGCCGTGCTCGGCAGTGCTCGTCACGCTGATCCGCCCGTGGTGCGCTTCCACGATCTGGCGCGCGATGGCCAGGCCAAGGCCATGTCCATCTCCCTGCGCGGGCGTGCCGCGGTAGAAGCGGTCGAACACGCGTGGCAGCGCCTCGGCGGGGATGAGTGAGCCCGTGTTGTGGACGGCGAGGCGGGCCCCGAGCGGCTGGCTGGCGTCGCTGGTCCCTTTGGTGGCCGGCGGTGTGCCGCGCGCCAGACGCACGGTGATGCGGCCGCCGGCCGGGGTGTGCTTGATCGCATTGTCCAACAGGTTGTCGACCACCTCTTCGAGCCGGTGCGTCTCGCCCAGCACGGGGGGCGCCGGCTGGGCTTCAATGGTCAGCGCCACGTCGGCCCCGGCGGCGCGCCGCTCGGCGCGGCCGACGCAGGCGGCCACGAGCGCCGCCAGGTCGAGCGGGTGATGCTGGCCCCCGAACTGCCCGGACTCGACCCGCGACAGGTGGAGCAGGCTCTCGACGAGCCGCGACATGCGCTCCGCCTCTTCGTGGATCACCTGGCCGGCCTCGGCGTACTCGGCGGGCGTGTGCAGCGCGCCGTCGGTCATCGCCTGCGAGAAGCCGCGGATCGAAGTGAGCGGCGTGCGCAGCTCGTGTGACACGTCGGCAAGGAACTCGCGGAGGGTACTGTGAGAGAGCGCCACCTGCTTGGCCATCAGGTTGAACGCACTCGCCAGCCGGCTGATCTCGTCCTGCCCCTCGACGGGGATCGTCTGCTCGTAATGGCCCCGCGCCATCTCCTCGGAGGCGCGCGTGATGCGGCCAACCGGGCGTGTGATGGAGCGCGTCAGCCAGAGCGCGACCGGGAGCGAGGCGAACAGCGCGAGCACGCCGGCGATGAGGAGGCGCGGCGCCAACGCGAGCCAGGCAGCCGCCAGGCTCGCCTGCGGCACCGCCACCATCACCGCCAGGCGCGGGGCGAAGCGGGGCGGCAGGCGGTCGCTCAGCCGCCCGACCTGCAGGGCGCCGGCCACGGAGATCGTCACGACCTGCCCGCCGGCGGCCTGGTAGCGGCCCACCTGCAAGCGCCCGGCTTGCTCCGCGGGGGTGTCCTCGTCGGGCGGCAGCACGTAGCCCTGCAGCTCGTCGGACGTGTCGGCCGCGACCACGCGGTCGCCAGTGCGGACGAGCAGCAGGCGCACGTTCAGGTGCTGGGCCTGGTCGTCGAGGAAGGCGGCGATGTCGGCCGTGGGCGTGCCCATCAGCTCCAGGTAGCGCACGTGCGCCGAGAGGGGGAGCACGATGTCGGCGAGCCGCTGCATCTCGCGCTGCATCTGGTATTGCTGGCCGAGCCACAGGAAGCCCGACCCCGCGAGGAACAGGGAGATAAACACCACGAAGGCGTAGGAGGCGATCAGCCGCGCGCGGAGGCTACTGAGCACTGGGCGCCTCCGCCTCGACGAGCTTGTAGCCGACGCCCCAGACGGTCTGGATCTTCGCGGTGGCGCCGCTCAGCTTGTCGCGCAGCCAGGTGATGTGTACGTCCACCGTGCGGGGGTCGCCGTAGAAGTCGGGGCCCCAGACGAGCTGGCGTAGCCGCTCGCGCGGGAACACCACCCCCGGCCGGCGGGCGAGCACGGTCAGCAGGTCGAACTCTTTCGGGCGTAGCTCGACTGGCTTGCCGGCCACGGTGACCTCGTGGCGGTCGGGGTCTACGCGGACGTCGCCCACCTCGAGTGGCCGCTGGCCCGCGCCCATGCCGTGCGTGCGCCGCAGCACGGCCTTCACGCGCGCGGCCAGCTCGCGCGGGTTGAAGGGCTTGGTCACGTAGTCGTCGGCACCCAGCTCCAGGCCCGCGACGCGGTCCTCCGACTCGTCGCGGGCGGTGAGCATGATGATCGGAACGTCGCTCTCCTGGCGGAGCTGGCGGCAGACTTCGAGGCCGCTGACCTTGGGAAGCATGAGGTCGAGCACGATCAGGTCGGGCCGCACGAGCCGCGCCTTCTCCAGGGCCTCCTGGCCGTCGTGGGCGACCTCGACCTGGTAGCCCTCGTTGCCAAGGTACAGCTTGACGAGCTGCACGATGTGCTTCTCGTCGTCGACCACCAGCACCGTCTGCGACATGGCTCCCTCGGGGGGAGCGGGGGCTAGGGGCCCCTATCCCCTGGCAGGATTTGCACGCCGTCCGCGGCGACCGCGCCATCGCCGCTCGGCTCGCCGCTGATCACCACGCGCTGGCCGGGCGCCAGGGCATCGCGATCCACCGGCTCGACGCGCTGCACGCTGGTCTGATCGTTCAGGGTCACGTGCACCGGGCCATCGGGCGTGCTCACTACCATAGTACCGTCAACGATGCTGTCAATCACACCGTTTGTTCGCGCCGCCGCTGCGCCGCCGGCCGCTCCCGGGCGGCCACGCGGCGCCGTCCCCGCGCCGCTGGGAGCGCTCGCTGCTGCGCCACCGGCCTGACCGCCCGGCGCGGCAGCGGGCGCGCCGTTCTGTGGACCGCCGTCCGCCGCGCCGCCGGCGCGCGCTCCGCCGCCCTGCCCGCCGCCGGTCCGGCCGGCGCCACCGGGCCCGTTGGCCGGCGCGCCCGCCGGACGCTGGCCCGCCGCGGCGCCGTCGCCCGGCCCAGCGCTCGCCGGGCCGAGGGCATCACCGGCCGGCGCTCCCCCCGCGCCGGCTCGCGCCGCGCCGGCGCCGGCCCCGGGCAGCGGTGTGGCGACGACGCGCCCTGCGCCGCGCAATGGCGCCGTGACCGCGGCCGCCAGGATGCCCAGGCCCAGCCCAACGCCTACCACGACAAGGAGCAAGGGCAGCCACCGGGTGCGGGGGCGCCGGGCCTGCAGCGCGCTGAGCGCGGAGGGCTGCGCGGGCGCGGCGGCGCCGGGCGCCCCACTGCCCGTGGCGATACCATCGGCCGCGGCCACCCGGCCCGCCGCCGGATCCACCGCGGCCGCGCCGTTCGGCGGCGCCGTCGCGCGTGGTGGGCTGCTAGGACCGGTCGACACTGGGTCGCTCATGCTTCTCCACTCGACGCGGCGCCGCCGTCGGCTGCACCGGGCCCGCTAGAATCGCTCAGGACTCGAAACCGTTCGACGTGCCCCCGGGAGCAACTGGCGCTCGGCTCCGCACTCCGCACTCGCTTACTCGTAACGCAGGGCCTCGATAGGGTGCAGTCGCGCCGCGCGCATGGCGGGGTAGATGCCGAAGAACAGGCCCACCGCCGCCGAGACCGTGAACGATAGGACCACAGCGTCCGCGGTCACGAGCGTGGTGAGCTTCTGGCCATTCAGATCCACGCCGGAGAGCAGGCGCGCCAGCCCCACGCCCAGACTCATGCCAATGAGGCCGCCGAGCACGCTGACCACGGTAGCCTCGACCAGGAACTGCAGCAGGATGTCGCGTCGGCGCGCCCCCACGGCTTTGCGGATGCCGATCTCGCGGGTGCGCTCGGTGACCGAGACGAGCATGATGTTCATGATGCCGATGCCGCCGACCACGAGGGAGATGCCCGCGATCGCGCCCAGCAGCACCGTCATGATGCCCGTCACCTGCGCAGCCGTCTGCAGGAAGTCCTCCTGGCTCTGGATGGTGAAGTCGTCCTGCGTCACGCGGTGGCGCTGGCGCAGCACGGCGCCGATCTCCTGCACGGCTTCCTGCATGACGTCGGCATCGGCAACCTGGACGTTGATCGTGCTGACCTGGTAGCTGCCGCGCACCGTGCGCGCGGGCGCGAGCCGCGTGTGGTAGGTGCTCACGGGCACGAAGACCTGGTCGTCCTGGTTGCCGAAGCCAGTGCCGCCCTTGGTCTCCATGACGCCGACGATGCGAAAGGTCGAGCCCGGCTGGCCGGACCGGCTGATACGCACCGACTCGCCAATGGGATCGAGATCGCCGAACAGATTCTGCGCTACCGTGCTGCCCAGCACGACCACACGGGCGCGCCCGTCCACGTTTTGCCGCGTGAAGAAATCGCCGCTCGCGACGTTGAAGTTGCGGACCGTCGGGTAGTCCTCGGTTGTCCCGGTGACGCGCGTGTTCCAGTTCTGGCCGTTCGCCACGAGCTGTGCGAAGCCGCCGATCTCGGGCGCGACGCCCGTCACCTCGGGCACCTGCTCGGCGATGGTCTGGGCGTCTTCCAGCGATAGCGACTGGGCGCTGCCCTGCCCGCCGCGGATGCCCCCCTGCTGCGCGCTGCCGGGGCGGATGAACAGCAGGTTGGTGCCGAGGCCCTGGATCCGCTCGGTGACCGCTGCCTGGGCGCCGCGCCCGATGGACATCAGCGAAATCACCGCAGCCACGCCGATGATAATGCCCAGCATCGTTAGCAGCGCGCGCAGCTTGTTCGCCGCGAGCGCGCGCACCGCAATGCGGACACTTTCGAAGACGTTCACCGCGCCACCCCGGCCAATGCGTCGCGCGCCTGGCGCGGGCGCCCCACGCGGAGGTCGCTGCTGATCAGGCCGTCGCGGAGCTGGATGATGCGCTGCGCGTGCTCCGCGATGTCCGGCTCGTGGGTGACCAGCACCACCGTCAAGCCCTGCGTCGCGTTCAAATTCTGAAGCAGGGCCATGATCTCCTCGCTCGTGCGCGTGTCGAGCGCGCCGGTCGGCTCGTCCGCCAGGATCAGCGCCGGCTCGGTGACCAGCGCGCGCGCGATGGCCACGCGCTGCTGCTGGCCGCCCGACATCTCGGTGGGCCGGTGGCCCTTGCGGTCGGCCAGCCCCACGGCGGTCAGCGCGGCCAGCGCCCGCTCGCGTCGGTCGCTGACGCCCGCGTAGAGCAGCGGCAGCTCGACCTGCTCGATCGCGGGGATGCGGGGCAGCAGGTTAAAGGTCTGGAAGACGAAGCCGAGCTTGCGGTTGCGGATCACCGCGAGCTGGTCGTCGTCGAGCCCGGCCACCTCCACGCCGTCCAGCTCGTAGCTGCCGCTGGTGGGCTGGTCGAGGCAGCCGATCGTGTTCATGAGCGTCGACTTGCCCGAGCCCGACGGCCCCATGATCGCCACGAACTCGCCGTGCCGCACCTCCAGCGACACGCCGCGCAGCGCGTGGACCTCGATGTCGCCCAGCGAGTACACCTTCGTCACATGGCGGAGGCGAATGACCGGCGGCGCCGCGGCGGCCGCGGGTCCCGCGGCCGCCGCCTGCGGGCTGCCGTTGCGATGGACCGTTGGTTGTTCGCTCACGCGGTTACTACTCAACTCGCCGCTAGCGGCGGATCCCCGGCCCGGGGCCGAGCCCCGGCGCGCCGAAGCCGCCGGTCACGTTCGGGCTGCGCGTCTGCGTCGTCGGGAGCACGATCTGGTCGCCCTCTTCCAGGCCGCTGACGATCTCGCTGCTCTGATCGTTGCTCAGGCCGCGCTGGATCACGCGCGGCTCCAGCTTCCCATCCGGCGCGAGCACGGTGACCACCTGATCGCGGCCCTGGCGGGTGATGGCGCGGTTCGGCACCACGAGCACGTCGGCCTTTCGATCGTAGATGATATTGGCCGTGGCCGTCATGCCCGGCCGCACCCCCTGGCCCCCATCCACCGACATCGAGACGAGGAAGCTCGTCACGCCCGACTGGGTCGTGGACTGCGGGGCGACGGCCGTGACCCGCCCGCGCACCGGGCGCCCGGGCAGCGCGTCGAAGGTGAGCAGCGCCTGCTGCCCGACCTCCACACGCGTCACATCGGACTCGTCCACCTGCGCCTCCACGCGCAGGCGCGCCGGGTTCACCACCGTGATGAGCCCGCCGCCGACTGTCGCGGCGCCGCTGGCGAGCTCGCCCGGATTCAGGCCGACCTGGCTGATCGTGCCGTCGAACGGCGCCACGAGCACGGCGTTATCGAGATTAAACTTGGCCAGCGCCACCTGGCCGCGCGCCTGCTCGACGCCCGCCACCGCCTGGGCGACGTCCTGGTCGGTGTAGGGATTGCTCTTGAGCTGCGCGTCGGCTTGCGCCTGCGCCACGGCCTGGCGCTGGGCCTCGACGGCGTTCGCGCTCGACGGCTGTTGCTTCAGCGCGAGCTGCGCCTCGGCCTGGGCGACGGCCTGGCGCTGGGCCTCGATGTCCGCGTCGCTGGCCGGCCGGCGCTTCGCGTCGAGCTGGGCCTGGGCTTGCGCCACGAGCTGCCGCTGCTGCTGCAGGTCGTACTCGGTATAGGGCGTGGCCTTCAGCTTGAGCTGCTCCTCGGCCTGGCGCACGGCGGCCTCGGCCTGGGCGATGTCGTCGGCCGTGGGGTTGAGGAGCTGCGCCAGCTTCGCCTCGGCGCCGGCGAGGGTGGCGCGGGCGCTGTCCACGGCGGACTGCGCGGCGGCCAGGTCGGCCGGCTTGGGCTGCGCGCGCAGGTCATCGAGCTTCGCCTGGGCGCTCACCACGCCAATGCGCGCCGCCTCGACCGCGGCCTGCGCCGCCGCCACGTCGTCGGGGCGCGGGTTGCGCAGCGCGTCCAGCTTCGCCTGGGCGCTCTGGTAGTTGTTCACGGCCTGATCGAGCGCCGACTGCGCCGCCGCCAGGTCGGCCGGGCTCGGCGTGAGAAGCTGGCCGAGCTTCGCCTGGGCGCTGGCGAGCTGCGCCTGCGACGACAGCACGCTCGACTGCGCGCTGGCGATATCGTTCGCGCCGCCGCCGGTCTGGAGGCCCTGGAGCGTTGCCTGGGCGCGCTGCAGCGTGGCGTTGGCGCTGCGCACCGCCGCCTCGGCGGACAGCAGCTCCTGACTGTTGGGCGCGCTCGCGGTGGTCGTGCCGCTGCTGCTGGACGTGCTGCCGCCGGACGAGCGGCTGCTGCTCTGGCCGCTCGTGGTGGCCGAGCTGCCACTGCTGGACCCGCTTGTGCCGCTCGTGCCCGAGCTGGGCGCCTGGCCGGTAAGCTGGTTCAGGCGCATCTGCGCGATCTGCAGGTTGCGGGCGGCGACGATCACGTCTTCGCCGGCGGCCACGATGTCGTAGCTGCCCGGGCTGGGCCGCGTGTCGTTCAGCTTGCTCTGGGCGGATCGCAGGCTCGACTGCGCCTGGGCGACGGCCGCCTGCGCGGCGGCGAGGTCGCTGTCGGTGGGGTGCTGGAGTTGGTCGAGCTTCGCCTGCGCGCTCTCGTATGCCGAGAGCGCGTTGTCGACGGCCACCTGCGCCGCGATCAGGTCCGCGCTCGTCGGGTGGAGCAGGGTGTCGACCTTGTTCTGGGCGGCCACCTGGTCGGACAGCGCCTTGGCGAGCGCGGCCACGGCCGCCTGGAGGTCGGCGTCGGTGGGGCCATCCTGCACCTGCTGGAGCTTCGCCTCGTTGCTGGCAAGGGTCGCCCGCGCGCTGTCCACGGCGGAGCGCGCGTTGGCGACGTCGGCGGGGCTCGGGTTGCGGAGCGCGTTCAGCTTCGCGCGGGCCTGGTCGAGCTGGGCCTGGGCGGAGGCCACGTCTTCCGCCCGGCCCTGCATCTCCATGCCGCGCAGCTTCGCCACCGCGGCGTCGAGCTGGGCCTGGGCGGCGGCGACGTCCTCGGGCCGGCCGACGAGCAGACCATCGAGCTTCGCGCGGGCCTGGTCGAGCGCGGCCCGCGCGGCGGCCACGTCCTCGGGCCGCGCCGTCATCATGTCCGCGAGCTTGGCCTGGGCCTGCGCGAGCTGCGCCTGCGCGGCGGCCACGTCCTCGGGGCGGGCGCCGTTGAGCACGGTCTGGAGCTTCGCCTCGGCGGTGGCCAGGCTCGCCTGGGCCTGCTGGAGCTGGGCCTGGAGGTCCCCGGTGTCGAGCTGGGCGAGCGGCTGGCCGGCGGTGACGTTGTCGCCGACCTTCACGAACACGTCGGCCACGCGGCCGCTGCCCTTGAAGCCCACCTTGCTGCTATTGTCGGCGACCACCGTCCCGGTGCCGTTGACGCCCGCGACGAGCGCGCCGCGCGTGACCGCCACGGTCTGCACGGGCGCCGGGGTGGACGCGGTGAGGCGCGCGTAGGTCGCGTAGCCGAGCACCAGGCTCGCAATGAGCGCCACGAGCAACGCGGCCAACTGGGGCCAGCCGAGCGGCGGCACCTGACGCCGCAGGGCGCCGACCTGGTCCATGGACATTACGCGCATCGCGCCTCCCGCTCTTCGTCGGGCCCGCCGCTGGCGGGCGTCATCGTCAGTGGACCGGGGCCGGCTGCTCGGCCGCGACGTGCGGCTGGCTGGTGAGCGCGGCGAATCGCCCGGCCGGCGCCTACTCCACTGCTTCGCAATATACGAGGTCCTTCCTCTCAGAGTGCTAACGGCCGATGGGCGTGTTGTTAACGAAGTGTTAAACGCGCGCGGGCCCTGTTCTGCCAGGCTCGCTCGTGGCGTCGTGCTGGCCGGGCGACGCGCCAGGTCCGCGGCCTAGCGTGCGCAGACTACGGGAAGGCCGCGGGCGATTCGTGGGTGGCTTGAGCGGCTGGCTGACTGCGCGGCAGCCGAATGCAGATGGTAGTGCCGCGGTCCGGGCCCTCGCTCTCCGCCCAGATGGTGCCGCCGTGCAACTGCACCGTGTGCTTGGCGATGGCCAGCCCCAGGCCGGTGCCGCCAGTCCGGGTGATGCCGGGCTGGAGTGGCGGCGGGCTCGCCTTGTAGAAGCGCTCGAAGACCCGGGGCAGGTCGTCGGGGAGGATCCCGATCCCGCTGTCCGACACCGAGAGCAACACGCTATCGTCCGCCGCGCTCGTCCGCACCACGATCGTGCCGCCGGGCGGCGTGAACTTCACGGCGTTGTGGATGACGCTCGCAAGCACCTGTCCCAGGCGCTCGGCGTCTGCCTCCACGGGCGGCACGTCGGGCGACGCCTCGGCGCGCAGCGCCACGCGGGCGCGCTCGGCCAGCGGGGCCAGGCGGCGCACCGCCTGTTCAGCTAGCCGCGCCGGGTCGGTAGGGGCGAGCACGAGCCGCGCGCGCCCCGACTCGAGGCGCGATAGCTCCAGCAGCTCTTCCACGAGCTGGTGGAGCCCGTCGACCTCGTCGCCGATGCGGGCGACGAAGTCGGGCGCGGCCTCCGGATCGTCGAGCGCCCCATCCTGTAACGTCTCGACCATCGCCTTGATGGCCGCAATCGGCGTGCGCAGCTCGTGCGACACGTTGGCCACAAAGTCGCGGCGCACGGTTTCCAGGCGGCGTAGCTCGGTGAGATCCTGGAGGACCAGCAAGGTCTGGCGGTCACCGGGCGGGCCAAAGCGGGTGACGGCGGCGCGCAGGAAGCGTGGCGGCTGTTGCCACTCCAGGAAGGCCGTCGCCACGCGAGGCAGCGCGTCGGCGCCACGGGCCTGCTCGACGAGCGCGACCAGCTCGTGGTCGCGCAGCACCTCGGCGACGGTGCGGCCCCGCGCCTGCTGCGGCCTGCGAAGGATCTGCGCCGCCGCGTGGTTTAGCCGCGCTACTCGGCCGGCCGCGTCGATCATCACCACGCCGTCAGCCAGATTGGCGAGCACCGCGTCCAGCCGGTCGCGCTCGTCGGCCACCCGCTCCAGGCTGCTGTGCACCGCGCGCGTCAGCCGGTCGAGCGCGGCCGTGAGCTGCCATACCTCCGCCGCCGACCAGGGGCCCGGCCTGGCGACGCCCACGGTCGGTGTCGCGGTCGCGCCAGGGGAACCCAGCACGAGTGGTCGCGTCGGATCGTCGGCCAGGGTCGTGGCGAGGTCGGTCAGGTGCATCAGCGGTCGCGAGATCGTGCCCGCGGCCACGAGGGCGGCCAAGAGAGCGACCAGGCCGCCACCTGCTGCCGCCAGCAGGATGGCGCGCGTGAGCGTCGCTACCAGGCGATCCACGTCGGCCAGGGGCAAGGCGGCGCGGGCCACCCCGATGGCCGTGTTGTCCGCGCGGATGGGCACCGCCACGTAGAGCATGGCATAGCCCACGGTCTCGCTCAGATGCTCGTCTACGCCATGCCCCTGCGCGAGGGCCTGCTGCACCTCCCGGCGGCCGGCGTGGTTCTCCACGAGCGCTAGGTCCTGGTGCGATTCCCCGACCACCGTGCCGTCGAGGGCGATCAAGGTAATGCGCGTGTCCGCGCGCGCGCCCAGGCGCTTTGCCAGGACGTCCCAGGCGGGGTCCGGCGCCAGGAGCGGCGACGCTGTGGCCGCGCGGTTCGCCTGCAGGGTGGCCACGTAGTCGGCAACGATCTGGGCCTCGTCGGTGAGGCGGCCTTCGAGGGCGGCGATCTCATGCGCCCGCGCGATCTGGGGCACGACGGCGGCCAGGGGGAGCATCGCGAGCAGGATCACCCCGACGAGCGCCAGAGTGAGCTGCAGGCGCAGGGAGGGGCGCGGCCCGTTGGCGGCGCCCATCGTGTGCGTGCTGGCTCGTCGCACGGTCAGCGCTCCGCATTGGGCTCGCGGACCGATGGCGGCTTGGGGAGGGGCGTCGGCGCCGTCGGTGATCGGCCATGCCGCCTTATCGTCGTCTTCCGCGAGGGCCCAGGCGTAGCATAGCACCCGCATGGCACTGGCCGTGTGTGCTAAACCGACAACGGAGCGGCGGCCGGGGCCGACCGGGATCGTGCCCGACCCGCGCTCAGCGATCTCTCAGCCCGCTTTAAGCTTGTCCTCAGGCGGCGTCCGCTGCTTGCAGGTATCCTCAGGGAGCCGGGCAACCGAACCTTGGCTGGAGGTGTACAGCGCGTGGCAGGCGAGCGATGCTCCGCGATCGGCTTGCGGTGGCTGGCCGCCGTCTGCGCGGCGACTGGCCTGGCGGCGTGCAGCGCCGTGACGAGCCCGACCGCGCCACCCGCAGACAGCGCTACCGGCACGGCGCGGCCGTCAGCGCCCGCCGTCGTGGCCGCCGGCACGCCGACAGCCGGCGCCGTCTGGCGTTACACCCTGTTGCGAAGCGCGCTGCAGCGGACGATCCCGCGCGATGGGCAGTTTGGCGTCCCGGTCGAGGCACAGGGCATGTGGCTCCTGCTCGACGTGCAGGTCGAAAACCTCAGCGAGCAACCGCAGATCGTGCACGCGGCCGACTTTCAGATCGTGGATGGCAAGGGCCAGACCATCCCGGCGGACGAGATCGGCTCGGCAACCTACAGCCTGCGCCAGCGGTTCGCCCGTTTCGGGGGCCAGTTCCGGGCGGGGATGAGTGCGCCGCTGGGCGTGGTGTTCGACGTGGACGCCGACGCGACGCCCCTTCGGCTCTCCCTGCCGCAAGGCTCGGGTGCGATCACGGTGGCCCCGTAGGACGGGGCGCCTACGGCTGCCGAGCGCCCTGGTCCGCCACGCCACGCCGTTCGCTAGCAGCCTGGCTGGCCGGGGAGGGGAGGAGGGCCACCACGAGCAGGCCGAGGAGCGCCGCGCCGAGGTACAGCAAGAAGACTTGGTGCAGACCGCCGACCAGCACGTCGGCGAGCAGTTGCGCCTCGTCGGGCGGCATGGCCGCGCGGGTGGCCGGATCGAGCATGGCGTTCAGCGCCGCTGGGCCGCGCCCGACGATGTCCGCGCCGGACTCTGGCCCGGCGCCCGCGGCGTGCAGCCCGGCGCTGATGGCCGCGCTCAGCACCGCCCCCTGTACGCTGACCCACAAGGTACCGCCGATGGACTGGAAGAACTGCAAGGTGGCCGTGACCGCCCCACGCTGCGCCCAGTCCACCGCGCTCTGCACCATGACGATGAGGGTGGTCCAGGTCACGCCCATGCCGAGGCCCACGATCGCGCCGGCGCCGACCACGAGCGGCAGCGGCGTGGCGAGGCCGAGGAGTGCCAGCGCTACACCGCCGCCGCTGAGCAGCGCCATGCCGCCCAACGCTGCGCCGCGGTAGCCGCACCGGCCCAGCGCGCGGCCCACGCCGATGCTTCCGAACGTCCAGGCCAGCGACACGGCGCCAGTGACCCAGGCGACCTCCTGGGGCGTGCCCCCCTGCGCGCCCTGCACGAGCAGCGGCAGATAGGTTGAGGTGCTGATCACGCAAGCGCCGAGGGTGGCCGCGGCGACGCTGGCCAAGCCGAGCAAGCGCCGCCGGAGGAGGGTGTAGGGGACGACCGGCGCGGGGGCGCGGGCCTCGACCCAGGCCAGCGCCGCCAGGAGCGTGGCGCTGGCGCCGAACCATGCCCAGACCGTGGCGGCGCCGAAGCCGCGCTGCCCACCCTCCACCAGGCCGAGCAACAGCGCGCCGACGCCGAGCGTAAGCAGCGCCGCGCCCGCGTAGTCGATGGTCTGGCGGTGGCGCTCGACGCGCTCGTGGACAGTGACGGCGAGCACGCCGGCCGCGAGCAAGCCCACTGGCAGATTGATCCAGAAGACCCACCGCCAAGAGGCGTGCGACACGATCAGGCTGCCCGCAAGGGGGCCGACGATGGCGGCGAGGCCCCACACGGTTGAGATGAGGCCCTGGATCTTCGGCCGGTCCTCGCCCGGGAAGAGATCGCCGGCCAGCGTGGCGACGAGCGTCATGAGTCCGCCTGCGCCGAGGCCCTGCACCGCCCGGGCGACGATGAGCAGTTCCATGCGGGGCGCGAGCGCGCAGAGCACGGAACCGAACAGGAAGACGCTCATGGCGACGAGGAACAGCGGCTTGCGGCCGCGCAGATCGGCCAGGCGACCGTAGATCGGCACGGTGGTGGTCGAGGTGAGCAGGTAGCCGGCGATGACCCAGCTATACAGGGCCAGGCCGCCCAGCTCGCCGACGATGGTCGGCATGACCGTGGCGACGATCGTCACATCCATCGCCGACACCAGCGCGGTAATGAGCAGCGCGGCGGTCGGGGCCAGGCGGCCGGGCGGTAGCTTCATTCGCTCCCTCAGCAAACGTGCCGTGGCATCGTACCACAGGCGCCGACGGGCCAGGCGGCGTGGTCCGGCGGGCCGGCACTCAGCCGGCGGGAGCGGACCCACCCGGGGCACCACCGGGCGGGTCCGGGCCGCGGCTGGCGGCCGCCCTGAGCACGGCGGCGGGGATGGCGCCCGGCACTCGCAGGGCGGCCGAGAGGACGGGGGCGGACGCCCCGCCGCTACGGTGGTTGGCGACGACTCAGGCGGGGTGCGCGCTGGATCGCATCCTCACGCCCGGCTCACGACTCATACGTCGTTTGCGCGTGGGGGTGGTTCTCGTGGAGACCCGCCTGCGTGATGCGGACGAACTGGGCGTTGGCGGCAAACTCCCGCAGGCAGCGGGCGCCGAGATAGCTCATGGCCGAGCGCAGGCCGCCGGTAAGGTCGAAGACGACGTCGCTGACGTGGCCACGGTGGGGCACGACCGTCTCGACGCCCTCCGGCACGCGCGCGTCGAAGCGCTCCTGGTCAATGCCCAGCGCGAGCCGCCGGTAGCGATCGATGGCGGCGCTCTCGGACGCCATGCCCCGGTAGACTTTGTACCGCACGCCGTCGCGCAAGACCGTGGCGCCGGGGCTCTCCTCGGTGCCCGCGAGGAGGCTGCCAATCATTACCGACGCCGCGCCGGCCGCCAGCGCTTTCGCCAGGTCGCCGGAGGCGCGCACGCCGCCGTCCGCGATGATGGGCACGTCGTGGGGCGCCGCGGCGCGCACGCAGTCCAGGACCGCGGTAAGCTGCGGCACGCCGACGCCTGTGACGATGCGAGTCGTGCAGGCGGCGCCCGGCCCGACGCCTACCTTAACGGCGTCGACGCCGGCGGCGATCAGATCCTGCGTGCCCGCTGCCGTGGCGACGTTCCCGGCGATCAAGTCGACGTCGGGGAAGCGCTGCTTGAGTGCCCGACAAGCCTTCAGCGCGTGCTCCGCGTGGCCATGCGCGATGTCTACGACCAGCACGTCCGCCCCGGCGGCGACCAGCGCCTCGGCGCGGTCGCGGTAGTCGCCGACCACGCCCACGGCGGCGCCCACCCGCAGCCGGCCAGCCGCATCGCGGGTAGCGCGCGGGTGCTGGTAGACCCGCATCAAGTCCCGCGCCGTGATGAGGCCCCGCAGGCGGCCCTGCTCGTCCACTAACGGCAGCTTCTCGATGCGGTGCTCGTGCAGCAGCCGCTTCGCCTCGTCCTGCGAGGTGCCGACGGGCGCGGTGACGAGCTGCGCGCCCTGGGTCATGAGCGCGCCGATGAGCTTGTCCGGATCGTCCTCGAACAGGAGGTCGCGCACCGTCAGGATCCCCACCAGGCGCTCGTCGGGCTCGACCACCAGGACGCTGGTCGTCTCCGTCCGGGCGAGCAGGTCCCACGCGTCTTTGAGCGTATGCCGCGGGGCGAGAGTCTGCACGTCGCGGACGACGATGCTCTCCGGCCGCTTAACGCGCGACACCTCAGCCGCCTGCTGCTCGATGGTCATGAAGCGGTGGATGATGCCGATCCCGCCTTCGAGAGCCATGGCGGCCGCCAGCCGCGATTCGGTGACGGTGTCCATGTTGGCGGAGACGATCGGGATGGCCAGCACGACGTGGCGGCTGAGGCGCGTGCTGGTGTCGCAGTCGCGGCGCGAGCGCACATCTGAGCGCCGCGGAACCAGCAGGACATCGTCGTAAGTGAGGGCGAGTTCCATGCCACTCTCGTCGCCTGGCGCGGAGAATGAGGCCGCGAGAATTATATCAAAGGCGGCCGCGCGCCCCGGGGCGCGCGGCCGCCAGGATTGGCCGCGATCGGGTTACGGCGGCTCGCCGGCGCCGCTCGTCGGGCTCGCGGCTGGGGCCATGGCACCGCCGTTGGCGGCAGGTGCGCCGTCCGCCCCGCTGACCGCGACGGCCTCGACGACCGCCACTGGCCCGGGGTTGGCGTCGGCGGCTGGCGCCGGGCCGCCCGGGAGCGGGGCCGCGCCGGCGGCGGGTGCTGGCCCGGCGCTGTTGCTCTCGGCGGCGGTCCGCGGGCTGCTCGCGCTGGTCGCCTCGGGCGCGGCCGGCGGAATCGTGCCGCTGCCGGTCGCGCTCGGACCCGCGCTGGGTTCCGTTGCGGCCGGCACGGCGGGGGCGTTGGCCGCCCCGCTGGGCCCCGAGGCGACCCCGCTGCCGGCTCCCACCTCGGGGGCGGCTGCCGCGGCGGGACGCAAGGGCCCGCCATCCGACTCGACACGCCCCGCCGTTACCGGCACCTCGGCGACGGCGACCGGCGGCGCCTCCGGCGCGAGCGCCGGATCGAGCGGCACGCGCACCGGCATCGCGATGGGCCCGTCAAACGGCTCGAAGGCCGGCTCGGGCCCCGGCCAGCCGGTCAGCTCGCGCACGCCGTGGGCCACGCTGTCCAGCCACGAGGGGCCTGCCGCCGAGGCGAGCGCGCCTGCCAGGCTGCCGAGCAGCAGTACGCCCGCCGCCACGAGCGTCAGCGGCGGGCCCGTCCTCGGCGCGCGAAGCCGAAAGTTGCGCACGGACGACGTCGGCAGGAGCGAAGACGACTGCATTTGCACCTCCTGACGCTCGTCATTATAGGAACGGCGTCGCGCCGGAGCGCTTGCGGGGCCGTCACAATGCGACGCGGGCGCCCGGGTGTAACGTTTCCGTGCCGGCTACGTTCGATATGGTAGGAACCCAATGCGGCCGAGGTGCCCTTGGCCGCCGGGATTGGTGACTAGGCGCGGCAGGAAGTCAGGCAACCATGAGCGGGGCGGCGCGGGCTAGGGGCCAGGGGCCGCGGGGCTGGCGGGGCCGCGGCGGAGCGGTGCTGGTCTGCGCGCTGCTCCTGGCGGGGCTGGCCTGGCCGAGCGGCCTGGCCCACGCGCAGACTTCGACCCTCGTCGAGCAGGTGTTGGCCGCGGGGGCTGGCGGGGTGGTGAGCGCGTCGCTCGACCCCGCCCGACGCTATAGCCTGGTAGTGTTCTCCTTCCCTGACGGCGTGACCTTCCACGGCAGCTACTCTCAGAACTGGTTCGCGCGTGACGGCGCCCGCCGCGCGGGCAGCAACGATGGGCCGCTCAGCGGCCGCGCCCCCTGGGAGCAAGAGCTGCAGCCCCCCGCGCCGGCGCTCACCCAGTGGACGTACGCCGCGGGGCTCTGGAACGACGGCGGCAATCCGCTCGTCGTCCGCATCGTCGACCACGGGCCTCGGTAACCGCTCGCAGCGCACGGCAGCGCCGTTCCCATGCCGCATCTGCACAGATCTCCCTGGGCCGCTGCAGTACGCTCGCTCCCTCGGGTTCGGACGCAAGGATGCGTCGTTGCCTTCCCGCGCCGCTCTCGCAGGTTGGGAATTAGCGCGCAAGGCGCACTGCGGAAACCGCCACGATGCAGAGCCACGCGCGTACGGCACCGGACTGTCGGGCAAGGCGCGCTCCGCGCCTCGTGGTAGAGTTATGGCATGCGTGGCGGCCGCCGGCGCGAGGAGCCCCTGACGTGGGCGCGACGGCCGGCCGCGCCGATGAAGCGGGTGGGGACGGGGATGCGCTGCGAGGGCTGTGGAACGGAAATGACCGCCGACCGGTCGCGCCAGGATGCGGCCGCGCGGGAGGAGCCCATCAAGTGGAAGTGTCCGCGCTGCGAGAGTTGGTGCCTGGCCGACGAGCACGACGAGGTGTACATGGCGGCCTGGCTGCTGGAAGGGCGCGAATGGCCGCATTGACCGGCTAGCAGTCTGGGGAGCGCGGCACGCCACTGGACCGTGGCCGCCCAAACGCTGCCATCCGGCGGCGACCCTTGTGGTATCATTAGACGGGCTACTTAACCTCAGCCCGAGAGAACAGCAGCGTACCGTACTATTAACCGCCCGCAGGGCGCCGCTGGTGGTGGTTCCGGGGCGGCGCCCCGGCGCCCGTGCTCTCGCCGCGGCTGCCCGGCAAGAGCGACCCCGAGCGGGAGGAACAGGCATGGTAGACCCTCTGGCGCACCCCGAGTCCGCGCACGAGCTTGACGAACTGGTTGAGAGGGCTCAGGAGCGCGGCTCCGTGACGGCGGCAGAGATTGCGCAGGTCGCTCTTCAGATCGGGTCCACCGCGCAGGAGGTCTGGCGCGAGCTCGAGCATCGTGGCGTCTCGCTACCCAACGGCGTGTTGAATGGCGAGCACGATCCCGAAGAGCTGGAAGACGCCGAGGCGAGCGAAGACGAGGACGAGCTAGAGCCGCCGCAGCTCGGCGCTAGCGAGCTGGACGAGGAGCTGCGCCCGCCCCCCTTGATTGCGGCGGCGGAGCCCCTTGGCGAGCAACCGCACGTCGAGGAGGCCGTCGACGTGCCCGATGCGCCAGCGGCGATCTATCTGCGCGACATCAGTCGCGTGAGCCTGCTGACGGCGCAGCAGGAGGTGTCGCTCGCCAAGGAGATCGAACAGGGCAACGAGGCCGCCGAGCTGTTGCGGCAGTTGCCGCCGGAGTCGAAGGAAGGCACGGACCTGGTCGAGCGTCAGAAGATCGGCCAGGACGCCCGTCGCCAGCTCACGGAGGCGAACCTCCGCCTCGTCGTCTCCGTCGCACGCAAGTACATGGGACGGGGCTTGCCGTTGCTCGACCTCATCCAGGAAGGCAACATCGGCTTGCAGCGCGCCGTCGAGAAGTACGACTACCGCAAGGGCTATCGGTTCAGCACCTACGCGTATTGGTGGATTCGGCAGGCCGTCACGCGGGCCATCGCGGACCAGGCGCGCACTATTCGCGTGCCCGTGCACATGATCGAGCTGATCGGCGACGTGTATCGCGTGAGCCGCGACCTGCAGCAGGAGTTGGGCCGCGAGCCCGAGCCCGACGAGATCGCGCAGGAGATGGGCACGTCGGCGGAGAAGGTCCGCCAGATCATCCGCGCGGCGCGGCAGCCCATCTCGCTGGAGACGCCCGTCGGCGAGGAGGAGGAGAGCACGCTCGCCGATTTTATTGCCGACCGGGCAGCGCGTGCGCCCGCCGAAGCCGCGGCCCAGGAGCTGCTGAAGGAGCACGTCGAGGATGCCCTGCAGCAGCTCAGCGAGCGCGAGCGCGCGGTGCTCAAGATGCGGTTCGGGCTGATCGACGGGCGCGACCGCACCCTCGGGGAGATCGGGGAAGAGCTAGGCGTCAGTCGCGAGCGGGTGCGCCAGATCGAGGCGGAAGCGCTCGCGAAGCTACGCCAGCCGAAGCTGCGGGCAAAGCTGCGCGAGTACCTGGAGTAGCGAGCCGGTAGGGGCCCGTGCCAGCCGGCCGCTCCTCCGCTCGTGGCCCTGGGCTAGGCGCCGGCGCGCATGCGTTGCTGCTGTCGATCGGCCCGGGCGGCGCTCACGATTGCCGCGGCCTCACGCGGGCTAAGCGTTTGCGCTTCGTCAAGGTACACCGGCCCGCCGCATCGGGCGCAACGGCGGCGGGAGTTCCTGATCGCCTGCGCCTCGCCGTCGGCCGGCTTGAAGACCAGGATACGTTCCGGGTGCGACGTGTCGGTGATGACCTCGCCCGTGACGTAGCCGCAATAGTAGCACTTGAGATCGGCGCTGATCAGCATCGTTTGCTCCTCGCCTCGTATCCTCTCCGGCCTCCCGCGCCAGCAGGGCCCGCGCCGTGCCGTTTGCCGCCCAGTGATTTGTGTTCACCGCTGTTTGCAAGGTATGTGCCACGTGGGCCGGGCGACTGCCCGGGCGCCCGGCCCCGTCGCGGCGCGCGTGGCGAGTGCGGTATAATCGCGTATTCGTCAGCGGGACTAGATAGGATCATCGCGCCCGCCGGTTGCCGCGAGCGTCCGCTCCGATGGTCCGATGAGTAAGGAAGCGAGTATGTTGCGAATTCGCCTGCGCCGCACGGGCGCGAAGAAGAAGCCGACCTACCGCGTGGTCGTGGCCGACGCGCGGTCGCCGCGGGATGGGGCGTTTCTAGACATCCTTGGGCACTACAATCCGCGCACCGAGCCGTCGACGGTCGTGATCGACGCGGCGAAGGCGCAGCGCTGGCTGGCGAACGGCGCCCAGCCGAGCGACCGCGTGGCGCGGCTGTTCAAGCGCGAGGGCATCGAGCGGGGCGGCGCGGTCGCCACCGCCGAGGCGCCCGCGGCCGAGGCCACCCCACCCGGGGCGGGGGAGGCCACGCCGGCTCGCGCCCGCGCCCGCCGCGCGGCCGAGCCCACGACGGAGGCCGCGAGCGCTCCCGAAGCTACGTCGAGCGCGGCGGTGGCCGATGGTGGTGCGGCCGCGAAGCGCCCCACGCGCCGCCGCGCCGCGGCCCCGACCGAGGGCGGGGAGGCCGCGCCGAGCGCGGAGGTCGCGGAGGGCACCCCGCCGCTGGACAGCGCCGCGGCGAAGGAAGAGGCGTAGGCGGCCTCGGGGTGGCGCAGTGCCCGCGGCGGCCCCCGGTCGCGGGACATTCGAGGCATTCGGCGACGTGGGAGAGGGTCCGTGAAAGAGCTCGTCGAATACGTGGCGCGGGGTCTGGTCGAGCATCCCGACCGGGTGAGCGTCGTCGAAATCCCCGAGGGCGGCGGGCTGATTTACGAGCTGGAAGTCGCGCCCGACGACATGGGAAAGGTCATCGGCCGCCAGGGCCGCATGATTAACGCGCTGCGAACGCTCGTGAAGGCGGCCGCCGTGCGGCGCGGCGTGCGTGTCAACGTGGAGGTCGTCTGAGTCCCGCCCCCGGCGTCGGGGACGGGGGCCAGGAGCCAGGGGCCAGCAGGGAACCCGCTGCGCCGCCGGCTAACCCCGGGACGCGCGATGCGGGGCGCGTCGGCCCCCTGCCTCCGGATCTCCGACCGCCGCCCCCCGATTACGTGGCCGTCGCGCGCGTCCTCTCGCCGCACGGTGTTCGCGGCGAGCTGAAGTGCGCCGTGCTCACCGACTTCCCGCGGCGCTTTGCCTCTACTCCCCGCGTCTACCTCGGCCCGCAGCACCAGCCGTTCGCCGTGCAGCGCGCTCGCTTGCAGGGGCGCTTCGTGCTTCTCAAGCTGGAGGGCCTCGAGTCCCGCGACGATGCCGATCGCTGGCGCAACGCGGTCGTTCAGGTGCCGACCAGCGAGCGCGTGCGGCTGCCCCGCGGCCACTACTTCTGGGACGACATCATCGGCCTGGAGGTTCGTGACGAGGATGGTACGCGGCTGGGGCGCGTACGCGATATCCTACAGACAGGCGCCAACGACGTCTACGTGGTGGACACCGGGCCGGGCGAGCTGCTGATCCCGGCGATCAAGGACGTGGTAAAGCGCATCGATCCCGCGAAGGGCGAGATGACGGTACGATTGCTAGAAGGACTGCGGTAGGGATCTATGCGGCGGGTGCGAGTCTACACGACCGAAGCGATCGTGCTCAAGCGGCACAACCTCGGGGAAGCCGACCGGATCGTCACGCTGTACACGCCCGACGAGGGCAAGCTGCGCGCCGTCGCGAAGGGCGTGCGGCGGCCGGCGAGCCGCCTGGCCGGCCACCTGGAGCTGTTCAGCCTGACCGTGGTGCAGCTCGCGCGCGGCCGCGAGCTGGACGTGGTGGCCCAGGCCGAGACGCGCGCGGCGTTCCGCAACGTGCGGGAAGACCTGGCGCGCACGTCGCAGGCTTACTACGCGCTGGAGCTGGTCGACCGCTTCACGCCGGACCGGCTGGAGCACCGCGCGGTGTTCCGCCTGCTGCACGAGCTGCTGGAGGCGCTCGACGCGCCCGCGCCGACGCCGCTGGCACTGCACTACTTCACGCTGCACGTGTTGGCCGCGCTCGGCTACCGGCCGCAGCTCACGCAGTGCGTGCTCTGCCGCGCCGAGATCGCGCCCGGGCCGAACTACTTTAGCCAGCCGCTCGGTGGGGTGGCCTGCGTGGCCTGCGGGCCGGGCGAGCCGACGGCCCAGAGCATCCCCGTGAACGTGCTGAAGGTGCTGCGCTATTTGCAGCGCACGCCGACGCTCGCGGACGTGAGACTCACGGTGCCCCCCGAGATCGTGGGCGGCGCGGAGGCGGTGCTGCGCGCCTACACGGAGTCGCTCGTGGAGCGCCGCTTGCACAGCGGCGAGTTCCTCGACCGCCTGCGCCTCGACGCGCGGCTGCGCGCCGCCGACGCCGAGGTTTCCGATTCGGCCGCTGCCGAGGACGCCCCCACGCGCGTTGAGCTAGCCGCGCCCGGTGCCAGCGCATGATGTTGGAGCCGACGACTCCGGCTGGGCAGGGCGCAGCGAGCGGCGCCCCTACGGCCACCGGCCTGCAGCACGCCGCGGACCGGCGCGCGCTGTACCTGCGCTGGCGGCCGGGGCGCTTCGCCGACGTGCTCGGCCAAGAGCATGTCACGCGCACCCTGCGGAACGCCGTCGCCAGCGGCCAGGTGGCGCACGCCTACCTCTTCTGCGGGCCGCGCGGCACCGGCAAGACGAGCATCGCGCGCATCTTGTTCAAGGCGATGGCCTGCGCGGCGCCGCGGGACGGCGACGCTTGCGATGCGTGTGATGCCTGCCGCGACGTGGCGAGCGGGCGGGCGCTGGATCTGGTGGAGATCGACGCGGCGTCGAACCGCGGCATCGATCACATCCGCGACCTGCGCGAGAAGGTGTGGATCTCGCCGTCGCAGGCGCCCCGCAAGATGTACATCCTGGACGAGGCGCACCAGCTCTCGGCGGCCGCCTGGGACGCGTTCCTCAAGACCCTGGAGGAGCCGCCGCCGCACGTCGTGTTCGTGCTTGCGACGACCGAGGTGCACAAGGTGCCCGCGACGATCCTATCGCGCTGCCAGCGCTTTGATCTTGGCCGCATCGCGCTGAACGACCTGGTGGCGCACCTGGACAAAGTGATGGCCGCGGAGGGGCTACGGGCCGAGCCCGCGGTGCTGCAGCGGGTGGCGCGGCTGGCGCGCGGCGGCGTGCGCGATGCGCTCAGCACGCTTGACCAGCTCGTGGCTTACGGCGGCGATACGTTGACGCTGGCGGCGGCCCGCGAGGTGCTGGGACTCACGGCCGAGGAATCGTTGCGCGCGACCGCCGAGGCGCTGGCGCGTCACGATGCCCGCGCGGCGCTGGAGGTGGTCGCCCAGCTCGCCCGCGAAGGCGCCGATCTGCGGCAGTTCCTGGACGACCTGGTGGGCTACCTCCGCGCCCTGCTGCTCGCGCGGCTGGGAGCGAGCGACGTGCTGGCCTTCGAGTTCGGCGCTGACGAGCAGGCGTGGCTGGAGAGCCAGGCCGGCGCCTGGCAGCCAGCGGCGCTCGTGGCGATGGTGCGGCGGCTGAGCGCCGTCGAGTCTAAAGGCCGCGACGCCGGCCAGCTCCAGGTGCAGCTCGAGCTGGCGCTACTGGAAACGGCCCTCGACGCGCCGACCGGCGTGGGCCACGCCGCGCCGACGGCCGGCGGTGGTCCCGCGGCACTCGGCCCGGCCCTGCAGGCGTCGCGTCTCGTGGCGGCACCGCCAACGTCTCCGCCTCCCGCTTCCGCCCCGGCGGCCAGCGCGCAGCCGGCGGTCGCGGCGCCGCCGAGCGTGGACGTCGCTGAGGGATCCGACGAGCCGTCCCACATCGTCGCGAAGTCCGCGGCGTTGTCGGCGGCGCCGGCCGCCGAGGCGAATGGCGCGGCCGAGGGCGCTGCAGCGAGCAACGGCATTGTCGCCGCGTTAGGTGCGTCCGCCCCCGACCCATCACCCACCGACAAAGGGGCGCCGTCGCCCGCGATCCAGGACGCGATCATCCGGCATCGCTGGGCGCAGCTCATGGAAGTGGTGGCCGTTCAAGTGCCGAAGGCCGGCATCGCGCTCGAGGCAGCCACGCTCGTCGGCCTCCGCGGCGACGAGCTACATCTGGCTTTTGCCAACGAGTTTCTGCGACGTACTATAGAGGAGGACAGCGAGTGTCGCCGCGCCGTGGAGCAGGTGCTGGCTGGCGAGCTAGGAATCGCCTGCCGCCTGCGCTTCGGGCCGGCCGATGCCTACCAGCCCGCGTTACTTGAGGACAGTTTTCTCCAGCAGGCGGTCGAGATGTTCGGCGCGATGGGCGTGGAGCGTTTGGACGCGGCGCCCGCGGGAGAGGAGCACCAGCCATGATGGGCGGCCCGAACGCCAAGGCGCTGCGCGACATGCAGAACCGTCTGGCGAAGATGCAGGAGGAGCTGGCCGCGGCCACCGTCGAGGCGACGGCGGGCGGCGGCGCGGTGAAGGTCGTCATGACGGGCCAGCAGCACGTCCAGGCGGTGACCATCGATCCCGCCGCGGTGGACCCCGACGATGTGGAGATGCTGCAGGACATGATCATGGCTGCCGTGAACGAGGCGCTGGCCAAGTCGCAGCAGTTCGCGGCCGGCCAGATGTCGAAGCTGACCGGCGGCATGAAGATTCCTGGTTTGTTTTAGGGATGCCGTGGGGAGCAAGGCGCCCGCCCCGCGGGGCGGGCGCCTTGCTCCCCGCCTAGATTAAGAGAGACCCATGCAACTGACTGTCGAGCCGGTGGCGCGCCTGATCGAGGAGTTCGCGAAGCTCCCGGGCGTCGGGCCGAAGACGGCCCAGCGGCTCACCTTCTATTTGCTGCGTATGCCGCCTGAGACGGCGAAGAGCCTCGGCGAGGCGATCCTGAGCATGCGCGAGACGGTGATGTTCTGCTCGCAGTGCTGGAACATCACAGATGTCGAGCCGTGCGCCATCTGTCGCGCCGAGAACCGCGACCGCGGCGTGATCTGCGTCGTCGAGGAGCCGCTGGATATCCTGGCGCTGGAGCGGACGCGCGGCTACAAGGGCCTGTACCACGTGCTGCACGGAGCGATCCGGCCGCTCGAAGACATCATGCCCGACGACCTGAAGATCGCCGAGCTGTTGCGCCGCATCGAAGGCTCGGACGTGCGCGAGGTGATCCTGGCCACGAACCCAAACGTCGAAGGCGACGCGACGGCCGTGTATCTGCGGAAGCTGCTCGCGCCGCTCGGCGTGAAGGTGTCGCGGATCGCGCGCGGCCTGCCGGTCGGGGGCGACCTGGAATACGCCGACGAGGTGACGCTGGCGCAGGCGCTGGAGGGGCGCCGCGCCATGCCATGAGGTGGCAAAACGCGTTGCCTTTTCAGGGGTAGTCGAGTATAATCACCCCAATATTCGCCCTGCACTAGGGGGCGCGGGATGACGTACCACGAGCCGGACGGCGATGCACAGGACACCACTCAGAGCGCAGAAGAGGGCATGGAGGGGCTGCTCGACAGCCACGCTCCAGGCTACGGTAATCTGCGTCGTGGGGACGTGGTGGACGGTGTCGTCGTGCGCGTGGACCGCGACGAAGTCCTCGTTGACATCGGCGTAAAGTCCGAGGCGATTGTCCCCGCCCACGAGACCGGCGCCCCCTACGGCGACCCCACCCGGCTGCTGAAGGTTGGCGATCAGGTTGTCGCCTCGGTGATCCAGGGGGAGGATGCCGAGGGGCACGTCATCCTCTCGCTCACCAAAGCCCAGGCCGAGCGCGGCTGGCGGCTGCTCCAGAAGGTCTTCGAAGAGGGCGAGACCATCGAGGCCGACGTCGTCGAGCACAACAAGGGCGGCTTGATCGTCAACGTGCACGGCGTGCGCGGCTTCGTGCCGCTCTCCCAGATCGTCGACCTGCGGCGCGCGAGCGGGCCGGAAGAGCCCATCGAGAACCGCCTGGCGACGATGCACAACCGCCACCTGCTGCTCAAGGTCATCGAGATGAACCGCCGGCGCAACCGGCTCATCCTGTCGGAGCGGGCAGCGGTGCAGGAGCGGCGGGCGCGCGAGAAGGACCGCCTGCTGAGCGAGCTGCAGGAAGGCGAGACCCGCCGCGGGGTGGTGACCAGCCTCTGCGACTTCGGCGCGTTCGTGGACCTGGGCGGCGCGGATGGGCTCATCCACCTGTCCGAGCTGTCCTGGGGCCAGGTAACCCATCCGAGCCAGGTACTAAGGGTCGGCGAGGAAGTCGACGTCTACGTGGTCGGCGTGGACCGCGAGAAGAAGAAGATCGCGCTGAGCCTGAAACGGCTCCAGGCAGAGCCCTGGACGCGCGTGCAGGAGCGCTATCACATCGGCCAGGTCGTGACGGGGCGCATCACCAAGCTGGCGCCCTTCGGCGCGTTTGCGGAGATCGACGAAGGGGTCGAGGGGCTCATCCACATCTCGGAGCTCGCCGACGAGCGCATCACGCACCCGAAGAGCGTGATCAAGGAAGGCGACGTGGTGCCGTTGCGGATCATCCGCATCGACGCCGCGCGCCATCGTCTGGGCTTGAGCCTGCGCCAGGCGCAGGAGGAGGAGCAGGAGGAGATTCCGTCGGTCTACTCGCACGGCCCGCAGGGCGGCGCCACGCTCGGCGACATGGCCACCGGCCTGCAAGGGCTGAGCGAGGCGTACGCGGCGCAGCAGGCGGCGGAGACCGAGGCGTCGCCACCAACCGCGGGCGAATCGCCCACGCCGGAGCCGCGCACCGAGCCGGCCTCTCCCCAGGGCGACGCTGAACCCAACCCGCACGCGCACGCCCAGGCCTGAGCGCGCCGCGCGCGGCGTCGGCTTCCCAGCGTGGGGCAGCGCCGCTGCTCTGATCCGCGTGCCGCCCCTGTTCTCGCCGGTGCCGCTCGCCGGGTTCCAAAAGGCCCACCTCGCTGGGCGAGCCTTCCCGGACCGGCTTCAGAGCCGACGACTTTTGCCAGCGTAGGGGTATAATGACAGCGGTGGTTCCCTCGTCGCACCCGGGCGTAAAGCCGGGTGACGATTGAAACGCTAGCCTGTGCAGCGGAGAGTCTGATCATGCCTGATCGCTTTGACAAATTTACGGAACGTGCCCGTAAGGTGCTGCAGCTTGCCCAGGAGGAAGCGCAGCGCTTCAACCACAACTACATCGGTACGGAGCACCTGCTCCTCGGGCTCGTCCGTGAGGGCGAGGGCGTGGCAGCGAAGGTTCTTGCCAATCTCGGCGTGGACCTGAATAAGGTGCGCAGCGCGGTCGAGTTCATCATCGGCCGCGGCGATCGCACGGTCACCGGCGACATTGGGCTGACGCCCCGTGCCAAGAAGGTGATTGAGCTATCGGTGGACGAGGCGCGGCGCCTGAACCACCATTACATCGGCACGGAACACCTGCTGCTCGGGCTGGTTCGTGAGGGCGAGGGAATCGCGGCTGGCGTGCTGGAGAGTCTTGGCGTCTCGCTGGACAAGGTGCGTAACCAGGTCATCTACGTCCTGAACCAGTCCGCCGCGTACTCGCAGCAGGAGTCGCGGCATTCCAGCAAGACGCCGGTCATTGACCAGCTCGGCATGGACCTGACGGCCGCGGCGCGGGCGAACAAGCTCGACCCGTGCATCGGCCGCGAGCGCGAGATCGAGCGGGTCATCCAGATCCTGTCGCGCCGCACGAAGAACAATCCGGCCCTGATCGGCGAGCCGGGCGTCGGCAAGACGGCCATCGTCGAGGGGCTGGCGCAGCGCATCTCGGCCGGCGACGTGCCCGAGACGCTGATGGGCAAGCGGCTGCTGACGCTCGACATCGGCTCGCTGGTGGCCGGCACGAAGTACCGCGGCGAGTTCGAGGAGCGCCTCAAGAAGATCATCGAAGAGGTGAAGAACTCGGGCAACTGCGTGCTGTTCATCGACGAGCTGCACACGCTCGTCGGCGCGGGCGCGGCCGAGGGCGCCGTGGACGCGGCGAACATCCTGAAGCCGTCGCTGGCTCGCGGCGAACTGCAGACGATCGGGGCGACGACGCTCGATGAGTATCGCAAGTACATCGAGCGCGACGCGGCGCTAGAGCGGCGCTTCCAGCCGGTGCTGGTGGAGGAGCCGAGCGTCGAGGAGACGATCGAGATCTTGCGCGGCATCAAGGAGCGCTACGAGGCGCACCACCGCCTCGACATCTCCGACGAGGCGCTGAAGGCGGCGGCTGAGCTGGCCGCGCGCTACGTGCCCGACCGCTTCTTGCCCGACAAGGCGATTGACCTCGTGGACGAGGCGGCCTCGCGCGTGCGCATGCAGCGGGCGAGCGCGCCGCCGTCACTGAAGGACGCGATGCGCGGATTGGAGTCGGTGCAGAGCGAGAAGGAATCGGCGATCTCGGCGCAGCAGTACGAGCTGGCGGCCGAGCTGCGCGACCGCGAGGCGAAGCTGCGCTCGCGCATCGAGAAGCTGGAGAGCGGCTGGCAGTCGCAGCAGGGCAGCGACAAGCCCGTCGTGACGGCCGAGGACATCGCGCACGTCGTCGCGATGTGGACGGGCATCCCGGTGATGCGGATCGCCGAGGAGGAGTCGGCGCGGCTGCTCCAGATGGAGAGCGCGCTGCGGGCCCGGGTGATCGGTCAGGAAGAGGCGATCACCGTCATCTCCAAGGCAGTGCGGCGCGCGCGGGCGGGCCTGAAGGACCCGCGCCGGCCGATCGGCTCCTTCATCTTTCTTGGCCCCACGGGCGTTGGCAAGACGGAGCTGGCGCGGGCGCTGGCCGAGTTCATGTTCGGCAGCGAGGAGTCGCTGATCCGCATCGACATGTCGGAGTTCATGGAGCGGCACTCGGTGGCCCGCCTGGTT
>Ga0070741_10001249_pt1 | contig 79679 bp, 77 predicted proteins | sample Coa_R1_4_FD_66440 | JGI IMG/M metagenome (GOLD analysis project Ga0070741, IMG submission 66440) | Surface soil microbial communities from Centralia Pennsylvania, which are recovering from an underground coalmine fire - Coalmine... | ecosystem: Environmental > Terrestrial > Soil > Unclassified ...
TCGAAGGAGATGGAGCGCACGATCCGCGCGGGCCGCCTGGACGAGAAGCGCCGCGGCGCGGCGCCGTAGCCGAGGCGCCGAGCGGCCGGCGGGGAGTTCGCGCAGCAGCGCGGCGCAACAGCGCGGGGTCAAACAGCGCGGCGCAACAGCGCGGGGTCAGACCCCGGAGCGCGGCGCCGCGCAACAGCGCGGGGTCAGACCCCGGAGTGTTGCGTCCCCTCGTCGCGGGGCATCGCCTGGAACAGCGCGGGGTCAAACAGCGCGGGGTCAGACCCCGGAGTGTTGCGTCCCCTCGTCGCGCGAGGAGTCGAAGGAGATGGAGCGCACGATCCGCGCGGGCCGCCTGGACGAGAAGCGCCGCGGCGCGGCGCCGTAGCCGAGGCGCCGAGCGGCCGGCGGGGAGTTCGCGCAACAGCGCGGCGCAACAGCGCGGGGTCAGACCCCGGAGTGTTGCGTCCCCTCGTCGCGGGGCATCGCCTGGTAGCCTCGGCCCGGTACCGCACCGGTGGCGGCCTCCGAAACGCGAAGCAGGTCTCCCAGGAGGTGTCGGCATGCCGGTCGAGATTCGTCCCTTCCGCCGCGGCGACCGCGAGCAGCTGACCGCGCTCGTGAACGCGCACGCCGCCGCCGTCGTACCGGGCCTGGCGGTGTCGGTGAACGCGGTCATGAGCCAGCTCGAGGGCGAGCCGGGCGAGTTCATCGTCGATCCGTGGGTGACCGAGCGGGCGACGCTCGTCGCGGAGCAGCGAGGCCGGGTCGTCGCCGCCGCCCACCTGCTGCGGTATGCCGACGAGGAGCGCGTCGGCGGGAGCTACCGCGGGGCCGGCGAGGTGCGCTGGTGCGTCTTCTGGCCGGACGCGCCCTTCTGGCCGGACGCGAGCGAGGCGGCAGCGTCGCTGCTCGACGCGTGCGTCCGCCTGCTCGAGCGCTGGGGCGTCTCGCGGCAGTACGCGGACGGGTCGCTCCCGGCGCCCGCGGTCTACGGCGTGCCGGAGCAGTGGCCGCACGTCCGGTCCGCGTACGAGCGGGCGGGCTTCCTGCACTCGGGCCGGGTCGAGATCGTGCTCCTCGCCGAGGTCGGCGCCCTGCTCTCGCAGGCCCGGGCGCCGCTCCCGGGCCTCGCGGTTCGGCGCACGGTCGGCGTCAACGGGACGCGCCTCTCGGCGGTGCTCGGCGGCGAGGTCGCGGGCTTCGTCGAGGTGGAGGAGCAGCTCGAGCCCGGCCGGCTGCCGCGCCGGCACGGCCTCGCCGACGTGGGCAACCTGGAGGTCGCCGCCGGGCACCGGGCGAAGGGGCTCGAGGACTGGCTGCTCGCGCAGGCGGCTGACTGGCTCGGGCTCACAGGGGTCGACCGCGTGCTCGCCTACGCCCGCCCCGGCGACGGTGACGGTGACTGCGACGGCGAGGGCGCCTTCTTCGCGGGCCACCCGGCGTTCCGCGAGCTCACGCGCACGCTGCGCGGCTGGGAGCGGCGGCCGGCGGTCGGCGGCGCGACGCGCGAGCGTTGACCCCGGGATGTCGCGCGCCCCGGCCCCGGGCTACCGGGCGGCGAGGGGCCGCAGAAGGCGGCGCGGGCGCTGGAGGCGCGCCTCGTTCACGTGCGGGTTCGAGGGCTCTGCGAGCGGTGGCGCCCCGAACGAGCGCGCCACCTGCTCGGGCGGCGGCTCGCCGTAGAGCGTCGTCCGCTGCCGCGGCACGCGCCCGGCGCTCCGGATCAGCGCCTCCATCCGCTCGGGCGGCAGCTCCTGCCCCCAGCCCGACCCGGCCGCCCGCGAGATCGACTCGTTCATCAGCGTGCCGCCGAGGTCGTTCGCGCCGGCTCGCAGCGCCTCGACGACGCCGGCCGGGCCCGCCTTCACCCACGAGACCTGCACGTTCTCGATCCACGGGTGCAGCGCGAGCCGCCCGACCGCGTGCATCAGCAGGAGCTCGCCGAAGGTCGGCCCCGGCCTGGCCCGCCCGCGCAGGTAGATCGGCGCCTCCATGTGCACGAACGGGAGCGGCACGAACTCCGTGAAGCCGCCCGTCTCGCGCTGGAGCTCGCGCACCGCGAGGAGGTGCCGGGCCCAGCTCCGCGGCCCGTCGACATGGCCGAACATGATCGTGTTGTTCGAGCGCAACCCGACCTCGTGCGCGACCCTGTGCACCTCGAGCCACTGGGCGGTCGAGATCTTGTCGGGGCAGATCACCGCCCGCACCTCGTCGTCGAGCACCTCCGCCGCCGTCCCGGGCAGCGACGCGAGCCCCTCGTCGCGCAGCCGCTCGAGGTACTCGCGCAGCCCGGCGCCGAGGGTCGCCGCGCCCTGCCACACCTCGAGCGCGGAGAAGGCGTGCACGTGCAGCTCCGGCACCGCGTCCTTGATCGCGCGCACGACCGAGGCGTAGTAGTCGCCGTCGAAGGCCGGATGGATCCCGCCCTGGAGGCAGACCTCGGTCGCGCCGCGCTCCCACGCCTCGACGGCGCGCCGCACGATCTCCTCGTGGGGGACGAGGTACGGCTCGCCGCGCAGGTTGGCCGCGAGCCTGCCCTTCGAGAAGGCGCAGAAGCCGCAGCGGAAGTAGCAGACGTTCGTGTACTGCACGTTGCGGGTGACGACGTAGGTGACGACGTCGCCCACGACCTCGCGCCGCACCGCGTCGGCGGCGGCGAGCACTCGCCCGCGCTCCTCGCCGCGCGCACGGAAGAGACGCACGAGCTCCTCCTCCCCGAGCTCCTCCTCCCCGAGCTCGCCGCCCGGGCCGAGCGGGAGCGGGTCGCGGCGGACGACGTACGGCACCTCGCCCGTCTCCCCCGCCGCCCAGGCGTCCTCGCGGGCGAGCCCGAGCGCGTCCGAGGCGCGCAGCACGCGCGGGAGCACGCGCGGGTCGAGCCACTCCGGGTCGACGAAGCGCGGGTGGACCGTGAGCCGCGGCGCGAGCTCGAGCCCGCGCGCCGAGCACGCGGCCCGGAGCGCCTCGACCTCGGGCCACGGCGCCTCCGGGTTGACGTGGTCGATCGTCACCGGCGAGACGCCGCCGAAGTCGTCGATCCCGGCGTCGAGCAGGCGGCCGAAGTCCTCGCTCAGGTTCGGCGGCGCCTGCACCGCGACCTCGGACGGGAGCAGGAGCCGCGCGGCCGCGATCGTCCAGAGGAGCTCCTCGAGCGCCGGCTCGGGCGCGTCCGCCATCCGCGTCCCGGGCTTCGCGCGGAAGTTCTGGACGATCACCTCCTGGACGTGGCCGTGCCGGGCGTGCGCGGCGGCGATCGCCTCGAGCGCCTCGACCCGCTCGGCGCGGGTCTCGCCGATCCCGATCAGGATCCCGGTCGTGAACGGGACGCGCGCCTCGCCGGCGAGCTCGAGCGTCTCGAGCCGGCGCGCCGGCAGCTTGTCCGGCGAGCCGAAGTGCGGCCCGCCCCGCTCCGCGAGGCGCCCCGCCAGCGTCTCGAGCATCAGCCCCATCGACGCCGACACCCCCCGCAGCGTGGTCACATGTTCACGTGGTAACACGCCGGGGTTGAGGTGCGGCAGCAGCGAGGTCTGCTCGAGCACCGCGCGGGCGGCGGCCGCGAGGTAGTCGAGCGTCGAGGCGAACCCGAGCGCCGCGAGCTCGTCGCGGGCGGCGCGGTAGCGGAGCTCGGGCTTGTCGCCGAGCGTGAAGAGCGCCTCCCGGCAGCCGGCGCGCTCGCCGGCGCGCGCGACGTCGAGCACCTCCTCGAGCGTCATGTAGGCGCGCTCCCCGCGCCGGGGCGGGCGCGCGAACGTGCAGTAGTGGCAGACGTCGCGGCAGAGCTTCGTCAGCGGGACGAACACCTTGGGGCTGTAGGTGACGAGCCGGCCGCGCGCCGCCTCGCGCACCGCGCGCGCTTCCGCCGTGAGGTCGTCGAGGGGGCGGCGGAGGAGCTCCACCCCGCAATCGTAGGGGTCACATGCGCGCGCGCAGCGCGAGCACGTCGTCGACGAACCGCCTCGTCTCCGGATAGACGCCGGCCTGCCGCACCGCCCGCTCGCCCTGGTACCAGGCGGCGAGCGCAAGCCGCTCGTCCCCGTCGAACCGCCGCAGCAGGTGGCGCAGGTAGAGGACGCCCGTCTCGATGTCGCCGTCGAGCGTCTCCGGGAGCGGCCGGCCGACGAGGACCTCCTCGACGAAGTCGCGGGTCACGGGCAGCACCTGGAGGACGCCGCGCGCGCCGACGACCGACTCCACCTGCGGCTGGTAGCCGGACTCCATCCAGGCGAGCGCGCGCACGAGCGCCGCGGGGACGCCGAGCCGGCCGGCCCAGAGGTCGAGCCGCTCGCGCACGTCCGCGTGCACGGCGGCCGCGCTCCTCAGCGGCGTCCGCGCGGGCGGCGGCTGCCGGAGCAGCGCCCGGGCGGTCTGCGGCCCGACGACGCCGTCGACCGCGAGCCGCTCGCGCCGCTGGAAGCGCCGGACGGCGCGCTCGGTGCGCGCGCCGAGGTAGCCGTCGAGGGCGCCGCGGTAGAGGCGGAGGCCGGCGAGGACGAACTGCGCCGCCGCGACGTCCAGCCCGAAGTCGCCGGGGTGGATCGTGCGCGTGCCGAGGAGCGGCCGCCCGAGCGGCCCGAGCGCGCGGCGGGTGCGGGCGTCGATCCTGCCGGTCGCGGGCAGCCCGAACCGCCGCTGCGCCGCCCGCACCGCATGCACCGTGCCGGGGCCGACGATCCCGTCGACCGGTCCCGCGTAGAGCCCGAGGGCGCGCAGCGCCACCTGGACGCCCGCCTGCTGCGGGCCGGCCCGCGCCGGGCCCGCCGCGAAGCCGGCCCAGAGCGCGAGCGCCACACCGAGGACGACCCCCCTCGCGCGCACCGTCCCCCGGGATTCGAGAGCCGGGGCCCGGCCTCCTTCCCGGACCCGTTTAGCCCTGCGGAAGCAGGGGAATTCACGCTTCGAGATGACGAGGCCGGGCTGGAACCGCGCCGTCATGACCCTCGGCGCCGCCGCCGGAGCAGGGTTCCTGCTCTGGCTCGCCGCGCAGTTCGACCGGACGACGACCGGCGGCTACTGGGCAGCCTACGGCGTCGTCGCCGGCTGCGGGGTGCTGCTCGGAGCGGCGCAGCTCCGCGGCACCGGCGGCCACCCGCCCGCGATGGCGCTGCTCGCGCTGCTGCCCGTGCTCGTCTGCGGCGGCTGGATCCTCCTCTTCGCCCAGCCGGACCCGAACTGGTTCCAGCGCCACGTGAGCGCCTGGAGCGGCGACATCGGCATCCGGGGGGTCGTCGACGACGTCTCGACCTTCCTCGGGGTGCTCGCCTTCGGGATCGGGCTCGTCTTCGCCTACGCGCTCGAGCCGGGGCTCGCGCGGCGGCGGCCCGCGGTCTCCGAGGAGGCCCGGCCCGTCGAGCGCCCGGCGGCCGCGCCCGCCGACACCCGCGTGGCCGACGAGCCGACGGCGGCCGAGCGCGCCGAGACGGCCCGGGCGACCGAGGAGCGGCGGGGCTGGCTGCGGACGCGCGTGCGGGTCAGGTAGCCGCGAACGCGGCCGGGTCGGTCGCGGGCGCGCGGCAGGCGAAGCGCTCGCAGACGTAGACGGCGGGCTTGCCGTCGACGAGCCCCTTCCCGGCGAGGAGCGGCACCTCCTCGGACGGGCCGAACGCCACCACGGCGCGCGGGTCCCAGCGCGCGAGCGCGGCCCGGGCGACGTCGGCGTCCGGGGGGCCCGCGATCGCGAGCTCCCGCGGGGGCGCGAGGTGCAGGTCGAGGGCGACGAGCGACCACCCGAACGCGGTCGGCGCGCGCGTGAGCGCGGCGTGGACGAGCCGGAGCACGCCGGCCGCCCGCCGCTCGAGCTCCTCGTCGCCGTAGATCCGGGCGAGCCGGAGCAGCACGTAGGCGAGCATCGCGTTGCCGCTCGGGGCCGGGTGGTCGTCGAGCTCCTTCTTGCGGGCGACGAGCGGCTCGCCGTCGGCGGGGGTCGAGAAGAAGCCGCCGAGCTCGTCGTCGGCGAAGAGGGAGACCGCGAGCAGGGCGAGCCGTCTCGCCTCCTCGAGCCAGCGCAGCTCGCCGGTCGCGACGTGCAGCTCGTAGAGGCCGTTCGCGACGTCCGCGTAGTCCTCCAGGTAGCCGCTCCCCCTCGCGTCGCCGTCGCGCCAGGTGCGCCGGAGACGCCCGTCGGGCGCCGAGAGCGGGCCGAGCAGGAACTCGCCGAGCGCACGGGCGGCGTCGACCCAGTCCTCGCGGCCGAGCACGCGGCCGCACTCGGCGAGGGCGGCGAGCGCGAGCCCGTTCCACGACGCGACCGCCTTGTCGTCGCGCAGCGGCTTTCGCCGCCGCTCCCGCTCCTCGAAGAGGCGGGCGCGGAGGGCCGGGTCGAGCTCGCCGCGGAGGACGAAGCGGTCGTGCTCGAAGTGGTGCAGCAGCTCGTCGGGGACGCCGTCGCCGCGGCGCCAGGTGAAGGTGAGCCCCTCGACGCCGTCGGTGTCGGCGTCCTGCGCGGAGGCGAAGCCGCCGCCCTCGAGCGCGAGCTCGCGCAGCATGTAGCCGACCGTCTCCTCCGCCACCCGGCGGTAGCGCTCCTCGCCGTGGACGAGGTAGCCGTGCAGGTAGCAGGCGGCGAGCTGCGCGTTGTCGTAGAGCATCTTCTCGAAGTGCGGCACGAGCCAGGTGCGGTCGACGGAGTAGCGGTGGAAGCCGCCGCCGACGAGGTCGTACATGCCGCCGGCCGCCATCGCGTCGAGCGTCCGCCGGGTCATGTCGCGCTCGTCGCGCCGCAGCAGGTACTCGAGCACCGGCGCCGGCGGGAACTTCGGGGCGCGGCCCCAGCCGCCCCACTCGTGGTCGAAGCTCGTCGCGAGCGCCTCGTACGCGGCCGCGAACACCTCCTCGCCCGGCTCGCCGCCCGCCGGTTGCAGCCGTGCCGAGGAGCGGATGTGCTCGACGAGGCGCCGAGCCTGCTCGGCGACCGTCTCGCGCCTGTCTCGCCACGCCTCCGCGATCGCGCGCAGCACGTCCCGGAACGCGGGCATCCCGTGGCGGGGCTCGGGCGGGAAGTACGTGCCGCCGTAGAACGGCTCGCCCTCCGGCGTCAGGAACACCGTCATCGGCCAGCCGCCGCTGCCCGAGAGCGCCACGACCGCGTCCATGTAGATCGAGTCGAGGTCCGGCCGCTCCTCGCGGTCGACCTTCACGTTCACGAAGAGCTCGTTCATGAGGGCCGCCGTCTCGGGGTCCTCGAACGACTCGCGCTCCATCACGTGGCACCAGTGGCAGGCGGCGTAGCCGATCGAGAGGAGGATCGGCCTGTCCTCGGCGCGGGCGCGCTCGAGCGCCTCCTCGCCCCACGGGTACCAGTCGACCGGGTTGCCCGCGTGCTGGAGCAGGTACGGGCTCGTCTCCCGCGCCAGGCGGTTCACTCGAGCCCGTAGGCGTAGACGAAGTCGGGCCGCACGCGCACGATCACCCGGTCGCGCGGGTTCGGGTAGTCGGTTCCCCAGTACTTGCGCGCGAGCTTCCTGATGTGCTCGTCCGCGCCCTCGTCGTCGAGCTCCGCCCGCCCCTGCACCTCGACGAAGCGGTACGGGTTCCCGGCGTCCCAGACGGCGACGCTGAGACGCGGGTCGCGCGCCAGGTGCCGCCCCTTCGCCCGCGGGCGCGTCGTGTTGAAGACGACGTTCTCGCCGTCGTAGTCGACCCACACGACGGTCGCCTGGGGCGCGCCGCCGGGCTTCAGCGTCGCGACGACCCCGAAGTTCCGGCCGAGGAAGAGCCCGGCCTGCTGCTCGGTCAGCGTCGCCACGGCGTCCCAGTCAAGCACGCGGCGCGCGGCCGGCGCGACGGCGTCCGTCCGGCGCGCCCCGTACCCTTCGGGGCCGATGATGACCGGCGACTACCTCCGCCGCGGCGTGGCCGAGTTCGTCGGCACGTTCGCGCTCGTCTTCGTCGGCGCGGGCTCGGTCATCTACGGCGACGTCGTCGGCGTCGCGCTCGCCCACGGGCTCGTGATCGCGGTCATGGTCTCCGCGGTCGGGCTGATCTCGGGCGGGCACTTCAACCCGGCGATCACGCTCGGGTTCCTCGCCACGCGGCGGATCGCCCCGCCGCTCGCGGCGTGGTACCTGCTCGTACAGCTCGGCGCGGCCGCGCTCGGGGCCCTGCTGCTCAAGTGGGTGCTCCCCGGGAACGCCGAGAGCGGCACGCACCTCGGCGCGCCCACGCTCGGCACGGGGATCACCTCCGGCAAGGGCGTCGCGGTCGAGGCGGTGCTGACGTTCTTCCTGGTCTGGGTCGTGTTCGCGACGGCGGTCGACCCGCGCGGCACGTTCAAGCAGATCGCGGGGCTCGCGATCGGGCTCACGATCGCGCTCGACGCGCTGATGGCGGTCGGCCTCACCGGCGCCGCGATGAACCCCGCGCGCGCGTTCGGCCCCGAGCTCGTCGGCAACCACTGGGCGCACTTCTGGGTGTGGTACGTCGGGCCGGTCGCGGGCGGCGCGATCGCGGCGCTCCTGTACGAGGGGCTCTACCTCGGGCCGCCGGAGCCGGAGCCGGTGGGGCCGCCGGAGACCGGCGTCGAGGAGCAGGCGCCGGGTACTGCCGCATCGGCGTAGACCTTCCGCTAGGTTCCGGCGGCAGATGCTCCTCGCGCTCTCGACGGGCAACGAGATCGGCCTGGCCGGCGCCGGCGCGGCCTTCATCGCGTTCGCGCTCGTCTCGTCGTTCGTGCTGCCGCGCTCGAACCCGAACTTCCCCGGCCGCGGACGCAACTGGTACCTGCTCGTGACCGCGCTGTTCTTCGTCGGGATGATGGCGGCCGTGATCGTGTTCGGCCGGGAGAAGCAGGAGACCGCGGAGGCCGCGGGGACGGCGCCGGCCGAGACGCAGCCGGCCCCGGGCGGAGGCGCCGGGGACGCGGCGGCGGGGAAGGCGCTCTTCACGAAGAACGGCTGCGTCGCCTGCCACACGTTCAAGGCGGCCGGGTCGACCGCGACGGTCGGGCCCGACCTCGACGACCTGCAGGCGTCCGCCGACAAGGCCGGGCAGCCGCTCGAGCAGTTCGTCACGACCTCGATCGAGGATCCGAACGCCTACGTCGCACCGGGCTACCAGAAGGGCGTCATGCCGCCCTTCTCGCAGCTCTCCGACAAGGAGGTCGCGGACCTCGTCGCCTTCCTGACCGGCTGACGGCGGCGCCGCCGGTCGCTACCATGCGGCGGCCGGGAGAAGTGGCCGAGTGGCTGAAGGCGGCGCCCTGCTAAGGCGTTAGGTGGGGAAATCCCTGCCTCGAGGGTTCGAATCCCTCCTTCTCCGCCTCGGAGGGGTGGCAGAGCGGTCGAATGCGGCGGTCTCGAAAACCGTTACGGGCGGTTCCGTCCGTCGAGGGTTCAAATCCCTCCCCCTCCGCTCCTCATCCGAAAGACCGCTCACTAGCAGCGGTTTTTCTGCTCTCTGAGGCGCGCCGCTCTCTCGGTGCCGAACCTCCCGGCATGGCGAGCCTCCCCGGCGTCGAGGTGCGGCACCTCAGGGCTTGCCCCGCCCGCGCCGGGTGGCCGCTGCCGCTGCGCGGCAGAGGGAACGGTCCGCAACCGCTCGGGCGACCGGTACAGGCCGAGCGCCCTTCGTGGTTACGCGCAGGCGCTCCGCAACCGGACCCTCGCGGAGCTCGGCGGCGCCCGCCTCTCCGAGGTGGCGCGAGCCGACCTGCAGGGCCTCGCCGACCGGCTCCTGGACGAGGGGCTCGACGCCTCCACGATCCGCAACGCGTTCCTGCCGGTGCGCGCGATCTTCCGCCGGGCAGCGGCACGCGGCGAGGTCGCCGTCAACCCGACCAGCGAGCTCGAGCTTCCCGCCGTGCGCGGCCGCCGCGACCGGATCGCGTCGTCGCCAGGAGGCGGCGGAGCTGCTCGCCGCCCTCGCCGAGCGGGAGCGGGCGCTGTGGGCGGCGGCGTTCGACGTCGGCCTGCGCCTCGGTGAGCGTCGCGCGCTGCGCTGGGCCGACGTCGACCTCGCCGCCGGCGTGATCCACGTGCGGCGGTCGTGGGACCGGCGCGCCGGCGAGATCGCTCCGAAGTCGCGCGCGGGCGACCGTCAACCGGCGCGCCGGGGAGGCGTGGAGGACGGCCGGCTTGCGCCGATCGGGCTGCACGAGGCACGCCACACGTATGCGTCGCTGATGATCGACCTCGACGCGTATCTCGAGCGCAACTCCGGTGAACGCTGACGGGCCGCCGTCCCATATGTCATCACGTTCTCTTACGCGATATCATCTCGTCAGATGGTGCGGACGATCATTCAGCTTCCAGAGGAGCAGGCCGCTGCGCTCGAGCGCGCGGCGCGCCGCCGCGGCGTCTCGAAGGCGGCGGTCGTTCGCGAGGCGCTCGCGATGCTGCTGGCGCGAGAAGGCGGCGATCCCGTAGCCGAGCGGGCAACGCGCGCTGCCGGCTCGGGAGCGTCCGGCGTGCCCGACCTCGGCGAGCGCCACGACGACTACCTCGCCGAACGCTCGCGCTGGTGATCTTCGTCGACACGTCGGCGCTGCTCGCCTTCCTCGACCGCGACGCGGCCAGGCACGCGCAGGTCGTCACGAGCATCGTCGACCTCTTCCGAGAGCGGCGCGGTATCACGCACAACTACGTCCTGATCGAGACCGAGGCACTCGTTCGTCGGCGGCTCGGCGCCGGAGTCGCGCGCCGTCTACTCGAGGACGTCGTCCCGGCCCTGGAGGTCGTCTGGGTCGATCCCGACCTCCACAGAGCTGCGGTCGCGGCTCACCTTCGCGCGCCCCGTCGACGTGCCTCGCTCGTCGACCAGGTCAGCTTCGAGCTGATGCGGCAGCGGGGCATGCGTTCCGCGCTCGCGCTCGACCGCGACTTCACCCGCGAAGGATTCGAGCTCATACCGTCCGCCTGACGCGCTGGGCAATCGTCCTGACGTACTCGCCTCGACGGAGCCGGGGCCATTCGGTTCGACTGCCGTTCGGTGACTCTCGGGGGGCGCCGCCGAGCTTCGCGTCGCGCTGACGGTGCCGGACTTCGACCGGGCCGCCGCCTTCTACCGCGACGCGCTCGGGCCCGGGCTCGTCGCGGCCGGCGCCGAGGAGGTCGCGCCGCCCGCGACGACGCCGCGGGGGACCGCGACGGGCGCGTGCGGGCGCCGGACGGGATGCGGCTGACCTCTTCACCTCCCCGTAGCGGGGGCGTCAGGCGACCGCGCGGTTGGCGCCGGGCGCGTAGGCGCAGTCCGGCTCCTCCGCGAACGGGTCCCCGGTCGCCGCGTAGGCGCGGGCGCGGCAGCCGCCGCAGCGGGCCTTGAACTCGCAGGCGCCGCAGTCGCCGCGCAGCGACGACGGGTCGCGGAAGGCGCGGAAGAGGGGCGCGTTCGTGTAGAGCTCGCTGAACGACCGCTCGCGGACGTTGCCGACGGAGATCGGCAGGAAGCCGCAGCCGTGGACCTCGCCCACGTGCGAGACGAAGCAGAAGCCGTTCCCCGACAGGCAGCCGCGCGACATCGCGCTCGTCCGCGTCGTCAGCCGCTCCGAGCGCCGCCCGCCGCGCTCGCGCGCCGACTGCGCCTCGATCCGGCGGTAGTGCGGGGCGCAGATCTGCTTGACGGGGAAGGGCGAGCGCCGCTGGAGGCGGTAGAGCCAGCGCAGCACGCGCTCCTGCTCGTGCCCGGGCAGCTCCTGGTCGGCGAGCAGCCGGCCCCGGCCGGTGGGCACGAGGAAGAAGAGCTCCCAGGCGCCGGCGCCGAGCTCGCCCACGAGCCTGTGCATGCGCGGCAGCAGACGCGCGTTCGCGCGCATCACCGTCGTGTGCAGCTGGAAGTGCTGACCCGCGCGGCGGAGGTTGGCGAGCCCCTCGAGGGCGGCCTCGTGGAAGCCGGGCGTACCCGCGAAGGCGTCGCCGGCGGCGGCGTCCGGGAAGTGCAGGCTGAACGAGACCGCCTCGACGCCGCTCTCGCGGATCGCGCCGCAGGTCTCCGGCGTGAGCAGGCGGCCCACGTCGACCGAGAGCGCGATCCGCAGGCCGAGCGCAGTGCCGGCGCGCGCGAGCTCGAGCACGTCCGGCCGGGTCAGCGGCTCGCCTCCCGTGAGGATCAGCATCGCGCCGGGGAACCCCCGCGCCAGGTCCTCCATCAGGGCGATCCCCTCGGCGGTCGTGAGCTCGCCCGGGTGGGGCGAGTGCTGCGCCGTCGCGCGGCAGTGGCGGCACGCGAGCGGGCACGCCTTCGTGGTCTCCCACGCGACGACGAGCGGCGGCCGGGCGCCGGCGCGCAGGAAGCGCGGCTGCGCGTGCTCGGGCTCCACCATGGGCCCAAGTCAAGCGCGAGGGGCGCGGCCGCACTTGATCAATTCTGATCAGGTCGTGATGGAACGCGGGCCGGAGACTTCGCAGCATCCGCGACCGCTAACGAGGAGGCCACGTGACCGACACCGTTCCCGAGCCCGACGCGCCGCCGACGCGACTCGTCGAGTCGCTCCTCGACAACCTGCCCGTCTGGACCGTCGTCGCCGCGGCGATCTCGTTCCTCTACCTCGTCTGGGCGACGCTCGAGATCCTCGGCCGCTACGTCGGCGGCCTGCCGAAGGTCGGTCCGTGATGGCGGCGGTCGAGTCTCCAGTCACCGCCCCGGCGCCCGGCTGGGGCCGGCGGCTCCCCGCGGACGAGCGGATCTTCATGTGGCTCGTCCTCGCGTCCGTCGTCGTCATGTCCGCGTTCACCGTCGGGTGGCTCTTCCTCGGCCGCCAGAACGTCCCGGCGAGCTTCGAGCGCACGACGCCCGCGGCCTGGGGCGCCAAGGTGAGCGCGTTCGCGGCGAAGTACCAGCGCGCCGACGGCCGCGTGCACGTGCCGCCCGGCAAGGAGGCGTACATGATGGCGCTGCGCTACGCCTTCTACCCCACGCTCGTCCTCGAGGCGGGCCACTCCTACCGTCTCTGGATCTCCTCCGAGGACGTGCTGCACGGGTTCTCGGTCGTCGGCGGCGGCCAGAACATCAACCTGGAGGTGTCGCCGAACCACGCCTACGGCGCGACCTTCACGCCGGCGAAGCCCGGCCGCTACCTCATCGTCTGCAACGAGCTCTGCGGGCTGCAGCACGAGCGCATGCAGGGCTTCATCTACGTGGAGAGGTGACCCGATGGCCTACGCACAACCCGCCCCCGTCCTCGCCCGGATCGGCGAGGAGCGCTCGCGCGTCTGCTCGGTCACCGGGCTCCGCGTCTACGCGGGCCCTCAGGCGCTGACGCTCGCGAACGCCGTCGCGGCGGTCCTCGCCCTCGCCGCCGGCGGCGTCTTCGGGATCGCGATGGCGCTGACGCGGGCTCCGAGCCTCGAGCTGCTCGGGTCGAAGGCGTACTACGCCGCGCTGACCGGCCACGGCGTGGCCGCGCTCGTGCTCTGGCCGGTGTTCTTCGAGGTCGCGGCGATGGTGTTCACGTCCACCGTCCTCCTGAACGTGCGCGCGTGGAGCCTCAAGGTCGGCTGGGCGAGCTTCGCGCTCATGGTCGCCGGCGCAGGGCTCCTGCTCGGGATCGTCGTCGCCGGCCACGCGAGCGTCGGCTTCACCGCCTACCCGCCGCTCGTGGCGCACCAGCTCTTCTACCTCGGCTACCTCGTCTTCGCGGTCGGGGTGCTGCTCGCGATCGTGAACTTCGCCCTGACGCTGGTGAAGGCGAGGCTCGAGGGCGCCTACGCCGGCACGCTGCCGCTGCTGACGTACGGCGTCGCCGTCGCGGCGATCCTCGCGCTGCTCGCGATCGTCTCGGGGCTCGTCGCGCTCGTCCCCGCGTGGCTCTACTCCCTCGGCTGGATCGGCTCGGTCGAGCCGATCGTCTACCGCGGCTGGTTCTGGGGGCTCGGCCACACGCTGCAGTACGTCAACGTCGTGGCGATGGTCGTCGCCTGGTACGGCATCGCCGCGCTGACGCTGAAGGCGGGGCCCGTGAACCAGAAGTTCACGCGCTTCGCGTTCGTCCTCTACGTGCTCCTGACGGTGCCGGTGCTGGGCCACCACTTCCTCGTCGACCCGGGCCTGAGCACGGACGTGAAGGTCGTCGGCGGCACGCTCTTCGGATTCGGGCTCGGCGTCCCCAGCCTGATGCACGGCCTCGCGGTGATCGGCGGGTCGGAGGCGAGGCTGCGGGAGCGGGGCGCGACGGGCCTCTTCGGCTGGCTCCGTCGCGTCGACTACGGCAACGCCTCGATCGGTGCGCTCGTCTGCTCCCTGCTCCTGTTCGCGATCGGCGGCTGGAGCGGAACCGTCGAGACGACGGTGCAGCTCAACATGCTCACGCACAACACGATGTGGGTGCCCGCGCACGTGCACGCGATCGTCGTCGGCGGGACGACGCTCGCGTTCATGGGCTTCGCGTACCTGCTCGTGCCGCTGCTCGTGCGGCGGCAACTGTGGATGCCGAAGCTCGCGACCGCGCAGGCGTACCTGTACGGGCTCGGCCTGCTGGCGCTCGTGGCGACCCAGACCTGGGCCGGGATGCTCGGGATCCCGCGGCGCGTGTCGCGCGTCGACGTCGGCGCCGACCCGCACTCGTGGCGGCTGCCGATGGACCTGATGGGCGCCGCGGCGTCGCTCGCCGGGCTCGCCGGCGCGCTCTTCGTGGTGATCATGGTCATGACCCTCCTGCGCGGGAAGCGGACGGAGGACGCGTCGCTGCTCGCCCCGTCGGCGGAGCGGGCATGACCGCGGTCGCCGCTCCGCTCGCTCGGGCCGCGGCGTGGCGCGACGTCGTCGCGCTGCTGAAGCTGCGCATCGACGCGCTCGTCGTCGCGGTCGCGCTCGCCGCCGCGGTCGCGGCCGGCGAGCGCTCGGCGGCGCGTCTCGGCGTCCTCGCGCTCGCGACGCTCGCGTCGAGCGCAGGAGCCGGGGCGTTCAACCACTGGTACGACCGCGACGTCGACCGGCTCATGCCGCGGACGCGCGGACGCCCGGTCGCGTCGGGGCGAGTCGACCCGGCGTTCGCGCTCGGGCTCGCCGTCGTCCTCACGGCCGCGGCCTGCCTCGCGGCGCCCGTGCTCGGCGCGGGCGTGTGCCTCTACCTGCTCGCCGGCTCGGCGACCTACGCGGGCGTCTACACCGTCTGGCTGAAGCGGCGGACGCCGTACGGGATCGTCTGGGGCGGCGCCGCCGGCAGCTTCGCCGCGCTCGCGGGCTGGCAGCTCGCGGGCTCGACGCTGCGGCCGGCGCCCCAGCTCCTCGCCCTCGTGCTCTTCCTGTGGACGCCGAGCCACTTCTGGAGCCTCGCGATCAAGCTCGAGGACGACTACCGCGCCGCGGGCATCCTCGCGCTGCCGGTCGTGGCCGGGCCGGCGCGGACGGCGCGCGCGGTCTTCGCGAACACGCTCGCCCTGGCGCTCTCCGCGCTCGCGCTCGGGCTCTACCTCGGGCTCGCGTACGTCGCGGTCGCGCTTCCCGCGACGACGGGCTTCCTGCTCGCCACACGCGCGCTCGCCCGCGACCCCTCGCCCGCCCGCGCGTGGAGCGTCTTCAAGCTCTCGGGCCTGTACCTGCTCGCCCTGCTCGCCGGCGTCGCCGCCGCCGGGCTCGTCTGAAGGGAGGACTTCCGTTGCAACGACCGCATCTGGAGACGCCCGGAACCCTGGCGATCATGGGCATCTACCTCGCCGTCTTCCTGGTGACGTGGCTGCTCGCCTTCGTCTACCTCGCCGCTCGGTGGGCGATCTCGTAGCCGTCCGGCTCACGCGCCGCCAGCGCGAGGTGCTCGCGCTGCTCGCCGAGGGGCTGCCCGCGCGCCGCATCGCGGCGGTGCTCGGGCTGCGCGAGGCCACGGTGCGCAACCACATCCACGCGCTCCTCGCCCGCTTCGGCTCGCACTCGCAGCTGGAGGCGGTGGCGCAGGCCCGTCGCCGCGGCATGGTATGAGCGAGCTCGCCGTCGTCCTCGCCGGCGGGGCGGCGACGCTGCTCGCCGTCCGCCGCGCCCGGGGGAGGCTCCGCTGGGGCGCCGCGGCCGTGGCGGTCGGGTGGGCCGCGACGCTCGGCCCGCTCGACCCGCTCGCGGAGCGGTCGCTCGCGGCCCACATGCTCCAGCACGTCCTCCTCGGGGACCTCGCGCCGCTGCTCGTCGTGCTCGCGGCGCGGAGCGGAGACCTGCGCCGCCTCGCCCCGCACCCGGCCGTCGCGTCGCTGCTCGACCGGCTCTTCCGTCCGCTGCCGGCGTTCGCCGTGTGGGCCGGCGCGCTCGCCCTGTGGCACGTGCCGTCGGCGTACGACCTCGCCCTCGAGCACGAGCGCGTGCACGCGCTCGAGCACGCGGCGTTCGCGCTCGGAGGCCTGCTCGTCTGGTCGCAGCTCCTCGACCCGGCGCGGCGGCGGCGCCTCGCCGGCTGGTGGCTCCCCGGCTACGCGCTGGCCGTGCTCGTCGCGTCGCAGGCGCTCGCGAACGTGCTCGTGCTCAGCTACCGGCCGCTGTACGGCGCGTACGCGGGCGCGGACCGGCCGTTCGGCCTCTCCGCGACGGGCGACCAGGATGCCGGCGCGGTCGTGATGATGCTCGAGCAGCTCGCGACCGTCGGCACCTTCGCGTTCCTCGCGCTCCGGAGCCTCGTGGCGCGAACCGCGCCGCGCCGGGAGGCCCCGCACCCCTTCGCGGCCTGATCCGTAGTTTCCCGCTGCGGATCCGTACCCGCTGCGGATTGCCGGCCCCGCGCGCGTGCGCGATCGTTCGCGACGTGGGCGTCCGCTCCGGCGATCCGCTCTTCCGCTGCGACGAGAGCCAGCGGGTGGTCGAATGGAACGACGCCGCCGCCCGCCTCACCGGAATCGAGCGCCGCGAGGCCGTCGGCCGGCGCTGCTGGGACGTGATCGCGGGGACGGACGACGCCGGCCGCCCCGTCTGCCACCCCGGCTGCTCGGTGGCGAGGCTCGTCTCCCACGGCTGGCCGGTCGACTGCACGGAGCTGCACCTGCAGACGCCCGCGGGCCGGAGGCGGGTGTCGATCTCGACGATCGTCGTGGACACGGACGAGACCCTCGTCCTGCACCCGATCCGGCCGCTCCCGGCACGGCCCGCAGCCGCCGAGGGCGCGCGCCTCACCCCCCGCCAGCGCGAGATCGTGACCCTGCTCGCGAACGGCGCGCGCGTCAAGGAGATCGCCCGCCTGCTGCTCCTGTCCGAGACGACCGTCCGCAACCACATCCGCGCCGTCCTCCTCGAGCTCGGGGCCCATTCGCAGCTCGAGGCCGTCGCGAAGGCTCGCGCGCTCGAGCTCGTCGCCTAGCCGCCGCCGCCCCCGCCGCGCCGGCCGCCTCGCGCTCCACGCCCCCGCGCACCGCCGGTCGTCGCGCGCCCCGCCGCCGACGGCCCGGCCCTCCTCGCCCCTTGACAGTCCCACGCCGGGAGGAGTAGCGTCGCGGCGTTCGCTGCGGCGCCGTCGGCGGCTTGCGACCGTCGGAAGGGGGTGGGCAGCCCAGGGACTTCTCGCAAGACGACCTCATGGGTCTGTCGGCCTCGCCCAGTTGCGACCGAAGGAGGAGGAATGACTACCGATCCCACGGCCGGGCTCGCCGAGCACGAGCTCGGCGAGGAGGAGCCGGGAGGCGGCGTCGCCGTCGAGGTCGCGCCGCCGCAGGAGGACGGCGCGGCGGCCGCGATGCAGGAGGAGCTCGCGGCCGCGCTCGCGACGGCGCTCGCCCCGCAGGTCGACGAGCCGACCGAGACCGGGGACATGGACGTCTCGACGCTCGCCGGCCTCGGCGCGATCCCGGTCACGCCGATCCCGTTCCCGCTCGCCAAGCGGCGGGTGACGGGCCGCTACCGGAGCGGGGGCGCGCCGTTCCAGGTCGAGCTCCGCGTCGACGTCGACGGGCCGACCCCGACGATGCGCGTCAGCGCCGACTACTACTCGATCTCCGGAGCGACGACGACGTACTTCGGCTCGATGAGGGTCGACGCGGTCACGGTCGCCGTCACGCCCACGCTCGTGACGATCACGGGGCTCGGCAGGTACACGTGGCCGGCGGGAGCGCCGCGGGTGAAGATCACCATCCCGCGCGTGCCGATCATCTCGCTGCCGGCCGCGGCCACCCTGCAGCATCTCACGCTCGGCGGCTCGCCGGGCGCGACCTACGTCTGCCGCTGGATCTCGCCGTTCCTGCGCTCGGTGCTGTTCGAGCAGGACCGCCAGGACACGGTGGCGGCGCCCTTCGTCTCCTACAACACCGGGTCGCTGCCGTCGGGCGGCCCCGCGCGGACGCTCTCGGTGGTGGGGGCGTACGCGGAGGCCGGCATCCAGCTGCAGACCGCGGGCGTCACGGACGTCGTCAACACGTCGGAGACCGGAGCGAACTCCACCTGGTCGGACGCCGAGCTGCACGCCGCGATGGTCAAGCACTTCTCGCTCTGGAAGGACATCCCGCAGTGGGCCGTCTGGCTCTTCCACGCCCAGCTGCACGACCTCGGGCCGGGGCTGCTCGGGATCATGTTCGACCAGACCGGAAGGCAGCGGCAGGGGGCGGCCGTGTTCTACGCGGGCCTCGCGGGCACGAGCGCGGACCAGCAGCGGCTCCAGCTCTACACCTGCACGCACGAGCTCGGCCACTGCTTCAACCTGCTGCACTCCTGGCAGAAGTCGCTCGCGACCCCGCCGGCGCCGAACCGGCCGTCGGCGCTCTCGTGGATGAACTACCCGTGGCGGTTCCCGGGCGGGCCGGGCGCGTTCTGGAGCGGCTTCCCGTTCCGCTTCGACGGCCCGGAGCTGATCCACCTGCGCCACGGCTTCTCGAACGCCGTGATCATGGGCGGGAACCCGTTCACCGTCGGCTCCGCGCTGGAGGCGCCCGAGGGCTGGGGCGACCCGCTGGAAGACGCCTCGGGGCTGCGGCTCGAGCTGAAGGCGCCGAGGAGCTTCTCCTACGGGGAGCCGGTGTCGGTCGACCTCGAGCTCTCGGGGACCGATTCGCGCGGCCGGCAGGCCCCCGCGCACCTGCGGCCGCGAAACGGCACGGTCGAGATCGCGATCCGGCAGCCGGCGGGACGGACGATCGTCTACCGGCCGCTCCTGCACCAGTGCTGGCGCGACGAGACGACGATCCTGAACGCCGACACGCCGCCGCTGATGGAGAGCGCCTTCATCCACTACGGCCGGGACGGCTTCTACTTCGACTCGCCCGGCACGTACCGGCTGCGGGCGCGGACGGTGGCGGCCGACGGCTCGACGATCCTCTCGAACGTGCTCGACATCCGCGTCCGCCCGCCGCTCGCGAGGGACGACGAGGACGCCGCGGAGCTGCTCTTCGGCGACGAGCAGGGCACGCTGATGTACCTCGTCGGCTCCGACTTCGAGGGGCTCGCGGCCGGCAACGACGCGTTGACCGAGCTGCGGACGCGCTTCGCGAAGCATCCGCTCGCGCAGGTCGCGCGCGTCGTCCAGGGCACGAACGCGGCGCGCGAGTTCAAGCTCGTCGGCGCGGACAACAGCGTCACCGTCCGGCCGGCGAACGCGGAGGAGGCCGCCGAGCTGCTTCAGCCGGTGATCGACGTCGCCGCGGCCCGCAAGCCGGCGGCGAGGCAGAAGGATCCGAACGCGATCCGGAGGGCGATCGCGACGCAGATTCGCGACACCGCGACCGACCAGGCCGGGGCGCAGATCGGCACCTACGTCAAGGCCCGGCGGCGGGAGATCGCCGTCGAGCTCGGAGAGACGGTCCGCTGAGCGCGGAGCCCGGCCGCGCGGAGGGGCGCTCGGCCCTTCCCCGCGGCCGGGCCGGCTGCCACCCTTCCCGTCGTGCCCGCGCTCCAGATCGACTTCGAGGACGGCTTCGCCGGCGACACGGTCGTCGTCACGGCCGGCGGCCGCGAGCTCTGGCGCGGCGACGCGCTGTCGACCAACCCCGCCGTCAGCCTCGCCGCGGTCGCGAGCGTCGAGGTCGACGAGCACGCCGTCCTCGAGGTCGCGGTGCCGGACCGCGGGCTCCGGGAGAGCTGGCCGGTGGACGCCCCCTTCCTGCGCGTCGAGCTGGCGGGCGGGCGGCTTCTCCTCCAGCCGTCGCGGGAGCGGCCGCTCCACCTGTAGCCCGTGGCCCGCGGGAGCCTATGCTGCCGGCATGGGACCCCTCGAGACGCCGGCCGTCGCCCTCTTCCACCGCCGCGGCTGAGCGACGTGTCTTTCGGCCAGGGAGTTCCTTGGCGAGCGCGGCGTCGAGTTCGAGTCGCTGGACGTCGGCGGCGAGAAGGCCCGTGCGCGCTGGCGCGAGTCCGGGTCGCCGCCGCTGCCGGCGCTCGCCGTCGGGTCGCGCGTCGTCCCGCTGGTCGCGCCGCGGGTGCAGATCGCCGCCGAGCTCGGCCTGGCGCGGGACCCGGCGGCCGACGCCGCGTCGCTCGTCTGGGACCTCGTCCATCTCCACGACGCCTGGGCGGCGCTCCTGCGGCCGCTGCCCTGGAGCGCGCTCACCGCGCCGACCCCGTCTCGCGGCCGCACCCCGCTCGAGCTCGCCGTGAACGTCTTCCACGGCCTCCGGCGCACGATCGAGGCGTGGTCGACCGGCCGCTTCGACTGGGCGACCGACGACGCCGCGCGCGAGGCCGCGGAGGCGGAGGCCCTCGCCGGCCTCAGGAGCCCGGCCGCCCTCGCCGGGTACCTCGAGCGGTGCGCCGCCGCGTGGCGCGGGTTCGCGCTCGAGGCCGGCGACGGGTCGGCCGACCTCAGGCGCCCGGTCGCCGATCCGCTCGGGAGCACGGTCGAGTTCCGCGACGTCCTCGAGAGCCAGCGTCTGCATGCCGCCGTCCACTTCCGCCAGGTGACGCACGCGCTCGACGCGGCCGGGATCCCGCACGCGGGCGGCGGCGCGCTCGAGCGGCTGCATGGCCTGACGCTGCCCGAGGATCCCTTCTGAGCGGCGGCGAGCGTGCGGGCCGCCGCCCGGCCGGGCCCGCGCGGCTTGGCGCCGCGGCCGCGGTCGAGTAGGCTCCCGCAGACGGGAAGGGAGGCGTGATGACCGAGATCGCGAGCTGGCGCGCGGCCGGCGACTGGTTCGACGTCTGCAAGTGCGCGATTCCCTGCCCCTGCACGTTCGCGCAGCCTCCGACCGACGGCGCCTGCGAGGGCATCCTCGCCTGGCACATCCGCGAGGGGCACTACGGCGAGACGCGGCTCGACGACCTGAACGTCGTCGCGCTCGGCGCCTTCGAGGGCAACGTCTGGGCGGGCGAGGCGAAGGTCGCGCTCGGGATGTACATGGACGAGCGCGCCGACGAGGCCCAGCGGGAGGGCCTGATGGTCATCTTCAGCGGACAGGGCGGCGGCTGGCCGGCGGAGTTCGCGAGCTTCGTCGGCGAGGTGCGGGGCGTCGAGTACGTGCCGATCACGTTCGAGCTCGCAGACGACCTCGCCCACTGGGCGGCCGAGGTCCCCGGCAGGGCGTGGGCCCGCGCGGAGGCGCTGACGGGCCCGACGACGCCCGAAGGGAGACGCGTGCAGGTGCACAACCCGCCGGGCGCCGAGGTCGGACCCGGGCAGGTGGCGACGTGGGGCCGGGCGACCACCGACCGGGCCGACGGCTTCGGCTTCAGGTGGGAGTGGGACGGCCGGTCGAGCAAGCACTTCCCGTTCGACTGGCACGGGCCGTAGAGCGTTCCGGGGAGTGAGTGGAGTGACGACCGCGCCGTCGCCGAACGTCCCGCTCGCGCTGCGTCGCCGCGCCGCCATCGCGCTCGTGCTCGGCTCCCTCGCGGCCGCGGCGTGGGCGGCGAGCGCAGACCGGATGCACGGCATGACCATGGCCGACCGCTTCTCGGTCGGCTCGTTCGGGTTCTTCGTCGTCCTCTGGGTGCTGATGATGGCCGCGATGATGTTCCCGTCCGTGTGGCCGGCGGTCGCCCTCTACGGCCTCGTGCTCCGGCGCCGGCCGGCGACCGCCGCGCGCGCGCCCGGTCGCCTCGGGGCGTTCGTCGCGGGCTACCTGGGCTCGTGGACGGTCGCGGGGCTGATCGCGTTCGGGCTGCTCGCGGGCGCGCGCGCCGCCGGGCTCGGCGACCTCTCCGACGAGCAGGTCGCGCGCGACGTCGTCGCGCCCGTCGCCCTGCTCGGCGCCGCCTACCAGGCCGTGCCCTTCAAGCAGGCCTGCCTGAGCCACTGCCGGGGCCCGCTCTCGTTCTTCCTGCAGCACTGGCGCGACGGCCCGCAGGGAGCGCTCCTGATGGGCGCCCGGCACGGCGGCTACTGCGTCGGCTGCTGCTGGCTGCTGATGGTCGTGCTGCTCGCGCTCGGGGTCATGAGCCTCACCTGGATGGCGGCCGTCTCGCTCGCGATCGCGGCCGAGAAGCTCGCCCCGGCGCGCTGGGCGCGGTACGCGAGCGGCCTCCTCGCGGCCGCGCTCGTCGTGCTCGGGGTCGTCGCGGCCGCGCGCCCGTCGTGGCTGCCCGGCGTCGACGCCGGGACTGGCGGCATGGACATGGGCGACATGTGACCGACGGGCGCCGGGCGGCGGCGGCCGGCGCGGTCAGACGTTGACCGCGAAGAGCATCAGGTCGTAGAGCGCGACCGCCGTCGCGAGCACGGAGAGGAACGCGACGAGGACCGCCTGCGACTCGCGCTGCGAGCGCCGGCGCGCCGCCGGCTTGCGCTGCGCGGGGGCGGGCGCGCGAACGGGCGCGCGGCGCACCTGACGGCTCCCGACGGCGCTCATCGGGCCGTCCTCGCGGGCCGCCCGACCGCCTCGACGATGCGGTCGGCGACGCTCGTCTCGCCGTCGCCGTCCGGGACGAGCAGGTCGATCGCGAGCAGCGCCTGGCGCACGAGCACGAGGCCGACGAGGGCGAAGGCGCCGGCGAGGGTGACGCCGTCGAGGCGACCGCCGAGCTGGACCTTCGCGGCCGTGAAGCCGAGCGCCGCGAGCAGGGGCACGAACGGCGCGACGACGGCGGCGGTCGTGAGCGAGCGCGCCTCGCCGCGCCGCTCCGGGATCCGGTCCTCGCCCGAGCAGGAGGCTCCGACCGCGATCGCGAGGTACCCCCCGAACCAGCCCGCGTCGATCCCGTTCCCGGTCGCGTACGTGTTGACGGAGGTGAGGTAGGTGTAGACGGCGTCCGAGAACGCGATCGCGAGGATGCCGCCGAGGAGGCACCAGACGTCGAAGCGGGAGCGGTCGGTGGTGCCGCGGATGACGAGCACCGCGAGGAAGAGGATCACGACGTCGCTCAGGGGGTACGCGAGCGTCACGAGCCCGCCGAGGCTCGTGACGTCCGTCGAGCGCCGGAGCGGCTCGAGCACGAGCCCCCAGCCGAGGACGAAGATCGAGGCGGCGACGACGAGCCCGTCGACCGCCGTCCGCGTCCGCCCGAGCGCGCGTCCGCGCAGCGCCGGATGGACGAGGAGCGCCGCCGCGGCCGGCGGCAGCGCGGCGAGGTAGGCGGCGTCGGCCCACGAGGGCACCGGCACCTCCCCGAGCAGCACGAGGTCGTAGAGCGCCCAGATGCCCTCGCCGAGGGTCCAGGCGGCGCAGGCGACGGCGAAGAGGAGCCAGGAGAGCGCCACGCGGCCCCGGTGGCGGCGGGCGGCGAGCGCGCAGAGGACGGTCGCGGCGGCCGCGGCGGCGACCGTGGCGAGGTCGTCGACCCAGCGGACGGCGTCCTCGCCGCCGGCGCCGGCCCCGAGCCAGAGCCCGAAGGCGGCCGTCAGCGCCGCCCCGAGCCCGAGGCGCTTCGCGAAGCGCGCGCGTGCGGGCGCCGCAGCCACTACGGAAGAGGGTCGGCGCCCCGGCAGGAGCCCCGGATCGCCGCCGCGGCGCGCATGCCGTCACCGTTCCGGGGGACGGCGGATCACTCGTTCGGGCGGCGGTCCCGTCAACCGCGCCCCCGCCCCTGCCGATGCACCGGGCGTGCCGTCGTCCCTGCCCGTCTACACGGGCCGATTCGGCCCGGAGGAAGCCGAGCGCCTGCTCTGGCGGGCGGGGTTCGGCCCGCGCAGCGGGGAGGCGCTCCGGCTCGCGGAGCTCGGCCTGCACCGGGCGGTCGACGCGCTCGTCCACCCGCCGCGGGAGGAGCGGCTGGTCGGGCGGCCGCCCGTCGTCGACGGTCGCCCGCTCGCGCCGAGGGACGCCTACGGGCACGACCACCTGTGGTGGCTCGACCGGATGGTGCGCACGACGCGGCCGCTCGTCGAGCGGATGGCGCTCGTCTGGCACGACTGGTTCGCGACGTCGAACGAGACGGTCGGCAGCCAGAAGCTGATGCTGCAGCAGAACGAGCTCTTCAGGCAGATCGGCCTCGGCTCGTTCAAGGGCCTCGCGATGCGGGTCACCGTCAACCCCGCGATGCTGCTCTACCTGAACGGCCTCAACTCGGCGAAGGGCGCTCCGAACGAGAACTACGCCCGCGAGCTGATGGAGCTCTTCACGCTCGGCGCCGGGAGCGGCTACACGGAGCGCGACGTGCGCGAGCAGGCGCGCGCGCTCACCGGCTGGACGGCCCGCTACCGGAACGGCGCCGGCTGGGTCGACTTCCACTTCAGGCGCGAGAGCCACGACGACGCCATGAAGGTCGTCTTCGGGAAGGTCGGCGCGTTCGACTGGAAGACGGCGGTGCGCCTCTGCGTCGAGCACCCGAGGCACCCCGCCTTCTTCGTGGGCAAGCTCTGGAGCTACTTCGTGCCGGTGCCGCCCGACGACGCGACCGCGAAGCTCCTGCAGGAGCTCTACGTCCGCTCCGGCTTCGAGGTGCGGCCCGTCGTCTCCGCGATCCTGCGCCACCCGCTCCTCTACGAGGGCCCGCGGATGACGAAGTCGCCGGTCGTCTACACCGCCGGCCTGCTGCGCACGCGCGGCGACCGGATCGAGACGGAGGACTGGATCTGGCTCGACGCGATGGCGGGCCAGCAGCTCTTCTACCCGCCGAACGTGAGCGGCTGGAACGACCAGCGCTGGCTCGACACGTCGACGTTCCGCGCGCGGTGGCTGATCGCCGAGCGCGCCCTGCGCAAGCACTCGTTCAGCCCGGAGCACGCGAAGCCGGGCGAGCGGCCGCCGGGCGACCCGCGGAAGCTCGTCGACCGCGCGCTCGGCTGGTGGGGCTCGCTGCGGGTCTCGCCGCACACGCGCGCGTCGCTCCTCGCCTACGCCGAGAAGGCGATGGCCGCCGCGATCGCCGACGACTACCGGCAGCGGGCCTTCCCGCTCATGACCTACAACGCGCTCCGCCACCTCGTGGCCGTCGCCCCGGAGATGCAGACCGCGTGAGCCGGTGCTGCGACGAGTTCTCGCGCTCGGCGCTGCTCCGGCGCGGGGTCGCCGAGGCAGGGAGCGGGCTGCCGGCGATCGAGCCGGGCATGCCGCTCCCGGCGGGGACGGGCCTCGACCGGCGCACCTTCCTCTCGCGCACGCTCGGCGCCGCGCTCACCGTCTACGGCGCGGCCGCGCTCGGGCCGCGCACGCTCGACGCCGCGATCGCGCGCGGGGCGGCGGCCGGTGCGGGCGAGCGCGTGCTCGTCTCGATCTTCGCTCCCGGCGGCTGGGACTCGCTCTCGCTCCTCTACCCGGCGGGCGACCCCGCCTACCGGCGCCTGCGCCCCACGATCGCCCTCGAGCCCGGCGACGGCCCGGCCTTCGCCGGCGACTCGCGCCTCCACTGGCACCCGTCGTTCGAGCCGCTCGCGAAGCTGCACGCGCGCGGGAGGCTGACCGTGTTCCCGGCGATCGGGTACTCCCACCCCGACCAGTCGCACTTCACCTCGCGCCACTACTGGGAGGTCGGGGCGCTCGACGCCCGCGAGGGGACCGGGTGGCTCGGGCGCCTGCTCGACGCGATCGGCGACGACGAGAACGCGATGCAGGGGCTGTCGCTCGACTCCTCGCTCCTTCCCTCGCTCGCGACGGCGAGGGTGCCCGTCGCGACGCTGACCGACCCGGGCGACTACGGGTTCTGGTCGCGCAACGTCTGGGACGTGCCCGCGAAGCTGCTGCCGGACGCGATCGGCTCGCTCTCCGGCCTCGTGGACGAGCAGGAGCCGTTCCTCGCCCACGCGAGCCGCACCGCCGGGCAGGCCGCCCGGCTGCACCGCCAGCTCGGGCGCTTTGTCGGCGAGGACGGCCGCGCCCGCTACGAGTCGAAGGCGAAGTACCCGGACGGCGAGTTCGCGCGGCGGCTCGCGGGCCTCGCCGCGCTGCTCCACGCCGGCTTCCCGATCCGCGCGGTCGCGCTGCAGGCGCCCGGCGAGTACGACACCCACTCCGACGAGGGCGGCCCGCTCGCGAACGGCGCGAAGGAGGTCGCGGAGGCGCTCGCCGCGTTCCAGCAGGACCTCGAGCTCCGAGGCCTCGGCCGGCGCGTGGCGACGCTCCTCTGGAGCGAGTTCGGGCGGCGCGCCGCGCAGAACGACACGAACGGCACCGACCACGGCGCCGCCGGCGTCGCCTTCCTGCTCGGCGAGAACGTGCGCCACCGGATGGTCGGCGAGTTCCCCGGGCTCGCCCGCGGGCTCGACCGGGACGGCAACCTCAGGGAGACCGTCGACTTCCGCGCCGTCTACGCGTCGCTGCTCGAGGAGTGGTTCCACGTCGACGCCGCGCGCATCCTCCCCGACGCGCGGAAGCTCCCCCGCTTCTCGCTCCTCGCCTGAGGTGTACTTCTCGCCGCGGACGCTCCTGCTCGTCGCCGCCGCCGCGACGCTCGCGGCCGCGACGACGCTCCTCTCGGCGAAGGCGGCCTCCGCCCCGGCGCGCGTCCAGGTCGTCGAGAAGGAGTACACGCTCACGCTCTCGCGCCTCCGGATCCCGAGCGGCGCGGCGATCGTCCAGGTGCTCAACTTCGGCATGGACGGCCACGACCTCGTGATCTCGCCGCGCGCGAAGGGGGCGAAGCCGGTGCGGTTCAGCCGGCTCTCGCCGGGCGGGCGCGCGACGCTGACCGTGAGGCTGGCGCCGGGGCGCTACACGCTCTGGTGCTCGCTGCCCGGACACCGGGCGCGCGGGATGGTCGCCCCGCTCGTGGTCACGCGCTGACGGGGCCGTCGGAGCGGGCGCCGCGGCCTCCGCGGCGCCCGCGTCTCCGACCGGTCAGGCGGGCGTCGTCGCCGCGGGGTGCGCGTGCTCGGCCCGCGAGAACGAGGTCTGTCCCTTGACGGCCAGGGCGTGCGCGGCCCACCCGACGGCGGCGCCGAGCGCCGGCCCGACGAGGTACACCCAGAAGCCCGTCCACTTGTTGCCGATCAGGTCCGGCCCGAACGTGCGGGCCGGGTTGACGGACGAGCCCGAGAACGGGATCGCCGCGAAGTGGATCGCGAGCAGCGTGAGCGGGATCGCGATCAGCGCCGTTCCGCCGTACGTGCCGCTCCGCGACGCCTGGAGGATGACGGCGACGAAGATCGCGGTCATGGCGATCTCGATCACGAGCGCGGTGCCGTTCGAGCTCGGGATCGTCGCGGTCGCCGCGACCTCGTCCTTCGTCGTCGCGAGCAGCAGCACCAGCGCGGCGAGGACGCCGCCGACGAACTGCGCGATCCAGTAGGCGACGAGCTCGGACCTCGCCAGCCGGCCGTCGAGGAACATCCCGAGCGAGACCGCCGGGTTGAAGTGGCCGCCCGACACCTCTCCGAACGCGTACAGCCCGGCGAGGAGCGCGAGCCCGAAGGCGAACGGCGCGACGAGCAGCGGGTCGGCGCCGGCGCGCAGCGCCCCGGCGACGGACACCGTCCCGACGAAGACGAGGATGAACGTCCCGAAGAGCTCCGCGACGTACTTCTGCCACTGGTTCATCTCCGTTGTCAGCTCCTTCCGGCCGCGGCTCCGAGCCCCTGACGGGCCGCGGCCTCACGTGGGGGAGTTCGTGCGAGTTCGTACGAGCCCATGGATTTCGAGCGCGACGCCCGGATCCCTGTCGCGGCCCGGGAGGCGACGGGGGGTTGCCCGCGGGCGGCGGGTGCCCGAGAATCGCCCGGACACCGACTCGAAATGGGGTGAGCGATGGCCTGGAGCCTGGAGGGCAGCTACTTCGAGAGCTGCAACTGCGACGTCCTGTGCCCGTGCGGCGCGAGCTTCTTCGCGCTCCCCGCCGACAACGAGCGCTGCAACGTCACGCTCGTGTTCCACGTCGACCGGGGTGACGTCGACGGGGTCGACGTGAGCGGGCTGACGTGGGCGATCGTCGCCGACACGCCCGGGAAGATGGCGGACGGGAACTGGCGGGTCGGGCTGATCATGGACGCCGCCGCGTCGCCGGAGCAGGCCGAGGCGCTCGCGAGCGTCGCCTCCGGCTCGCGCGGCGGCCCGCCGGCGATGTTCGGCCCGCTCGTCGGCGAGAACCTGGGGATGGAGGTGGCGCCGATCGAGTTCTCGAGCGAGGGGACGCGTCACTCGGTGAGGATCGGCGACCTCGTCGACATCGAGGTCGAGGACTTCGTCGCGGAGGGCGAGAGCGAGCCGATCACGCTCACGAACGTCCCCCACCCGGCGAGCACCTCGCTCGCGGTCGCGCAGGCGAAGCGCGGGCGCGTGAACGCGTTCGGGATCTCCGTCGACACGACCGGCAAGAACGGTCACTCGGCCCCGTTCCGCTGGGCGGCGTAGCGGGCGGGACCCAGCGACGCAGAAGCCCCGCTCGGGCGGGGCTTCTGCGGGGACGTCCGCAAGCCGGGTCGATCCGGGAACGGGATCCCGGCACGGACGGAGGCGGAGAGGGAGGGATTTGAACCCTCGACGCACCTTTCGGCACGTACGCGATTTCCAGTCGCGCTCCTTCGACCGCTCGGACACCTCTCCGGGCCGACCCATTAGACCAGACGCCGCGTGTGATTGACTCCGCCGCGTCATGGGGGTGCGGCTCGGGGCGAAGGTGCCGAACAGCGGGGCGCTGCCGCTCGAGCGCGGCATCCCGGCGCTCGCCCGCGCGCTCGAGGAGGCCGGCTTCGACTCGCTCTGGGTCAGCGACCACGTCGTGCTGCCGGAGCGGATGGAGTCCCGCTACCCGTTCGCGGCCGACGGGCGCGCCACCTGGCCGCCGGACACTCCCTACATCGACGCGCTGATCGCGCTCGCCCTCGTCGCCGCCGCGACCGAGCGCGCGAGCTTCGGCCCCGCGGTGCTCGTCCTGCCCCAGCGGAACCCGGTGCTCGCGGCGAAGCAGCTCGCGTCGCTCGACGCGGCCGGCGGGGGCCGCCTCCGGCTCGGGGTCGGCGCCGGCTGGCTGCGCGAGGAGTTCGAGGCGCTCGGCGCGCCGTTCGAGTCGCGCGGAGCCCGGCTCGAGGAGTGGATCGGGATCCTGCGCGACTGCTGGACGGGCGCCCCGCCCGCGCGAAGCGGCGGCCACTACGACCTGCCGGCCGGGCTCCTCTGCCTGCCGACGCCGGCCCGGCGCGTGCCCATCCTCGTCGGCGGCCACTCGCGGGCGGCGCTCCGGCGCGCGGGCGAGCTCGGCGACGGCTGGCTCGGGCAGCAGTCGCTCGACGAGCTCGACCCGGCCGAGCTCGCGGCGGCGCGAGCGGCGATGGCGCGGGCCGCGCGCGACGCCGGCCGCGACCCGGACGGGCTGGAGGTCGTCCTGCGCGTCGTCGGCGCGGCCGGCCGCGCCGGCGAGCTCGCCCGCCGGCTGCCCGAGCTCGAGCGCGCGGGCGTCGGCGAGGTGATCGTCGACGTCGACTGGGAGGCCGGCGACCCCGTCGCCGAGCGCGAGCGGCTCGCGGCCGCGGCGGCATGACGCTGCTCGCGGGCAGGCGGGCGGCCGTCACCGGCGGCGCGCGCGGCCTGGGGGCGGCGATCGCGGCGCTGTTCTCGGCGGAGGGGGCGACGGGCGCGGTGCTCGACCTCCCCGGCGCGCTCGGCACGGCGCCCGCGGGCTGGGACGCCGTCGCCGTCGACGTGCGCGACGAGGCGTCCGTCCGGGACGCCTTCGCCGGGCTCGGGCCGCTCGACGTCGTCGTGACCGCCGCCGGGATCGTCCCCGGGTGGTCCGCGCTCGCCGAGACGTCGCTCGACGACTGGGACGAGGTCTTCCGCGTGAACGTGCGCGGGACGGTCGCGAGCATCCGCCACGCGGTCCCCTCCCTCCGCGACCGCGCGTCGGTCGTCGCGGTCGGCTCGGTCAACTCGTGGCGCGGCGACCCGAACCTGGCGAGCTACGTCGCGAGCAAGCACGCGGTGCTCGGGATCGTCCGCTCCGCCGCGCTCGACCTCGGCCGGCGCGGGATCCGCGTGAACGGCATCGCGCCGGGCCCGATCGCGACCGAGGCGCTGCTCGAGCGGATGCGCCGGCGCGAGCGCGAGCTCGGGATCCCGGTCGAGGAGGCGCTCGCGGCGAACGCGCGCCAGACGGCGCTCGGCCGGACGGCGACCGCCGAGGAGGTGGCGAAGGCGGCGCTCTTCCTCGCGAGCGACCTCTCCTCGGGGATCACCGGCCACCTCCTCCCGGTCGACGCGGGGATCCCGTGAGCCGCCTCGACGGCAAGACGGTGCTCGTCACGGGCGCCTCGCGCGGGATCGGGGCCGCGGCCGCGGCCGCGCTCGCCGGCGGGGGCGCGGCCGTCGTCGCCCACTACCGCTCCCACCGGGAGGGCGCCGAGGCGGCGGTCGCGGCGCTGCCGGAGGAGCGGAGGCTGCTCGTCCAGGCCGACTTCGCCGAGCCCGGATCGGCGCGGCGGCTCTGGCGCGAGGTCGTCGCCGCCCGCGGGCGCGTCGACGCCGTCGTCGTGAACGCGGCGATCTCGGTCGAGACGCCCTTCGACGGGCCCGACGAGGCGTGGGACGCCGGCTGGGAGGCGATCGTGCGCGTGAACGTGCTCGAGCCGGCGAGCCTGATCCGCGAGGCGGTGGGGCACTTCCGCGCCCACGGGGGCGGAATCGTGATCACCCTCTCGAGCTGGGCGGCCCAGCAGGGCTCGGCGATCGCGACCCTGCCCGCCTACGCGGCCTCGAAGGCGGCCGTGAAGGCCGTCACCCAGACGGTCGCGCGCAACTACGCGAAGGAGGGCGTGCTCGCGTACGTCGTCGCGCCGGGCATCGTCCGCACGCGCATGTCCGAGATCTCGGCGGTCGCCCGCGGCGGGATCGACAAGGTCCACGCCGTGCTCGCGCTCGGCGAGCTCGTCCCGCCCGAGGAGGTGGGCACGCTGATCGCCTTCCTCGCGAGCGGCGCCTGCCGGCACCTGAGCGGCGCCACGATCGACGTGAACGGCGCGAGCTACGTCCGCTGAGCGGCGCCCAGCTTGACACGGCGCGTTACGCTCGTACAGCATGCGCACAGACGGGCACTATGCGGACAGCGATGACCACCGACAGCGCCCCGTCCGCAGCCGCGGCCGACCGCGCCCACGACGCGGTCGCGCGCGACGTCGTCGTCCGCCTCGAGGGGATCCGGAAGTCGTTCGGGACGACCGAGGTGCTCCACGGCGTCGACCTGACCGTCCACGCCGGCGAGCACGTCGTCGTCTTCGGCCCCTCGGGCTCGGGCAAGTCGACGCTCCTGCGGACGATCAACCTGCTCGAGGAGCCGAGCGCCGGCTCGGTGCAGGTGCTCGGCGTCGAGTACGGCCCCGCGGGCGGCCGGCGGCGCGGCAGCGCCGTCGAGCTGCGCCGCCGGGTCGGGATGGTCTTCCAGCAGTTCAACCTCTTCCCGCACCTGACCGCGCTCCACAACGTCGCGCTCGCCCTCAGGGCGGCGAAGCGCGTCGGCAGGGACGACGCCGAGGAGCGCGCGGCGCACGCGCTGCGGCAGGTCGGCCTGCTCCGGTTCGCGGCGCGCTACCCCGCGGAGCTCTCGGGCGGGCAGCAGCAGCGGGTCGCGATCGCCCGCGCGCTCAGCCTCGACCCGAAGGTGATGCTGTTCGACGAGCCCACCTCGGCGCTCGACCCCGAGCTCGTCGGCGAGGTGCTCGGCGTCATGCGCACCGTCGCCGAGTCGGGGATGACGATGGTGATCGTCACCCACGAGCTCAACTTCGCGCGCGAGATCGGGGACTTCAACGTCTTCATGGACGAGGGCGTGGTCGCGGAGTCGGGCCCGCGCGGGTTCTTCGACGAGTGCACGAACCCCAGGACGCGGCAGTTCATCGCGGCGGTGCTGTAGTGGCCGGCGTCGTCGCTTCCTACGACTGGGGGCTCGTCTGGACGAACCGCAACGCGTTCCTCGACGGGCTCGCGACCGCGCTCGAGGTGTCCGCGGTGGCGATCGTGATCTCCGTCGTCGTCGGGCTCCTGCTCGCGCTCGCGCGCATGAGCAGGCCGCCGCTCTCGTGGCTCGCGGCCGCGTACATCAACGTCTTCCGGGGCGTGCCGGCGCTCGTCAGCGTGATCTGGGTCTACTTCGGCTGGTCGCTCGTCGTCGGGATCAACTTCACGGTCTTCCAGGCGGGCGTGATCGCGCTCGTCCTCCTCTACGGCGCCTTCATCTCCGAGATCTACCGCGCCGCGCTCGAGGCGATCCCGCGCGGGCAGCGCGAGGCCGGCCTCGCCCTGGGGATGAGCCCCCTGCGCGTGTTCGTCCAGGTCGTGCTGCCGCAGGCGACGAAGATCGCCGTCCCCAACATCGGGAGCATGTTCATCGGCATGGTCAAGGACACGTCGACCTTCACGGTGATCGGGCTGCTCGAGGTCGTGCGCGTGACGCAGAACATCAACTCGGTGACCTTCCAGCCGTTCCCGCTCTACACCGCCGCGGCCGGGATCTACGTGGTCGTCGCCTTCGCCGTCGACTTCCTCGTCCGCGCGCTCGAGCGCGGGCTCGCGACGCCGCCCTCCGGGCCGGTGGCGCGGGCCGCGACCGCGCGCCGCCGCCGCCGCGTCGAAGCCGTCGTCCAGCGAGTCGAAGCCGTCTCAGGAGCCAGGTGACGGGGCGCACGCGCCCCCGAAAGGAGGAGAGCACGTGATCCACGCACGGAGAGGGTCGGGACGCGTCGCCGCCGCGTGTGCGGTGGCGGCGGCGGTCGCTGCGATCGCCGCCGCCGGGGCGACGGCGAAGCCCCACGCCGCCAACCCGTACAACCTGAACAAGCCCGGCACGCTCACGGTCGGGATGGACCTCGAGTTCAAGCCGGAGATGTACCTGCAGAACGGGAAGCCCGCGGGCTACGACGTCGAGCTGCTGAAGCTGCTCGCGAAGCAGATGCGGGTGAAGCTCGACATCAAGAACCTCGCCTTCACCGGCCTGATCCCGGGGCTTGTCTCGAAGAAGTTCGACATGGTCTCGGTCGGCCTCTCGGCGACGCCCGAGCGGAAGAAGTCGGTGACGTTCAGCCGGCCGTACGTCCCTTACGCCCAGATCCTCGCGGCGGCGAGGAACGACACGACGCCAGCGTCGATGGCCGCGTGGAACAGCTCCGACAAGACGATCACGTCGCTGCAGGGGTCGACGGCGGAGCAGCTCGTGCAGAAGGAGTTCCCGAAGGCGAAGTCGGCGTCCTTCCCCGACCAGAACGCCGCCTTCCTGCAGGTGGCGACGGGTCGGGCCGACGGCATCGTCGTCGAGAACTACCTGCTGGCGCAGTTCAACAAGTCGAACGGCAACAAGCTGAAGGAGGTGCCGTTCTCCAAGCCGCTGCACGTCGAGTACGGCTCGTACGCGGTGCAGAAGGGCAACACCGCCCTCGCCTCCTACCTGAGCAAGTTCATCTGCAAGATCCAGGGCAACGGGCAGCTCGCGAAGATCTACAAGCGGACGGAGGGGGCGCCGCTCCCGCCCATGCCCGCTTGCTAGGACGACCCGCGGCCGGGCGGCCTCGCGCCGCCCGGCCCCTCGCACGGTGACCGCGAAGGGAAGCTACGACCTGCTCGTCGTCGGCGCCGGCCCCGCCGGGCTCGCCGCCGCGGCCGAGGCGGCCGCGCTCGGGGTCTCGGTCGCCGTCGTGGACGAGCGCCCCGCCCCCGGCGGGCAGATCTACAAGCAGCCGGGCCTCCGCGTCGCCGGCCACCGGGCCCTCGGCGCCGACCACCGCCGCGGCCGCGCCCTCGTCCAGGCCGCCGAGCGATCCGGCGCCCGCTTCCTCCTGCGCACCGCCTGCCTCTCCGTGCGCGGCACCGAGGCGGTGCTGGCGCCCGAGGGCGAGCGCGCGCGCACCGTGACGGCGGGGCGGATCCTGCTCGCCCCCGGCGCGCACGACCGGCCGGTCGCCTTCCCGGGCTGGACCCTCCCCGGCGTGCTCACGGCGGGCGGCGCCCAGACCCTGGTGAAGGCGCACCGGGTCGGCCTCGGCCGCCGGGTCGTCTTCGCCGGCTCGGGGCCGCTCGCGCTCGCGTTCCCGGCGCAGCTCCGCCGCTACGGCGTCCCCGTCGTCGCGGCGCTCGAGGCGGGGCCCGCGCCGGGCCTCGCCGACCTGGCGCGCCTCGGGGCGGCGGCCCGCGGCAACGGCCGGCTCCTCCTCGACGCGGCCCGCTACCGGCTCGAGCTCGCGCGCGCCCGGGTGCCGTTCCGCCGCCGCCGGATCGTCGTCCGCGCCGAGGGGCGCGGGCGGGTCGAGGCGGTCGTGCACGCGGCGGTCGACGACGAGTGGCGCGTCGTCCCGGGCAGCGAGGAGCGGATCGAGGCCGACACGCTCTGCGTCGGCTACGGCCTCTGCCCGTCCGTCGAGCTGAGCCGGCTCGCCGGCTGCGCGCTCCGCTACGACGAGGACCTGGGCGGGCCGGTGGTCGTGGTCGACGAGTGGCAGCGGACGTCGGTGCCGGGCGTGTCCGCGGCGGGCGAGGCCACCGGCGTCGAGGGTGCGCACGTCGCCGAGGACGAGGGCCGCCTGGCCGCGCTCGGGCTCGTCGAGGACGAGCGCCGCGCCGCGCCGGTGCGCCGCCGGCTCGAGCGGCGCCGCCGCTTCCAGCGGGCGCTGCGCCGGCTCCACCGGGTCGGCGCCGGCGTCTACGAGCTGGCGACCCCGGAGACCGTGGTCTGCCGCTGCGAGGAGCTGACGCGGGCCGAGCTCGAGGAGGCGATCGAGGCGAGCGCCGACATCGGGGTCGTCAAGGGGTTCACGCGCGTGACCATGGGGCTCTGCCAGGGCCGCAACTGCGCCCGCCAGCTCGCGGCGCTCGTGGCCGCCCGGCACGGGCTCGCGCTCGCCGACGTCCCCGCGGCGACCCCGCGCGCGCCGGTCCGGCCGGTGCCGCTCGGCGCCGTCGCCGACGAGACCGTCGGGGACCCGGGGCTCTTCGTTGCCTAGCCTCCGGCTACCCGCCGAGCGGACGCGCGGGCCGCTGCCGGCGGAGACGGACGTCGCCGTGATCGGCGGCGGCCTGGCCGGGACCGCCGTCGCCTACGAGCTCGCGGGCGAGGGCCTCGACGTCCTCCTGCTCGAGCGGGGCGAGCTCAACCGCGAGGCGTCCGGCACGAACGCGGGCAGCTTCCACTTCCAGATCGCGATCCACCAGCTCACCGAGCGCGACGCGGGCGGGTCGCACGCGCGGCTCGCCGCCGACGTGCGGCTGCAGCTCGAGGCGGCGCGGCTCTGGGAGACGCTCGAGGAGGAGCTCGGCGGCCCGCTCGGCGTCCACCGCACCGGCGGGCTGATGGTGGCGGAGACGCCGGAGGAGCTGCGGCTCCTGCACGAGAAGCACGCGATCGAGGAGGAGGCCGGCCTCGAGACGCACGTGCTCGAGGGCGACGAGCTGCGCCGGTTCGCGCCGTACCTCGCGGACGACCTGCTCGGGGCGACCTACTGCCCGGCGGAGGGACACGCGAACCCCTTCCTCGCGGCGCCGCTCTTCGCGCTGCGCGCGGCCGAGCGTGGCGCGACCATCCGCACCGGCGTCGCGGTGACGGCCGTCGAGCCGGGCTTCGTCGTGCGGACGGGCGCCGGTGACGTCCGCGCGCGGCGGGTCGTGAACGCCGCCGGGGCGTGGGCCGCCGAGCTCGCCGCGACGAGCGGGATCGAGCTCCCGACGCGCTCGGAGGGCCTCCACGTGAACGTGACCGAGCCGCGGCGCAAGGTGCTCGAGCCGCTCGTGCAGCACATCGGGCGCAGGCTCACGCTCAAGCAGACCGACAGCGGCACCTTCGTCATCGGCGGCGGCTGGCCGGCGCGGCCCGAGCGGAGCCCGGCCCGCTACTCGACGATCTGGGAGAGCGCGGCCGGCAACGCGGCCGTCGCGGTGCGCGTGATGCCGAGCCTCGCCGGGGTCCGGCTCGTGCGCACGTGGACGGGCGTGCTCGCGTTCACGCCCGACCTCCAGCCGGTGGTGGGCGAGGCCGAGTCGCTGCCCGGGTACTTCACCTGTCTCGCCACGACCGGCTTCACCCTGAGCCCTATGATCGCGCGCATGCTCGCGGCGCACGTCGCCCGCGGCGAGCCGCTGCCGCCGGAGTACGCACCCGAACGGAAAGGATCGCGATGGACCGCAACGACGTGAGCTGGCGCGGCTACTGGGCCGCCTCCCCCACCCCGTTCCGCGCGGACGGAAGCTACGACGCGGACGCGCACCGCGCGCTGCTCGAATGGTACGTCGGCCAGGGGCTGCACGGCGTGCTCGTGAACGGGACGACGGGCGAGTGGTTCTCGCAGACGCACGAGGAGCGGCGGCTCGTCGCCGAGACCGCGATCGAGGCGGTCGCCGGCCGGATGACGGTCGTGGTCGGCTGCACCGCCTACACCGCGCGCGAGGCCGGCGAGCTCGCGCGGCACGCGGTCGCCGCGGGCGCGGACGGCGTCGAGTCGACCGCGCCCCCGTACGTGAAGCCGTTCGACCACGAGGTGGTCGCCTACTACGAGGACCTCGCGGCCGCGACCGACGCGCCGCTCATGGTCTACAACTGGGTGCACGGGACGGCGGTCGACATGAAGGCCGACCTCGTGCTGCGGCTGGCCGAGATCGACACGGTCGTCGCGCTGAAGGACTCGACGCCGAGCCAGGAGCAGTTCTTCGAGACGTCGGCCGCCGTCGTCGGCACGCTGCGGGTCTTCGGGCCGTACATGACGCCCGCCGGCTACGCGCACCTGAAGGAGCACGGCGGCGACGGCTTCATCGGCGGAGGCACGATCTTCGGCGCCCCCGACGCGAAGTTCTGGGAGGACTTCTGGGCGGGCGACGACGAGGCGTGCCTCGCGCACGCGCGCCGGACGGAGGAGCTCTTCCCGAAGCTGTGGCTGCCGGGCGGCTGGGCCGGGCGCTACGGCGGCTACCAGAGCCAGCTCAAGGCGATCATGAAGCTGCTCGGCCAGCCTGGCGGAGAGCCGCGCCGGCCGCGCCTCCCGGTCGACGACCCGCAGGCGCTCGCGGAGATCCGCGCCGTGCTCGTCGAGTTCGGGCTCGTGCAGGAGCCGGCGGCGGCATGAGCGGCGTGTTCCGGGGCGTCGACCACGTCGGCGTCGGGGTCGCCGACATGGACGCCGCCGTCGCCTTCTACGGCCGTGTCGGGTTCGGCGAGACGGTCTTCGACCACACCGGCGAGGTGCCGGGCCCGGACGGGGCGCGGCGGGCGCGGGTCGTGATGCTCGCGAACCCGGGGGCGACGCCCGTCGGCCCGGGCCGGATCAAGCTGGTGCAGGTGCTCGACGGCGACGGGACGCCCCCGGCCCCCGCGGGCGGCGGCTGGGGAGAGCTCGGGATCTGCGAGCTCTGCCTGCACGCGCGCGGCGTCCCCGAGGTGCACCGGGCGCTCGTCGCCGCGGGCGCGCGGTCGCTGATGGAGCCGCTCGGCGCGGCCGTGCAGCCGAACGACGTCTCGCTCGACATCGCGTACGTGACCGACCCGTGGGGCGGCAAGCTCGAGCTGATCGAGTGGACCGGGCTCTGGCGCTCGCTCCCGGGCCCGCCGCGGGCCGAGGGCGTGAACCACGTCGCCTTCGGCGTCGCCGACCTCGAGCGGACGCGCGCCTTCTACGGCGCGCTCGGCTTCGGCGAGCTGCTCTTCGAGTCGACCGAGCTCTTCGAGCCGATGGCGCCGTGGTACCCGGGCGACCCGCCCGGCCAGCACATGCTCATGCTGCTCGCGCCGCAGGGCGCCGGGATCGAGCCGGTCGTGCTCGACCCGCCCGGCCCCGACTGCCGCGGCGCGTGGGGCCACGCCGGCCCGTTCGAGTTCGCGGTCGGCGTCTCGAACCTGGAGCGGGGGCTCGCCCGCCTGCGCGACCTCGGCGCCGAGCCGAAGGGCGAGCCGGTCACGATCGACCTCGGCGGCGGCCGCGAATGGCGCTACGCCTACTTCCGCGACCCCGACGACCTCTACGTCTCGCTCGTCGAGCCGCGCTACTGACGCCGTCCGCAAGAAGCCAGGTGACGCCGTCCGCAACAAGCCGGGGTCCGCAACAAGCCGGGGTCTGACCCCGAAGCGTTGCGCGCCTCGGAGCCCGCAACAAGCGTGACCCCGAAGTGGTTCGCAACAAACGGGGGTCTGACCCCGAAGCGTTGCGCGGAAGTGGTTCGCAACAAACGGGGGTCTGACCCCGAAGCGTTGCGCGCCTCGGAGCCGGGAGGTGCTCAGCGCTCGACGCGCGGCGGCGCGCCGTAGCCGCGCAGCACGTCCGGCACCTCGCCGCGGAAGTTCTCGAGCAGGGCGAGCAGCCAGCGGTCCGTGACGGCGGTGCCGTTCAGGGTGTGCGGCGTCTCGAGCCGCTTCTCGCCGGCGCGGAAGCGGATCCCGAGCCGGCGCGCTTGGAAGTCGGTCGTGTTCGACGTCGAGGTGATCTCGCGGTAGCGGCGCTGCGACGGGAACCACGCCTCGATGTCGTACTTCTTCGTCGCCGAGGCACCGAGGTCGCCGGCGGCGACGTTGACGACCCGGTACGGCAGGCCGAGCGCCTGCACGAGCTCCTCCTCGATCGCGAGCAGGCGGTCGTGCTCCTCGCTCGAGCGGCCGGGCTCGCAGTAGACGAAGAGCTCGACCTTGTTGAACTGGTGGACCCGGAACATCCCGCGCGTGTCCTTGCCGGCCGCGCCCGACTCGCGCCGGAAGCAGGTCGAGATGCCGCAGTAGCGGAGCGGCAGCTCGTCGAGGATCTCCGTCATGTGCATCCCAGCGAGCGCCACCTCGGACGTGCCGGTCAGGTAGAGCTCGTCGGCCTCGAGCGCGTAGATGTTCGAGCGGTCGGTCGGGAAGAAGCCGGTCCCGTACATCGCCTCCTCGCGCACGAGCACCGGCGGCACCACCGGCACGTGCCCGTGCGCCCCCGCACGGTCGACCGCGAAGCGGTAGAGCGCGAGGGCGACGAGCGCGGTGTCGCCGACGAGGAAGCCGAAGCGCGAGCCGGACAGGCGCGCGGCCCGCTCGAGCTCGAAGCGCCCGACCTCGGTGTGCTCGGGCCCGTCCGCGGGAGGGTCGCCCCAGCGCCGCAGCTCCTCGGCGTCCTCCTCGGAGGCGCCGTCGGGCGCCGTCGGGTCGGGCGGGTTCGGCACCTGCGCGAGCAGCTCGTCCCGCTCGGCCTCGGCCGCGGCGAGCTCCTGCTCGAGCTCCCGCAGCTCGTCCTTGAGCCGCGCCAGCTCCTCGAGCTGCTCCGGCGCCGGCTTCCCCTTCACCCGCTGGCGCGAGCGCAGGTCGTCCACCCTCGGGACGAGCGCCCGCCAGCGCTCGTCGGCGGCGAGCATCGCGTCGAGCGCCTCCGCCGCGCCCTTGCGCGCGAGCGCGGCGCGGAACCGGCCCGGGTCGGCGCGGGCGGCTCGAAGGTCGATCATCCGCGAGAGTCTAGGCGGGAGTCCAGGAGCGCCTCGAGGACGAGGGCGACGCCCTCCTCGGCCGCTGGCGGGCAGACCCAGTCTGCCGCGGCCCGAACCCGTTCGTGCGCGTTCTCGACGGCGACGCCGTAGCCGGCCCACTCGAGGAGCTCGACGTCGTTCTCGCCGTCGCCGAAGGCGACCGTGCGCTCGCGCGCGAAGCCCATCCGCCGCGCGAGGAACTCGAGCCCCGAGCCCTTCGAGACGCCGAGGGCGGCGAACTCGAGGAACTGCGGCAGCGACTTCGTCACCCACAGCCGTCCGGCGAAGAGGGCACGCATCCGCCCGGCGAGCTCGTCGAGAGCGGCCGGGTCGCCGACGCAGACGACCTTCGTCGGCCCCTCGGGCAGCCACGCCTTCACGTCGCCGACGGCGTGGATCGGGATCTGCTGGAAGCCGGCGTACGCCCTCGAGCCGGCCGTCACCCGGGAGACGTAGAGCTCGTCGCCGACGTAGACGTTCGGGTCGTAGCCCTCCGCCTCCACCGCCGCGATCGCCTCGCGCGCGAGCTCCCGCTCGATCGGCACGTGCAGCAGCCACTCCCCGTCGGCCGCGACGACGGCGGCGCCCTGGTAGCAAATCACCGGGTCGCGGAGCCCCGCCGGCTCGAGCACCCGCCGCAGCGACTGCACCATCCGGCCGGTGACGACGATCACGTGGAGCCCCGCGTCGCGGGCGCGCGCCAGCGCGGCGAGGGTGCGGGGACGGAGGACGTTGTCGGTCCAGGTGAGGGTGTGGTCGAGGTCGGTCGCGACGACCTCGACGTCGCGCGGGAAGCGGTCGGGGAGGTCCAGGCCGCTCAGCCCTGGCGCGAGGCCTGCACGACGTAGGCGGCGACGTCGGCGATCTGCTTCGTCGTGAGCTGGCCCTTGAACGGCGGCATCTGGCCCTTGCCGTTCAGGAGCCGGTCGACCGCGAGCGCGAGGGTCGGGTGCACCTCGTCGAGGTTCGGCCCGACGGTGCCGGTCGCGCCGGCGTCCTTCAGGGTGTGGCAGGCGTTGCAGCCCTTGCCCTGGAAGAGCGGCTTGCCGGCGGCCGGGTCGCCGTTCCGGTACGCCGCCGGCACCGTCTCGGGCGCCGCCGTCGTCGTCGCCGCGGGCTGTGCCGGGACGGTCCCGACGACGGTGTCGGGCTCGGGCGCCACCACGGTGCCGCCGCCGCAGCCCGCGGCCAGGAACGCCGCCGCGAGGGCGCCGGAGAGGAGCCTGAGAGCCGTGCGCGGAGCGGGCACGGAGGCCGAGTCTAGTCGGCCGTCCCGGGTACGATGGTTGCCATGAAACGTCGCGCCTACGGCCGGGACGCCGGCCTCACGCTCCGGATGCTGCTGACGGGCGGCCTGCTCGGCCTCCTCTACGTCGTCTTCGCGGTCGTCCTCTTCAACGTCCTGAACGTCGGCCTCGCGCCGATGCTCGTGATCGTCCTCGTCCTCGCGTTCGTCCAGTACTACACGTCCGACAAGCTCGCGCTCGCGGCCGCCGGCGCGAAGGTCGTGAGCCCCGACGAGGCGCCGGAGCTCCACGCGATGGTGGACCGGCTCTGCGCGATGGCCGACCTCCCGAAGCCGCGGGTGGCGGTGATGGACACGCCGGTGCCGAACGCGTTCGCGACGGGCCGCTCGCCGAAGCACGCGGCCGTGTGCGTGACGACCGGCCTCTGGGAGCGGCTCGACGCGAAGGAGGTCGAGGGCGTCCTCGCGCACGAGCTCTCGCACATCGCGAACCGCGACGTGCTCGTCATGACGGTGGCGAGCTTCTTCGCGATGCTCGCCGCGATGCTGACCCGCTTCGGCCTCTACGCCGGCATGTGGGGCGGCTACGGGGGCTCGAACCGCGACAACAACAACGGCCCGCCGGTCTGGCTGATCGTGTTCGCGGTCTCGATGGTCGTCTACCTCCTGAGCTTCATCCTGATCCGCACGATCTCCCGCTACCGCGAGTACGCGGCCGACCGCGGCTCCGCGCTCATCACCGGCGCGCCGGAGTACCTGATGAGCGCGCTGCAGAAGATCTCGTCCCAGATGGCGCTGATCCCGAACCGCGACCTGCGCCAGGTCGAGGGGATGAACGCGTTCTTCATCATCCCGGCCAGGGTGCGGTCGGCGACCGCCGAGCTCTTCATGGATCACCCGCCGATCGAGAAGCGCCTCGCCGCGCTGGCCGAGATCGCGCGGCAGATGGGCCGCCCGGTCGCGTAGGCCTTGGGCCTTCGCGACGTCCTCTTCGGGCGCAGGAAGCTGAAGGGCCCGAGCGAGGACCGCCTGTTCGCGCTCGCGACGGCCTGCGTCACGCTCCAGGCCGAGCTCGGGCTGAAGCCGGCCGGCGTGGCGGCCGTGACCTACAAGGCGCTCTCCTCCGGCGAGTTCGACCGCGTCGAGACCGACGTCGAGTCGCTCGTGAAGGCGGCGGCGCGCTCGGCCGGTGGCGAGGTGGAGCGGAGGACGGACAGCTTCGGGTTCGAGTGGGTGATCGTGCACGACCCGAACGTCGAGGACCAGGTGACCGCGGTCCACGCGGTCGCCTCGGAGCTGACGGCGCAGGGCTTCGGCGAGCAGCTCCTTGCGGCGCCGTTCCGCTTCGACGGGGGCAGCCACCCCGTCTACTGGATCTACGGCTTCAAGCGCGGGCGCTGGTGGCCGTTCGTCCCGACCGGCGAGGGCCAGAGCCGGGACAACGCGACCGAGCTCGAGCTCAAGGCGAAGCTCGAGCGGGAGCTTCCGATCGAGCCCGACCTCACCCGCTGGCTCGGCCTCTTCGACGCTCCGATCTAGGCTAGCTGCCGATCTCCTTCGGCTGCTCGCCGGCGCCGACCTCGGCCTTCAGCTTCGCGAGCTCCTCGTCGACTTGGCTTCCCTGCTGGATCTCCTTGAGCTGCCGGCCGATGTCGTCGTCGCTCGAGGTGAAGTCCTCGAGCGCGCCCGCGGCGGTGAGCTCCTCGACCGCGGCGGCGCGGGCCTGCAGCTGCTCGGTCTTGTCCTTCGCGCGCTGCACGGCCATGCCGATGTCGGCCATGTTCTCGCCGATCCCGGTCGCGGCCTCGCCGATCCGCACCTGCGCCTCGGCGGCCGTGTACTGGGCCTTGATCACCTCCTTCTGCGTGCGGAAGCTCTCGACCCGCGCCGACAGCGCCTTCTCGCCCTCGACCAGCTTCTGCTGCTGCGCCTCGAGCTGCCGCCCCTGCTCCATGATCCCCTCGAGCTGGCCCTGGATCGCCGCCTTGCGCGTGAGCGCCTCCCGCGCGAGGTCCTCGCGGCCCGCCTTGACCGCGTCGCGCGCCTGGCCGTCGAGCTTCTCGACCTGCTGCTGCATCGACGTGTACTGCAGCTCGAGCCGCTTCTTCGCGGTCGCGACGTCGGCGATGCCCCGCTTGACGTTCTGGAGCTGCCGGAGCTGCTCCTCGTAGGAGTAGTCGAGCGTCTCGGTCGGGTTCTCGGCCCGGTCGAGGAGGCGCGAGAGCTTCGCCTTCAGGATCGTCATCGCCCGTCCCATCAAGCCAGGCATGTGTCCTCCCGGTCGCTTGTTGGCAGCCGCTAGCCTACCGCCCGTGCTGCTCTCCAGAAGCATGCATCCCCGCTACCTCTCGAACGCCTTCGTCGTCGGCGAGGGGCGCGGCGGCGCGGCCGTCTTCGTCGACTCGGGCGCCCCGATCGCCCCCCTCCTCCAGTTCGTCTCGACCCACGGCCTGAAGCCGACGCACATCCTCCGCACCCACTCCCACGCGGACCACGTCGAGCACGAGGAGGAGCTCGACCTGCCGGTGATGACGACCTCCTTCCAGACGGGCGGGCTGAAGGTGGAGGCGATCCCGACGCCGGGGCACTCCGACGACATGGTCTGCTTCGTCGTGACCGACCCCGCCGGCGACGAGGTCGTCTGCTCCGGCGACACGCTCTTCAAGGACTCGGTCGGCGGCGGCGACTTCGAGCGGATCCGGAGCGCCGTCATGGACGTCTACATGAAGATGCCCCACGACCGCCGGATCCTCCCCGGCCACGCGGACATCACCGCGATCGGGCGCGAGTGGGAGTACAACCCGTTCGTCCGCGTCTGGCGCGGCGTCCAGGATGAGGGCAAGGAGCGGGTGAAGGTCGGCGGGCGCGAGGCGACGCTCGTCGTCTGGAGCCCGGACTACGACGGCAAGGGCAAGGCGTGGGTGCGCTTCGACGACGGCGAGGACGCGATCGTGGGCGGCTCGTCGGTCGAGCGGGACGGCGACTAGGCCGCGTGCCCGAACCTGATCGACCGCGCGGCCCGGTCGAAGAGCGGCCGGTAGGCGGCGGCCTTCGCCGCCGGGGCCGTGAAGGTGAACAGGTACACGCGCCCGCCGCGGGCGAAGGCGTACTCGACCGTCAGGAGCGGCAGCGTCCCCGATCTGACCGCCTTCGTCGAGACGTAGCGGAGCCCGCGCACGCCTCTGACCCGCACCGCGGTGGTCGTGCCGACGTGGACGTACCCGGCGCTCGCGCCCTGGAACATCCACGCCCGGAGCGTCGTCCCCTCCGGGAAGGGGTCGACGATCACGTTCAGGTTCGGCGCGAACGCCCCGGGCGGCGGCGGCTCGTAGGCGACGAGCTTCACGCCGAGCCGCACCGCCGCCGGCAGCGTCGCGGAGAGCGGCGGGTGCCGCCGTCCGGCGCGCGCCAGGAACGACGGGGTGACCCGCTTCGGGACGACGACGACCCGCCAGCGCACGGGCAGGCCGACCGACACGCCCCACGGCGCCGCGCTCCGGATCGCGAGGCGCGGCGTGGAGGCCGAGGCGGAAGCCGCGAAGGCGAGGGCCGCAGGCAGAACGGCGCCGGGGACCGAGCGGAGCCGCACCGGGGGAGTGTAGGCCCGCCGGGAGACGGGAGCTCAGCCCGCGCCGCCGCGCCGAAGCCGCGCCAGCACGGCGCGTTCCGCGCCCGTCCGCTCCCAGCGCCGGAGCGCGGGCCGGGCCCGCAGCTCGGCCGGCGACGACGCGATCGGCTCCTCGCCGACACGAACTGCTGCAGCGCCTTGCCGTCCCCCGGGAGCAGGGCGTCCCCGTCGACGGAGCCGAACCGGAGGCGCCGGCTGCGAGCGCGCGCCGCTGGGCCCGCCGCCTGCACGTCCGCGAAGCGCAGGCGCTCGCCTTCGACGGCTGAGCGGGCGGGCCCTACCTGACGGCGTTCGCCGGGACGCGGCCCTCGAGGAGGACGGCGCGGAGCGCGTCGACGGCGAGCATCCCCATCGCGACCCGCGTGTCCCGCGTCGCGCTCCCGAGGTGGGGCGAGAGGACGACGTTCTCGAGCTCGGCGAGCTCGCGCGGGACGTTCGGCTCGTCCTCGTAGACGTCGAGCGCGGCGCCGGCGATCGTGCCCGCCCGGAGCGCCTCGACGAGCGCGCGCTCGTCCACGATCGGCCCGCGCGCGGTGTTGACGAGGACGGCGGTTGGCTTCATGCGCGCGAGCGCGCCGGCGTCGACCAGGTGCCGGGTCTCGGGGGTGAGCGGGCAGTGGAGGCTGACGACGTCGGCGTCGGCGAGCAGCGCGTCGACCTCGTGGCGCTCGCGCGCGAACGCCGGCACGGCGCCGAACGCCTCCGCGAGCCGCGCCGTCTCGCGGCCGATCCGGCCGGGCCCGACCACGCCGAACACCTTCCCGTCGAGCCCCTCGCCGAGCATGAAGTCGAGCGCGAAGCGCCACGGCTTGCCGGCGCGGATCAGCCGGTCGCCCTCCGCCACGCGGCGCAGCAGCGTCAGCGTGAGCGTGATCGCGAGCTCGGCGGTCGCGAGCGTGAGCACGTCCGGCGTGTTCGTGACGACGACGCGGCGGGCCTGCGCCGCGTCGAGGTCGACGTTGTCGACGCCGACGGCGTAGTTGGCCACGATCCGGAGCTGCGGGCCGGCCCGGTCGAGGAAGTCGCCGTCGACCCGCGTCGTGAGCAGCGAGAGGACGCCGTCGGCGCCCTCGGGGCCCTCGGCGAGCTCGAAGCTCGCCGCGAGCGCGTCGGCAACCGGCTGCGGCACCGGCCCGGTGACGTAGATTCGCGCGATGCCGGATTCTCGCCGATTGCGGAGCGCCCGCTGGCTGGAGGGGCGCGACCTGGCCGGGTTCGTCCACCGCACCTCGCTGCCCGCGGACGGGCCGCTCGGGGGCCGGCCCGTCGTCGGGATCTGCAACCCGTGGTCGGAGCTCGTCCACTGCAACGTCCACCTCCGCGGCCTCGCGGAGGCGGTCCGCCGCGGCGTCGCGCGCGCGGGCGGGATCCCGCTCGAGTTCCCGGTGATGGCGCTCGGCGAGAACCTGATGAAGCCGACCTCGATGCTCTTCCGCAACCTGCTCGCGATGGAGGTCGAGGAGACGATCCGCGCCAACCCGCTCGACGCCGTCGTCCTCCTCGGCGGCTGCGACAAGACCGTGCCGGCCGAGCTGATGGGGGCCGCGAGCGCCGACGTGCCGGCGATCATGCTCACGGCCGGCCCGTCGGCGCCGTGCCTGTTCCGGGGCCGCCGCGTCAGCTCGGGCACCGACCTCTGGCACTACGTCGAGGAGGTGCGCGCCGGGCGGACGGCCCGGGCGGAGCTCGACGAGCTCGAGGCGGCGGCCCGCCCACGCCCCGGTCACTGCAACGAGCTCGGAACCGCCTCGACGATGGCGTCGCTCGTCGAGGCGCTCGGGCTGGCGCTGCCGGGGACGGCGACGATCCCGGCCGCCGACCCGGCGCGGGCGGAAGCGGCCGAGGCGGTGGGCGCGCGGGCGGTCGAGCTCGCCCGCGAGGGGCCGCGGCCCTCGGAGGTCCTCCGCGCCGAGGCCTTCGACAACGCGATCACGCTGCTCGCGGCGCTCGGCGGCAGCACGAACGCGGTCGTCCACCTGCTCGCGCTCGCCGGGCGAGTCGCGGTTCCGCTCGCCCTCGAGCGCTTCCACGAGCTCTCGGCCCGGACGCCGCTCCTCGCGAACCTCCTCCCCGCCGGCGAGCACCTCTACGAGGACCTCCACCGCGCGGGCGGGGTGCCGGCGGTGCTCGGGGAGCTCGCGCCGCTCCTGCACGGAGACGCGCGCACCGTCGCGGGCCGGCTCGCCGACTGCTACGCGACCCCGACGAGCCGCGAGGTGATCGCGCCGCGCGGCGAGAGCGGCGGGATCGCCGTCGTACGCGGCTCGCTCGCGCCGTCCGGGGCCGTCGTGAAGCGGAGCGCGGCCTCGCCCGGGCTCCTGCGCCACCGCGGGCCGGCGGTCGTGTTCGAGGACGTCGCCGACCTCGCCGCGCGCATCGACGCGGTCGACGCGACCCCCGACTCGGTGCTCGTGCTCCGGAACGCCGGCCCCAGGGGCGGCCCGGGGATGCCGGAGTGGGGCCAGCTCCCGGTGCCGCGGCGGCTGCTCGAGCGCGGCGTCACCGACGTCGTGCGCATCTCCGACGCGCGCATGAGCGGCACGGCGTTCGGGACCGTCGTCCTGCACGTCGCGCCGGAGTCGGCCGCCGGCGGCCCGCTCGCGGTCGTCCGCGACGGCGACCCGATCGTGCTCGACGCCGACGCGCAGCGGCTCGACCTCGACCTGCCCGCCGCCGAGATCGAGCGGCGCCTCGCGGCCTTCGCGCCGCCCCCGCCCCGCTACCGCCGCGGCTACGGCGCCCTCTACCTCGACCACGTCCTCCAGGCGGACGAGGGCTGCGACTTCGACTTCCTGCGCGCCCGGCCGGGCGAGGCGGCGGAGCGCGAGCCGCTCGGGCTGCTCAGCGGCTGGCACGGAGGCTGGTGAGGGCCTCCTCGAGCCAGGCGCGCAAGTAGGGCGCGAACGACGGCCGCACGAGGATCCGGAACCGCTCCTCCTCCGGCCGGTGCAGGACGACGCCGGCGCGCGCGAGCAGCGTCGCCGCGCTCTCCCCCACGCCCACCTCGACGGAGCAGCCCTGCGCGAGCACGGCGGGGGCGCCCGGCCCGGCGAGCTCGAGGCACCGGTAGGCGGCGGAGACGTCGACCGCCGCGTCGGCGTCCGGGAAGTCGTCCTCGCCCGCCCCGGCGACGAGCCATTCGTCGGGCCCGAGCGCGAGCACGAGGCGGCCCGCGGCCTCCGCCGGCCGCGGGCCGCGCACCGTCACGAGCGCGCCGAGGTCGACCTCAGCGAGGACGGCCGTCACGGCGGGCTCCCTCCGGGTCGTAGAGGACGGGCTCGGCGACGCGGACGGGGACCCCGTCGCCGCGCGGGGGCACGGCGTAGAGGACGTCGCCGACGCGCCCGCGGCCCCCGGCGAGGAGCGCGAGCGCGAACGTGCGCCCGAGCGCGGCGCTCCGGTAGCTCGACGTCACGTGGCCGAGCATCGGCACCGGGGGCGTGAGCTCCGCCGTCTCGGCGAGCTGCGCGCCCTCCGGCACGAGCTCCCGCGGGTCGAGCGGGAGCAGGGCGACGAGCTGCTTCCGGTCGGGACGGGAGGTGTCGGCACGCGCGAAGGACCGCTTGCCGACGAAGTCCGGCTTCGTCCTCGACACGATCCAGTCCAGGCCGAGGTCGAACGGCGTGACCGTGCCGTCGGTGTCCTGGCCGACGATCGGGTAGGCCTTCTCGGCGCGCAGCACGTGCATCGCCTCGGTGCCGTACGGCGTGACGTCGCCGGCGGCCGCGAGCGCCTCCCAGAGCTCGAGCCCGCGGCGGCCGTCGACGCTCACCTCGAAGGCGAGCTCGCCCGAGAAGCTCACGCGCGCGACGCGGGCCGGGATGCCGGCGACCTCGCCCTCCCGGATCGCCATGAACGGGAAGCGCTCCGCGTCGAGCGGGATCTCCGTGAGCGGCGCGAGCAGCTCGCGCGCGTCGGGGCCGGCGACCGCCGCCGTCGCCCACTGCTCGGTCACCGAGGTGAGCCGGACGCGGAGCTCGGGCCACTCCGTCTGCAGCCACTCCTCCATCCAGGCGAGCACGGCGGCGGCGTTGCCGGTCGTCGTCGTGCAGAGGTAGCGGCGCTCCCCGACCCGCATGACGACGCCGTCGTCGAGCACCATCCCGTCGGCGCGGCACATGAGCGCGTAGCGGCACCGCCCGACCTCGAGCGAGTCGAGGGCGTTCGTGTACAGGCGGTTCAGGAGCTCGAGCGCGTCGGGGCCCTGGACGTCGATCTTGCCGAGCGTGGAGACGTCCTGCATCCCGACGGCCTCGCACACGGCCCGGCACTCGCGCAGCACGGCGGCGTCCATCTCCTCCCCAGGGCGCGGGTAGTAGCGCGGCCGCTTCCACTGGCCGACGTCCTCGAAGACGGCGCCGTGCGCGACGTGCCACGGGTGCATCGGGGTCACGCGCACCGGGTCGAAGAGCTCGCCGCGGTCGCGGCCGGCCACGAGCGCGAACGAGACCGGCACGTAGGGCGGGCGGAACGTGGTGGTGCCGAGCTCGCCCGGGTGGACGCCGAGCAGCTCGGCGGCGACGCGGATCGCGTTCACGTTCGCGGTCTTGCCCTGGTCCGAGCCCGTCCCGATCGACGTGTAGCGCTTCACGTGCTCGACCGAGCGGAGCCCCGCCTCGACGGCGCGGCGGACGTCGGCGACGGTCGCGTCGCGCTCGAGGTCGACGAAGGTCTCGTCCTCGTCCCCGTCCGGGAGCGCGAACGGCGGCGCGTCCGGGAGGCCGGCGCCCGTGAGCCGGCCTGCGCACTCGATCCCTCGCAGCTCGCCGGCGGGAACGGGCGCGCCGATCCGGTCGTCCCAGCGAAGCCGCCCGCCGGCCTGGCTCCAGAGGTGCACGCGCGGGCTGAAGCCGCCGCTCACGGGCGTGGCCCCGGCGGGCCGGCCGTAGGCCTCGAACGCGCTCGCGAGCATCACGCCCGGGCGGTCGTTGCCGGGGAAGAGGGCGGGCCGCTCGATCGCCCCGGTCGCGAGCACGATCCGGAGGGCGCGGATCTTCCACAGCCGCCGGCCGCGCTCCGCGGCGACGACGTAGTTGCCGTCGTAGACGCCGAGCGCGGTCGTGTGCGCGAGCACCTGCACGCCGTCGAGGGGCGCGCAGCCGAGCTGCTCGACGAGGATCACGCGGCCGCGCGCCGCCGCCGCCGCCGCGCGCCCGGACCGGCCGCCGCCGACGACGAGCACGTCGCAGCGGGCGTGCGCCGCGTCGCAGCGCGGTCGCGGCGCCGGGACGAGCCGCCCCTTCCCCGCGAGCGGGTCGGCCACGAGCCCGTCCTCGAGCTCGACCAGCGTCGCACGCACGAGCGGCTCGGGCCCGACCTGCACGAGCGCGTTCGGCTCCTCCTCGTGCGCGGAGTAGACGCCGCGCGGCCGGCCGCGGTAGATCGAGCGGAAGCCGCCGAGCACGCCGTTCCGCACGAGCGCCGCCGCGAGCGTCTCGCCCTCGCGACCTTCGTACTCAGCGCCCGCGAACGTGAATCTCATGGGTCAGGGTGTCGCGCTCGAGCTCGAGGAAGCGGCGGCAGCCGTGGGTGTGCACCCAGCGCTCGACGAAGCGGCCCTTCGGGTTGTCGCGGTAGAAGAGGAACTCCGCCCACTCCTCGTCCGAGAGCGCGGCCGGGTCGGCCGGGTAGCGCACGCCGGCCTGTCCCCCGTAGGAGAACTCGACCTCGTCGCGCTCGCCGCACCACGGACACGGGACCCGGAGCATCAGTGCGCCACCCCCGCGGCCCCGTGCTCGTCGACCAGGGCGCCGGTGACGAAGCGGTCGAGCGAGAACGGCGCGACGAGGGCGTGCGGCTCGCCGTGCGCGATCGTCCAGGCGAACGTGCGGCCCGACGCGGGAGTCGCCTTGAACCCGCCCGTGCCCCAGCCGCAGTTCACGTAGAGGCCCTCGACCGGGGTCAGCCCGACGACCGGCGAGGCGTCGGGGCAGACGTCGACGATCCCGGCCCACGTCCGCAGCACCCGCGCCCGGGCGAAGAGGGGGAAGAGCTCCAGCGCGGCGGCGAGCTGCCGCTCGACCACGTGGAACGAGCCGCGCTGCGCGTACGAGTTGTACGCGTCGATGCCCGCGCCCATCACGAGCTCCCCCTTGTGCGCCTGGCTCACGTACACGTGCACTGCGTTCGACATCACCACCGTGTCGAGCACCTGCTCGTAGAGCTCCGACACGAGCGCCTGGAGCGGGTGGCTCTGCACCGGCAGCCGGAGGCCGGCCATCGCGGCGAGCACCGAGCTGTGCCCCGCGGCGACGAGCGCGACCTTGCCGGCGGCGACCCGTCCCCGCGAGGTCTCGACCGCGACGGCGCGCCCGCCCCGCACCTCGATCCCCGTCACCTCGCAGCCCTGCACGAGGTCGACGCCGAGCGCGTCGGCCGCGCGCGCGTAGGCCCAGGCGACGTTCTCGTGCCGCGCGATCCCGCCGCGCGGCTGGAAGGTGGCGCCGAGCACCGGGTAACGGACGTCGCGCGAGAGGTTCAGGATCGGGCACACCGCCGCGAGCTCGCCCGGCTCGAGCCACTCGGCGTCGATCCCGTTCAGCCGGTTCGCGGTCACGCGCCGCACGCCGTCCCGCACGTCCTGGAGCGTGTGCGCGAGGTTGAGCACCCCGCGCTGGCTGAAGAGGAGGTCGTAGCCGAGCTCCTGCTCGAGCCCCTCCCAGAGCCGGAGCGCGTGCTCGTAGATCGCCGCGCTCTCGTCCCAGAGGTAGTTCGAGCGGATGATCGTGGTGTTGCGCGTGATGTTGCCGCCCGCGAGCCAGCCGCGCTCGAGCACCGCCACGTCCGCGATCCCCTGCTCGCGCGCGAGGTAGTACGCGGTCGCGAGCCCGTGCCCGCCGCCGCCGACGACCACCACCTCGTACGACGGCTTCGGGTCCGGGCTCCGCCAGAGGAACGCGGGGTGCGCTCCGGCCACGTCAGGCGCGGACGCTCTGCGCGGCGCGGCTCTCGAACGGGGCGATGCCCTCGAGGTACTCGAGCACGCGCTCGAGCGGCTCGACGTCGCCGAACTTCGCGTCGATGTCGAACAGGTTCCACTCGACGACGCCGGGGACGCGGTCGCCGACCGCCTCGCGCACGACGATCGGCCGGAAGCCCTCCGCGATCGCGTCCTCGACCGTGTGGCGCACGCAGCCGGCCATCGTCACCCCGGTGACGATCACCGTGTCGACGCCGAGCGCGTTCAGGTAGCCGGTCAGGTACGTGCCGTGGAACGCGCTCGCGCGCTTCTTCACGATCACCTGCTCGCCCGGCTCGGGCGCCACGCGGTCGTCGATCGCGACCGCCTCGGTGCCGAGCTGCAGCACCTCGACCGGGATCTTGCGCACCCACAGGCCCATGTCCGAGCTCGGCCCCTCGGTGACGTTGTAGGCGGTGGTCGTGTAGACGACCGGCACGCCCTTCGCGCGCGCGGCCGCGTTCAGCCGCTGCACCGCCGGGATGATCGTGTCCATCCCCTCGCAGGTGAACGCGTTCCCCGGCCGCGTCCACGCGTTGCCGAGGTCGATGTTGAGCAGCGCGGGCCGCTCGCCGAAGCCGACGCGCCGCTGGAACCCGCGCTGCCGGTAGATCGAGGTGTCGGCGGCGAAGATCCGCTCGAGCGCCTCGACGATCTCCGGGTCGTACGGCATGAGCTACCTCGCTTCGACGGGGTTGCGGAGCACGCCGATCCCCTCGATCTCGATCTCGACGACGTCGCCGCCGGCGAGCGAGATCTTCGGCTCGCGGAAGACGCCGACTCCCTCGGGCGTGCCGGTCAGGATCAGGTCGCCCGGCTCGAGCGTGAGCTGGCTCGAGACGTAGCTGACGAGCGCCGGCACGTCGAAGATGAGGTCGCTCGTGCGGGAGTCCTGCAGCGTCTCGCCGTTCAGGCGCTGCCTGATCGCGAGGTCGGACGGGTCGACGTCGCCGGCGTCGACGATGCGCGGGCCGACGGGGCAGAACGTGTCGAAGCCCTTGCCGCGGAACCACTGCCCGTCGCCGAACTGCGCGTCGCGCGCGCTCACGTCGTTCGCGCACGTGTAGCCGGCGATCACGTCGAAGGCCCGCCCGGCCGGCACGCCCTTCGCGCGCTCGCCGATCACGACCGCGAGCTCGGCCTCGGCGTCGACGTGCCCGATCCCGGGCGGCAGCACGATCGCGTCGCCGTCCGCTGCGAGCGCGTTCGCGAACTTGCCGAAGAGGAGCGGCGCCTTCGGCAGGTCGCCGCCCGACTCGCTCGCGTGTGCCCTGTAGTTGAGGCCGACGCAGACGAGCTTCGGCTCCGGCCGGCCGAAGCGCTCGGCCCATTCCTCGTGGATCGCGGTCATGGCGCGGTCAGCACCCCCTCGTTCAGGAGCGCCCGGAAGCGCTCGATGGTCATCCGGACGCCCTCCTCGAGCGGCGTCTCCTCGAAATCCGGCACGAGCGCGCGGAACGACGTCGTGTCCGGCTCGTCCGGGAACGGGAGCGGCGCGTCCTCGAAGCCGATCGCGTCGGAGCCGATGGCGGCGACGACGTCGGCGATCGCGGTCGGCCGGCCCGGCAGGTTGTGGGTCTCCGCCCCGGTCGCCCCGGCGTCGCTCGCGGCGACGAACGCCCGTGCGACGTCGCGCGCGAAGTGCATCTGGCAGGTGCCGCCGTACGGGATCGTGTACGGGACGCCGGCCGCCGCGGCGAGCATGGCCGCCGTCGGCGCCGACGTGACGCCCTGGTCGCGGCCGACGCCGTAGACCGTGTGCGGCCGCAGGCCGACGCTCGAGACCCCGCTCTCCTCGAAGTAGTTCCGCGCCGTGTGCTCGTTCGCGCGCTTGAAGACGCCGTAGAGCGTGCTCGGCGGCCCGGCGGTCCCGCCCTCGCGGTCGAGCGCCGCGATCGACGAGGCGAACACGACGGGCGCGAGCTCGCGGCGCTTCGCCGCTTCGAAGACGTTGACCGTCCCCAGCACGTTGACGCGCGCGCCGAGCGGCGGGTCGGCGCGGACGAGCGGCACCTGCAGCGCCGCCAGGTGGATCACCTTCGTGATCCCGTGCTCGTCGAGCGCGTGCTCGAGCGAGGCGCCGTCGGCGATGTCGCCGACGGCGTGCGGCACCGCCTTCGCCTCCTCGCCGAGCAGCAGGCGAAGGCGCCGCGCATCGGTCGAGAGGTCGAACGTGACCACCTCGCGCCCGGCCCGCACGAGCTCGTGCACGACCCACGCGCCGACGCAGCCGTAGGCTCCGGTGACGAGGAACCTCTCGGTCACGGGACGAGCAGCACCTTGTGGTGGGCGGCTGGGCGCTCGACGAGGTTCGCGAACGCCGCCGCGCCCTCGGCGAGCGGGCTCGACGAGAGCCAGGCGAGGTCGAGGTCGGCCTCGCCGAGGGTCTCGACGGCGCGCGCGAACTCGGCGCGCGTGTAGGCGAACTGCCCGCGCACGCCGATCGCTCGGCGGACGAGCGACGCCATCGGGAACGTCCCCTCCGCGGCGCCCAGGCCGAGCATCACGACGGCGCCGCCGTTGCCCACGGCGTCGAGAGCCGCGCGCCAGGTCGGCTCGAAGCCGGCGGCGTCGACGGCGAGGTCGGCCCAGCCGGGCTCCGGCGGGCCGGCGGCGCCGAGCGAGCGGGCGACCGCGAGCCGCTCGGCGACCGGGTCGGCCGCACGGACCTCGGCGCCCTGCCGTGCGGCGAGGTAGACGGTGAGGAGGCCGATCGGGCCGCACCCGAAGACGGCGACGCGCGTGCCCGGCCCGACGTCGTGCGGCGCCAGGGCGCCGACGCAGCAGGCGAGCGGCTCGGCGAGCACGGCGCGGCGCGGGTCGATCCCGGCCGGGAGGGGCACGAGCGAGCGCTCGGGGAGAGCGACCCGCTCGGCGAAGACGCCGGGGCGGTGCATCCCGACGAGCCGCCACGAGGCGCAGAGGTTGTCCTCGCCCGCGCGGCAGCGGGCGCACTCGCCGCAGCCCGCGAGCGGGTAGACGACGTACGGCGCCCCGCCCGCGCGGCCGAGCGCCTCGTGGCCGAGCACGAGCGGCGGCACCCGGGGCCCCGGATGGCCGCGGTAGCCGTGCAGGTCGGAGCCGCAGATCCCGGCCAGCTCGACGTCGAGGACGACCTCGCCCTCGCCGGGCTCCGGATCCGGCACGTCCTCGTAGCGGAGCTCCTGCCCGCCGTGCCAGACGAGCGCCTTCACCGCCGCAGCACCTCCCCTCCCCGCTCGCCGGTCAGCATCCCGTCGCGAAGCGTATGCACACCGTTCACGAGGACGTGCGCCATCCCCTGCGCCGGCCGGTTCGGCTCGAACGTGGTGCCGCGCTCGGCGAAGCGATCGGGGTCGAAGACGGCGACGTCTGCGGGGGCCCCCGCCCGGAGGACGCCGCGGTCCGCGAGGCCGACCCGGGCGGCCGGCTGCGCGGTGAGCTTGTGCACCGCCTGCGCCGGGGTGAGCAGCCGCTCGTCGCGGACCATGAAGCGGTAGAACCAGGCCGCCCAGGTGTAGGCGCCGTGGAACCAGGTGTCCGCCAGCGGCCCGTCGGGGGCGAGCGTCGTCGCGTCCGAGCCCGGCACGCACAGCGGGTGGGCGAACGCCTCGCGCTGCTCCTCCTCGGTGTAGGCGTGGATGATCACCATCAGCCGCTCCGGCGCCTCGAGCGAGCCGAGCAGCAGGTCGCAGACGGCGTCGAGGGGATCCTGGCCGCGCTCCGCGGCGACCGCGGCGAGGTCGCGCCGCGCGTACTCGGGCCAGAACGGGTTGTCGAGCAGGACGACGCGGCCCCAGTCGCCGCCGGCGCTGAGGATGCTGCGGTGCGGGCGCATCCGGTCACGGGCGGCCGGGTCGCGCAGCAGCTCCGCCGTCCGCGCCGGCTTTCCCGCGAGCACCCACGGAGGCAGGGCGGCGTAGAGGTGCGTGAGCCCGTAGAGGCGCGTGTGCATGTCGAACTGGACGTCGAGGCCGCGGGCGAGCGCCCGCTCGACGTGCGCGACCGACCGGCGCGCCTCCTCGATTCCGTTCCGGGGCACGAGGTGCGAGACCTGGAGCCGCACGCCCGCCTTCTCGGCGACGCGCACCGCCTCCGCGACCGAGTCCGCTGCGCCCTCGTCGCGACGGCGGGTGTGCGTCGCGTAGAGGGCGCCCGCGGGCAGCGAGCGGCAGAGCGCGGCCACCTCCTCCTCGGTCGCGCCCGCCTCCTGTGCGTACTCGAGCCCCGTCGAGTACCCCCACGCCCCCTCGGCGAGCGACTCGCGCAGGAGCCTCTCCATCGCCGCCAGCTCGTCGGGCGACGCCGCCCGCTCGGCGAGGCCGAGCGTCGCGAGCCGGAGCTGGCCGTTCGGGACGAGGCTCGCGACGTTCACCGCGGGCCGCGCCGCCGCGAGACGCTCGAGGTACTCGCCCGCGCTCCGCCAGTCGAGCGGCACCTCCGGGCTGAAGCCGTAGATCGCCTTGCGCGCGAGCTCGGGGTCGCGAACCGGGAAGCAGCCGAAGCCGCAGTTGCCGACCACCTCGGTCGTGACGCCCTGGTGGACCGCGCTCGCCGCGCGCGGGTCGACGAGGAGCGTGTAGTCGGAGTGGCTGTGCAGGTCGACGAACCCCGGCGCGACGTAGAGACCGGTCGCGTCGATCTCCGGGCAGTCGGCCGGCGGCACCTCGCCGACCGCGGCGATCCGGCCGGCCGCGACGGCGACGTCGGCGGGGAACGGCTCGGCCCCCGTGCCGTCGAGCACGGTCCCGCCCCGGATCACGAGCTCGAGGCTCACGTGCGTCCCTCGCCGCCCCGCCCTCCCGGCCGGCCGAGCGAGGCTGGCGCCGCCGGCGGCGGGATCCGGCGCTCGCGGCGCTTGCCCGTGCCTCCCGTCCCGGGCCGCACGCCGCTCGCCCGGCTCCCTGGCCGACGCCCGAGGAACGCGCGTCCCGCACGCCCCGGGCCGCCTCGCGGACGCACGCCGGCGCTCGGCCTCGGAGGGCTCACGCCCGGTTCCCTCCGTAGGTGGAGACGAAGGTGCGGCCGGCGGCGAAGCGCTCGAGCGAGAAGCTCGCGGCGTCCGCGTAGGGGACGCCGGAGCCGACGATCTGCGCCGCGACGAGCTCCCCGATCGCGGGGGCGAGCTTGAAGCAGTGGCCGCTGCCGCCGGTCGCGAGGACGAGGTTCTCCGGCTCGCCGGCGGGGCCGAGGAGCGGGTGCCAGTCGGGCGTCACGTCGTAGAGCCCGACCCGGCCGCCGGCGGCGCGCATCCCGGCGAGCCGCGGCAGCCGCCCGGCGACCCGCTCGTGCAGGTCCCGCTCGAACGTCTCGTCCACCCGTTCGTCGAAGCGGTCGGGGTCGACGCGCTCGTAGGCCTTCGGGAAGCCGCGGCCGGCGAGCACGTGGCCGGGGCCGTGCTCGACCGCCGGGCGCAGGTAGACGCGGTCGACCTGCGACGAGACCGCGCACGGCACCCCGGGCTCGGGGCCGGTGGCGAAGATCACGTCCTGCTCGCGCGTGATCTCGAGCGGCAGCTCGAGCCCGGCCGTGCGCGCGAGCGGGAGCGACCAGGGCCCGGCGGCGAGGACGACGATCCCGCACTCGACGAGCTCGCCGCCCACGCGCACGCCGCGCACGCGCCCGCGCGAGACCTCGATCGCCTCGACCGGCGCCTCCTCGCGCGCCTCGCCGCCCTCGCGCCGGAACGCGGCCACGTACGCCTCGGTCGTCGCGACCGGGTCGGCGAAGCCGGAGTCCGGCTCGAAGAGCGCGTAGGCGATCCCCTCCTGGCGGACGCCCGGCAGGAGCTCCTCGAGGTCGTCGACGTCGACGCTGTCGACGCCCTCGGCCTCCTGCATCTCCGCGTTCCGCACGGCGAGCTCGGCGTCGGCCTCGTCGACGAGGAAGAGCCAGCCCGTCCGGTGGTACACCGGCTCGCACTCGAGCAGGAGCGGAAGCCGCCGGAGCGTCTCGCGCGAGCGCACCGCCATCCGCACCACCTCGGCGTTCGAGTAGTGGCAGCGGACGATCGCCGCGGAGACGCCGGTCGACCGCCGCCCGAAGCGCCTCGCCTCGAGGAGGAGCGCGTCCACGCCTTCCCGCGCGAGCGACCAGGCGGTCGCGGCTCCGACGACCCCGCCGCCGACGACGATCACGGCCGGCTTCACGCGAGCGACTCGATCGTGTTGTAGGGGCCGTCGCGCCGCCAGCGCTCGTGGGCGCGCGCGACGGCTTCGTGGTCGAGCTCGAAGCCGTGCCCGGGCGCGTCGCCCGGCCGGAACCTGCCGCCGCGGAGCTCCGGGTGGCCCTCGCGCGTGAGCGGCTCGGCGAGGAGCTGGTGCATGACCTGGTTCCCGAGCGTCAGGTTCGGGATCGTGCAGGCGACCTGCGCGTTCGCGAGGAAGCTGATCTCGCTCTCCATGAACGCGTGCCGGTTGACGCGGAGGCCGAAGGCGTCGCAGAGGAACGCCTGCTGGCGGAAGCGCAGCAGCCCGCCCGCGTCGTGGCTCCCCTGCACGACCACGTCGGCCGCCTCCTTCTCGAGCACGTGCCGGAGCTGGCTCGTCGTGAAGACCGACTGGTCGGCGGCGATCTTCACGCCGACGGAGCGCCGCACGCGCGCGAGCCCGTCCACGTCGCCGGCCGGCGTCGGCTGCTCGACCCAGTCGAGCCCGTAGCGCTCGAGGCGCCGGATGCGGTCGACGGCGGTGGCGGCGTCCCAGGCCTCGTTCGGGTCGATGCGCAGCAGGCGCTCGGGCCCGATCGCCTCCCGCACGGCGGCCACGCACGCCTCGTCGCGCTCGGCGCCCCGCCCCGCCTTGAGGTAGATCACCTCGTGGCCCTCGGCGGCGAGCGCGCGCGCGTGCGCGGCGAGCGTCTCGGGGTCGTCGCCCTGGAGGAAGCCGAAGTAGTCGAGCTCCTCCTGCACCCGCCCGCCGAAGAAGGTGCGCGTCGGCACGCCGAGCGCGCGCCCGAGCGCGTCCCAGCAGGCGACCTCGATCCCGGCGAAGACGAGCTGGGTGAACTGCGGGAACATCTTCCAGCGGCCCTCGCTCCAGAGCGAGCGCAGGATCGCCTCCATGTCACCCGGCGAGCGGCCGAGGAGCTGCCGCGCCATCAGCTCGCCGTGCGCGGCGACGCCGCCCGGGTCCTCGGCGACCGACTCGCCGTAGCCGGTGACGCCCTCGTCGGTCGAGACGGCGAAGAGGACGAGGTTGGCCCCGGTCTGCGCGCCGCCCGACCAGTGGAACTCCCGGGCGAGCGGGATTGCGAGCGGCGTCGCCTCGATCCGCGTGATCCTCACCGCGCCGCCGCCTGCGGCTCGGCGCCGTAGAGCTCGCGCGCCGCCGCCGCCGAGACCTTCTCGTCGAGCAGGTCGCGCTCGAGCGCCTCCCGGTCGCGCTCGCGCGGGTCGCCGAAGCCGCCGCCGCCCGCCATCCGGTGGTGGAGGCGGTCGCCCGGCTGGAGCACCGCGACGAACATCGGGGGCATCCGCTCGAGCGTGCCGCCGGCGCGCAGGAGGAGCGTCTGCGAGGCGCCGCCGGGGAGGCCGCCGGCGAGCCCGTAGGGTCGGTGCACCTGCCGGTCGGAGCGGACGTGGACGGCGGTGTCGGGCACGAGCGCCCGCCAGACCCGCTCGACCGCGAGGCCGCCGCGGAAGCGACCGGCGCCGCCGGAGTCGGGGACGAGCCCGTAGCGCTCGACCAGGATCGGCCAGTCGGTCTCGGCCACCTCGACCGGGATGTTGGCCATGCTCGCGCACGGGTTCGCGAGCCCGTCGTTGCCGTCGGCGACGGGGCGGCCGCCCCAGGTGCCGACGACGAGCTCGCTGTAGACGAACGGCTCGCCGTCCACCCGTCCGGTGAAGAACGCGAGCGTGCTCCCGCCCTCGCCCGCCGCCGGCACGCGGTCCGGGACGAGCTGGGCGAGCGCGCCGTTCATCGCGTCGGAGACCCGGTAGCCGGCGATGCCGCGCATCGACGACGCGCCCGGCATGACGACGTGCGTGACCGTCCCCGGCTTCGTGATCACCGTGATCGGGCGCAGCGCGCCGGCGGTGCGCGGGATCTCCGTCGCCGCCGCCGCCATCACGGTGTGGTACACGGCGGCCTCCGCGAAGGAGGGCGTGCAGTTGAGCGCGCCGCGCACCATCGGCGCCGAGCGCGAGAAGTCGGCGACGAGCTCGTCGCCGCGGACGGTCAGGTCGACGGTGATCGGGACGTCGCGCACCTCGATCCCGTCCGAGTCGAGGTGGTCGGTGAAGCTGACCGTGCCGTCGGGCCAGCTCGAGAGCTCGCGGCGGAGCAGCGCCTCGGTGTGGTCGAGGAGGGCGCCCATGAGCTCGGCGAGCCGGGCGGGGCCGTGCCGGCGGGCGAGCTCGCGCAGGGCGCGGTCGCCGATGTGGCAGGCCGCGACCTGCGCGGCGAGGTCGCCGAGGAGCTCGCGCGGGACGCGCACGTTCGCGCGCAGGATCTCGAAGAGCTCCTCCACCGGCCTGCCGCGGTCGTAGAGCCGGAGCCACGGCAGCCGCAGGCCCTCCTGGAAGACCTCGGTGCTGTCGCACGCGCACGAGCCGGGCACGCGCCCGCCGACGTCGCCGTGGTGGGCGATCGTGACGGCGAAGCCGACGAGCTCGCCGTCGAGGAACGACGGCTCGACGACGAAGAGGTCGGGCGTGTGGCTCGCGCCGTCGAACGGGTCGTTCACGAGGTAGACGTCGCCGGGCGCGAACGAGTCGCCGAAGCGCTCGAGGAGCGTCCTCATCGCGTTCGGGATCGAGCCGAGCTGGAGCGGGATCGTCACCGCCTGGGCGACGGTCTCGCCCGACGGCCCGCAGAGCGCGGCGGAGAAGTCCATCGCGTCGCGGACGACGGCGGAGTGGGCGGTGCGGAAGATCGTCGTCGCCATCTCGTCGGCGGCGGTCTCGAGCGCGTTCGCGACGAGCCGGACGGCGATCGGGTCGGCGTGCCCGGCGCGGGGCGCCGCGGCGACGTGCTCGAGCACGAGGGCGCCGGTCGCCCCGTCGAGCCGCGCCGTCCACCCGGGCGGGACGACGACGGTCGTGTCGTACTCGTCGAGGAGGAGCGGGCCCGCGACCGGCCCGCCGGCGAGCTCGGCGCGCGTGCGCACCGGCGCCTCGACCGTGCCGTGCCCGGGCCCGAAGTCGGCCGCGCGCGCCGGCGCACGCGGCGGGGACTCGCAGGCGCGCGCCGGCGAGAAGGCCTCCCGTTCGGGCCCGAGCGCGACGACGCGGAGAGCGCGGACGTCGACCGGCGAGCCGGGCTCGAGCCGGGTGCCGTAGAGCCGCTCGTGCTCGGCCTCGAAGCGCTCGACGAGCGCCGCGAGCGCGGCGGCGTCGAGCTCGCCGGGCAGCTCGACGGGGACGCTCCAGCTCTGGCCGCGGTAGCGCACGTCGGCGAGCCGCCGCCACTCGGCGACCTCCCCGCCGCCGCCGGCGAGCTCGGCGCGGAGCTCGGCGTCGAGCCGGCGCAGCTCGGCCGGGTCGCCGTCGCGGGCGCTCACCCGGCAGTGGCGGACGCCGTGGCGCTCCGGCCGCGCGGCGAGGAGGCCGGCGGCGGAGAAGAGCCCGGCGAGCGGCGGGACGACGGCCGTCCGCGCGCCGAGCTCGGCGGCGAGCGCGCAGGCGTGCACCGGGCCGGAGCCTCCGTAGGCGACGAGCGCGAAGTCGGCCGGGTCGCGGCCCTTCTCGGTCGAGACGGCGCGGAGCGCCCGCATCATCGCCGCGTTCGCGAGCTCGTGGACGCCGCGCGCCGTCTCGAGCGCCGTCAGGCCGAGGCGCTCGCCGAGCCGGGCGAGCGCGGCCTCGGCGAGCCCGCGGTCGACCGCGAGGTCGCCGGAGGCGAGCGGGCCGTCGGGCACGTAGCCGAGGACGACGTTCGCGTCGGTGACCGTCGGCTCGAGCCCGCCTCGCCCGTAGCAGGCCGGCCCGGGGTCGGCGCCCGCGCTGCGCGGCCCGACGTGCAGGCCGCCCGCCTCGTCGACCCAGGCGAGCGAGCCGCCGCCGGCGCCCACCTCGGCGACGTCGATCGTCGGGATGCGAATCAGCTCCCCGCTTCCGCGCAGCAGGCGGCTGCCGGCGGAGAGGGCCGCTCCCACCTCGTACTCCTGGCTGCGCGAGACGGCGCCGCCCTCGATCAGAGACGCCTTCGCGGTCGTGCCGCCCATGTCGAAGGCGATCGCGTTCGCGTGGCCGAGCGCGCGCGCGAGCGCCGCCGCGGCGACGACGCCCGCAGCCGGCCCCGACTCGAGCGCGTACACGGGCCGGCGGGCGGCCTCGGCCGCGCTCGTCACCCCGCCCGAGGACTGCATGATCGTGAGCGGCGCCGCGACGCCGGCCGCGATGCGGTCGAGGTAGCGCTCCATCAGCGGCCGGACGTACGCGTTCACGACCGTGGTCGCGGTGCGCTCGTACTCCTGCTGCTCGCGCAGGACCTCGCTCGAGAGCGAGACGGGGACGCCCGGCAGCGCCTCGCGCAGGAGCTCGCCGAGCCGCCGCTCGTGGGCCGGGTGGAGGTGCGCGTGGAGCAGGCAGACCGCGACCGCCTCGACGCCGGCCTCGCGCAGCCGCTCGGCGAGCGCCCGGGCGCCCTCCTCGTCGAGCGGGCGCAGCACCGATCCGTCGGCGGCCATCCGCTCGGCCACCTCGAAGCGGAGGTGACGCGGGACGAGCGGCGGCGGCTTCGTCCAGAAGTAGTCGTAGAGGTGCGGCATGCGCATCCGCCGCAGCTCGAGCACGTCGCGGAAGCCCTCGGTCGTGACGAGCGCGGTGCGCGCCCCGCGCCGCTCGAGCACGGCGTTCGTCGCGACCGTCGTCCCGTGCACGACCTCCTCGAGCTCCGGCCCCGCGAGGCGCCGCACCGCCTCCACGACCGCGCGGTCGTAGTCCGGCGGGGTCGAGAGCACCTTCGTCAGGCGCACCCGCCCGTCCGCGCCGACCGCGAGCACGTCCGTGAACGTGCCCCCGACGTCGGCCGCCACCCTCACCCGAGCTCCCGTTCCGAGGGGAGGCGCTTGCCGAGCAGCTCCACCGCGCTCGCGATGCTCTCGTGGATCACGCGCTCGGCCGCCTCGGGGTCGCGCCGCTCGCACGCCTCGAGGAACCGGCGGTAGTAGGCGACCGAGCGGCGGAAGCGCGCCGCCGTCGAGAGCACGAGCCGGTTGTAGCGCTCGGCGCGCCAGTAGAGGCGCTCCACCTCGGCGACGAGACGGGCGCGGCCCGAGGCGCGGTAGCAGATCGCGTGGAAGTCCCAGCGCGCGCGCAGGTAGCCGTCGACGTCGCGCGCCTTCGCGAGCCGCTGCAGCTCGCGCATGAGCTCGCGCATACGCGCCACGTCCCCGTCGGCGAGCGCGGCCGCGCCGACGCGCGCCGCGAGCCCCTCGAGCCCGAGGCGCGCCGCGTAGATCTCCTCGAAGTCCTCTCGGGTGAGGCGGCTGACGAGCGCCCGCCCCGTCTCCCCCACCTCGACGAGCCCCTCGCGCTCGAGCTCGGAGAGCCCGATCCGCACCGGCGTCTGCGAGACGCCGAGCCGCTGCGCCAGGTCGCGCTGCACGAGCGGCGTCCCCTCCGGGAGGCGGCCGCTGACGATCAGCTCGCGCAGGGCGCCGGCGACGCGCTCCTCGACCGACTCCCGGCCGATCGGCTCGATCCCGCCCAGCGGATGCCCGGCCTCCCGCCCCACAGGGCTACTTCGCGATTTGAAATTTCATACGCGCGACCATACCCGATCGCGCGGCCGGAGGACGAGGGGCGCCGCGGCCGGGCGGCGGCCGCGCCTGCCGAAGGAGCCGCCGTCGCGGCGCGCTACGGGAGCGCGCCGAAGGCTCTCGTCGCCAGCCGCTCGCTCTGGGTGCCGACGTAGAAGACGCGCGCGCCCGAGGCCTCCAGGTAGAGGACGGCGCCGCCGGGGTAGACGAGCCTCGTCACCGGACGGCCCGCCAGCGTCGCCGCCGCCACCTGCAGGCTCGGGGCGTTCGGACGGGTGGCGGCGACGATCGTGTCCAGGAGCCGCCGCCCGTCGACGCCGGCCGCCTCGAAGACCCCGAGCTCGAGGCTGCCCGAGGCCGTGCGGGCGTTGGCGAACCGCAGGTCGGACGACCGCAGGTGCCGGGAGCGCAGGAAGGACGAGAGCGACCGGCTGAAGGCGTCGTCTCCGAGCACGCCGGCTCCCGTCGCGCTCGCCTTGTGGAGCCGGAGGCCGCCGAGCCTGCCCGGGAGGAGCGCCTCGAGGGCCGCGGCGGTGGCGCGCGCCCCGTGCGCCTGGCCGCCCGCCGGCGGCCGCGTCGCCGGGCCGCCGCCGCAGCCGGCGAGCACCGCCGCCGCGAGCGCCGCGACCGCGGCCGGCGGGAGGGCCCGGCGACCCGGGCCCTCCCCCGGCGTGGACGCGTCCGAGCCCGCGCTCACGCCACCGTCACTTCTTGTCGGAGAGCGGTATGGAGACCGCCTGGACGGCGCCGCTCGCGGTCTCGAACGAGACGAGCGCGGACCCGTTCGCGGCGAGCCTGGCGAAGCCCTGGCCGTCGAGCGGGATCGAGACCTTCTGCTTGCCCGGGGTGACCTGGACCGTCGCCTGCCCGACGATCCGGCCGCTCATGTCGGGCGACCACGGCGGAATGCCTCCGTCGGTCACGGCGCACGGCGTGAAGCCGTAGTCCGGCGGCGGGTCGTCGGCGGGCGAGCAGCTCGTCAGGTAGACCGGGATCGCCGCGTGGTCGCCGGCCCAGAGGAAGACGTGAGCCGTCCCGGGCCCGCTCGCGTCGATCGTCAGCTCCACCTTGGGCGGGTTCAGCTTGTCCTTCGAGACCGAGATCCGGTCGTCGGCGGGCGCCGGGTGGCGGCCCGAGATCGGGACGCCGTCGACCGCGGACTGGTAGATCGTCTGCGGCGAGAGCACGCCGTCGAGGTTCGGGTGCGAGACGTTCGGCGGAGCCGTCTCCGTCGACCGCCCCGGAGGCGGCGTGTACCCGAGCAGCGTCGCGCGGCCCCAGCGGTAGGGATCGGACTGGACGCTGCCGAAGGTCGACCACGCGAGCCGGGTGCTCTGGTCGATGTGACGTAGCGTCGTCGTTCCCGCCGCCGCCGTGTTGTCCTCGTCGTACGGGGTGATGTTGAGCCCCATGTGGCTCGGGTCGACCGCCGCCGGCAGGTCGGCCATCGGGATCTTCACCTCGAGGTCGTAGCCGCCGCCGGCGTAGGCGTGGTCGACGGTCGTGTCGTTGCTCCCGACCCAGTGCGCGCTCGACGCCACCTCCACGCCCGGAGCGTTCGGCGCCTGGTCGACCGTCGCCGCCAGCGGCCCGGTCGCGTACCCCTGGTGGTTGTCGGCGTCCCGCTCCCAGCAGGGGCCGTTGACGCCGTTGCCGTTGAAGTTCGCCGGGTCGTTCGTGTACGGGAAGACGCCCAGCTTGAACGCCGCGCCGGTGTCGAGGAGCTGCTGCGACCCGTTCCCGCGCGGGTCGATCAGGATCTCGACCGAGTCGGCGAGCCAGTGCGCGACGCACTCCTGCGGCGTCACGGCGTAGCTCTGGTAGTCGTCGACGACGTGGACGAAGAAGTAGAGGTCGTCGCCGAAGCGGCTCACCTTCGCGTAGGTCGTGCCCGGATCGCCGGGGGACGCGCCCGGGGCGTCGCCGCAGTCCACGCCCGGCGGGTCGCAGTTGCGCGTGCTCCCGCCCGGCTCCCACTTCCGGCCGACGTCGAGCGCCTCGCCCGGGTACTCGCCGGGGCCGGCGACCGCGTCCACGACGGGAGCCGCGCCGACGGCCGGGATCTCGGTCGTCGGGACGATCCCGAGCGTGAGGTCCTCGGAGCTCGCCCCGCCCGCGAACGACGTCGTGATCCTGACGGTGACGTTCGTGTTCTGCGCGTTCGGCGCGGGCGCGCTGACCGGCAGCGTCGCGTTCGTGAACGAGTTGGAGACGGTGAAGTCGACGGTGGTGTCGCCGCCGGGGGCAAGCGGGCCGTAGGGCTTGCTCGTCGCGTCGGCGGAGACCCCCGGAGGCAGCGTCAGCGAGACGGTGCCGCTCTGGGGCGAGGTCGACCAGTTGTGGACGGCGACGGGCAGGGTGAACGTCTCTCCGGCTCCCGTCGTCTGCACCGCGGCCGACCGGCCGAGCCGGAGCGCCTGAGGGGCGACGTTCTGCACCCACCGGTCGTACTCGGCCCAGTTGCCCCAGCGCTGGAAGCGGCCCTCGACGGGCGGCACGATCCGGACGACGTTGTCGGTGTAGCCGGTCGTCGAGCCGCTCGTGAAGAGCGCCGAGACCTTCGCGTTCGCGTTGAGCGCGGCGGTCGGCGGCGGCGTGACGGTGAAGGTCGCGGTCGACTCGGACGCGTCGCTCACGGGCCCGATCGGCTTCGGCGGGTCGACGCTCCAGCCGGCCGGGACGGTCAGGGCGACGGTGCCCGCGGGGATCGTCCCGGAGCCCGACTTCAGGTGGACGGTCGCCTCGAACGGCTGCCCGGGGACGTTGAAGAAGCGCGAGAACGTGATGTACTCGAGCGATCCGAGGGGCAGGCCGCCCGGGTCGGGCACGCTCGCGCCGTAGAGGATCGCGTCGTCCTTGCCGGCGAGCGGGTTGGGCGTGCCGTCGGGGTTCACGTTCGGCTGGAACGGCACGTCCGACCACGTCATGCCGAAGCGGGAGCACGCCGGCGACGACGTCCCCGTGAACATCGTCCGGCTCTGGGTCGGGTAGGCCGACCTGCCCTCGTCGGCCACCTGTTGCCAGATCTTCGCGCCGGTCCTGCCCTGGATGTTCCCGGCCGGCCAGGCGTAGGGCGAGTCGTAGCCCGTCCACACCCCCGCGACGTCGTCGACCCCGGCGGGGACGAAGCCGGTGGTGCAGTCGGGCGACGTCGTCGTTCCCCCGGTGCCGGCCGTGCTGCCTCCCGAGAAGATCTTCTTCACCTGCCAGGTGCCGAGCGCGTTCGGCCCGGTGAGCTGCTCGGGGAACATGTCGGGGTCGGCGGCCGCGAGCATGCCCTCCCAGATGAAGCGGCCCGCCTGCTGGTGGTTCCCGTGGCCCGCCCCGAGCGTGGGCGTGAAGCCGACGTAGACGTCGGGCTGGGTCATCCTGATGATGCGGGTGACGCGCCGCAGGGTCTCGTCGTGGCCCCAGAAGAACTGGGTCAGCGGGGCGCTCTGGTTGTAGAAGAAGTCGACGCGGTCGAGGTTGAAGATGTCGACCGTGCCCGAGCGGTAGTGCGCGGCCCGGTCCTCGTTCTCGCGCCTGAGCCCGAGCGCCGGGCCGATCTCCGTGCCGACGGCGTTGCCGCCGCCCTCGCCGCGGGTGACCATGATGATCCCGCAGCGGACTCCGTACCTCTCGTGCCAGACGCCGCACGGGCCGATGATGCTCGTGTCGTCGTCGGGATGGGCCCACTCGCCCAGGATGTTGATCTTCACGGCGCCGCCGGCTGTGTAGCCGTCGGCCGCCCGGCCGCGCACCGCTCCCGCGAGCGCGAGCACGAGCGCGGCGGCCGCCGCGAACACGACGAAGCGCTTCACGTTCCTCCTCCCTCGACGAAGACTTCAGCTGACAGGACAGCCGCAGCCGGCCGCGCACTCTTTCGCGCGACACCGAACACGGGATGAGCCGGAACACCACCCATGCCCGTCGCCGGCGGGATGCTAGGACGTTTCCCGGAACGCGTCAACCCGGAAGCCGATGGTCGCTTCGTCAGGGCGGTTGCCGACCGCGAGTCCCGGGTGGGAGCCCGTCGCCGGCCGCGCTACACTGACGCCGCGCGCGTGCGGCAACTCCGAACATCTTCGAACAAGCCGCGACCGGCCTCGGCGGCGATGCTCCCGGCGGAGCGCCGGCGGCTCATCCTCGACGCGGTCGTGAACGGCCACAGCGCCGGAGTCGTCGAGCTCGCGAGCCGCTTCGCCGTCTCCGAGATGACCGTGCGCCGGGACCTGGCGCAGCTCGCGCGGGAGGGCAAGCTCACGCGGGTGCGCGGCGGCGCGATGCGCGTGCAGGACGAGCCGCCGTTCACCCAGATCGCCGTCGAGCGGCTGCCCGAGAAGGAGCGGATCGGGCGCGCGGCGGCGGCCCTCGTGGCCGACGGCCAGACCGTGATGGTCGACGTCGGCACGACGACGCTCCAGCTCGCGCGCCACCTGCACGGGCGAAGGGTGACGGTGATCACGAGCAACCTCGCGGTCGTCGACGAGCTGCTCCCCGACCCGGCGATCGAGCTCGTCGTGCTCGGCGGCATCGTGCGCCGCAACTACCGCTCGCTCGTCGGGATGCTCGCCGAGGACGCCCTCCGGCAGCTCGCCGCCGACGTCGCGTTCCTCGGCGCGAGCGGCATCCGCGAGGACCTGGCGGTGATGGACTCGACGATCGTCGAGGTGCCGATCAAGCGGGCGATGATGGCGGCGGCCGAGCGCACCGTGCTGCTCGTGGACGCGGCCAAGTTCGGCATGCGCGGCTCCGTCCGCGTCTGCGGCCCCGACCGGCTCGACGCCGTCGTCACCGACGCCCCCGCCGCCCACCCGGGGGTGGACGCCCTCGTGCAGGCCGGAGTCGAGCTGGTGCACGCATGAAGGTCGCGCTGCTCGGCGGGGGCGGCTTCCGGGTCCCGATGGTGTACGGCGCCCTGCTCGAGCGGGCGGGGCGCCTCGCGCTCGACGAGGTCGCGCTCTTCGACGTCGACCGGGAGCGCCTCGCGCGCATCGCGCCGGTGCTCGAGGGGCTCGAGCGGGAGCGCGGGGAGCGCCTCCCCGCGCGACCGACGACCGAGCTCGACGACGCGCTCGAGGGCGCCGACTTCGTCTTCTGCGCCATCCGCGTCGGACGGCTCGAGGGGCGCGTCGTCGACGAGCGGGTGCCGCTCGGCGAGGGCGTCCTCGGGCAGGAGACGACGGGACCCGCCGGGCTCGGGTTCGCGCTGCGCACGGTGCCGGTGATGGTGGAGCTGGCCGAGGCGGTCGCAAAGCGCGCGCCCCGGGCGTGGTTCGTCAACTTCACGAACCCGGCGGGTCTCGTGACCGAGGCGATCCGGGAGGTGCTCGGCGAGCGCGCCATCGGCATCTGCGACTCGCCCAGCGGGCTCTGCCGCCGCGTCGCGCAGGCCCTGGGACGCGATCCCTCGGAGCTCTGGTTCGACTACTTCGGGCTCAACCACCTCGGCTGGCTGAAGGGCGTCCACGACGGCGACCGCGACCTGCTCCCGGAGCTGCTCGCCGACGACGCCGCGCTGGCCCGATTCGACGAAGGCCGGCTCTTCGGGGCCGACTGGCTGCGGACGCTCGGCATGATCCCGAACGAGTACCTCTACTTCTACTACTACGCCTCCGACACGGTCGCGGCGCTCCGCTCCGGCGTCGAGCTGCGGGCCGAGTTCCTGCTCCGCCAGCAGGGCGACTTCTACCGAGCCGACGGACGCTCGCCCGAGGACGCGCTCGCCGCGTGGCGCGCGACCCGCCGCGAGCGCGAGGAGGCGTACTTCGCGGAGGCCCGGCTCGCCACCGGGATCGACGGCGTCCACGAGGCGGGCGCCGACGACGGCGGCTACGCGCAGGAGGCGCTGGCGGTGGTCGAGGCGATCGGGGGCGACGAGCGCCGCGTCCTGATCCTCAACACCGGCAACCGCAGCGCGCTCCCCTTCCTGGACGAGCGCGCCGTGGTCGAGGTCCCGTGCGTCGTCGGCCGTCACGGCGCGCTGCCGGTCGCCGTCGGCGACGTGCCGCCGCACGCCCGGGCGCTCGTCGAGTCGCTCAAGGCGGTCGAGCGGCTGACGATCCGCGCCGCGCTCGGGCGCTCGCGCGCGCTCGCGCTCGAGGCGATCGCGCTGCACCCGCTCGTGCCCTCGGTCAACGCCGCGCGGCGCATCCTCGACGCCTACCTCGAGCGGCAGCCCGAGCTGCAGGAGCTCCTCGCATGACCGCCGGGCTACCCGGCGACCCGGAGCGGAGGCGGCCGCCACGGCCGGACCGGAGCGGGCGTGAGACGCCCCGTGCCCGAAGCCCGAGGGGACGAGGCATCGAGGGGGGCGCGTGAGCCGCTACGACGTCGTCTGCGCCGGGCCGCCCTTCCTGGACGTCACCTTCGTCGGGCTCGAGCGACTGCCCCGGCCCGGCGAGGAGCTGCTCGCGCGCGAGCTCGCGCTGACGCCCGGCGGAGCCGCGATCACCGCCGTGGGGGCGGCGCGGCTCGGCCTGCGGGCCGCCCTGCTCTGGCCCCGCGGCACCGACCTCGCCGGCGACTACCTGCGGGCCGCGCTCGCGACCGAGGGCGTCGACTGGCTCGGCCCCGAAGGGCCGCGGACCGCGGTCACCGCGGTCTTCCCGGTCGACGGCGACCGGGCGCTCGCGACCTTCCGGCCCCAGGACGAGCTCGACGACGCCGACCTCGACGCGCTCGACGCGAGCGCGGTCGTGGCCGACGTCGACCGGGCGGGCAGGGTTCCCGCCCGGCTGCCGGTCTACGCGGTCGGCAGCTTCGCCGAGGTCGCGCGCCGGACGCCGGGGACGCTCCGCCTCCCGGGCTGCCGGGCGCTCTTCCTGAACGAGAGCGAGGCGCTGCGGCTGAGCGGCGCCGGGGACGCCGAGGCCGCGGCGACCGCTCTCGCGGCGACGGGCGCGGAGGCGGTCGTCGTCACCCTCGGCCCGAACGGGGCCGTCGAGTGGGCGGAGGGCTCGCTCGTGCGGGCGCCCGCCCCCGCCGTCGAGGCGGTCGTCGACACGACCGGCTCCGGCGACCTGTTCGTCGCGGCCTACGTCTTCGCCGACCTCGCGGGCGCGTCCCGCGTGGAGCGGCTCGCTCTCGCCGGCCTCTACGCCGGCCTCTCGGTTCGCACGGCCACGGGCGTCGGCGGCGCCCCGACGCTGCGCGAGCTCGAGGAGGAGGCCCGCCTGCGCGGGCTTCCGCCCGTCCATCGTCCCGTCCCGACAGAGGAGAAGAGATGACGAAGAAACCAGCCGTCCTCGCCGGACTCGTCCTGGCGACGGCCGCGCTCGGCGCAGCGCTCGCCGGCACCGCCGCCTCCGGGGGAGAGCGGTCGGCGGCCGCGAAGGCGACCGTGACGCTGCTCGTCTGGGACCAGGAGGTCCGGGGCGGCCAGAACGCGGCGATGAACGCGCTCAACGCCGCCTTCCAGAAGCGCTATCCGAACATCCAGATCAAGCGGGTCGCGAAGTCGTTCACCGACCTGCAGACGACGCTCAAGCTCGCCGCCTCGGGCCCGAACCCGCCCGACGTCGTCGAGGCGAACAACGGCTACTCGGCGATGGGGCCGCTCGTGCAGGCGAAGCTGCTGATGCCCCTCGACCGGTACGCCGCCCGTTACGGCTGGAACGCCCGCTACTCCGCCGGCATCCGCCGGATGAACATGTTCTCGGCGGACGGCAAGCGGTTCGGCACCGGCAGCCTCTTCGGGCTGCCCATGACCGGGGAGGTGGTCGGCGTCTTCTACAACAAGGCGAAGCTGCGCCAGCTCGGCCTCGGCGTGCCGAAGACGTTCGAGCAGTTCGAGACGGCGCTCGCGAAGGCGAAGGCCGCCGGCGAGACGCCGATCCAGTTCGGCAACCTCGACAAGTGGCCCGGGATCCACATGTACGAGGAGCCGATGCTCCAGGACACGCCCAAGACATGGGCGCGGAGCTGGGTGTTCGGCGCCGGCGTGCCGAGCTTCGAGAACGCGGGGACGAAGACGGCCGCCGCCACGCTGCGCAAGTGGGTGGAGAACGGCTACTTCACCGACGGGTACGCGGGCCTCGGCTACGACCCCTCCTGGGGCGACTTCGGCAAGGGCCAGGGCCTCTTCCTCGTCACCGGGAGCTGGGTGACGGCCGACCTGAAGAAGGCGCTCGGCTCGGGCGTCGGCTTCTTCCTGCTGCCCCCGCACGCCGGCCGTCCGCTCGCCACCCTCGGGGGAGAGGGGCTTCCGTGGGCGATCAGCTCGAAGACGAAGAACGCCGACGCGGCTGCCGCCTACCTCGACTTCATCACCAACGCGAGGGCGGCCCAGGTGCTCGCCGACAACGGGCTCCTGCCGGCGATGAAGGCGCCCGTGAAGGTGCCGGCCGGCCTCGACACCGAGGTCTACGCCGCCTGGAAGCTCGCGAACGCCAAGGACGCGATCGTGCCCTACCTCGACTGGGCGACGCCGACGATGTACGACACGCTGACGGCGGCGATCCAGAAGCTGATGGCGGGCAAGAGCACGTCGGCGCAGTTCACGGCGGAGGTGCAGAAGGACTACGCGGCGTTCCACAAGGGTGGGAGCTGACCCGGCCCTGACCCCCGGCGCCCTCGCGCCCGCGGCGCCCCTGGCGCGGGCGCGGGGGCGCCGCCTCACGGGCGAGCGCCTCCGCCCTCCCGGCGAGCCGCGCAGGGCCGGCTACCTCTTCCTGCTGCCCGCGCTCTGCGTCTACGCCGCGTTCGTGCTCGTTCCGCTCGGGCACACCGTGTGGCTGTCGCTGCACCGGTGGGACGGCCTCCTGCCGATGACCTGGGCCGGGCTCGGCAACTACGAGCAGATCGTCCGCGACCCGGGCCTCCGCGGAGCCTTCGGCCACGCCTTCGTGCTGATCGCCTTCTACGCCCTCGTGCCGGTGTCCCTCGGCCTCGTCCTCGTCGCCGCGCTCTCGCGCGGGCGGGTGCGCGGACAGGCGGCCTTCCGCACGGTGCTGTTCCTGCCGCAGGTGGTCCCGATGGTCGTCGTCGCGGTGATCTGGCGCCTGATCTACGAGCCTCAGCACGGCTCGCTCAACGAGCTTCTGCGCGCGGTGGGCCTCGGCGGCCTGGCCCGCCCCTGGCTCGGGGACTTCACGTGGGCGCTGCCGGCGGTCGGCGTCGTCGGCACGTGGGTGATGTCCGGGCTCGCCCTCGTGCTCTTCATGGCCGGGGTGCAGAAGATCCCGCAGAGCCTGTACGACGCCGCGAGGGTCGACGGCGCGGGGCCGCTGCGGGAGTTCTTCGCCGTCACCCTGCCGAACCTGCGCGGCGAGATCGCGGTCGCGCTGACCCTCACGACGATCGCGGCGCTCCGCAACTTCGACCTCGTCTACCTGACGACGCAGGGCGGACCGGGCGACAGCACGTCGGTGCCCGCCTTCCAGGTCTACAACCGCGCCTTCCGCGTCGGTCAGGTCGGGTCGGCCGCGGCCGTCGGGTTCACGCTCGCGTGCGTGATCTTCCTGATCAGCTTCCTGATCACGCGCATCGCCGAACGGGGGCAGGAGTGATCTCCCGGCGCGAGCAGGCGCTCGACTACGCGATCCTGCTCGTCTTCTCGGCGGTGGCGCTGTACCCGGTCGCGGGCATCCTGCTCACGGCGCTCTCGCCTCCCGGCGCCGGCGCGACCTTCGGCATCCCCGAGAGCATCGAGCTCGGCAACTTCCGCACCGCCTGGTCGCAGGGGCACTTCGCCTCCTACCTGCGCTCGAGCGCCATCGTCGCGGTCGCCGTCGTGGCCGTCTCGAGCGTCCTCTCGATCATGTCCGGCTACGCGTTCGGGCTGATGCGCTTCCGAGGCGCGACGGCGCTCTTCTACCTCTTCCTGCTCGGGCTGATGGTGCCGGAGGAGGCGATGATCGTGCCGCTCTACTTCGACCTGCGCGACCTGAGCCTGACGGACACCTACTGGGCGCTGATCCTGCCGCAGGTCGGCCTCTCGGTCGCGTTCGGCACCTTCTGGATGCGCGCCTTCTTCCTGTCGACGCCGCGCTCGATCGTCGAGGCGGCCCGCATCGACGGCGCGCGCGCGTGGACGACGCTCTGGCGCGTGCTCGTGCCGTACGGGCGGCCCGCGATCCTGACGATGATGGTGCTCGTGTTCATGTGGACGTGGAACGAGTTCCTGCTCGCGCTCGTGATGGTGTCGAGCGAGAACCTGCGCACCGCCCCGCTCGGGCTCGCGTTCTTCCAGGGGCAGCACACGTCCGACCTGGCGCTGCTCGCCGCGGGCGCGGTGATCGTCGCCGCGCCGGTGGTCGTGCTCTACGTCTTCCTGCAGCGCCACTTCATCCGGGGCATGCTCACCGGAGCGGTGAAGGCGTAGCCGTGGCGAGCGTCGGCTTCGAGCGGGCGACGAAGCGGTTCGGGGACACCGTCGCCGTCTCCGAGCTCTCGCTCGAGGTCGCCGACGGGGAGTTCATGGTGCTCGTGGGGCCCTCGGGGTCGGGAAAGACGACGGTCCTGCGCCTGCTCGCCGGGCTCGAGGCGCTGTCCGACGGGCACATCCGCATCGGCGGACGGCTCGTCGACACGGTCGCCCCGCGCGAGCGGGACATCGCGATGGTGTTCCAGGACTACGCGCTCTACCCGCAGATGAGCGTCCGCGAGAACCTGGCGTTCGGGCTGCGGATCCGCAAGCTCGGGCGCGACGAGATCGACCGGCGGGTCGGCGAGGCGGCGGCCGCGCTCGGGCTCGAGTCGCTGCTCCACCGCAAGCCGCGCCAGCTCTCGGGCGGCCAGCGTCAGCGGGTCGCGCTCGGTCGCGCGCTCGTCCGCGAGCCGCAGGTCTTCCTGATGGACGAGCCGCTCTCGAACCTCGACGCGAAGCTGCGCGCGCAGACGCGCGCCGAGATCAAGGCGCTGCAGCGGCGGGTCGGGACGACGACCGTCTACGTCACCCACGACCAGGTGGAGGCGATGACGATGGGCGACCGGATCGCGGTCATGCGCGACGGCGTCCTCGAGCAGGTCGGCGACCCCGACACCGTGTACGAGCACCCGGCGAACACGTTCGTCGGCGGCTTCATCGGCAGCCCCGCGATGAGCCTCGTTCCGTTCTCGGCGACGCGCACCGGCGACGCGCTCGAGCTCGTCCACGGCGAGGTCAGGCTGCACCTGCCCGCGAACGGCGACGTACCGCGGGAGCTCGTCCTCGGGGTCCGCCCCGAGCACGCGCTGCTCTGGGGCCGGGAGGCCGGCCTCGCCGGGCCGCTCGAAGGGCGGGTCGACTTCGTCGAGTCGCTCGGCCGCGAGACGTTCATCGGGGTCCAGGCCGCGGAGGGCGCGCGCTTCGTCGTCGAGGCGGAGGGGCACGTCCGGGCCGAGGTCGGCGACCCGGTCCGCTTCGGCATCCGCCCGGGGCGCCTGCACGTGTTCGACGCCGAGACCGAGCGGGCGGTGGCGCGGCTGTGACGGGCGGCGCCGCGTTCCTCGACGAGATCCGGAGCCAGCCCGCGGCCCTGCGCGCGCTCGTCGACGGCGGCGAGGCGGTGCGGAGCCTCGGGAGGCGGCTCGCGGCCCGGCCGCCGCGGCTCGTGCGGCTGGTCGCGCACGGCTCCTCCGACAACGCCGCCTCGTACGGCGTCTACGCGCTCGGGATGCTGGCGGGCCTGACCGCGATGCGGGACTCGATCTCGCTCACCGTCTACTACCGGGCCCGGGTGCCCTTCGACGGCTCGGTCGTGCTCGCGCTCTCCCAGTCGGGCCGGACGCCGGACGTCGTGGCGTACGTCGAGGAGGCGCGGGCGCGGGGCGCGCTCACGGTCGCGATCACGAACGACGAGGGCTCCGACCTCGCGGCCGCGGCCGAGCTCGTGCTGCCGCTCCTCGCCGGCCCCGAGCGGGCGGTCGCGGCGACGAAGACGTTCGTCAACTCGCTCGCGACGCTCGCGCTGCTCGCCGCGGAGGCGGCGGGCCGCGGGCGCGAGGTCGCCGAGGCGGTGCGGGCGGCCGCCGCCGGCGTGGAGGAGGCGCTGCCGGGGCTCGAGGCGCTGGCGTCCGAGCTCGCCCTCCCCTTCGCGTCCGTCGCGCGGATGTTCGTGGCCGCCCGCGGCGTCGAGTACGCGACCGCCCGCGAGGTCGCGCTCAAGCTGACCGAGACGTGCCGGGTGGCGGCCGAGCCCGCGACCGCGACCGAGCTCGCGCACGGGCCGGTCGCGGCCCTCGACCGGCTCTTCCCCGTCTGGCTGATCGCGTCCGACGACGAGACGCTGCCGGCAGTCAAGGCCACGGCCTCGCGCGTCCTCGCCACCGGCGCCGTGCTCGTCGCGAGCGGCTGCGCCGCGGCTCGGATCGAGGGGGCGAGCCACGTGCTGCCGACGCCGGCGCCCCCGCTGCCGCTGCTCTCGCCGCTCCTCAGCGTCGTGCCGGGGCAGCTCACGGCGTGGGCGCTCGCCCGCGCGAAGGGCCTCGACCCGGACCGGCCCGAGCACCTGAGCAAGGTCACGATCGCGCCGTAGGGCCCCGTCCCGGCGGGCGGCCGCGCGGGCTGCAAGCGCGCGGCCGCCGCTGTATGCTCGCCTCCGCGATTTGAAATTTCATTTTCTCAGCGAGCGGTGAGCGGCTCCCGGATCGGCGCCGACGTCGGCGGCACCTTCACCGACGTCGTCCTCCGGGAGCCCGGGGGTCGGGTGCGCGTCCGCAAGGTGCTCTCCACCCCGCCCGGCTACGACCGCGCGGTCTGCGAGGCGGTGTCCGGCCTCGCGGACGGAAGCGCGGTCGAGGCCGTCGTCCACGGCACGACCGTGGCCACGAACGCGGTGCTCGAGCGGCGCGGCGCCCGCACGGCGCTCGTGACGACGGCGGGGTTCCGCGACGTCCTCGAGCTGCGGCGGCTGCGCATCCCGCACATGTACGACCCGTTCTGGCGCAAGCCGGAGCCGCTCGTGCCGCGGCGGCTGCGCTTCGAGCTCGGCGAGCGGACCGCGGCCGACGGCGCCGAGCTCGCGCCGGTCGACGAGGGCGAGGTGCGGGCGCTCGCGGCGCGGCTGCGCGAGGCCGGCGCCGAGTCGGTCGCGGTCTGCCTCCTCCACTCCTACGCGCACCCGGCCCACGAGGAGGAGATCGGGCGGATCCTGCGCGAGGAGCTGCCGGGCGTCGCCGTCTCGCTCTCGAGCGAGATCCTGCGCGAGCAGCGCGAGTACGAGCGCTCCGCCACGACCGTCGTCAACGCCTACGTCAGGCCGCTGATGGGGCGCTACGTCGCCGACATCCGCCGCGGCCTCGACCGCACCGGCGTGGGCGCCCCGCTCACGATCATGCAGTCCTCCGGCGGGGTCATGACCGCCGAGGACGCGACGCTCCGCCCGGTGCTCGCGCTCGAGTCGGGCCCGGCGGCCGGGGTCGTCGCGGCGCTCGCGCTCGCGCTCCGGCTCGGCCACGGAAACGCGGTCGCGTTCGACATGGGCGGCACGACCGCCAAGGCGTCCCTGATCGAGGACGGGGCCGTCTCGCGCGCGCGCGAGTACGAGGTCGGCGGCTCGCTCTCGACCGGCTCCCGGCTCATGCGCGGCTCCGGCGAGCTGCTCCGGATCCCGTCGATCGACATCGCCGAGGTCGGAGCCGGCGGCGGCTCGGTCGCCTGGCTCGACCCGGCCGGCGGCCTCCAGGTGGGGCCGCGGAGCGCCGGCGCCGACCCCGGGCCGGCCTGCTACGGCCGCGGCGGGCTCGAGCCGACCGTGACCGACGCGAACGTCTGGCTCGGCTACATCCCGACCGGCCCGCTCGCCTCGGGCGACCTCGCCGTCAGCCGCGAGCTCGCCGAGGCGGCGCTCGAGCGGATCGCCGCGCCGCTCGGGCTCCCGCTCGCCGAGACCGCCGCCGGCGTGCACGCGCTCGCGAACGCGCGCATGACGAGGGCCCTCCGCTCCGTCTCCTCCGAGAAGGGCCGCGACCCGCGCGAGTTCGCGCTCGTCGCCTACGGCGGCTCGGGCCCGGTGCACGCCGCCGGGCTCGCCGAGGAGCTCGGCTGCCGCACCGTGCTCGTGCCCGCGCTCGCCGGCCTCTTCAGCTCGCTCGGCCTCCTCCACGCGCGGCCCGAGTTCCACGACGTCCACCCCTGCCGGCTCGACGCGCGCGCGGTCGACCCGGCCGAGCTCGAGCGCGTGTTCGCCGAGCTCGAGGCGCGGCTCGCGCCGTCGCTCGGGGCGGGCGCGGAGTGGGTTCGCACCGCCGAGCTCCGCTACGGCGGCCAGACCTGGGAGGTCGAGGTCGACGCCTCGAGCCTCGACGGGCTCGTCGAGCGCTTCGAGGCCGAGCACGAGCGGCTCTACGGCGTCCGCGGCGAGCCCGGGTCGCCGGTCGAGATCCGCGCGCTCCGCCTCGCCGGCCTCGGGCCGCCGCCCGCGGGCGACTTCCTCCCGGCTGCCGGCGACCGCCCCGCCGGCCCCGCCGGGACCCGGGCGGCGCGCTTCGACGGCGAGCTCGTCGAGACGCCGGTGCGGGCCCGCGCCGAGGTCGGCGACGCGCCCGAGCAGGGCCCGCTCCTCGTCGACGAGTACGACACCACCGTCGTCGTCCGGCCCGGCTGGACGGTGCGCCGCGACCTCGCCACCGGGACGCTCGTGCTGGAGCGGCCGTGAGGACGCACGCCGACGCGGTCACCCGGCAGCTCGTGGGCAACGCGCTGGCGTCGATCGCCGACGAGATGGCGACGACGATCTTCCGCACGGCGCACTCGACGGTCGTTCGCGACGGGATGGACTTCTCGGCCGCGATCTGCGACCCGAACGGGGAGACCGTCGCGCAGGGCGTGACCGTGCCGTTCCACCTCGGCTCGGTGCCGCACGCGCTCTCGACGCTCCTCTCCAGATGGGGCGACGCGCTCCGGCCCGGCGACGTCTTCGTGATGAACGACCCGTTCGACGGGGGCATCCACCTGCAGGACATCTTCGTCTTCAAGCCCGTCTTCTTCGAGGAGCGGCTGATCGGCTTCGCCACCACGACCGCGCACCACGGCGACGTCGGCGGCCGCCTGCCCGGCTCGAGCGCCTGCGACAACACGGAGATCTTCCAGGAGGGCCTCCGCCTGCCCTGGCTGCGCCTCTACGACCGCGGCGAGCCGGTCGAGACGGTGTTCGAGGTGATCCGCGCCAACGTCCGCATCCCGCGGATGACGCTCGGCGACCTCGCCGCGCAGGTGGCGGCGACCTCGGTCGCCGAGCGCGCGCTCCAGGAGCTCGCCGCGCGGTACGGACCCGACGAGCTGGCGGCCCTGATGACCGCGCTCGTCGACTACACCGAGCGGCTCGTGCGGCAGGAGATCGCGGCCTGGCCCGACGGCACCGCCACCTTCACCGACTACCTGGACTCCGACGGCATCGAGCGCCGCGACGTGCCGCTCACGGCGACGGTGACGATCGAGGGGGACGAGCTCACGGTCGACCTGACCGAGTGCGCGCCGATGGTGCGGGGCTCCCTGAACAGCACGCGGTCGTTCGTGCAGGCCTGCGTCTACCAGGCGGTGCGCTGCGCGCTCACGGTCGAGATCCCGAACACGTCGGGCGCCTTCCGGCCGATCCGGGTGCTGACGAAGCCGGGCACGATCGCGGAGGTGGTGATGCCGGGCGCGTCGTCGATGCGCGGCGTCACCGGCTTCCGGGTGCTCGACGCGGTCAACGGCGCGCTCGCGCAGCTCGTGCCTGAGCGCGTGCCCGCGGCGGGCGAGGGCGGCAACACGCTCGCGATCTTCGGCGCCGACCGGCCCGACGGCTCCGGCCGCTTCGTCTACTACGAGCTCGTCGTCGGCACCTGGGGCGGGACGCCGGAGGCCGACGGCAACGACGGGCTCACGAACCCGGCCAGCCTGGCGGCGAACATCCCCGTCGAGGTGGCCGAGGCGGAGTTCCCGATCAGGATCGAGCGCTACGGGCTCGTCCCCGACTCGGGCGGCGCCGGCGAGCACCGCGGCGGGCTCGCGGTCGAGCGAGCCTGGCGCTGCCTGACCCCCGGGACCTCGCTGGTCGTTCGCTCCGACCGGGCGGCGCACCCTCCCTACGGCCTCCAGGGAGGCGCGCCGGGGTCGCTCTCCTCGAACACGCTCGTGCGGGCCGACGGGACCGAGGTGACGCTGCCGTCGATGTTCTCGACGACGATCGGCGAGGGAGACCTGTACGTCCACCGCACCGCCGGCGGGGGCGGCTTCGGCGACCCGCGGCGGCGCGACCCGGCGCGAATCGCCGAGGACGTGGCGGACGGCAAGGTGACGGTCGAGGCGGCCGCGCGGGAGTACGGATGGACCCCGTGACGTTCGAGGTGATCCGCAACGCGCTCGTCGCCGCGACCGACGAGATGGTGCTCGCGCTGCGCCGCAGCGCCTACTCGACGAACATCAAGACGCGCTCCGACTTCTCGTGTGCGTTCTTCGACGCCGAGCTGCGCTCGGTCGCGCAGGGCTTCGCGCAGCCGGTGCACCTCGGCTCGATGGTCGAGCAGGTCCCGCGCGCCGTCCGCGACTACGGGCCCGAGAAGCTCGGCCCGGGCGACGTCCTGATCACGAACGACCCCTTCCCGAGCGGCGTCCACCTGAACGACGTCTCGCTGATCGCGCCCGTGTACGCGGACGGCGAGCTCCTCGGCTACGTCGCGAACCTCGCCCACCACGTCGACGTCGGCGGCGGCGCCCCGGCGAGCATCGGCGCCTTCCGCGAGGTCTTCCAGGAGGGCGTGATCGTCCCGCCCGTGAAGATC